>Ga0315909_10008214_pt1 | contig 11480 bp, 11 predicted proteins | sample LakEriMetagenome_11_FD_203527 | JGI IMG/M metagenome (GOLD analysis project Ga0315909, IMG submission 203527) | Freshwater fungal communities from buoy surface, Lake Erie, Ohio, United States - Buoy 2 MA125 | ecosystem: Environmental > Aquatic > Freshwater > Lake | place: USA: Lake Erie, Ohio...
AAGATCTAGAGAACGACCCAGAGTACGTTAAAAAACTCTGGCAAACGTACAGCTTTAAATTAACGTCTTCGTCTTCGCGTCGACACCGACTGGAAGATCTTCTTGAACGTCAATCGTCAAAAGACCTTTCGATATCAAAACTTGAAAGAATCAAAAAAAGACTGTCTGCCGCAAAGATAGAGCAAGAGGAATCGCTGCTTCTTGTGGAACAGATAAAATTTCTTTTAGAGAGGTTGAATCTTGTAGTTTGGGAATAGAGGGTGTATGATGGTCGTATATGATCAGGGAATTTGAAGCATGAGCAAGGCACTTCTCCTCAATTCTGACTACTCTCCTATGCACTTTGTCAGCAATGTACGTGCATTTCTACTCGTACACAAAGGTAGGGCAGAAATATTGGACACAGGAGGTAAGTTAAGTACCTGGTCTCAGCAGGTTATTAACACCACAAAGGAATCCATCGCGCTTCCCGCAACTATTCGTTTGTTAAATAGGGTGAACAGAAAGTGGCAACCACCAAGATTCAGAAAATCTGCAATCTACACGCGTGACAATTGGTGTTGTCAATACTGTGGAATGGACCTAGGTAAAAATTCCGCAACCATCGATCATGTTCAACCGCGTTCTCGTGGCGGAAAAACTTCGTGGAAGAACTGTGTTGCGTCTTGTAAGTTCTGCAATAGAAAAAAAGCCAATAAGACGCCGCACGAAGCAAATATGCCCCTTTTGACGATTCCCGCAGAGCCAAGTCCATTTCAATTTTGGGAAAACGCAAGGGGCAAAGAGTGGCACGAAGATTGGTCAATGTTTATCAAACGTAAGTGATACTTATGAGTGATGACAAACGAAATATCAACGCTGAGATCTTTCATCATTGCTGAAGTACGTTCCTTAAGAGAAGAATGGTTGGCAGAATCATACGATAAAAAATTGTATGACGATGAATCCATTAATTCAAAAAGCGTTTACGTGCCTGATGATATCAAAAAGTCCATCAAAAAATGGATAAAAGACATGATGCTTGGCTAGATATATGTTTAATTCACATAGTAAGACTCTTACCTTGATTTTGACGTAGGCATTGATATATCTATTCTCATGAAAACTATCACAGTTAAAGAACTAAAGAAAGTTTTAAATCAAACCCTCGCAGAAGAGAGGGCGTTAGATGTTTTACGTGAAGAAACAACACGTAACCTTGGACCATCTGTGATCACTGAGGTGAAACTTGACCAACTTGCCGAAAACATCAACGACAGAATGGACGTTCTTGAAAGAACGGGTCGTGAATTAAGACAAGGGTTTAGGCCTGCGACGCTTCTCAGATTTGCAAATAATCCAAATCCGGAAGTCAGAAGACTCGTGGTCAGGCTTTTGCCTGAAAAGTTTGCAAGGAACTTTATCACAGATAGAGATCCTTACGTCAGGCATGCCGCGGCAAAAAGAGTTCCTCTTTCTCTAGTGAAAGAAATGTTGCGCAGATCACCGGGCGACGACGAGTTACACGTAATTTATCGTAGCAGAAGGCTTGGCGAAGCCGCTGAAGTTTCCATCGGAGAGAGACTAAAGGGCAACGTTAAAGTTCCAAATTCCCCTGAACTGAGCGACTTTACGTATCAGCTTCTGGCACAGAAGGCAATAAGCGATTATAACTCAAACATCGAAGGCCAGTGGGACGAACCATTTGTTGTCAGGTATTGTGCCTCAGTGAAGGCGACGACAGGTATCCAGTATGAGCCCGCGAGGCTATGGAAGGCAATTCAACAACGTCTAACAGACCGTGACGATCGCGTTCTGGAAAGAAATTCTCTGAAAGAGTCGAGGGTTTCATATAATGAATTGGGAGAAGACGACGCTTATGAGCAAGTTGACCCTGTCACAGAACTTGTTGAATCAAATATTTCGTCTCACGAATATGTGACACGGGCGAATAGGTTATTTTCGATCAGGGAATCAATCATGCCCGCAGGATTGCGTAAGTATAGGATGACAGAGGGTCTATCCGGTGATATCATGATTCCTTGCACGGGAAAGCTTCCTTTTGGAATGGGGATGACGCCGAAGACTGAGCGTGCACTTGACATGTACGTAAATAAGTGGAACGACGTTCAGTCGAGAAGGGGTGAACCCGTGAGAATAGGATGGACCCCTAACACGATGTCCATCGGATCATTTTCCTTTAACGTGGAGCTGAAGTGATGAAGAGAAGAACCTTAAAAGAGACGTTTGAGTTATCGCTAGTGGTCGAGCCCAACACTGGAATTGTAGTTGATAACATGATCGCTGAGTGGGGAGGGGTTCGTTACGCTGAACTCTCTGTACTTCTATCCTATCTTCAGTTCTTGAATAAGGTTCATCATACACATCACTGGATTGCAAAAGGCGATCCATTTTATGGCGACCACCTCCTGTTTTCTAGGTTGTACGAATGTATTGAGGACGAAATCGACATGGTGGCCGAGAAAGTTGTGGGCCTAGGTTCGATACATAACGTAGACATTGGCCTTGTCACAGCTCAGTGTAATAAATTGGTTCAAAACTATGGTCCTACATCGACAGTTGCGCAGACTTCGGAACTGATACGTCGATCTTATCAGGTGGAAATGACCTTCCTTAAGGTTGCCGCTCACCTCGTTGAATGTCTCAAGGAATGCGGACTTCTTACACGTGGTCTCGATAATATGATTGCAGGCATTGAGGATAAGCACGAATCTCACGTGTACTTGCTCAAGCAGCGCTGTATGAGTTGATCATTACTTCTTGTAGTCCGCACGTTTCATCAACCAACCGGCCATGGCCTCTGGATCTTCTGCCCAAGAAGACACTTTTTTAACCTTGTCTTTAAAGGTCTTGGTTCCCTTCAAGATCTTTCTCGCTGTCTTCTTTGATGGGCCTTTTTTCTTCTCCGTGAGTTCCTCACGTTCATCTGGGACTCCGACGGTTGAGGGTGAATCACCGATAGGTCTTCCAAACCTCTCGGTCAGAATTTGATTGTAGTACGTGACATCACTTTCATTGAGCCTTTGATTGTTCATGTTTGTTCCTTGTACACATTGTACACTTATTATATAGTAATTTTGCGCTCTTTAATCTTGAGCAAAGGATGGTTATGGGTAAGAATGTTATGATCACTGGTGCGGCTGGTTTTCTCGGAAGTCATCTCACGATTCATCACTTAAAGGCTGGTGACAATGTGTTAGGACTTGACAACTATTCCTCCTCCCGAGAAGATTCTCATCATTCGATGTTTGTGCGCAAGATGTACAGTCCTGAACGTGCAATGATTCGAAAAGTTGACATATGTTCAACACTTGACGTCGTCGCGGCAGTTGATGATTTCATTACTACAAACGGTGGAAAAATCGACCTGATATACAACTTTGCGTGTCCTGCGTCACCTCCTAGATATCAGGAGATTCCCGTCGAGACGCTTCTTACCTGTACCGCAGGCACCGTAAACATACTGGATGTTGCTCGAAAGCACAATTCTGTGTTTGTTCACGCGTCAACGTCTGAAGTGTACGGAGACCCAGACGTCTCGCCACAGTCGGAATCCTACAAGGGAAACGTCAATTCATATGGCCCAAGATCCTGTTACGATGAAGGAAAGCGCGCCGCTGAGGCCTTGTGTTACGATTATCTGCACAAGCACGGTGTTGATGCAAGACTCGTCAGGATATTCAACACGTACGGCGAAAACATGGATCCCCTTGACGGTCGAGTCGTCAGTAATTTCATTGTTCAGGCCTTGAAGAGGCAGCCATACACCATCTACGGCGGTGGAAAGCAGACCCGAAGTTTTTGCTATGTGTCTGATTTGATCAGGGGCATCACGACACTCGCAGGACTGTCGAAAAATCCAGGGGGGCCGATCAATCTTGGAAATCCCGCAGAGTTCACAGTAATGGATCTTGCCCTCCTCGTGAATCGCCTGTTGTATGGTGCGACAAAACCCGAATTGATCAACATGCCCCTGCCCAAGGATGATCCTCTTCAGAGAAGACCTGACATTTCTCGTGCAAAAGAGATTCTTGGATGGGAACCCACCGTAGACCTTGAGGAAGGGGTCCGTCGTACGATCAAGTGGTTCATGGAAGAACTTTCTAGTGTAAACTAGCATTGACACAAGTTATGATTGGCACATGTCTCGCACACCCAATCGTTTCGTCGGCCTTCACGGTCATTCAGGCTTCAGCCCCTTTGACGGCTTAGGCTATCCTGATGAGCATTTTACTTGGTGCATGGAGAACGGCCTTGACGCCCATGCTCTCACTGAACACGGTAACTTTAATTCATATGCACACGCCCAGCTTTGGGTAGAAAAGTGGAATTCTTCCGACAAGGGAAAGTTTAAGTACATTCCTGGAATCGAGGCGTACTTCCACCCAGATCTTGCCCAGTGGCAGCGTGACAAGGATCTGGCTGATCAGGCCGCCATCGACAAGAAGGCTGCTTCAAAGTTGCAGAAGCAACAGGAAGACCTGAAGACGAGGATCATCGCTCGGGTGGACTCTGAGGATGAGACAGAAGAGATTGAGACTACAAACGCTCTCACCATTGAGAATGAGGACGAGTCAAAGTCGACGAAGCACTTTAATCCAGTGAATCGACGCCATCACATGGTGATCCTACCGAAGAACCAGCGTGGTCTCCTGTCTCTGTTCGAGGCAACCTCTAAGTCATATCTACATGGCTTTTATAGGTTTCCTCGAATGGATCTCGGTATGCTGCGTGAGGCTGGAAAAAACGGTGATATTGTTGTTTCCTCCGCTTGCCTCGGTGGTTTTCCGTCCTGGGTTGTCTTTCAAGAGTTGCAGAGAGTGGCTTTTGACAACCTGAACGAGAAGTTGCTTGATGACGCCGTCCTCTTGAATAAGTGCGTAAATGCCATCGGCAATGTGTACGACATGATGACCTCTGCGGTGGGTCGAGAGAATTACTTTCTCGAGTTGCAGTTCAATAGGCTTCCCGCTCAGAACCTTGTCAATCGTGCGATTCTCGAGTTTGCACGTCGTACGGGGACAACTAAACAGCTCGTGGTAACCTGCGATTCGCACTACCACCGGCCCGAGCTGTGGAAAGAGCGTGAGCTGTATAAGAAGCTCGGGTTCATGAACTACACCACGTACAGCCCAGATTCTCTCCCCAAGTCAAAGGATGATCTGAAGTGTGAGCTGTACCCCAAGAACGCCTCTCAGGTATGGGAGGAGTACCTCCGCTCTAAGGAGGAGACAGGCTTTTACGATGATGATGAGGTGCTGGAGGCCATCGAACGCTCTCACGACATCGCGCATCACGTTATCGGCGAAGTGCCGCCAGACAGGACCTCCAAGTTTCCAACCCAAAGGTTGGTTCCCAAAGACATTTCTTCGTTCAATCACCTTGTTTCCCTCTGTAAGGAAGGAATGGTGAAGCGAGGATTACAGGATAAGCCTGAGTACATCGAGCGTTTACGTGAAGAACTAGGCGTCATCAAGACGATGAAGAACGCAGACTATTTCATCTCGTACCAGAAAATCATTGAACTTGCGAGAAAAGTGTGCCTTGTCGGCCCCGGACGTGGATCGGGAGGAGGTTCTCTAGTCAATTACGTACTGTACATTACAGACCTTGATCCTGTCTTTTGGGACTTGCCTTTCAGCCGTTTTCTCTCGGTGTATCGTAAAGGTGCACCTGACATTGATACCGACCTTGCCGACAGAGATAAGGTCCTTGAACAGTTGCGAAACTACTTCGGATTTGACAACGTGGTTCCTATCTCGAACTACAACACCTTCAAGGTGAAAAGTCTCGTCAAGGACGTAAGCAAGTTTTACGGAATTCCCTTTGAAGAGGTAAATGCAGCAACAAAGACGGTTGAGGAGGACGTAAGAAGGGCGACCACGAAGCATGGCGATGACAAAAACCTTTTCGTGCTGCAATATGATGATGCATACGCCCACTCTCCTACTTTCAAGGACTTCATCGACAAGTATCCACACGTTGCCGAATCCATCAAGATTCTCTTCAAACAGAATCGTTCACTGGGTCGCCACGCAGGCGGCGTTCTCATCGCAGATGATCTTCCACGAAAGATGCCACTCATCACATCCGGTGGTGAGCCACAGTCTCCATGGGTCGAAGGGGTAAATTTTAAACACCTAGAATATATTGGCAACTTCATCAAGTACGACCTTCTCGGCCTTGAGACCCTTCGTTTGATTGAAAGGACAATTGAATTGGTCCTTCGCAAGGGCGGGAATCAGAATCCCACGTTTTCCGACATCAGGGCATGGTATGACGAACACATGGCCCCCAGTAAGATCGATTTCAATGACCCAAAACCTTATGAGGTATATGAAAAAGCAAAGTGGTCTGGTATCTTCCAGCTGACGTCTCAAGGCGCGCAGAAACTCTTTGTGAAGGCAAAACCAAAGAGCATCATTGACATTGCGGCGCTGACGTCAATCTATCGACCGGGTCCTCTTGCTGCAAACGTGGACAAGCTGTACCTTGAGGCAAGGGAAGGAAAAGAGTACGAATGGGGTGATCAAAGAATCAACAAAATCCTGGAAAAGACACGAGGCCTGATCATCTTCCAGGAACAGGTCATGGAGTTGGCAGAGAAGTGTGCCGGATTCCCTAAGGAGCAGTGCGATGAGGTTCGTCGAGCCATCATGAAGCGTTCTATCTCAGGGGGCGAGGCAGCAAAGAAAGCAGCAGAGGAGACGCGATCGAGCTTTGTGATTGGTTGCGTAAAAAATGGTTACCTTGAACCTGTGGCAAACAACCTCTACGACAAGATTCTGTATTTCTCGGGATACGGTTTCAATCAGGCACATGCAGTTGCATACGCAATTGATTCGTTTTGGTGTGCATGGTTGCTCACCTACCACGAGGAGGAGTGGATTTCCGCATACCTTGAGTCAATGTCAAACAACCCGGAGTCGCGTGCCAAAGCCTTCGGTGAGGTAAAGTCTCTGGGTTATCAGATCGTACCAATCGATATCAATCTTGCGACGTCTGGTTGGACAGTTCTTCCGGGAAGAAGATTGATGCCTTCTATGACATCGTGTAAGGGTGTCGGTTCTTCCGCTCTTGAAGAGATTGTCCAAAATCGGCCCTATTCTACGATTGAAGAGCTGCTGTGGGACAAAAACTTTGAATGGAGACACAGTAAGTTCAACAAGAAGGCGCTTGAGGCCCTGATAAAGATTGGGGCTTTTGACTCCATGAACATGGTTGGTGAAGGTATGTTATTTAACAACTACAATCACATGTACCAAACCTTGCTTGGATCGCATGTTGAGTCCGTGACAAGGAAAAAGAAGGGAATTGAAGTCACGGAGGATGTTGAATTTGATCACTCGGCACTCATCAAACGCTCGACAAAGTCTGATCCTCACGAAGGACTCAAGAATTTTTACAACTTACTGAGGCAAAATTCTTCCGTAGAGGAATGGTCTCCGACGGAGAGGGCGCAAAACATGGTGGAGGTGTTTGGTGCGATTGACATCATCAGCCTGATAGATTCAAATGTGTTGAACGCCTTTGAAACAAGGGGCATCAAATCGATCGAAGAGGTTGAACAAGGAGATCCGCAATTGTGTTGGATGGTTGTATCTCCAACTTCCCCGAAGAAGGGAGCAACGCCTGTGACAGGTATCAAAAAATCCTCAAAGGCAGGAAAGGAATACGTCCAAATCTATGTTGCAGGCCCTACAGGCAAGGTTCAACGAGTGACAGTTTGGGGGCAAAAGGACCTGCCTGATGCATTTACCTTGTTCTGTGCAGAAGTCAAGAGAGATGATTTTGGACTTTCAACATCCCAATGGAAAATGAGGAAGATAACGTGAAGTACGATTATAAATGTGATGCATGCGAAAATCAGTTTGAAGTGAATCAGTCGATGAAAGAAGAAGCTCGAGCCACGTGTCCAAAGTGCGGTTCAGAGACTCGGAACAGGCTCATCACGGGGGGCTCAGGTTTCCTCCTGCAAGGCGGTGGGTGGTACGCTGATGGTTATGGAAATAAAAAGTGAAATCTTTATACGACCTGTTAAAGGATTAACCTATGAAAGGTATGCAACTTCAGCTATTCGATGACCTTCCTCTTCCGCCGCGACCTCGCTATCTTAGCAAGGAAGTCAACTCTCTCACTTCAGAACGCGTCACACCAAAAATCATCCAGTGGGTGTGCCAAGAAGGCGGGGCTCCTTCAGCTCAAGAGCTTGAGGTGATAAAGGCTGAGATTTTTTCAGCGATTGAGTACGACGACGATGCGTATCACATCGCCAAGAACTTGGAACACGCTGGCTGGGACCCTGATGCCGATCTTGTTGACTTGCTTGAAGACGTTGCACATCAGCGTTACCTTGCACATAAGGAGATTGTATATCATAGCTGGATTCTTGCACACGGGGTCACTGCAAAGTTTGCTTTAGGAGATCAGGTGTCCTTTACATTTAAGGGCAAAAAGGAAACAGGAGAGATCATTAAAATCTATCCAGACGCAGCACAGTACACAATTCACTGCCCCCAACATGGACATGTCAAGAAGGGTGCGGGTACGCACGGTCACATCATCGATTTTGAAGTGTGTACAGCGACATAACTTAAGTTAAGATATCTTCATGTTGAAACAAAAACAACGTTTAGTGTTCATGGTTGGTCCTGATATGTGTGGCAAGACACAGATTGCAAAAGAGTTGTCGGTCCGACTAAGTGTTCCTTATTTTAAGGCCTCCTCTGAACATTCATCGTTTTTGTCGATGGATGACAAAAATGAATTGTTTCTGTCACAATTGCGGCATGCCGATCCTCGCGTACTTGATCTTTTGAAGCAGACCGGTTACGGAGTTATATTTGACAGGGGTTTTCCGTGTGAATGGGTCTATTCATCCGTGTTTCATCGCAAGACTGATGAGAAGTTTCTTGTCCACATGGACAAGCAGTGGGCATCCTTGGGGGCAAAAATAATCTTTTGTCGCAGAAGTTCGTACACAGGAATCATTGATGATCTAGATTCTAGAATTCAGCAAGAAACCCTGCAGAAGCTAGACGATCACTATGAAAAATACCTACATGAAATCACAGCCTGTGATTATATGAAGCTGAATGTCGACGACGAAAATCTAGACAGAGAAGTGTCTGATATCATTTCTTTTCTGGGATAACACAAAGAAACACATGAAAAAATTACTTATTCAAACACAACTTTCTAACTATGACACACGAGGCAGATTCATCCTTGAGTGTGACTCTGGATGGCAGATGGTCATGGGTCGTGTCCGTGAAATGCTAAAACAGAATCCGGATCTCGTGATTCACGTTATGGGTCCCCTTCTTTCCGAAGGGTCTGTGGTCACCACACCGTATCAGGTAAATCCTGATATTCCATGGGGTTCACGTGTACACTACGTGGAGCATGACATTTTTCCGAATGCACTTGCGACTCGGTACAACTTTGACGTTTCTTCGCTGTCACGTAGACTAGGTCTTTCAAGGCACAAGACGGAAGTTACAGTGAGATATGATGCGGTGTATCTCAACGATCCGATGCACCTTAGAAACTTTAAGGCGATGTTCCTCCTTGAAGGTGGATATCAACCTAAATTTTATGTTCATTCACACTTTGTAGATGTGCCGTCCTGTCCCAAGTTTCCGATTGATGCATCATTGTGGTTGGGTCAATGTGAGGCCGCCTTAAAGGCAGATTGGAACTTTTGGCAATGTGGGTCCGCGCTTTCTGAATTTGAGGCAGAGGCACGTAAGTTATTCCGTGATGGCGTCGTGGACGCTGTAATGGCAAAATCATCACCGTGGGATGACGGATATTCGATCGAGGAGATTAGGTCCGCGCCTGACCTTGATGGGATCCGATTTGATCCCAATGTCTTCAATCGATGGCGTGAGCAAGGCAAGACAATTATCTTTGTTCCAAACCGGATCGGTGGCAAAGGAAGATCGTCAGATTACACAAATTGTGGCAAATTCATGTTTGACGTACTTCCACGTTTACATGAGAGACGAAATGATTTCGTCGTTCTTGCTGGGAACCCAAGCCAGAAGTTCTCCAATGAGGAACTTACGTCAGAGTGCGGTCACAACGGTTACGTCTCTCTTGTTCCTGATTCGTTTACACGTGATGAATTCAAGGTTGTTGCAACGCATGTCGACATCGCTTTAGGCCTGTATGACCAAGACACGTATGGTGGAACTGTCGCCAGAGAGTGTGTAGAATTGGGCTGTTTACCTCTATGGTTGAATAATTTTGAATACTCCGGAATCATTCGAGATGCATCTGAGCTTGGGTTTAAAGTACCCGTTCTAGCAAAGTCAGATTTCTCTGACATAGTTGAAGTTGCGTCCAATCTCATAGATCACGTTAAGCAAAACAAGGGCACAAAAGAGTGGTGCAATTCGATGGTTCCGTTGCTCAACGTTGTGAGGGATCGTTGTTCCTATGAGTCGACAACCACACATGCAATGCGTAAGATGAACCTACTTTGAGTCATGTGTACATGAGCTTTTTCTGTTGTAAATTTGTTTCATTCAGGAGATTTAGATGCGAGTTTTGATCACAGGTGCTGCAGGTTTTATCGGAAGTAACCTCGTAGCAAGGTGTCTCAAGGAAGGTTGGGATGTCACAGGTGTTGATGATCTTTCAAATGGTCACACGGAATTTTTGCCCCCTCTTTTTGCAGCCAATCCAAATCTCTTTTTAAAGGAAGACTTTTCTTCTGAGTCTGTTCTTTCGAGGATTAGGTCAAAGTGGTTTGATGTGATTTTTCACCTCGCAGCTGTACCACGGGTGAGTTATTCTGTGGAACACCCCATTGAGACGCACGAAACCAACGTAAATAAGACGCTTCAATTGATGGAAGCCTGTCGCAACAACGTAAAACGCTTTGTGTTTGCATCTTCGTCCTCTGTCTATGGTGGGGCTCAAAAGCTTCCAACGGTTGAAGCCACAAAGAAGGACCCAAAGTCCCCCTATGCGTTGCAGAAGTCAATTATTGAAGATTACCTGAAGATCTATTATGATCTGTACGAACTTGATTCAGTTGCCTTGAGGTTCTTCAACGTATTCGGACCAAATCAATTGGGAGATTCTCCATATTCAACTGCGGTTTCTGCGTGGCTTACGGCCATAAACAAAGGCATGTCGATGCGCAGTGACGGAGACGGTTCACAGTCACGAGACATGTGCTACGTTGATAACGTGACAGATGCCTGCGTGCGTGCAGCAGCGCACCATAACGATCTTGCGGCCGCTTGTTTCAATGTTGCCTGCGGCGACAGGACAACAAATAAAGAAATCCTTGAGTTTCTTAAAGGAAGATTTCCAGATGCAAAAAGCCACGATGCACCATGGCGCTCGGGCGATGTGATGCACACTCAAGCAAGCGTTAACTGTATCCATATAACGTTGGGATATAGTCCCCTTGTTAGATTCTGGGAAGGTCTGGAACGTACTATCGAGTGGTATAATAACAATTG
>Ga0315909_10008216_pt1 | contig 11478 bp, 11 predicted proteins | sample LakEriMetagenome_11_FD_203527 | JGI IMG/M metagenome (GOLD analysis project Ga0315909, IMG submission 203527) | Freshwater fungal communities from buoy surface, Lake Erie, Ohio, United States - Buoy 2 MA125 | ecosystem: Environmental > Aquatic > Freshwater > Lake | place: USA: Lake Erie, Ohio...
GACAAGGACGGCAACGAGACGAACATCCAGGTGACGCTGAACGAGCGTGACCTGAACGAGGCGGCGCCGGTGTTTAAGGACGCGTCTGGGGTGGCGGTGCCTCCCCCTGTCTACGAGGATTTCAGCAAGCTGCCCTGGAGTGTGGAGATACTTCCGCGGTATGTGACGGGTGTTACTCCTCCGCCAGCCGAGGCCCCAAGTTCGATTGCTGAATACCCACAGTACAAAGGGGGCAAGCGTGGATACGGCCTTGGTTGGGACTTGGAGTCCGTTTATGTCACCCTTAAGGTTCTCGCCGGGGTTCCAGACCAGTTTGTCGTAGCGCGCGGCAACATGTCCTTCCAAATACCGGCGGACGCCTTTGTGCACGACGATCCCCTAGCCGTCGTTGTTCTGTCCCTCGAAATGGCCGACGGCGGACCAATGCCCGATTGGATCTACCTCGAAAACAATACAACCGTGAGGGTGCGTGTCCCGGATGGGGCGAGCGAGGACATGGTGCTGAAGATCACGGCCCGTGACCTAGAAGGACGTGAGGCAAGCACTTTGTTCCAACTGCATTTCGGGGGGGGAATACCCGCGGAGGCCGGTCGGGTTGCTCACCAGTCGGGACGCCCCGCCATGAATCACGCGCTAGCCCGGGCTGCACAGGGACGGGCGATATGGAGCGCCCCATGAGCGTGCTCTCTCCAAGGTTCGCGCCTGGACCGAAGCTTGGCCTCGGTCTGCTGTTCCTCGCGCTGTCCCTCGGTGCCGTTATCGCAGAGGAGCCTAGCGCCTCGGCAGGGCATACGCCAATCGGCTCCATGGAGATCCGCGCCCAGCTTGTCCCGCTGAGATACACCACGCTGGGGGCGGAGATGGACGGTCGGATTTCCCTGCTGGCCGTGAGGGAAGGGGACAGTTTCGGGAAAGGTGAGATCCTGGTCCGGTTTGAGTGCAGTACCCAGAAGGCGCAATTGGACAGGTCTGAGGTAGAAGTTGCGGCGGCCCGAAAATCGCACGCCGCGAAAGAGAAGCTCTTCCACCTGAATGCGGTTGGTGAACTCGATTGGGATCTGGCTCTTTCTGCTGTTGAACGAGCCGAGGCCGAGCGGACGGCGACCAAGACCTTGCTCCAGAAGTGCCAAGTCGTGGCACCTTACGCCGGTCGTGTAGCGGATCAGAGGGTCCAGGCGCAACAGTTTGTCAGGGCTGGTGAACCGCTCCTCGATATTCTCGATGACCGGAATCTCGAGCTCCAATTCATTGTTCCATCAAGATGGTTGGTCTGGCTGGCGGTAGGCACAGCCGTGCGGGTTGCCATCGATGAAACAGGCAGAACGTATGATGCCCGCGTATCCCAAGTCGCGCCCCGCATTGACCCAGTGAGCCAGACAGTCAAGATCGTGGCGGTCATTTCCGGTGATCACCCCGAGCTTCTCGCAGGCATGAGTGGCGAACTGACGGTCCCGGAGGAGGGAAGCGGACCTTGAAACCAGCCACGCAGGTTGAACGCTGAATGGGGAATGCGCCAATCGAGCTGGATCTGGGCGTGCTTGCCCTCGCCAAGCGTTCGCTGACTTGCAAAACGGAGCAGGAACTGGGATTTCTCCTGCTCAATGACTCCCGCCAAGTATTCCAGTACCGGCAGGCGGCCTTGTGGTCCAAATCCTCGGGTGTGGAAGGTGTCTCGGGGGTCATGGAGCCGGAAAGTACCGCGCCCTACCTTCAGTTTCTTAATGCACTTGCGGGGCAGTGTGCAACATCTGCCGACGCCGCACGGGCCTTTGTCGCTGCGGAATTCTCGGACTCGGTTGGAGCGCAGTGGAACGAGTTCCTCCCAGAGTGCCTCCTGTGGATCCCGTTCAGCATGGGGGATCAGAAAAAAGGACTTCTTGTAGCAGGGGAGAGCTGGCCGACAGAGTTGGAAATGAAGGCCTTCGTGCAGTGGGCCGGACTGTGGGCGTCGAGTTGTGAGGCGCTGGCCTGGCGGACACGAAAACCTTTGTTCCGCAAAAGGCGATGGACCAAGGGTCGCCAAAGCCAGCTGCTTCGCAACACACTTATGGCGGGGCTGCTGGTGGCCGTGGCGCTGATCCCCGTTCGCTTGACGATCCTCGCACCGGGGGAACTTGTGCCTGCCCGGGCCGAAATCATTCGAGCTCCCATGGACGGAACCTTGGGTGAGTTTTTCGTTGAACCCAATCAGCAGGTCAGGACGGGGGATGCTCTTTTCCAGTTTGATCAATCTGCGCTGCTCGGCCGACTGAAGATATCGAGACAGGAATTGGCAACGGCCCGTGTGGAATACCGGCAAGCGGCACAACGAGCATTATCTGACCAAACGGCAAAGGCATTGCTCTCTCCCATACTCGGCCGAATTGAACAGCACGGCGCGGAGACTGACTACCTTGCGCAGGAGGTGCGCCGGTCGACGGTTCATGCCCTGTCAGATGGTATCGTTCTCATGGATGAGCCGTCGGAATGGCTTGGAAAACCGGTGGTAGTGGGCGAGAAAATCCTGCGCTTGGCGCGACTGGGCGAGGTTGAGGTCGAGGCCTGGGTGTCACTGGGCGACGCTATACCGTTGCCCCGCGCCACGCCAATCACGCTATACCCCAATACTTCGCCACTTCGGCCAGTTCAAGCGAACCTGCGCTACTTTTCGCACGAAGCACAGCCGCAAGCCGATGGGAGCTATGCCCACCGCATGCGCGCGACCCCTGTCAAGGGTGAGATCCTGCACCGGGTTGGAACCAAAGGAACAGCCAGAATCAGCGGAAAAAGCGTACCGCTGGTGTACTGGTTACTGAGACGACCATTGGCATACCTGCGTGCTCACACCGGCTGGTAAGTCTCATGTTACCCGGGCTGCGCCAGGATCTGGATCTAATTGACGGGGGCTTACTCCCCGATGGCCAGCCCTTCTGGACGCTACACGATCCTGCGCGCCACCTGTTCTTCCGCATCGACTGGCCCACATTCGAGATCCTGAACCGTTGGACACTGGGTGACGCAGATGAAATAGCCGCTACCATTACCAGGGAAACTACTCTGCAGATGGAGTCCCGGGAGGTGATCGCTCTGGCCCAGATGCTGGCGGACAACCAGTTGCTGGAAAAAAGCGCACGGGCTCTCGAGGTAGAGCGACAAGCTCTCGCGCTGAGACAAAAGCAGGGTTTCCTTGCGAAGCTCCTGCACACCTATCTTTTCGTACGGATCCCGCTACTGAAGCCGGATCTCCTGCTGGAAAAAAGCTTGCCTCTTGCGTCTATCTTCTGGTCAAAACCCTTCTGGATATGTACCGCACTCGCCTTTCTGTCAGGTCTCTTCCTCACAGCGAGGCAGTGGGGAACATTCGAGAATTCGGTAATCGACACCCTGACTCCACGAGGATTGATGTCCTGGGGTGTCGCGCTCATCGTGGTGAAATTCCTGCACGAACTTGGGCATGCCTATGCGGCAAAACGTCACGGCTGCCGGGTGCCAACGATGGGGATCGTCCTGTTGGTAATGTGGCCAGTACCCTATACCGACACGAACGAAGTCTGGCGACTACCCAATCGAACCGAACGATTGAAAGTGGCCTCCGCGGGGATAGTCACCGAGTTGGTGATAGCGGTTTGGGCCCTGCTCGCGTGGGATCTCCTGCCGGATGGAGGACTCCGCAACGCCGCTCTGGTTCTCGCGGCAAGTAGCTGGATAACCACGCTAGTCGTCAATGCGAGCCCATTCCTGCGCTTTGATGGCTACTTCATTCTTTCTGACCTGCTGGACTTCCCCAACCTCCATCAGCGCAGTTCGGCGCTGGCGCTCTGGCATCTGCGACAGATCTTGTTCGGGGCTGCCGAACCAAAGCCTGAACAAACCGGGCCCGTCCGGGAGAGGTTTCTTGTTCTGTTCGCTCTGGTTGCATGGGCGTTTCGCCTCATCGTGTTCTTCGGCATCGCCCTGCTCGTCTATCACTTCTTCTTCAAAGCGCTTGGCGTGCTGCTCTTCCTTGTCGAAATCTGGTGGTTCATCCTTGCGCCGGTGATACGTGAGGTAAAGACCTGGAAAAGTCGCTTCCCATACTGGTGGCGGGATGCGCGGGGACTCCGTCGGGCTGCGATCTGGTGTGCTGTGCTGTTTCTGGGGACGGCGCTTTTTGCGTTCCCATGGTCTGGTCGGGTACTGGTCTCCGGGATGCTTCATCCTGCAGAGATGGCGCGCCTCTACTCACCGGGCGGTTCCCGGGTAATCACGCTCAACACGGACGAGGGACAAAGTTGGCCGGCCGGAGCGGAGCTCATCGCGCTCGAGGCGCCAGCCGCAAGATCCCAAGTCCAGAAGGCACATGCGCTCGCCCGCAGCCTCTCTCGCGAGGCCGCGAGTGCGTCTCTTGATGAGCGCAGGCGCGGTGAAATACCCGCCCTCATAGAAGAGAGGGAAGGCGCGTTCGCTGAACTCGGAGACGCAGAACGCGAAGTGCGCCGGTATGTTCTCGATTCTCCCCACGACGGCCGTGCCTACCTTGCCGATCCTGATTTGGCGATCGGACAGTGGGTGAGAGAGAAGGAACTTCTCGTGGTTGTTGCCCGGGACAACAAGTGGACCGTAGAGGCCTACATTGATGAGTATGCAGTCGCGAGACTCAAGGCCGGTAGCCGCGCCCGCTTCTTTCTGGAGGGTGATCCTGCGTTCCTGCTGCCTCTCACACTTATCGCCATCGACGAGGATGCTAGCCCGGAGTTACCGGATGGTCGATTGGCCGCCCAGAACGGAGGGAACGTGCTGTGTCGAGTCGCCGATGGTCGATACATTCCAGAGAGTGCTGTGTACCGCGCCGTGTTCCGAGTGGACTCCACTGACCAGCGTCTCAGCGGTCACAGTTGGAGGGGCACCGTGGTGGTTGACGCCGCTGGCGAAAGCTTGTCCGGGCATTATTTCCTGCGCCTCGTCTCGATACTTCTCCGGGAATCCGGTGTATGAACAGCATATCCGATCGCGCCCGGCGCATCGGTTACCGCGGATGACGGCGTCTCCCGGTCGTGTGCGGCCTCGCTGTTGCCACTGCCAGTCGCCAAACCTGGTAACCCCGCGAAGACTAGACCCGTCACCAGAGCGGCCAGCGCCGGATAGTCCAGTGGGCCCTCATCGCGGAACCAGGTGAACAACCAGTTGATCATGCCGAACAGCAACATGCTGAGCGGCTTCTCGAGCTTGCGCGCCCCAAGCTCCGGCCAGTCGGCAGCAATGGCGCGCGCGAAAGCCGCGACGACCTGACGCTCCTTCTGCCGGATTCGTGCCTGATCGGCCTCATCCAGATACTTGAGATCCTGCACCAGCACCTGATGGTGCGCGCGGGCGCTCGCATACTCCTCGACGAAACGCCGCACCAGCCGCTCGAGACGGGTGCCCGCCCGCGCAGGCTGGTCCATTGCCAGACTTTCTTCCTCTGCAACAAGTGCGGTCAGGCGATCGATATGACCTTCGGCGATGGCCACCAGCAGCTGGTACTTGTCGTCGTAGTAGTGGTAGAGCAGCGCCTTGGAGACGCCGGCCGCGTGAGCGAGATCGAGCATGGACGTGCCCTGGAATCCGCGCGCCGCGAACAGCGCTGCAGCGTGCTGCAGGATGCTGTCCTGTTGTTCGCCATAGCGGGCAGCGCGGCCGCGCGGCATGGGTCAGCGCGCGTCGAAGGAAATGACGACGCGCTCGCTCACGGGATGTGCTTGGCAGGTGAGCACGATGCCGGCCTTGAGATCACTCGCCAGCAGCGCGAAGTTGCGCGACATCTTCACTTCCCCTTCCATCACCCGCGCGCGGCAGGTGGCGCACACCCCGGTTCTGCAGGAGAAGGGCAGATCCATGCCGGCGCCCCGGGCGGCATCCAGAATGGAGAGGCTGGGGTCGGCCAAGGTCAGCTCGCGCTGCACGCCATCCAGAATCACGACCACGCGCGCACCCTCTGGCGTCGCGATCTCGGCCGTCGGCCCACCGTCCACCACCGGCGCGCCGAAGCGCTCCACATGCAGCCGGTCTGCCGCCACTCCGGCCTCACGCAGCACCGCGCAGCATTCTTCCAGCACTGCATGTGGCCCGCACAGGAGGACCTCGTCCACGCTCTCTGGTGGCACCAGCCGGGCCAGAAACTCGCGCAGCTTGGTGCCATCCAGACGGCCGTGATGCAGCGGGATCTCCTGTGGTTCGCGCGAGAACGTGCAATGGAGCGCGAAGCGTCCGAGAAAGCGATTCTTCAGATCTTCGAGGTCCTCGCGGAACATCATGCTCGCGAGGTTGCGGTTGCCATAGAGCAGGGACACGCGATTGCGGGAATCCTCTGCAAGCGCCTGCCGCGCGATGGACAGGAGCGGTGTGATGCCACTGCCAACTGCTATGAGCAGGAGATGGCGGCCAGTGCCTGTCTCGGGCAAGAGTCCGAACTGCCCATCTGGCGGCATCACTTCGACAGCCGTACCCACCTGCACATCACGGTTGAGCCACGGTGAGAGAGCGCCTCCCCTGATCTCGCGCACGCCGATGCGCAAGAAGCCCTCGCAGGGGGCCGAGCACAGCGAATAGCTGCGCCGTTGATCTTCTGCATCGCCCGGCCGCCGCACGGTGAGGTACTGGCCCGCGTGAAAGTGGAACAAGGGAGCGAGCTCGGACGGCACGGCGAATGTGACACTGACCGCATCGTCGGTTTCGCGGGACACCTGCGAGATCTGTAAGTTATGGAAAGAAGGCAGTGACATGGTTTTCAAAGAGGCTTGAAGTAGTCGAAGGGTTCGCGACAGTGCTGGCAACGGTGCAGGGCTTTGCAGGGTGTGGCACCGAAGGCAGAAATCTGTTCGGTCTGGTGGCTGCCGCAGCGCGGGCAGGCAGGGCGGAACTGCAAGGCCCGCGGCAGATTGTCGGCAATGGTGCAGGGAGGCGTGATGCCGAAGCGTTGCAGCGCCTCGCGGCCTGCCGCCGTGATCCAGTCCGTGGTCCAGGCCGGGGCGATGCGCAACTCGACTCGCAGGTCCGCCACGCCCGCGGCTTTCAGCACACGCACTATCTCCTGGCGAATCGCCTCCGTGGCGGGACAGCCGGCATACGTGGGCGTGATGACCACGGTGGCGCTGCGCGTGGCGGCCTCGCAGTGGGCCTCACGCACGATGCCAAGATCCACCAGTGAAACGGCTGGAATCTCCGGGTCCGGGATTGCCTGCAGCAAGGTCCAGAGACCTTCGTCGCTGCCGTCCCACGGCGCAGGAACTTGCTCGATGGCACCGAAGGCCGCGAAGAAATCCTGCGGCAGGGGTGCCCCTGTGTTCACCAGCGCGCCCCGGGATGGGAACGCGCCAGCGCCTGCATCTCGTTCAGCAGATAGCCCATGGCTTCCGAGTGCCTGCCCTGACGGCCTGTTGCCAGGAACGGCGTGGGCGCGGGAACCGACAGGGTCGCGCTGTGCAGCGTTGCGTTGGTGTTCGCGGTCCAGATTTCGGCAACACAGTCGAGTCCGGGCGCGAGCCCGGTGTCCACTGCCGCCGTTTCCACGGCATCGAAGTGAAAAAGTTCGCTGGTGTACGGCCACAGATAGTCGAGGGCTGTCTGCATGCGACGATGGGATTCCTCCGTGCCGTCGCCGAGACGCACCACCCAGCTGCCGAGGTGCTCCTGATGGTAACGGCTCTCCTTGCCACTCTTGGCCGCTATCGCGGCCAGCGCGGCATCACACGACCGGGCAAGCGCCTCCCATACCAGACACTGCCAGCTCACGTAAGCCCAGGCGCGCAACACGCTCTGCCCAAAATCCCCGTTCGGCAGCTCGACCAGTGTCGGGTTGCGGAAGTCGGCCTCGTCACGCCAGTAGGCAAAGGCATCCTCGTCGCGTCCTTGGCCTTCCAGTGCGCCGGCATGAGTGTAGAGCAGGCGTGCCTGCCCCAGCAGATCGAGCGCAATATTGGAGAAGGCGATGTCCTCTTCCAGCACCGGGCCGTGGCCACACCATTCGCTGAGGCGTTGGGACAGCACCAGCGAGCCGTCGGCCAGGCGCAGCACCCAAGCGGTGTGATGTTGGCCCAGTGGCTTCAGGTCGATCGTCAATTCATGCGTCGCGGCGGGAGTGTTCATGGCGTCAGATATGGTTCACGTCATCCGGCAACTGGTAGAAGGTGGGATGTCTGTAGACCTTGTCTTCCATGGGATCGAACAGCTCGGCTTTCTGGCCCGGATCGGAGGCGATGATCTGATCCGCGCGCACCACCCAGATCGAAACACCCTCCTGGCGCCGCGTGTAGACATCGCGTGCGGCCTGCAGGGCAAGCGTGCCATCGGGTGCGTGAACGCTGCCACAGTGCTTGTGATCGAGCCCCGCGCGGCTGCGGATGAAGACTTCCCACAGAGGCCATTCGTTGCGTGTGCTCATTGCTATTCCTCAGGCGGCGGCTGAACGAGTGGCGTGCTTGCGGGCATGGGCCAGCGCCGCCTCACGCACCCAGGCACCGTCTTCCCAGGCATTCACGCGCGCGGCGAGGCGCTCCTTGTTGAGGGGGCCATGGCCGTTCACCACATTCCAGAATTCCTGCCAGTTGATGGTGCCGAAATCGTGATGCCCACGTTCGGCATTCCACTTGAGATCAGGATCCGGCAGGCTCACGCCCAGCACGCGCGCCTGCTCCACGATCGCATCGACGAACTTCTGTCGCAGTTCATCATTCGAAAGCCGCTTGATGCCCCATTTGGCGGACTGCTCCGAGTGCTGCGAATCTTTGTCCTGCGGACCGAACATCATGAGCACCGGCCACCACCAGCGGTTGACGGCCTCCTGCACCATGGCGCGCTGTGCGTCCGTGCCCTGCATCATGGCGTGGAGCAGATCAAAGCCCTGACGCTGGTGGAAGGATTCCTCGCGGCAGATGCGGATCATCGCGCGGGCATAGGGCCCGTAGGAGCAGCGACACAGGGGCACCTGGTTCATGATCGCCGCGCCATCCACCAGCCAGCCGATCACGCCGATATCGGCCCAGGTCGGCGTGGGATAGTTGAAGATCGAGGAATACTTCGCGCGCCCGCTGTGCAGGGCCTCAATCATCTCATCGCGCGAGGTGCCGAGCGTCTCCGCTGCCGCGTAGAGATAAAGGCCATGACCGCCTTCGTCCTGAATCTTTGCAAGCAGGATCGCCTTGCGCTTGAGGCTGGGGGCGCGAGTCACCCAATTGCCCTCGGGTAGCATGCCGACGATCTCCGAGTGGGCATGCTGGCTGATCTGCCGTACCAGCGTCTTGCGGTACTGTTCGGGCATCCAGTCCTTGGCTTCGATGAACTCACCCTGCGCGCAGCGTTCATCAAAGGCTGCGCTGGCCACGCCTTGTTCGATTGACTGCACCGGGGCCTTGCTGCCATCCGGGATATCCATCGCCTGGGTATACATGTGGAAGCTCCTTGTGCCTGTCAGGATGAAAAATTACTTGGGGCGCCGGTCGAACACGCGTACCGCCTTGCCCACCACCACCCGTTCTATTGCGTGTGGATGCAACACCTCGACTTCCGCCGACACCCCGATGAGGGTCTTGATCTGGTGGGTGACGTGGTGCGCGATGGCTTGCCGGGTTTCGGGAGAGAGTTCCGTGCGTGCTTCCACCTTGATGCTCAGGTGATCGAGATGCCCTTCCTTGTCCACGAAGATCTGATAGTGGGGTGCCAGCGCCTCGGTGGCGCAGACGATCTCTTCAATCTGGGTGGGAAACACGTTCACGCCGCGAATGATGAGCATGTCATCCGAGCGGCCGGTGATCTTGCCGATGCGCCGCATGCTGCGCGCCGTGGGCGAGAGCAGCCGCGTGAGATCCCGCGTGCGGTAGCGGATCACCGGGAAGGCCTGCTTGGTGAGTGAAGTGATGACCAGTTCCCCGGGTTCACCGTCCGGCAGCACCGCACCGGTCACCGGATCGATGATCTCGGGATAGAAATGATCTTCCCAGATCACCGGTCCATCCTTGCTCTCGATGCACTCGCAGGCCACACCGGGACCCATCACTTCGGACAGACCAAAAATGTCGATCGCATCCATGCCCGTGCGCGCCTCGATCTCGTTGCGCATGGCCTCGGTCCAGGGCTCCGCGCCGAAGATGCCCACTTTGAGCGAAGTGCCGGCGGGGTCGAGGCCGGCCCGCACCATGGCATCGATCAAGGTGAGCATGTAGGAGGGGGTGACCAGGATGACATCGGGCTTGAAGTCCGCAATCAGCTGCAGCTGCTTCTCGGTCTGCCCGCCCGACATGGGGATCACCGTGCAGCCCAGACGCTCTGCGCCGTAGTGGGCCCCGAGTCCGCCGGTGAAAAGACCGTAACCGTAGGCCACGTGCACGATGTCACCCTTGCGCCCACCTGCCGCATGGATCGATCGCGCCATGAGATCCGACCAGGTCTCGATGTCCTGTGCGGTATAGCCGACCACCGTAGGTTTGCCGGTAGTGCCACTTGAGGCATGCACGCGAACCACCTGTTCACGCGGCACGGCGAACAGGCCGAAAGGGTAGTTGTTGCGCAGGTCAGCCTTGGTGGTGAAGGGAAAGCGGCCGAGGTCGGTGAGCGTGCGCAGATCGTCCGGATGCACGCCCGCGGAATCAAAGGCACTGCGGTAATGCGGCACGTTGCGGTAGACATGCGCGAGCGTCTCGCGCAGACGCGTCAGTTGCAGGTGCGTGAGTTCGTCCCGGCTCGCGGTTTCGATGGCGTGCAGGCCGCCCTTGTGGTGTGCGCGGGGTCCGGCCATGTTCAGTTGCCTCCCACGGGCTTGCCCGCCAGTCGCTGTACCCGCCCGCGCATCACAGCGACGAGCCGTCCATCCGCCGCCGTGATGGTGGCGTCGTAGAGGCCGGTGCGCCGGGTGCGCGAGATCTCTCGCACCTCCGTGGTAAGGGTCTCCCCTTCACGGGCGGAGGCGATGAAATCCATGCCGAGGCTGGTGGCGACCGCCATTTCGCCGTGGCTGTTGGAGGCAAAGGCCATCGCGGTGTCGGCGAAGGTGGTGAGCATGCCGCCGTGGATGATGGCGAAGCCATTCAACATGTCACGCCGCACCACCATTTCTGCTCGGCAGTAACCCGCACGCACCTCGCAAAATCGTCGCGCCACAGGATCTCCCGTGCGCGATCCACGGTGGCCTGGGATGTCTCGGGAAGGGTAGCGGCAGGAGGCATGGGGACCTGGAACATAATTGACCGTACGGTCAATTATGTAGAGTCCCGCTATCCGGGTGCAAGCGTTGGCGTGAGTGCGCGCGGCCTCAGTCCGGGTACCAGCTGATGACGGTTAACCGTTGAGGTCCTTCTTCACAAAGGCGCGACGACAGCCGGCGTACACGACTTGCCCGATTGCCCCGGTCATCCCGGTAACGATTTTTATCTTTGTATATGATGGTAATATACAAGCATGATTGCGCTCGCGCTGGTATCCGGCTTCGATTGGGATGAAGGCAATGCCAGAAAAAGTGCGCAAAAGCACAAGGTCATCCAGTCCGAGGCA
>Ga0315909_10008218_pt1 | contig 11475 bp, 25 predicted proteins | sample LakEriMetagenome_11_FD_203527 | JGI IMG/M metagenome (GOLD analysis project Ga0315909, IMG submission 203527) | Freshwater fungal communities from buoy surface, Lake Erie, Ohio, United States - Buoy 2 MA125 | ecosystem: Environmental > Aquatic > Freshwater > Lake | place: USA: Lake Erie, Ohio...
TACGTCAATGGTCGCGAATTTATTCATCATGCAACGATTCGGCAGTTGCGTTCCATCCCAACACCCAATGGCTACGGGACAATAATTGAGCCGATCTACTATGTCCTCAAGCCCGGGCAGGTTGAGGCATACAGGATGGAGAAGAAGGACAGCAAGTGGACGCAGATTAAAGTTGGCCAGACAGTGCAAACCACGCTGCCAATTGTTCCGCTTGTCTGGTACGGGTCATCGACCGGCAAGTTCGCCCTGGGCGACATGCCCATGAATGGTCTTGCCGAGCTCAGTATCCAGCACTACCAGATGCGTTCTGACTTGCAGGAACTGCTCCATAAGTGCGCAATGCCCGTCCCCGTGCGCAAGGGCGCTCCTGTTGGACCTGATGGCCGACCCACTCCCTTGATTCTTGGACCGAATACCGCTGTCGATCTTCCCGGCGAGGGTGGCGAGTTCAATTTTGCGGAACCCACGGGCAAGAGCTTGGAGCGCCACCAAGCCGAGATCCAGCACATCGAGATGCTGATGGATCGCTCTGGTCTGAATTTCCTGTATGGCGCAAATATCAAGACCGCAACGGAGGCGTCCCTCAGAGCCGCTCAGGTGGCCTCTCAGGTGGCTTCGCTGGTACGGAACAAGGTAAGCGCCTTCAATACGGTGATGCGCCTCTGGGCGGCATATGCGGGCGAACTGGAAGGATTGAAGCCCGAGTCTGGAATCGTATTGAATGATTCTCTGATTAACCGCCCGCTAGATCCGAGCGGGATGGCGCAACTTGTCAATTTCTTCAATTCTGAGATCCTTAGCCACGAGACAGTTCTCGCTGAGTTGCAGCGCGGTGGCGTCTTAGATCCCGATCTGAAGATCGAAGATGAGATGAAGCGAATTTCAAAAGAAAAAGATCAACGCATGGCGGAAGCTATCGCAAACGCGCCCGTACAGCAACCGGAGCAACCCCAAAAACCTACAGAAGGACCAAGCGGGAAATCCGAACCAGCAACGCAGAATCCTTTAGCAAAATAAGGTTAGGCCATTAACTTTATTTTGAGATGTTATACTGGAGTAGACCCGGTAGACAAATGATTGTTGCTCGTTTCGAGTTTAAGCCAGAACATGCCCATCACTTCATTCAAGACGAAGGGCAGAATGTGATTGAAATCATGTTCGAGTCGGTTTACGCCATGATTGCCACGACTCAGCAGTTTGAGGATTACTTGACTGACTGCACAGCCATCGTGGACGGCAAGGTGGTATCATTGAGGGCACTGTCAGGCAAGGCTTAGTGAATCATCCGCTGCAACCCGGCCGATGGGTCAAGTCCCCGGGTCAGGGCTTCGCCTATCAGGTCGAGGGTGCCTGCTGTCGGCTCTACGACCGGGAAGAACTCCCTTGGCCCTCGTGCTCGCTTCAGTGGAAGGGCAAGCAGCCAGCCTGGAATCGAGTTGGGCCTAGGTTGGTGCCAGACATGGCGGCATCACGCTGTCCGAGCTATGCTGTCAATGCGGTTGATCAATGGGGAAACTCATGGCAGCAAGTGCTGACGATCTACTACCAACGCCTGACCGACGAGGAGAAGCACTGGTGGATAACAAAGAAACCGGCAAGCAAGGATTACCCATCGCTCCCGGAAGAGCCTACGGTATGAGCTGGACGAGAATGCTGGCAGAGGAAGGCTTGGAGTCCCCAGGCTACCAGGAGACCATCCAGCGGATGCGCAAGGAAGGTCGGATTAAGGGCTACTAACATGGGGCTTTTCTCGACGGTCTACAATCAGTGCCCCCTGCTGGGCGAGGACTTCCTTGGTGAGCTTCAGACCAAGGATCTTGAGAATGTACTGGATCACTACTGGCTTTCGCCAGATGGCCACTTATATCTGATCGACTGGGGTGGCTCGTTTGAGATGGTCGAAAATGCGGACAGCAAAGCGTGGTACGACCGTTTCAAATGGGAGCCGACCGGGCAGAACGGCAAGCTGAAGCCCTACAGGCGCAGCGTCATTGCTCGAATGTATCCCGCCAGTGCTTCCCGGGAGTGGAAGGAGGTCTACGTCTTCTTCAAGGCGGGCCAGTTCAATGCCGTGCTACCGGTGAGCGAGGCCGGTTATCCCGGCCACGGTGCCGGGGCTTGACAGACCGTCACATTTGGTTTACGGTTCCTAGGTCAACAGGACTTCGATCCATGGAACTCCAACGCAAAACAAGGTCAAACCGTTTTCTTACCCAGTTCGCCTGCGGCAGCCTAGACCTGTTTCTGGCCCTGCCGAACTACACGACAGAGCGCAACAGGGGTGATACGACCATCAAGTGCCACAAGGATGGCAAGGCTAAGAAGTATCAAGCCTTTGTCTACGGCGAGCAGATTATGGAAGTGGTGGCCTTTGAGGATGAGCCAGTAGCGGTTAACATCTGCGTCGGCCAAAGCTTCGAAGGTGATGGCGGTCCTTCTGAGGTCATTGTCGAACGGCTGAATGGTCTTCTGGACGCGTTGGGATCCTACAACGTGCTCCCTAAGGGGGTCCGAGTGTTTCGCGACAAGGTAGAGGAAATCTTCTATTTTGGTATGGGTGAAGAGAAGGTTCCTGTCGGGCTTTTTTACGCACATAATATCAAACTCGAACCGGATCCCGAGCATCTTAAAATGACCGCCGACATTGATGACCGATCAAATTAAGACAATTCGCAACCCGATGCCACGGGACAACGTCGCAGCTTATACCGTTACTTTTTCTGATGGATCTTCAAAAGAAGTAAAAGCTATTGGCGGAACCAATGCTTGGTTTATGTCCCAAATCATTTGGCCAGATGCGCGGATCTCTAGCATCGAAGAGTTGTCATGATGGCGAAAATACTGGCCGATCCCAAGTATCTTTTACCCACAAGCGACCTTAAGATTTACTGTATACCATCCCTGTTGGATCCCCTGTTATGCGAAAAGCTTATCGAATGCATCGATAGGTATTGCGTGCCTTCGACCGTCACCGTTGGCGAAAAGATGGTTCGTACGCAAGCTAGGACCAGTTCGACTTGTCGACTAGAGGAATGGCCCCATTACAAGTCTGAGGTCAAAATGTTGCAAAAAATGATACTGAGCCAAATCGATGTTGACATTCGACACTCGGAACCTCTTCAGGGGCAGCGATACAGGATCGGCGAGTTCTACGGTCGCCATACTGACTTCTTCACTCCCAAAACTTCCACTTATCAAGCATTTACGGAAACTGGTGGCCAGCGGACGTGGACAGCAATGTTCTACCTCAATGATGTGATCAATGGTGGCGCTACGTTGTTTCCAACGATTGACTTAGCAATCACACCAACAGTCGGCACCATGCTACTGTGGGACAACATGAACCACCTGGGCAAAGAAAACTACTATGCGATGCACGAGGCCCTTGCTCCAGTTTCAAATTCCAAGTATGTGGTGACCCAATGGTTCCGACAGAATTACTGGCGCTAGCTCACGACATCGTAGTACCCATCTCGGCTGGCTTACTGGTTGCGTATCTCAGCTTTGCGGTAATTCACCGCGTAATCAAAAAGAAAAGTAGTTACAATGATCCCTGATTTGGGCTCAAAGTTAACAAATACTGACAATGGCACCCTAAACCAATGGTCGTGTGTTAGCATGACCTGACTCCCAGCCTAGCTGCCACTCATCTCTGGACCTGGCCCCTTGGTGGAAGGGGTGTTGAATTCTGTACTTACCATTGCAAAAAACTGTAATCGCTTTCGGCGCCGCTGCATTGGCACTGTTTTCCGCTTTGCCCGCCAGCGCCACGTCGAAGGCCTGTACCGCTGCGTCTTACTACGGACACGGTGATGGATTCCACGGCCAACGAACAGCGAACGGTGAACGCTTCAATGGCTACGGCACTACCACCGCGCACCGAAACCTCCCTTTTGGTACACGCCTGAAGGTCACCAATCAGCAAAACGGCAAAACGGTCATCGTCCGAGTCACCGACCGTGGTCCCTTCATTGCTGGTCGTGGTTTGGATTTGAGCTATGGGGCCTTTAGCCAAATCGCGCACCCAGGGCAAGGAGTCGCAAAGGTCTGTTACGCAAAGATGTCGTAGCAATCTGCTACGCGGATTCCTGATAAATGCCAATTATCGGTAATCCAACTAACCGGGAAGCTGCTATTATTAGACAGCTTCCTTTTTTGTCTGTGATCGAATTCAAGTTTACTGATGAGCAACGGGCACGAGCCATGGCGGAAGGAGCGCGTCGTCAGTCGTTCAACGAACAGAGGAACGTAAAGGGTCGCAACAAGGCCCCGGAGAAGGGTAGCGCAGCCCAGCAGATGCACTTACTGGGCGCTGCGGCAGAGCTGGCTGTAGCGGCCTACCTAGACGCCGAAGAGTATTTATACTTAGACCAATCACCCGTGCGTGGATCGTGTGACCTGCCGGGGATCGATGTGAAATGCCGCAGTCGTCACAACTATGACCTGCTAGTACAGCTCGATGATGATTTAACTAAAACATATGTACTAGTTACAATCGAGAATCAAAAAACCTACATCCATGGCTATATTACGGGTATCGAGGTGCCAATAGCTGCCACGGTACGCGAGTTTGTATCGAACAGGCCCTGCTATGTAGTTCCTCAGTCCGCTCTTCGGCATATTGATACACTGAAGGCATACTACCGTCCTTGAAAATGGAAAGCACCGGAAGAGCTTGGATTACATCAGAGTTGGATGAAGACGGGGAGGAAGTTTTAGTACTGAATTTTTGCAAGCAATTTATCGAGGATCTCGGATGGAAAGCCGGTGACGAACTTAGTTGGACCATGTCTGATGACGGCAGTAGTTGGTTCATCGACCGGGTAGACTATCTGGATCGAGGGTAAGACATGAATTCTAGGCCATTGGAGTACAGCGAGCTGCGTAAGACAATTGCGTACAAGGCTTGGTCGATCTGGTGCCCATCGCGGCCCATGCCACCAGTGCCAGCAGAGTTTTACAACATTGCCGATGTGGCAATCAGGGAAGTTCAGTCAAATATAGACAAAATGATCACCGAAACTGTTAAGAGCCGTCTCGAAAAGCTGCTTCCACCCGACCTATGACCCCAGAAGAAATCGAATCCTTAATAGATTCGAAAATTAGGCTGCACGAGACCAGGGTGGCAGTCATCTCTGGTATCGTAGGTGGCGCAATCATCGTTGGAATTTTTCATGCCGTACGGATCAGCTACATCGCAGCAGTTGGATGACCTGACAGAAAGGGAGTGGCATGAGCTCCAAGTGTTGCGTCGTGCCATCTCTGACAGCCCCGCGTCCGTTCATCCCAGAAAGATGGAGCGATTCTCGGAGCTGTTTGCTCGCTCGCTGGCCGGTAAAGGCGATAGGATGGTGTATGATAGCTTCGAAGCGTTCTCTTCCCAAAAGGCCAGCAATGGAAACCAATGTTAATCACGGGATCAGCCCTAGCGTCCAGCAGGGGTATACTCTCTCTTATCGGTGCGGTGACTATGTCACGACTATTGCATTTGACGACCGCGATTGCGGTTCGGTTATTTCAAACGTTGCAAATTTTCTTCTTGGTTGCGGGTTCTCGCCCAACAACGTTGTTGACTGCATGGCCGAAACGTCCGAGAACCTAGACTCCGCTTGGAGGATCCGGTCGACAGAGATCGATCCAGAAATTGCAAAAAAGTGGGACCTGTTTGAGAGTTCGCAAGTTGCCTGAAGAAATCAATCCGGTATCATCTATTCTTGTCTCGTACATCTGTGATGAGTGCGGTGATGGCGGCTTGGTGAGTACCGGTGTAATGTTTCCCTCATGGCCAGCAAGATATGAACATATTTGCGACCGATGCGGAAAACGAGCGGCCCTCAATGAGCTCTATCCTAGGATAGAGTATGAGGTAACAGATTAATCCTGGCAGGTAATTGGTGCTGAGGCAGGCTTGGCGAATGCCAGTTGTCGTAAGTCCAGGATTTGTAGGCAAACGCCCCCTTCTCATCGAGGGGGTTTTTTGTTGCTTCAAGGCAGTCTATGGGTATCTTTTTGTTGCCCCAAGGCAACCTATTGGTATCTTCTGTTGCCTACAAGCAACCCGGGTAATGGATCCCAACCAGTCCCGCAGGACCTGGAGCACGACAACCAGAGATCCATGGAATGCGCCAATTCACCATATACTGAAGGCCATCGATTGTCACGTTAGTCTATTTATAGAAACGGGTGACGTATGGCATATTGAAAAGGCCGAGGATCTTAGGTTATACCTTCACGAACTAAAGACTTACATTCATAAAAAGGAAGGGCGCTATTAGGTTCCGCCACCTAGACGGCGAAAATAGCGCAGGCCGGAAGTAACCGTGTGGCTCTGTGCCTTGTCAGCGCTTTCCCCACTCTCCCTGATCAGCATGTCGTGACGAAAAGGACCCCGACCAAATGAAACTTTGTAGTTATTTTCTTTGGCCATATCGATGACTTCGCGAATTGCTCCGCTATGACGCAAGCGGTCATGAATTACCAGCTCTGGGCGCTGGTCGTACAATTCGCCGTACGCATTGTAGTCTGACATGGTTCGCTCTCGATTTGCCTATTCTGCCGATCCAGCCTAGCAACTGTTGGTACAATGGGAGAATAGACGAGCTTTTGAAAATGCAAAAGTATTTAATGAAATTTAGCTCAACCGAGGAGTGTATTAGCTATATAAATTACTTAAGAGAACTTGGGACAGATCATCTCATTTTTGCATATCTGGCGATTGATTCTTATTTTCCACGGTACACAACAATCACGGAAGAAGAATGCACCCTAGAGGTGCTCGCACAATTCGTAGGCGATCCCCCAGAAGGTTTCTTGGATCATGTGGAAGTTTTTCCCGGATTCGATCCAGCAAACATGCCGGCGTGATTACTTTGCTTTCTTTTTGGCAGTCTTAGCGGCCGCACGGAAGTCTGCGGCAGATGGAGCGCCTTTGCTTCCAGGGCGACGCATTTGCTCATCGGCCCCGGCAGCAATGCGGGCCTTCTTCTTGCGGATATTTTCATAAAGTCCAGGCTTTTTCATCACCACTTCACACGGTCGGCCCAGTAGGCTGCCGACATTTTGCCCTTTGCAATATTACTGGCATGCCGCGCCTTGAACGATGCGCGTTTTGCTTTGTCGGCAGCACTTTCGCCTTTGGCCGGTGGCTTAGTATCGGCGCCCTGCTCACCGAAGCGAATCAATTTATACTTACCATTTTCTGAAGCCATAACCATATGACTTTTCTTTGGATGGTCAGGAGTACGCTTGGGCTTATTGACACCGGCTAAGTTGTTCTTGGCCATTTGGTTTTTAACCCTATCGGGTGTTGCCATAGTAGATCCTCAGTTTCCTAGGATTCCCGATACCCGAAGCCGGATTCGAACCGGCGCTGGAGCGATTTTAAGTCGCTTGTCTCTTCCGCTGGACTATTCGGGCGTATGCTCCTGCAGGGAATCGAACCCCGTTCACACCGTTATAAGCAGTGGGCCTTAACCGATAGGCGACAAGAGCATGTCTTCAGTATAGCGTATCGATTTCCGTCATCTCCCCCTCTATCAGACGCTTGGACTCACGGCGGCGGGCTTTGCTGTATTGCCGGCGCTCCCAGCTTTTTATGTCTTGCCCTAGGTGAATATACTTACCGTTGACTCCGTCGCTTGGCATGGACCACGGATCGACGCCGCCTATGGTCTTGCTGAATGTTGACATGTTCCCGGGAACCAGGTCGAAACCAGTTTACCAAGGTAATTACATACAACAAAACCCCAGGGTGAGAAGTCCCGGGGTCTTGGTACGGAAAACGGAATCCCCGTGCCTACATTGTACCAATATTCTTGAAATGCGCCTTTATCTCTTCAAGTGGAACAGGCGTGAAATCGTTCACCTCAACGCAAGCGTTGAAATATTTGAGGTCAGGCGTCCCATCGGCCAGTTGGATCAGGTTGCTATGGAGATGCCCGTGTACGTTGCCTAGGTAGTGGCCCGACAGACATGACGGGTGTACGGGGACATGGGTAAAGATCAGGCCACCACGCATGGTAGAGTCACCCGGATGGAAGAACGCGCCACGCACGTCCTCGAAGTGCTTTGAGAAGTCCTTGAGTGGCCCTTGGTCGTGGTTGCCTCTAACCAGGATCTTGCGCCCGTTCAGACGCTCCAGGATCGACAGGCTGGGGCGGGGAATGACCACATCCCCGAGGTGGTAGACCGTATCGCCTTTATTCACGACACGGTTCCAGTTGTCGACCATGTGCTCGTCCATCTCCTCAACTGAATCGAAGGGTCTCAGCCGATCGCCGTCCGGTTTAAGGAAGGTCAGGCTTTTTGCGTGGCCCCAGTGTGTATCTGCTGTGACGAAGGCTGACATGTTCTCAAACCTTTATTCGAGAAGCCGTCCAGCCTTGACAGATGTCTCTGGCACCACGAGCAACTGCTATTAGATTACTTCTTCGTAATTCTGGGTGAATCTCGCACATTTCAGTAGGGGAGAGACCTTTTACGACCTCGCCTCCTGGCCCGTAAAAGGTGTATTCATACTGTTTCCTCTGTTTTCGGTAAAGAGCTTTAGTGTCTTCGCTGTGAGTAAGCCCAGTTCTTGGGCACGGTTGCTTATGGCGGGCTGCTCGTATCTTGTCAAGAATGTCTTTCGCGAAACCAGAGCTACCTTCTCCCCCACTTGTTCTATTGCGCAACACTCCCGTGCCCAAGTCTTTTCGTCCCAAGACAGCTATTAGATATTCTTCGTGTCTAAATGCGTCTACTTCCGACAGATTTTGTTTTAGGATTATTATACAGCTTTTATCTCTTGGTCGTTGGACTGCGCAGCGCTTATGGCACGCCCAGGCTCGATTTCCTCGTCCTTTGCCAATGTAGTACGGACTACCATTAGACCTTAGATAGGCATATGTATAAAAATTATTCAACACGTTCAAGCGCGCATTGGCGACAGAGAGGGTAGACACGTCATGGGGCCAGGTATGCTGTCATTTTACCATTAAAATACCCCGGTTTCTCAGGCCGAGGTATTTTCTCCATACCCGATCCTCTGGTGAGGACAGGAGTTGCGCCCCACAGGACCGCGCAAGTCGCTGTGGGACGTTGCGTCACTAGGGGTTGCAAGCCCTTCATAACTGGTTGGCATTTGGGACTGCCGACGACGCGCCCTAGGAGCGCATCGGGTTCGAACCGTATTCATCGTAACACACTTGACGCCGTGCCGCGAGGGACTATGCTAGTCATGTCCCCCAAAACCAGTGACCAATGGAAAAGCTCCGTTACGCTGAGATGAAGCCTCGGCAGACCTATAGCCGGGTGCTGCTGCCAGAGTTGGCCAAGCCCCGTCCACGCCTTGGGCTGACCTTTCGAGTGACGGCCCTCAACAACGGTGTGCCGTTTCGCTACCACCTGGTTGCAAAATCCCCAGCCGATGCTACGATCCTTGCCAAGGAGCTGCTGCCAGGCCTAGAACTGGTCTCCGTCGCCCAAGAAGGCGAATGGTAGCTCCCACCGTAAAACCCAGCCCAACTGTTGCAATGAACGCCCCCGAACTGACCACAAGCCAAAAGGAATTATTTAACAAGATCCTGGCCAAGGGATTTAGCCAAGGTGTTGTCTCAATGGTGAGATGCATGAGATCCGTTGCAGCGCAAGCGAAGCAAGCGAATAGGCCCGAGCCAACACTTGCTGAGCTGGCGGGGATCATCGAAACCAAGCTCGCTGAGAGGGCCAATGACAAAGGCTGAAATCAAAAAGATGATTAAGCGTTTGGAGCGGGCGTATGTCTGCTGCTGGGAGTGTGGTAACAAATACGGGGTCTACAGCGTTGGTTGTTCCTCTATCTGGAATGACTGCTGTGACATTTGCGACAAGATTGGGCCGATCACTGAAGCGCGGGATTACGCGTACTTCGTTACGGGACTGAGGAAACTTTACGCAGAGCTGAAGGACTGAAATGAAGAAATCCAAAATGCCTAAAACTATTGATATGCTTGCTGTATATGGGCGGATCCCTTTTGGTGGGCTAGTAACCGAAACCGTTAAAGGTAGTAGCCAATTGGAGCGAGCGGGTGGACTCTCAGCTATCCTGGGCCAAAGAAACCTGTATCGGTCTCCCGCCGGATATCTCGATTGGGATACGCATCTCAAGGTTTGCGTGGCTCATTTAAACGAGGATATGATTAATGGCGCCTACTCTAGAAGAGATGGCTTAGACCTTTTTGCAACAGAAATTTGTGTTAACGCACTTCGACACAAAGCTCCTGCTAGATATATATCAAAGGAAATATGCGAAGCCTTCGTAAATACTCCAATTCCAGATGTAGGAGTAGAGTTGTCCGGCATCTTTCCGGCGTTGCATATATTTTTACCTAGAAATTATTTATTTGACTGGGAGGGATGCGAGATACCGTCAATAGTTATAGTAACAGGGGTATTGCCTCCGGCAGGAGTGGAGCCCAGCCCTCTGCCGAGCATCTGGGATAACATGGGGGGATTCATCGAAGTACCCCCAGAGGTAGGAAATGCTCCTATACTTGACATAGTCGCTTTTACAAAAACTGGCTCAATTCCAATGAACTTTGTGGGTGGCTGGAGCCAACCTGCCGACGCCGAAAAAGCTTTTACATATCGAAGCTTGGGAAGGATTGCGGTAAACTCGCTATTGGTCCATCTACACGAATCGGAGTTGATCACTGCAGACAGTTCAAATTCAACCGCCCCGGGTACGGGATTTGGGCAAAACGCCAAGAAGGGGTCATTGCCAACGACATGGATTGGTAAAACTTTTCGATACCAAAGGGAGGATGACAGGGGGCCCGGGGCTTCGAGGGGGCCCGTCCAATCCCATTGGAGACGCGGGCACTGGCACACCGTTTTACATGGCAAGCAAAAGGCCCAGCGCCGGACTCAGTGGTTCAAACCGGTGTATGTCGGCGGGAAGTAGGGCCATAAGCAACGCTAATAGAAAAAAGCTTGACCGGCCCCGGGACCTGGACTATCTTTGATTTGTTCAGACCCGAGGCCTAAGCCAATGCCGCAAATCACCAAGCCAATGCTCGCCGGGACCTACGAGCCCGAAAAGGCTAAATTCCCTTACGCCGTCACTCCCAAGATTGATGGCATCCGTTTTGTAATGGTCAACGGAGTCGCTCTCAGCCGCTCCTTCAAGCCCATCCGCAACGCCTACGTCCAGAACCTGCTGGCCACATCCCTGCCCGATGGCGTGGATGGCGAGCTGACCTGTGGCGACACATTCCAGTCGTCCTCCAGTGGGATCATGTCCGCCGATGGACAGCCTGATTTCAAGTGCTGGATCTTCGACTATGTAGATCCTACCGCCGAGCACATCGCGCCCTACTCCGAGCGCATCGGTCATCACCACCTGTCTCAACTTGAGACTCATGTATTCGTGCGGGTTCTCAGGCCTGCAATGGTTGCCAATGATGACGAGCTTCGCGTCCTTGAGGAGCGGTACCTGGAGGAAGGCTTCGAGGGCGT
>Ga0315909_10008219_pt1 | contig 11475 bp, 7 predicted proteins | sample LakEriMetagenome_11_FD_203527 | JGI IMG/M metagenome (GOLD analysis project Ga0315909, IMG submission 203527) | Freshwater fungal communities from buoy surface, Lake Erie, Ohio, United States - Buoy 2 MA125 | ecosystem: Environmental > Aquatic > Freshwater > Lake | place: USA: Lake Erie, Ohio...
CCGAAGGCGCAAGCTTGCAGGTTTGCCCCAGAGTGTCCCAACTGAATTTAAGGTGTGCCCCATTGTCTGAGTAGGCACTAGATGAGCCTTGCCAAAACTGGGTGCCGCCCACAGCCATTTGCCACTGACCAGAGGCTGCGCCTGCCTGCATGGGCAGGCTGTACTTTATCAATGCCTCGGCGGTGCTGTTGTTTTCCACCACGTCCAATGACTGGCCCGCTTTACCAAGGGCATATTTGTTGGAGCCACTTGCAAGCACAGACAATTCACCCAGCGCAATGCCGCCATAACCTGCTTTTGTAAAGCCCTGCACCACAAGCGAAGACTTAAGCGCATTGCCTGCCATGGGCTTGGCAGAATCAGACAAGCCTATGGTAACGGGGCCGTTAGACAGCATAAGCGTCAGCGAGTCTGTGTAGGTGGCGCTATTGAGGTTGGTTTCTCGGCCTAGTGCAGTTTGCGCCATGGCACTCCACTGCCAAACACTGTAGCCAGCTTGTGTTTGAGCTGCATGGGCTTGGGTGTTGCTTGGCCGAGCTTGCAATTGCCCTAATTGCCCTTTTAGGGCGGGCTCCATGTCGGGGCGCTCAAGCACCTGAGCCAACATGGCTCTGGCAGAGCCTCTTTGACCAATTTGCGCTAGCGCCTGTGCGTAGTCAAGTTGGGCACCAGGCAAGTTGGGGTCAAGAAGCAATGCTTTTTCTAACGCAACAGCCGATTCTTCAATTTGGCCCATGGTTAACAACAAGGTGCCGCGCCTTGCATGAAACAATGCAACTTCGTCGCATGCAAGCACGAACGAATTGAGTTCTGTTAAAAAGGCTTTTTGCAATTGCTCAGGCCTAGGGCACTGTGCGGGCAAGCTCTGATTGATGGAGGTCACGCTGGGTGATTGGGCCCAAACCAAAGACGGGGCCACAAAAAACACCAGAACAATTAAAAGATGCACAGATTTGCGTGAATTAAGAACCCGAGCCCGCTTCCAATGAAGAAACCAAGTGCAGGTGAGAAGGTTCGACTGGCACATTGAGGGCATGCACCACACGGGGAGTGCGCATGCCAGCCAACAAAAACTCACCTATTCTATTCAATTCGGGGCCACCACTTTGGCCGCCAAGGCCCATGCCTGAAATGGCCAACGCGCGCGGGCCCACCAAGACGGGATAACCCAGCTCAGAGGTTAGTTTTTCAAGCCGAGAAGCCACGCTGACGGCCTCACCCATGACGGTATGAACGCGCCTGCGTGCGGGCCCAAAAGAGCCCACCATGACTGGGCCGCTTTCTATGCCAATGCCAATGTCTAGGGGCGGTGTTTTGCGCGATGCCACCTTGGGCAGCTGGGCCACGCCCTGCTCCCAAATAACTTGGGCAGCCATAAGGGCCTGCTGCGCGTGCTGAGCGCAGGGTGAGGAACCATTCCAAACAGCGGTAAGGCCATCACCCACCATTTGCTCTACCACGCCGCCGTGTTCGGTCACAATTTTCTCAACGGTGGTGTAGAAGATATGCAGCACAGTGGCAGCGTCTTCTGGCTCGCGCGCTTCGCAATAGGCCGAAAAGTTTCGAAGGTCAACCATCATGACGGTGGCTTCACGGGTTTGGGCCACCACCTGGGCTGTGGGGCCTTCAAAGGCCACGCGCCTAGCTGCTTGTTCGGGCAAGTAGCTTGCAAGGTTTTGGTAAAGACTTTCGCGTTCGGCACGCACGCGCAGCATTTCACCGGTTGTAAGCACCAAGGCCGCAAGGGCCACAAAAATAGCAGGCTGCCCCCATGCCAACCACTGTTGCGCCAGCAGCAACAATGCAGCGTGCACGACGAAAAGGGTGGCCACAGTAGCCAGCGCAACGGCGGGCACAACCCAGGCCGCTTTGGCCCCCGACTTGCGAAGGGACACAACCAAAATACATAGCGCCAATGCGCCCGAGACAAGCGGCCAGAGGGGCGCCCAAACAGGTGCATAGGGCGTGCGGCCGTCTAATGCTGCCGACAAAATTTGCGCGTGAATTTCAACACCGCCCACAGCACCACCTTGCGGTGTGGGCACGGCATCGCCGCCGCCAAATGCAGTAGACCCCACCAACACCCAAGCGCCCTTCAACAGGTTGGAGGGCACCTTGCCTTGAATGACATCGACGGCCGAAACGGACACGAAACCACTGCGCGGCATTTGATAAGACACTCTAAGCTGACCCTGCGCATCGATAGGCAACTGAAATCCGCCAATGTCTAAGGCCAGGCTGGGCTTGAATAGGCCAGAATGGGTTTGAAGAATTGGAGCAGAACCAGTGGCCGCAGACAAAGCCGCAACGGCCAAGGTGGGATAAGTTTTGCCACCGAAGCACACAAGTGCCGGCACACGCCGAATGCCGCCATCGGCATCTACTGTGGGTGAAATATGTCCAACAGACAGGCCTTGTTGAACAAAAGGCGCGGCAGGCGCCAAAAAGCCATAGGCCGCAGTAGTTTGCTCAGGGCAACCAATTGCGAAATTTGGATCAGATGATGCCGCATTGCCAAGCAAGCCAGGAATATGGCCAGACAATTGACCGCTTTTAACTTGTGCGTCGGGATTGAGCGCGAAGAGTTGAGAAATAACGGTGGGAGAGCCCGCTTGTAGGGCTTGCGCCAAAGCAGCGTCTTGCGTTTTGTCTTGTTCGCCATCAAACAAGACGTCAACCACCTTTAAATTAACGCCATACGCATTGAGCCCAGTCAACAAAGATGCCATGCGCTCTCGGGGCCAAGGCCAAGGGCCCAAGGCCTGCGTACTTTTTTCGTCAATGTCAACCACCACAAGCCGGCGCTCGGTGGCAGATGAATTGGCAAGTGACCATGTGTTGCTGGCCAAGCGCTCTTCCCAGCGAGAGAGTTGGGGCGCAAACAGCGTAGAAACCAACGCCATGACCAACACAGAAAACGCAGCCAACACGGCATAAAGCAGTGAGGTGCGTTTTAAGAGTTGGAGGGGCAAGGTGCGCATGATTTATCTACCCCAAAGGGTAGCGCCACTGAAACTGCCAGCGCCCGCAGGCAACTTGAAAAAGTAACCGGCTTGACGTGCATCAAGGCCTACTGCGCCAGCCAAGCTGGAGCTGCTAATACCACTTGCAATGCTGCCACTGGGTGCACTACTCAAGAAAATTCCGGTGCCCGCATTGAGGCTGCCACTTTGACTAAAACTGTGTGTGGGCACGCCTTGAGCACTCATGCTGAGACTGGTGGCAAATGTTTTGTTGCCAAAATCGATGCCCAATGTGCCGGACTGAACCGTGGCAGGCAAAATTTCATTGCCCGCATTGCGATAGTAGGCAGACGAAGATTGAAGCGAAAAATCAAGCTTGGTGCTAAGGCTGGGCAGCACATTGACCTGAGCAGGCTGGCGAAACAAAAAGTAGTAGCCATCGCCCACCATAATTTCATTGCCTTTAAGCGCATCAATAAAAGGCAATGTGATGCTGTCGCCCGGTAGCGCCTCTCGGGCCCAGCGGCCCCAAATGAGCTTGGTAGGCGCCACCACATTCAGCGGATTTTTAACCTCGGTTTCGGATGCCAAAGGCTTTTCTGCACCTTCCCGAACTTGGCGGTCTAGGAGCATTAAGCGAGAGGCATCTGACTGGCCGGGCTTGGTCATGCTTTGTAAGCTGGGGTCGGCGGTACCTAGGCGGTAAATGAGGGCTTGCCCCAACATTTCAGCCGTGAGTTCTCGGGCTCTGGCAGAAGCACAAACGCCCAAGGCCTCGGGCTTGCAGGCGCTGTCAAAGGGGGCCATGACAATGGCGCCTTGGTTGACCGTTACGCGAACGGCATCTCGGCTGACTTGCGTAACGAAGTCTGTGCCCTTGACGCCAATGGCAACCAAAGGTGTGTTGAGGCGGAAACGGTCTTTGGCTGCTTGGGCTGCGGCCCCTGAAATAGAACGCGCCTCGCCCGCATCAAGGCTGAGGCGAACCACTGACAAGGCAGGGTTTGCGGGGGAGTATTTGAACTCGTGAATGCGAAAAACCGAATTGGGGCGAACACTGACTCGGGCGCCATCAATGAATTTAATGTGCACATGACCGTTGTCGGATGTGCGAATGACGTCACCTTCTTGAACCGAGCCGCCCTTTTGAGGCTCGGTTGGGCCTGTTGCACGGTCTATGCTGGACTTGCCAATGATGAGTGTGACCTCTCCAACAACTTGCGCACTGGGGGAGGTAGCTTGTGTTGAAGTGCTCTGGGCCAAGGCGCAGAAATAACTGCACATCCAAAAAATGCACAACATCCATCCCCTCAGTGCTTGAAGCCCTGAAGTTTGGGGTGAGCGAGAGAATAAATTGAACATATTTGAGAAGATCGACCTTGCAGTATAGGAAATTTAAGTGTGTTCAGATGTGCGCGCAATCACACACACGGGCAAAGAAGAGGGGGTGAATTTGACGCGCTTTGACTCAGAGCCCATGCCGATAGGTCAACTTGCCCCTAAGATACGAGGTCTGAATTTATGGCCGTTCATCCCTCACTTTTGCAGCAGTTTGCTCTGATGCGCCTGTTTTCTGCAGACGCTCTGGCCCAGCTGGCTACGCACTCAAGCACGCATGCATATGCCAAGCGGGAGGTGGTGTTGGCCAAAGAAAACCCCTCACCCAGCCTCATGTTTTTATTGGAAGGCCGTCTGCAAGCCATTGACTTTACGCTCGATGGCCGCGAAGTAGGCCTTCACTTTATTGAGGAAGGCCAATACTTTGGTGAAATTTCGGTGCTCGATGGGCTGGCCCCACCCGAGGTCATCATTGCCAACAAAAAATCTCAGGTCGTGAAAGTGCCAGCGCGTGAAGTCAGGGGCCATATCTTTGCCACGCCGCCTGCCATTGAGGTGATGACTTCGGGGTTAACCGCACGAATTAGGGTGCAAGCCCAACAAAGACAAATTTTGGGAATCATCAACCCGCTCCAAAGGATTTGCGCGCTTTTGCAAAACTTGTCCCAGAATGGCAAAACCCCTGAGGTAATTGGCAATGCCCCCACGCACCTTGAGATTGCGATCATGGTAAACCTCACACGCGAAACTGTGACACGTGTGTTTCAGGTACTGCAGTCGCAAGGCGCGTTGAAACGCGATGGAGATGAATTAAAGGTGGACACCGGCAAGCTCAAGCAACTTGCCGAAAAGTCGTCCGATTAGGCTTTAAATTTTGCCGATGGGACCTTGGCGGCCGCCAAGTCCAGCCAGCAAGCCTTGATAAGCAAAACGCCAACGGCTTAAGCGCTGGTCGCCCAAAATCAAACTGGCCACAATAACTCGCAGTGCATAGAGCAACAAGTGAACGCGCCAACCCAATTCAAACTGTGGCTTCTTGGCTATTAGTATGGCATTGCGTAGCAAATAAAAGTGGCGAATGGGCGTGTGCAAATGAAACCTGCGCCACAAAATAGGCCTAGACACTTCGCCAATGGAGTGGCTCATTTGGGTGCCACCATCCAGCAGCAACACATATCCCTTTAGCCTTGCGCGAGCGCACCACTCAATGTCAACCCAATCGATAAAGAGGCCGTCGTTCATGGGGCCCACCTCTTGCCAAACACGGCATAGCATGAGGCAGCCCGAGGTGATGAGGTGGTCAACGGGGTAGGCCTTGGGCTGGCTTGGCAAGAAGCGTTTTCGGATCCAGTTGTAGGGCTCGAAAGAAAACATGGCGTGGCCACTTCGGTGGTCGATGGTGGCCGGGCCAATGGCGGCAACTTGCAAATGCTCCGAGGCAGACTGCGCCCACTGCGCCTGCAGCGTGCCAACCATACCGACTTGGGGCTGACTGTCTTGATCGAAGGTGATGACAGCATCGAAGCCATTTTGAAGGGCCCACTGGTAGCCGGCATTGAGGGCCGAGGCAACGCCCAAATTTTGGGCCAGTTCTATGACGTTAAGCACATAGGGGCCGCGCGCTGAGTCTAGTGAGCCCACTGGCCCGTTGTTCACCCACACAACAGGCACGCCTTCGGTTTGAAGGTTGCGCGACAAGGTTTGGAGAGTGGATAAGACGGGGTCATAACAAACCACGACCGCCAATGTGTGTCTCATCTCGTACAGTTCCATTGCCAATTAATAGAGGCTACGGCTCAAGATAGCCAAGCTAAACGCGATTATAAGTTGTGGCGCTGTTTCAATAGGGCAAAGTATGATTCTCACTTTACCCACCACTGCCAACACCTTGAATTTGCCGCTTGTCTCCATTCTGATTCGAAGCACCGACCGAGAAACGCTTCAGCAAACGCTGAACTCCGTCGCGGCGCAGAGTTATGACGCCATCGAGGTTTGGGTTGTGGCCGCAACGCCTTCTCATCAGCCTCTGCCGGCTCAAATTGGGCGCTTTCCGTTGCACTTTGTCGCCACCACTGAGGCGCTTAGCCGAACTCAGGCGGCCAACAAAGCGCTTGAGCTTGCGCAAGGCGAACAGCTTTTGTTTTTAGACGACGACGACTGGATCACGCCCACTCATGTGGCGGTTTTAGCTCAAGCCCTGAAAGACAACCCCACTTACAAAGCTGCCTACAGTCAAGCGCAAGCGGTAGACTCATCAGGGCAAGATTTGCAAGAAGCTTTGATGGGAATGCCTTACGACCGCTCAATGCTGTTGTCTGGCAACTTCATGGTGATGCACAGCGTTTTATTTGATGTGGCGCTGCGGGAGCTTGGTTGCAGGTTCGACGAACAACTTGAGTTGTTTGAGGATTGGGATTTTTGGTTGCAGGTTTCAAGGCACACCGACTTTCTATTTGTTCCCAAACCCAGCGCCATTTACAGAATTCACCAAAGCTCTGGTGTGCATGCGCAAGTGCGTTTTGTTGATGCGAGTTATCAAATCATTTATCGCAAATGGCGAGACCTTTGGTCAGCCGAACAACTGTCGCAAATCATGGCGCGCAATTGGGAGCACAAGGGCCATGTTACAAACCTGGCGCGAACTCAAAGTGCACTAGATGCAACGCTGAACAAGCTGGCACAAACGCAGCATACCAAACAAGATTTACAAAACTTACTTGACACCGTGATGCAAAGTCGCAGCTGGCGTTGGACTGAAAAACTCAGAAGCCTAGGCGCTCTGGCCAGGCGAGTGCGCCAACTGGTTAGGCAGCAAGGTGGCGTGTTGCATGCCTTGAGAAAAACAACAACGGTGTTGATAAAGCAAGGCCCTCAAGCTGTGGTCTCGGCCGTTCACCGCGCTGCCGATCAAAGTTTTTCATATGCTGATTGGATTGCACAAAACGAAGCGCCAGCCCATCTTTATTCGCATTTCAAAGAAAAAAGTTTAGCCTGGCAATACCAACCCTTGGTGTCGGTGGTCATGCCCACTTACAACTCGCCACTTCACTTTTTGGCGCAGGCCATTGAAAGTGTGCAGGCACAGGTCTATCCGAATTGGCAACTGTGCATTGCCGATGATGCATCTACCCACACCGAGGTACACGCGTTTTTAAAAGAAGCTGCTCAAAAAGATGTGCGAATTTCCATTGTTTTGCGCAGTCAAAATGGCCACATATCTGAAAGCAGCAACAGCGCCCTTGAAATAGCCAAAGGCGAATGGGTGGCTTTGCTGGACCATGACGATTTGCTGCATCCCATGGCGCTTTATGAGTTGGTGAACACACTTCAAAGTCACCCAGAAGCACAAATTGTTTTCAGCGACGAGGACAAGATTGATGAAAAAGGCGAACGCTTTGGCCCTTACTTCAAGACCGACTACAACCCCGAGTTGATGTGGGCCCAAAACATGATCAGCCACTTGGGCTGCTACAAAAAGTCAACGCTTGACTCCATTGAAGGTTTTAGAAAAGGCTTTGAAGGCTCACAAGATTACGACTTGGCTTTGCGCGTGATTCAACTCTCGAAACCCTATCAAATTGTGCATATTCCTCGCGTGCTTTACCACTGGCGCGCCATTACTGGCAGCACTGCACTGGCGCCCAATGAAAAGCCCTATGCAGAAACTGCAAGCCGCAAGGCGCTGGCTGAGCACTTGGCCGCCCTGCGAATTCCCGCCGGTGTAGAACCCGCGCCAGATCTGTCCTACATGAACCGTGTGCGGCCTTTGCTTCAAAAGCCAGACCCACTCATTAGCTTGCTCATTCCCACCAAAGATGGGATTGACCTGTTGAAGCAATGCATTCAATCTGTTCAGCAAAAATCAAGCTATAAGTTTTACGAAATATTGGTAGTGAACAACAACAGCCAGTTGCCAGAAAGTCAGATTTATTTTGACCAACTGAAGCGCAAAGGCATTCGAGTTTTGGACTACCCTCAACCCTTCAATTTTTCTGCCATCAATAATTTTGCGGCCAGAGAAGCTCGCGGCGATTACCTCTGCCTCATGAACAACGACATCGAAGTTCAGTCTAGTGGCTGGATGGAAGAGATGCTTTCTTTTGCGCAACTAGACCATGCAGGCGCAGTGGGAGCCAGGCTTTGGTATCCTGGCCATCAAGGCCTGCAGCATGGCGGTGTGGTAATTGGCTTGGGCGGGGTTGCGGGTCATGCGCATGTTGGTTTGAAGAAAAACGAAAAAGGCTACTTTGGAAGAGCCGTGCTTCACCATCGCTGCAGCGCGGTGACCGCCGCATGCTTGATGATTAAAAAATCAACTTACTTTGCAGTGGGCGGCATGGACGAGCAAATTGCAGTTGCTTTTAACGATGTCGATTTTTGTCTTCGACTGGGCGACGCTGGCTATCACTGTGTTTACACGCCTTCAGCAGAATTGATTCACCACGAATCGGCCACTCGAGGAGACGATCTCTCCGACGAAAACCGAAATCGATTCATGGGTGAGGAAGCCTTTATGAAAGCGCGATGGGGTGAGCGACTCAATCACGACCCCTTCTTTTCACCCAATTTGTCTTTTAGCCACACCGATTTTCGAATGGCGCCGCAGAGTCGAGTAGCGCCCTACACTGCCAGCTAGGGCGGCTAGGCTGAAGTGAGGCTAGGCGGCGGGTGATAAGCCGCTGTACCAATGCCACCCCTGCCATGCCCAGGGCATTTGGGCAACGCACTCCGACAAGAAGTCGAAATAAGCTTGAAGCACCTGGTGTGATGACAAGCCGCTAGGCAAGGCTTGAAGGCGCAGCTCATAACTGCCTCGCAAATCTGGGCAAAGCAAGGCCAGTGTGATGGGCACGTTTTGCGAAAGCGCCATGTCAACCACGCCCGCACCCACAAAAAACTGCTTCCCCCGAAAAACAAGGGGCGCATCGTCGCCTTGTGGCACAGGGTTGTCGCAAATACTGACCACAGCGTGTTGACTGCTAAAAGCTTGCTTCAAACCTCGGAGTAAATTTCGAGGCTCGTCGGTGAACAAATATTTGCCGCCACCAAACTTGGCTTCACTTTCGCCGTTGATGATGCGCATGAAGCGTCCCGTGTAGGGCGCCATCGGCGAGGCTTTTTCTGTGGCTGCTACGCCCCATGTGGGGACGCCAGACTGGCCAAGCACAATGCCCAATGTGTTGTGGTGGTGTGAGTGGTAAGACAGCACCAAGCCTCCTTGGTCCTGCAAACTTTTCATGACGTCAGGCTTTTCTATCTTGACGTATTGCTGCACCCATTCTGGGCTCATGCGTTTGTAAGAGAAGATGCTGGTAGCAAAGAGGCCGTGACTGGCCAGCCACTGGTCTGTGAGTTCTTTGGCTACTTGGGGGGTGGCACCAAAGGCTTGCACGAAAGATAACTCTAACTGTGCGCGATCAGCCATATAGGGCGAGGCCATGCGGCCCCATCGCCTAGACAGTTTGACCTGTTGGCCCGGTAAGCGAGAAAGCCACTGCGCGCCTTGAAAAAAACGGCGACTGGCAATTGCAAACGCTAGCTCTTTGGGATTCATCAGATTGTTTGCCATTGATGCGGAATGGAAAACAGCCCTTGCTCCAAATGCGGCTGACTGACCTGCACGGTGGCGAAATGCTCTACCGCTTCGTACACATGCACGGCGCGCTCGCACATTAAAAATGCGGTGAGGCTGTATTGGCCTTTAAGCAATGGCAGCTTTGGAAAATTGAGTGATGCACGGCCTATGCCATCGGCGCCTCTGGTAAGGCTAATGCCATCAATCCAGGTACCGGTGCTGCACACAATTTTGCCGTCGGCGCTGTAGACCACCAAGGCCAAATTGGGAATGGGCAACTGCGGGTCGGCCATGAATTCGAAGTCGACACTCAAGAGGCTTTGTCCGCTGCGCGCAATTAAGGCCGTGCCGCCAAGGTCATCGCAGTGGGCTTTGAGGTTGGTAAAGCGAACGCTGCCAGCAGCGCCTTTGAAGCTGGGAGGGTTTGGGTCTAGTTCTGGGCTAGATGCTATGCCTGAAGATCCATCGGATGTTGCGTCTGCTGTTAGCCCTGCTACTGTGCCTTGATCATTTCGAATGATTTGCACCTTGGCCACCGCTTGCTGAGATAGCCAATCGTTGTACTTGGCAATCACTTCGGCAGAAGGTCCTTGTGCCATGACCTGACCTTGATGCAGCCAAATGCATCGGCTGCAAAGTGACTCCACTTGAAACAAAGAGTGCGAGCAAAACAACAGCGTGACGCCGCTTTGCTTGAGCTGCATGATGCGGTCAAATGACTTGCGCGCAAAAGCACCGTCGCCCACAGACAAGGCCTCGTCAATGACCAAAATATCGGGCTGAACAGAAGTGGCGATGGCAAACGCAAGCCGCACGTACATGCCGCTGGAGTAGGTTCTAACGGGCTGATCGATGAACTCGCCAATGTCTGCAAAGTCAATGATTTCTTGAAGGTGCAGCTCAATGTGCTGCGCTTGCATGCCATACAGCGCTGCGCTAAAGAGAATGTTTTCTCGGCCTGTAAAGTCTTGGTTAAAGCCTGCGCCCAGCTCTAGGAGTGCAGCCACTTGTCCGTTTACTTCCAACTGACCGGTGCTGGGCGTTAGGGTGCCGCAAAGCAATTGAAGCAAGGTTGATTTGCCCGCGCCGTTTTGGCCAATGATGCCGACAGACTCGCCTTGCGCAATATTGATGTCAACGCCACTGAGCGCGTTGAAGTGCGACAGGTTGCTGCTTGAGCCTACCAGCAACTGCCACAGGCGCTGGTAAGGTGAGGCGCCCAAGACATATTGCTTGCCCAGGTTTTGTGCATGAATGGCAGGTTTTGCTTGATCAAATGACATCGGCAAACCCTCCGCGTACGCGCCTGAAAATGGCGTAGGCCAATGCGGCCAGCACCAAGCTCACTACAAGCGACTGCAACCACATTTGAAACGTGGGCCCTTGCATGCTGAACACAATGGCGCGCACTTGCTCAACGAAAACTGTGAGAGGGTTCCAAGCAAGCAGGCCTTGGAAAAATGGCGGCAAGGAAGCGCTTGGGTAAAAAATGGGCGTTAAAAATTGCAGCAGGCCAATGACCAGTGTGACCACCTGCGTGAGGTCGCGCATGAAGACGCCAAGCGTGGCCAACAGCAAGCTGACGGCCCAAAGTAAAAA
>Ga0315909_10008222_pt1 | contig 11473 bp, 11 predicted proteins | sample LakEriMetagenome_11_FD_203527 | JGI IMG/M metagenome (GOLD analysis project Ga0315909, IMG submission 203527) | Freshwater fungal communities from buoy surface, Lake Erie, Ohio, United States - Buoy 2 MA125 | ecosystem: Environmental > Aquatic > Freshwater > Lake | place: USA: Lake Erie, Ohio...
GGGCCTCGAACCGCAGGAAGGGCTCCGCACCCACGAAGCTGTAGCGGCCCACCTTCTCACCGCCGACCACGCTCTCGAAGAGGCAGGCCGACTCCCCGCCGTCGATGCGGGCGAATGCCGTCAGCGGGGTCAGCCCGTCGGCGAACAGCCGGCGGTAGACCGGCACGAGCCGGTGCGTCCGCGCCAGTTCGTCGAAGCGGGGCCTGTCCGGAAGATGCGGCATGGGAAACGACGCCAGGGGGCGGGACGCGCCGCCACGGTGCTCGGAGTGAGACTAACGGCCACGCCGGGGTACGAACAAGGCGGGCGGCCGTTCCCGCCCGGTTCCCGGCTCGAGGGCGGCCCGGTGGAACTCGAGGGCGACCTGACCGGCGTCCGCCGCTATGATTCACCGGTCGCGCGGCCGTGCCGCCGCCACGACGCCTCCTGCCGCCAGAGCGTGGGGAAGAGAACATGAAGTGTCAACAGTGCGAGAAGCAGGCCGTGTTCCACATCACGGAACTGGAGACGGGCGCCGTGCGGGAGGTGCACCTCTGCGAGGATCACGCCCGCGCCTACCTCAACCAGACGGAGGCCGCCGGCGGCTCCGAGACGGCCGAGGAGGGTGCGGCAGGCGGGCCGCTCGGCGTGGGACAGACGGCCGAGGACCTGGCCGTGCTCGACCAGAAGGCGTGCGACATGTGCGGGATCACCTTCTTCGAATTCCGCAATCAGGGCAGGCTCGGCTGCCCTCACGACTACGTCCACTTCGCCAAGGAACTGGAACCGCTGATCGCCAACATCCACGGCGCCACCGAGCACACGGGCCGCCGGCCCAGTCGGGCGTCCGCGCCGGGCTCGGCCGCCGGCATCGAGGGCACGGGGGAATTGACCCAGGTGATCGGCCTCCGCCGCGAGATGAAGGACGCGATCGGATGCGAGGACTACGAGAAGGCGAAGGAGAGCCGTGACGCGATCCGCGCGATCGAGGACCGTTGGATTCCCCCGCTTGGCAATGGATGAGCGGAGTCACCCGCGACGGGACGACGGACGAACATGAAACTCGATGCGCTTACCCAGTCGATCGGCGAGTGGCTCCGGGGCACCGGTCCGGAGTCGGACATCGTCATGAGCAGCCGCGTGCGGCTCGCGCGCAACGTCGCGCACTACCCGTTCGTCAGCAGGGCCACGGAGGCTGACCGCGCCGAGGTTGAACGGTTCCTGCGTGAGCGGATCGCCGGCGTGCCGGTCGGCGGCACCCTGGAGTACATCGACGTCGGCCGGCTCGAGGAGATCGACCGTCAGTTCCTGGTCGAGCGGCAGCTGATCAGTCGGGAGCACGCCGACGCCCAGGGCGCGCGGAGCGTGGCCATCGACCAGCTCGAACAGGTGAGCCTGATGATCAACGAGGAGGACCATCTGCGGATCCAGTGCATGCACAGCGGGCTCGACCTGCGCGGCGTCTGGGAACAGATCAAGGTGGTCGACGAGCAGATCGAGAAGGTGGTGCCCTACGCGTTCCACCCGCGGTTCGGCTATCTCACGGCCTGTCCCACCAACGTGGGCACCGGCATCCGCGTGAGCGTGATGCTCCATCTGCCGGCGCTCGTCATCACGCGGCAGATCGACAAGGTGTTCCGCAGCCTGCACAAGATCTCGCTGGCGGTTCGCGGGCTCTACGGCGAGGGGTCGCAGGCCATGGGCGACTTCTATCAGATCTCCAATCAGACGACGCTCGGCAAGTCGGAGGAGGAGCTCGTGGAGCAGGTGGGCGACGTCGTGCCGGTGCTCATCGATTACGAGCGGCGGGCTCGCGAGTTCCTGGTGCGCGAAACGGAGCAGAACGTCCACGATCAGGTGAGCCGCGCGTACGGCATCCTGCGCACCGCCCAGACGATCTCCGCGGAAGAGACGATGCAGCTCCTGTCGCGGGTGCGGATGGGCGTGCTCCTCGGCCTGATAGGTGACGTGAAGATCGCCGACATCAACTCCCTGCTCGTGCGGACGCAGCCGGCACACCTGCAGAAGCTCCGCGGCATCGAACTCGACATCAAGGATCGCAACATCGAGCGGGCCCGCTACCTGAGGCAGCACTTCGAGGCCGGCGGCACGGGGGGCGGCGCGAGCGTGAACTGACTGCACGCGGAATACCGCGGCAGCTTCACGCGAACAACCGACGTCCTGCCGAGCAACCTCCGTGTGTGCTTCAGTGGACGAGGGGCTGCCCATGCCCCGGGAGCGGGGCTCGGCGGCAAGCGGAGCCTGGATGGCGAAGCGTAGCCGGCGTGCAGTGAGCGCAGGGCAGGACGCCCGAAGCGAACGTCCGGCGATGGGGCATGGGTAGCCCCGGTGGCGGCCGCACGAGAAAACAGTCCCTCCGCCCGCTGGTGCTGCGCTCGGCTGGACGGCTTCACGACAAACCTGGCCCTCCAGGCCAGTTTGTCTTGGCGGGCCTCCGCCCGCTGGTGCTACGCTCGGCATCGTGCCGAGACAATGTCTCTGTATGACTGTAGGCAAAGCGCCGGGGCGTCAGGCCGGGCCGGAAAGGGTGCGGCGCAGCGGGCCGACCACCGGCTTCGGGACGAACTTCAGCAGCGCCGCGTCGTCGGCCAGCGGAGTGATCTGCTTGAGCAACGACGACGAGATGTGCGAATACTGCGCATCGGCCATGAGGAACACGGTCTCGATTCCCGGGTCGAGCTTGCGGTTCGCGAGCGTCATCGTGAATTCGGCGTCGATGTCGGTCAGCGACCGGACGCCCCGCAGCAGCACGTCGGCGCCCTGCTCCCGCACGAAGGCCACCGACAGACCGCTGAACAACGCGACGGCCACGTTGGGCAGGTCAGCGACCGACGCCTCGACCAGGCTGACCCGCTCCGTGAGCGAGAAGATGGGCTGCTTCTCGGGATTGATGCCGACGCCCACGACGATGCGGTCGAAGATACGGCTGGCCCGCTGGATCACATCCAGGTGGCCGAGCGTGATCGGGTCGAACGACCCGGTGTAGACGGCTGCACGTCCGGTGATCGTGCGGGAGGTCACGACGCTGGGTGCTCCTGGGGTCGGGGTGGGGGAAATATCGGCCGCAGCCCGCGTGCCCGGCGGGGCGGCGACGCTCCACCGGGGCCGTCCGCCGGCGCCCGGTGGCAACCTGGCCGGCAGCCGATATCGTAGGGGAAGTTTCGTCGGAGCGAATGACCGCGAGTCGGAGGCTGGGATCCCGTGGCAAAATTGGTGTCGATCATCGGCATGGTGATGTCCGGCCTCGTGGCGATCGTGTTTCTCGCCGACCTGGCCGTCAAGGTGCCCTTCGAGCGAAGCAGCATCGCCGCCGACGTGGGGTTCCTGCTGAGCAGCCTGATCCTGGCCTACCTGAGCTGGTCGATCATGGAAAAGCCGCCGCGGACAGCGGCCAAACCCCGCGAATGAGCGGGCGGCGGACGCCTGCCCCCCGGGTCAGGCCGCCTTCAGCACCGACCCGCTCAGCGGCCGTCGCGCCGCTCCCGTGATCAGTTCGGGCAGCGAGGCGAGGGTCGCGATCTCGACTGCTCCGGCACGCTGCCGCCGCACCCAGGCCTGCCAGCGGTCGAGCCGATCGCGGATGGAGGCTGCCGTGGGCATCGCCCCGGCCAGATCCACCACGGCGAGCCCGCCCGGACGCAATCTGTCGGCCGCCATCCAGGGAACGAGCCGGCCGATCATGCCCGGGGGCCCGGCGTCCGCGGCAGTGACTTCCCAGAGTCCCCAGAGCATGCTGCGGCAGGGCCAGCCATTCGGCGCCGGCCGGCGGGGGCCGCGCGACATGGGATCGAAGAAGTCTCGCAGCACCACCGCGATGCCCGCGTCCACGAGCATCCGGCGGCAGTCGTGGGGGAGCGGTCCGCGGACCAGTGCCGTGTCGATGCCCGACGCCGCCGACTGCGCGCAGGCGAGCAGCCTGCGCAGCGATTGGCGCGACTCCAGTGCCGCCGCCGGCACGTCGACCGCCGCCAACGGCGCCGTCGAAGCGGGGCCGCGCGGGACCCGCAGCAGCGGCAGCCGTTCCGCGGTCGTGACCCACGTGATGGACGGCGCCGGATGGGCGGCAGCTTCGAGGCAGGCGGTCAGTTGGTCCGTCGACAGGCTGGACGGCAGCGGGCAGCAGAAAATCAGCGTCGTCGGCAGCGCCGGTCGCACCATGACAAACCCCCTATCTTGCCGGGCCGGCGGCAGTGTCGCCCGCACGGCCTGTCGAGGGTTATCGACGTCCCTTTCCAGCGACCTGGAATAAACCCGATTTCTCAGGAGCAGTCGGCGTCTCTTGACCGTTCCCACGCGGCCATCGCCGCCACGAGGCTTTCGCCGACGGCCGCCGTCGCCTCCACCGTGGGGCTGATGCCGTGGCTGCGGAGCGTGGCGGAGGTGATCGGGCTGAGGCTGGCGACCTTTCCCGTGGCGATCTGGGGACCCAGGAGGCGGATGGCCGACTCCGCGATCAGGGAACTCGTGATCGTGATCCAGTCGATCGGCGCCTGCGCGATGGCCGCCACGGTCGCCGGATCGAGCGACTCGACCGGGTGGCTCGAGTAGCCGCAGATCTCGGTGACGTGGTGTCCGCAGGACTCCAGGTGCGTCCGCATCACGTCGCGGCCGCGGTTCGCCCGGATGATCAGAAAGCGGGCCGGGGCAGCCGTCGTTGCGAGCGATTCCGCGATCGTCTCGGAGCGAAACAACTCGGGCTGCAGATCGCAGACGAGCCCCGAACGTTCGAGTTCCGCACGTGTCGCCGGGCCGATGGCCGCCAGCCGGGCCGTGCCCAGAGCCCGTCCGTCGAGCCGTTGTTCGCGCATCCTACCGACGAAACTTCGCACGCCGTTGGCGCTGGCGAACACGATCCAGTCGAAGCTGTCGGCCCGACGGATGCAGTCGTCGAGGGGGTCCCACGAGGGCGGCGGGCCGATGCGGATCACGGGCACCTCCAGGCAGCTGCCGCCAGCGGCCCGGATCGCGGCCACGAGGTCGTCCGCCTGCCCCGGCGGCCTCGTGACCAGGACGCGGCGGCTCGCGAGCGGCCCGCGCGACGCGGCGTCGGCCGGGATCGCCTGCGCCACCTCGCCGATGATCACCACCGCTGGTGAAGGCCAGGAGTGTCGTTCGAAGTCGGCGGTGCAGCGGGCAAGCGTGCTTGAGGCGATCCGCTGATCGGGCCAGGAGCAGTGGCTCACGATCGTCACGGGAGTTTCCGCCGGCATTCCGGCCGCCATGAGCTCCTGCGACCAGCGGTCGACCTGCTCGACGCCCATGTAGATCGCGAGCGTGCCGGGGACCGCGGCGAGCGGGCGAAAGTCGATGGTCTCCCGCTTGTCGACGGCCTCGTGGCCGGTGAGGATCGTCAGGCTCGACGCCGCCGAGCGGCTCGTGAGCGGAATGCCTGCCGCCGCCGCCGCCGCCACCGCGGCCGTGACGCCGGGGACGATTTCGAACCCGATGCCGGCGTCTCGCACCGGAGCCAGTTCCTCGCTGAGTCTGCCAAAGACGGTCGGATCACCCCCTTTGAGCCTCACGACGGTGCGGCCCTCGGCCGCGAGTCGGGCCAGCAGTCGGCCCGCCGCGCCGCCCGGGTCGCGGGAGTCCCGCGGCACCGGCAGGCATTCCGCGCGGCCGCCGACGATGGCCAGCACGACTTCCGGCACCAGGGCGTCGTACACGACGGCGTCGGCACGCTTCAGGCATTCGACGGCTCGCACGGTCAGAAGCGCCGGATCGCCCGGTCCGGCCCCCACGAACAGTACGCGGCCCCTCGTGGGCCGAGGGCCGTCTGCGGGAAAAGGCTTCGCCGAGGTCGTCATGCCTGAAGCGGAGTGGATGGAAATGGGTGGAAGATCGGAACGGAGTCCTGCTTCGGAGCGGACCCGCGTGTGCTTTTGAGGGTCCGCCGGACAAGGGCTACACTCTGCGTGCGAATCCAGCATACCGTGAAGGCCGGCCCCGGCGGGTGCGGCCGCGCGGCCCCGAAGGCGACTCCGATGCCCAACGAGCCCTCTGCAGCCGGTCAAAATCCGATGCCTCCGACGCCGTCGGCCGGCCTGCCGGAGTCCGAACGCGTCCGGCTGAGCCAGTGTTTCCAGCGGGGCTCGCAAAGTGCGGCGAAGAACGTCGACTATGCCATCGAGATGTTCGTCATCTGTGTCGCGGGTGATCCGGGCAACGCGATCTTTCTGCAGTATCTCATCGGCACCTTGAGGAAGAAGCACGGCGTCAAGGCGGGGGGGGCTCTGTCGTCGTTGTTCTCGGCACCTGCCCGCGGCGGGCTGCGAAAGCTGGCCGCCGCCGGCAAGCAGCGGGAGGTGATCACCCAGGGGTTGCAACTCATCAAGTCCAACCCGAACGATCACGGCTGTCTCATGCTGATGGCCGATGCCTGCGGCAGCCTCGGGTTCGTCGACGCGCAGCGGGTGTATCTGAAGGCGGCGCTCGACGCCGCTCCGGCCGACCCGGACGTCAACCGGCACTGCGCCGCTTTCCTCGCGGAGCGGGGCGAATTCGATCAGGCGATCCAGTGCTGGCGGCGGGTCGGCGCCGTGAAGGGGCTCTCGGACGAGGCCGATCGGGCGATCGCGAAACTCTCGGTCGAGAAAACGATCGTCGCCGGCAAGGGCCTCGTCGGCCGCCAGGCTCCCGCCGGGGGGCCGCAGAAGCCCGGCACGGGGCAGCCTGGAGCCGTCGACGACGAAACACCGCGTTCGCTGGCCGATCGTCGCAAGGAACTCGAGCAGGCGATCGCCGCCGACCCCGTGAAGATCGAGGCATACCTCGAGTTGGCCGACGTGCTGGAGCGGGATTCGGACGTCACCCAGGCGGAACAAGTGCTGGTGAAGGCGCTGGCGGCCTCCGGGAACGACCTGACGGTGCGCGAGCACGTCGAGGACCGCCACCTCCGCTGGGCACGGCATCGCGTGACGCTCGCGGAAAAGCGGCTGGCGGAGGAGGACAGCCCGGCACATCGAGAGACGCTCGACCGGCTCCGCACCGGTCTGCTCAAGCTGGAAACGGAGGTCTATTCGTCCCGCGCAGCCCGCTATCCGGAGAACATGACCTGGAAGTACGAACTGGCGATGCGGCTGAAGGCGGCGGGCAATTACAGCGAGGCGATCAAGTATTTCCAGGAGACGATGAACGACGCGCGGCGCAAGGGCGTGATCGCACTGGAGCTGGGGGAGTGCTTCCAGAAGATTCGCCAGTACCAGCTGGCGATGCGTAACTATGGGACTGCGATCGACTCTTTGACCGACCGGGAGCTGGAGCTTCGCAAGCGGGCGCTCTATCGCGCGGGGGTTCTGGCCGCCGGGCTCAACGACCCCGACACGGCACGGAAACACCTGTCCACGCTGGCCGAACTCGACTTCGGCTACCGCGATGTGGTCGAGCGACTGGACAAGCTGTCCCCCGCGCAGGATAAAGGGGGGAATTCGTAACCCATTTCCGACGCCCGGGCACCGTCCGCCGGGCCTCCACCGATCCCGCATTTCCCACAGGAAGACATCCGGCATGCCCCATTCGGCCAGCGCCAAGAAGCGACACCGCCAGAACCTCCGCAATCGCGACCGTAACCGAGCGGCGAAGTCGGTGCTCAAGTCCGACGTCCGCAAGGTGCTCGACGCCATCGAGTCCGGGGACACGGATCGGGCGAAGGAGGTGCTGCGGACGGTGGCGAGCACCGCCGACAAGGCAGCCTCCTCTCACAAGATCCACCGCAACAAGGCGGCGCGAATCAAGTCGCGGCTGTCCGCCCGGCTGCTGGCTGCGAAGGGCGGGTCTCCTGCCAAGGGCGGCAAGGCGACCGCGGCGAAGCGCAAAGCCTGAGCCAACCTGGGGCGACGACCGCCGTCCGCGAGGCCGGCGGTGGGATCGCGCCGCAGTGGTCCTCGCGGCTGGAGGTGCAGCGCACCCATGCGCGGCTCACCAGACGACCTGGTGTGCGGCGAACACGGGGCCCTCGACACAGGTGCGGCGATAGTCCCAGCCGCCGTTTCCGTCGCGGATGCGGGCCACGCACGTGAAGCAGATGCCGATGCCGCAGGCCATCGGCGCCTCCAGCGACACGTCGCAGCTGATGCCGCGTGCCCCGGTCCAGCCGGCCACCGCCGCCATCATCGGATCGGGTCCGCAGCAGGCGACGTGCATCCCGGCGGCTGCTCCGCCGAACCGGCTCTCCAGCAGGTCGACCACCGTGCCACGGAGGCCGGCCGAGCCGTCGAGCGTGGCCTGATGCACGTCGAATCCGGCGGCGCGAAAGTCCTCGATGCCGCCGAACAGGCCGGAGTGTCGCGCACCCCAGCAGACGCTCACCCTCCCGACACGGCCCACCGCGGGCCTCGTTGGCGGTCCATAGCTCGCCTGGCCCGTGAGCTCTCGGCCCAGCGCCAAGAGGGCCGTCTGGCCGATGCCGCCGGCCACGAGCACCAGGTGATCCGCGGTGGGGACGTGGAATCCGTTGCCCAGCGGCCCCCAGACGGCGAGTTCCCGGCCGGCGGGAATGGCCTGGAGAGCGGTGGTGAAGCGGCCGTGCACCGCGTAGATGAAGTCGACGTAACGGGCTGGATCGTCGCCCTGCCTGAGCCTGCCTGGCTCGACGGCGGCCGAGGAATAGGTGTCGTAGACGGCCAGCGGGCGGGCAAGCAGCGGATCCTGTCGCTGCGGGATCCGCAGCATGGCGAACTGGCCCGGGGCCGCCGCCGCCGCCACGTCCGGGCAGTCGAGCCGCAGCCGCCAGGTGCCTTGGGCGATCCGCGCGTGGTGCACGATCGTCGCCGTGCGATAGGTCGCGGCGTCGGCGTAGCAGGTCTGGCTCGCGGTCGTCATCGGGTCGAGCTCGAACGGGTGTGCCGGCCGGGGTCAACCGCCGCGCGGCTTCCGCCACGACGACGCCTTGCCGGGCCGCCGGGGACGGCGGGGAACTTCGGGGCGGGGACGCCGTTCCTGCGAACCTCCCGCGCCCGACTGCCGGGTTCGCGTCCGGCCCGCCCGGGCGTCGCGTCCCCGGCCGCCGGCCCGCAGCGGACGCTCCTCCCGGACCGTGGCGGGAATCCGTCCCGCCTCGACGACACCGACGGCTGCGATCGCATCATGCCGCAGGGCCTCGATCTCACCCCAAGACAGCTGCCGACACTGCCCCGGGAGGAGGTTGCCCAGCGAGAGCTTTCCGACGCCGACCCGCTTGAGCTGATGGACCTTGTGCCCGAGCTTTGCCAGCATCCGACGGATTTCGCGGTTCTTGCCCTCGTCGAGGATCATCTCCAGCACGGCGCTCTGCTTGTGCTGCGATCTGATGTCGACCCGCTTCGCGTGCACCCTGCCCTCGGCCAGCGAGATGCCGCGGCGGATCTTGTCGAGGAGTTCCTGTGACGGCACGCCGGCGACCTGGACGAGGTATTTCTTCTCAACGCCGTAGCGGGGGTGGGTCAACAGGTTCGCGAGACCGCCGTCGTTGGTGACGAGGATGAGCCCCTCGCTCATGCGATCGAGCCGCCCGACCGCGAACAGCCGCTGATCACCGGGCACGAGATCGACGACCCGCGGCCGGCCGGCGGGATCGTAATTGGTCGTCACCACGCCGACCGGCTTGTTGAGCAGGTACACGACCCGCTTGGGATCGGGCAGCCGCTCGCCGTCCACGCGGACTTCCTGCGCGAGAGGGTCGATCCGCGTGCCGAGTTGCGTCACGACCTGCCGATCGACCTCGACGCGGCCGGCGGTGATCAGTTCCTCGCAGGTGCGGCGGCTGCCGAGTCCCGCCGCAGCCAGGACTTTCTGCAGCCGTTCGAGGCCGTCGTCGGCAGCCGGCTGGCGGGCCGGAGGACGGTCTCCGTCGGCAGGGCGGGCCCGCGCCGGGGCCGCACGTGACGTGCCCGACTGCGACGGCCGCGGAGGCCGCGGCGGGCGTCTTCCAACGCGGTCACCGCGGGCGGGACGTGGCGGGCGGGCGGGGCGGTCGGGTGGCACGGGGAAGGTCCGCGGGAGCACGGGGAGCGGCGGCCTGCGACGCGACCGCGATGACGCGATCATACACGCATCGCCCCGGGCGGTCGCGGGGCGGCACTGCGCCGCGGGAATTCGTCGACCGTGCGTGGTCGGCGCTATTGCACGGGAGACCACCAGCGGGATCGTCGCACCTCGGGAACCGGGGTGGCAAAGTCCCGCGGCCGGGCGCCGTCCATCAGCGGGAGTCGGAGGCTCGACGGCGCGATGTCGTCCTGCAGATAGGGATCGAAGCGGACCGCTCGCCGCTGCTGGAGGCGGGCCGGGCCGGGCTCGAGCCAGTCCGGCCGCCCGAGCGATGAGCAGCCCTGGCATGCCGACATCACCAGGAGCAGGAGTGTCGCGAGCGTCACTGGAGAACTGCGCATGGGGGCATCCAGGCAGCGGGATTGCGGACCGGCGGGGCGAGGAGTGTAGGCGTCCGGCAGCGCCGCTCCCAAGACCGGTTTGGCCGCGCGCGAGGGCGTTTTTCGGGCCCAAGCCCGCCGCGTTCAGGGAATCGCGACGTGCAGCAGCCGTGCCGCACCGCGATCCACCGCGGTCGGCGAGACCGTCTGCCGGCCGATCGAGGCGGGAAGCAGCGCGCACGTCCCCCGCCCCAGGTTGGGCAGCCGCCACGTCTCCTCGAGGCCGAGCTCGCCGGACAGCACGGCGAGGAAGTGGCAGCGGCCGTCGCCGCCCACCTGCCAGGCGTCGGCTGGTCTGATCTCGTCGAGTTCGAAGAAGTCGCACGACACGAGCCGGCGCGACGCGACGTCCGCGGTCGGCATGGTTGCATCGCGGCCTGACGACCGAACCGGCGACACCGGTCCGAAGCGGGTGACCGCCTCCAGGCCAGCCTCCACGTGCAGCGGCCGCGGCCGGCCGTCGGCGCCTCGGCGATCCCAGTCATACAGCCTGTACGTGACGTCGCTGGACTGCTGGATCTCGGCGATGACGAGCCCTGCGCCGAGCGCGTGCACCGTGCCGGCGGGAATGAAGACGCAATCCCCGACCTGCGGCTCGAACGAATGCAGCACCTCCGCCCACCTGCCGGCCCGGGCCGCCGTCGCCAGCGTCGCGCGGTCGACGCCGGCTTGCAGCCCGGCGTAGATCCGGCTGCCGGCCGCGGCATCCATGACGTACCAGGCTTCCGTCTTGCCGAGGTCGGGCGGCACGAGCCTGGCCGCCCGGTCGTCGTCGGGGTGGACCTGCACCGAGAGATCCCGGCAGGCGTCGAGAAATTTGAAGAGCAGCGGGAACGCGGCGCGCGGGGCGTGACGGCCGAGCAGTTCGCCGCCGCGATGCCGGACGAGGTCGCCGAGCGTTGCGCCGGCCAAGGGGCCCGCTGCCACGACGCTCTGGTCGGAGCCCCTGTCGACGAGTTCCCACGATTCGGCGTAGTCGTCTCCCGGCGGGAGCGGCCGGCCGAGCAGCGCCGAGAACCGGCGGCCCCCCCAGAGGTAGCGGCGGTAGATCGGCGTCAGTGGAAGCGGGT
>Ga0315909_10008225_pt1 | contig 11469 bp, 28 predicted proteins | sample LakEriMetagenome_11_FD_203527 | JGI IMG/M metagenome (GOLD analysis project Ga0315909, IMG submission 203527) | Freshwater fungal communities from buoy surface, Lake Erie, Ohio, United States - Buoy 2 MA125 | ecosystem: Environmental > Aquatic > Freshwater > Lake | place: USA: Lake Erie, Ohio...
ATTCATGAATATAAAATCTTCTGGTATTTCAGAACTATTACAAATTGTTTTAAAATTATTATGAGCATTCTTATACTTAGATAAATTTTGTTTTACTTCTATATATTCTCCAGTATACCAAGAAGGTCTACCACCAACTACCCAAACATTATCAACATTACAATTAGCAACTATTGATCGAATAGAATACTTTAATTCTTCATTATCGCCATCTTTACAAATATAAACAAAGTTCACAATTATTCTTTCTTTATATTGATTATACCATTACACAAGTTTTATGTCAATAGATGTTTTACTTAGTTCTTGCTCAGTCCAAAGGCCAACTTTTGAGTCTCCCCCATACGGCTTGGCCAAACCGTTCCTTATAAGTTGATCGTTTATACTTTCTTCTGAGTTTAAATAAACTTTACCAAGATATCGTCCATACTTATCTGGCTTGCTTACTTCAAGTTTTACTAATTTGCCTTCTAAATTTTTAATTAAAAACTCTTTAAGAGCCTTTCCAAGTGGTGTATTTTTTTCTGCTGTATCAATTCCAGCAAGACGAATTCTTTCTTTATGCCATACGCTAAATCCAAGGTCTATAAAAACATCACAGGTATCACCATCTACTACTTTGTCTATTTTAGTATAGTATGTGTACATAGCCATAAAGAATATTATAATCTATTTTTGATTAAGATATTCCATGATTTCTTTTAATTGTCCACCACTTTTTATAATACTAAGAATAGTTTGTCTTTCATGTTTTCTAGCCTTTGTACACCCCTGACATTTACAAACCCAACCGTCTTTTGGCTGTATTGATATTTGATCTCTTACGGGTCTATCTGCTGCTTTTAAGTCCATATGTCTATTATACACATACTTGCATAAATAGCCACTACTTGGTACAATTGTTTTATGGAAAAAACTAACATTTTTAAACGTTTAACTATAATAAATTCTATTATTTTTATAGCATTTATGCCTGTCTCCTCTGCATATTCTGTTATCAAAAAACCAACATCTAAAACTGTAATTATTAAAAAACCTATTGTTAAAAAAGTTATTACCAAACCATTACCCAAACCATCTTCTTTACCAATAACAGGTCCTATTTCAGCAGTAAGTCCTATATCAATACCAGATACTAGTTCAATTCAAATTCTTCCAAATTCTTGGCCGCTAGATAAAACTGCACCAAAGAATATTATGTCAATTGCTGATCAATCAGTTAGAAAATTTATTGATGCAGCAGAAAATAAAGATACACAATTTACTCTTTTAGTTGGACCAACAACAAATAAAGAAAGAGCAAAAGAATATACTGAACTATTAAATAAATCTATTAATTTTTGGAATATATATTGGAAGCCATCTCAAGAAGTAATTGTTGCAATTGCAGAGGTTCAAGATTATAAATGGATAAGTTCAATTTGGCCAAAGTACGGACTAAGTGGTGGAGGATTTGATTCTTCTGAGTTGTCTTGGAGTGCTCGTGGTGTTTATTGTAATCAAGGCGGTGCTATATCTAGCATTCAACCATTTTTTTGGGGATGCATGCCATCGTATGGAACATTTAATCATATAGGCTTAAAAAAATTTATTCCACATGAGTATACTCACATAGTACAACAAAAAATTATGGAAGGTAATACAGGATTGCCTATTATTATTACTGAAGGATCTGCAGATTTTTATGGAATGTCGTTGGCTATAGACTCATCTATGATTGAAAATAGTTGGGATACATATTTTAAAACTGGATTCATAAGCACAGAAGCAAAAAATTATTTAAAAAATGCCAGTGTATCTGATATTGAAATTTTAGTTTTAAAATCTTTAAATGGTGATAATGTATTAGTTAATAGTCATTGGTATTATACAGGAGCCTATATAACTGCAAGACTGGTAGCAGCAAAAGGAAATGATACATTTATAAATTTTGTCAAAGATTTTAAGATGTCTAAAGATATAAATAAATCATTGGAGAGTTTTTACCAAATAAACATTCAAGATTTTGCAAAACTTGTTGCACCAGAAATTAAACTTAAATCAAACCAACTGATTTTCGATTAACTTGCACAAACTTTTATTCTTTGATACAATAGTTATATGACGGCATACTCAGTTATAAAAAATATGCTATGGGATTCTTATGGCTATACCCTGCCAGATGATCCAGCATATCTTACACATAAAATAATAGAAGAATTAGATGAGAATGGGTATAAAATAGAATATAAGTTTTTAGACGATAATCCAAAAAATATGTTTGGAAGGGAATCAGGAAAGGAAAACAATGGCACTACATAATCAACTCTTGGTTAATGGTTATTCAGATAACCCACCAGTAGATGAAGCATTCATATCAAAATGGATGGAAAACTTAGTTGAAGAAATTGGAATGAAAATAATTAAAGGCCCATTTACTGCCTATGTGACTAAAGAAGGAAATCGTGGATTAACCGCTATTGTAATGATTGAAACATCTCATATCGCATTGCACGTTTGGGATGAGACCGATCCTGGAATGATTCAATTTGATCTTTATACCTGCTCTACTTTGCCAGTAGACTTAGTAATCAAAAGCCTAGAAGATAATCTTGGCCTAAAAGATTATAAACATATGGTTATTGAAAGAGAAACAGGCTTTAATATTTTAGAGGTGCGTTAATAATGAAAGAATTAATTCATTTTACTGCTGAATGGTGTCAACCATGTAAAGCAATGTCACCAGTAATTTATCAGTTTACAGAAAAACATCCTGATGTTGTTTATACAAAAATAGATATTGATCAAAATCCAGATGCTGCAAAATTTTTTGGAGTTCTTGGAGTTCCAACTTTTATATCACAAATTGATGGATTAAATTATGAAAGGCGTACTGGAAAGTCTACTTTGTTTCAACTAGAATCAATGTTTGGATAAAACATACACCAGTAGCCAAGTTGGTTAAGGCCCCGAACTCATAATTCGGTTATCGTAGGTTCAAGTCCTACCTGGTGTACTATTGGTCTGTAGCACAATTGGCAGTTGCACTCGGCTGTTAACCGAGATGTTGTAGGTTCGAGTCCTACCAGACCAGCCAAGGCACTATCGTCTATCGGTTAGGACATCGCCCTTTCACGGCGGAAAGACGGGTTCGATTCCCGTTAGTGCTACGCCCTCATAACTCAGGGGATAGAGTCACGGACTTCTAATCCGTTGGTCGCAGGTTCGAATCCTGCTGAGGGTACATTATTTTTTTCTAATTAATCTTTTATAGTCTCTATATATTTTATATTCATCCAACCAAGCAATTATTACTTTACGATCTACATTAAATTCTTTTGCAATGTCTACTGGTTCAACCTCATCAACAACATATCTTTGGTAAAGCCATTCTTTATTTTTATAATCTTTTTTCAAATTATTCCTCTGGGCAACAATTAAAACTATCTAGTTGTACTGCAGTTGTGTAATCCTTACCAAAAGAAAGATTAGCAGACTTGCTTGCTGGAACACAATTAGGAACTGGCTTACCATCTTGACCTGGCTTCATACCACGTTGTACATATCCTTCCCAACATGGGGCAGCCTTTTCAATTCCAAAAACATCCGCAAATAATGCTTTATTTCTTTCTCTTTCTACAATTCTTCTAGACCAAGAAAATCCTGCATCTCCACCCCAAGCAAGCCACATGATATAACCATTTGATGGATTTGCTTGATTAGCCCAGTCTTTACCCTTTTTATCTACTTCATGTCGTGAAAAATAAGAATACATTCTTTTAACTGTATCAAGACTAAGCGCTTCGCCACGAGCCAATTGTCCTGCTCTAGTCCACCCTACAGACGTTCCAGCACCTTTAGCCTTACCATCTTCCTTAAACTTAATAGCCCTTCTTGCAGCAGCCCTAGCGCCTGCTGGAGGTGAGTATGTATCAGCCATTTTTCTTCTCTAATTGTTTTTTATGCTTAACAGTGTATGGCTCTATCTTAGACTTAACTCTACCGTCTTTTGTCATTCGAACAATCCAGCCATCTTTTATTTGCATATCATTAAAAGAATATTTTGATGTTTTCATTACTTAATAAATCCTCTTGGATCTAACATACTGTTATCCCAAATAGATTTTGTAACTTTTTCTGAACTATAAGTTCCACCTCTACGTTTATATTCTTGAACTACCCAAGAATTAGCAACCGCAGATGGGTATACATCAAATCTATCTTTTGCTTCTCTTAAAATTTGAGCATACAATTTTGCATTTGACGGCCTAGATCCACCACTTCTTGGTTTAATAAATTCATCGTAGTTTGGCTTTTCTGCTTTTTCATACATCATTGAATTATCCATTGCCATTTCAACATCACTTAATTCTGGTTCAGTTGGTAGTGGATCAATTTGAATCATTAAAGACATCATGCATGCAGAGTACTCTCTTGTTGCTTCCCAAAATCCACTTTCGTCTTGTTCATATAACTGAATCATAACTGCTGGATTTTCCGCACTTGCTTCTAAAGTATACTCTCCACCCTCAACACCAAGTCTTCCTTCATACATAACATGTACAACCTGGCCAATATGAAATTCATCTTCTTCTCCATGAGAAGTAAGTGCCCAGTCTCCCTCTTTAAGACTTGGCATAGCCTTTCCTATATTTCCTTCACTTCTGTTTATTGCATAGATCTGTCCTGCTGCTTCTGACCTTGTTTTATGGCAACCCATTACAGTTCCATCATCTTTTACTGCTGGATACCCTGAGCATCCATATGATCCTTTTGCACCGACTTTGTATGGCATACCTTATATTATACCAGGTTTTCTACAACAAAAATAGGGCAGACTTTTATATCTGCCCTATTATTTTAATTTATTTTACTTAACTACTTTCTTTGATGCTGGCTTTTTAGCAGCCTTCTTCTTTACAGGCTTGATATTCTTCATAGCATCGTCCACATCCTTTGCAATTGCATCAAACTTACCAAATGCTGGATCCTTTGGATTTGCTGCACGAAGAACAACTGGTACAAGAGCAGCCACTAAAGCAGCCCACATGTCTTTAGGATCAGTAATTCCAGCAGTATATAGTGCAACTACACCAGCAAGAACTGAACGTCCATAAGAGGCTACCATAGCCTTTAATTGTGCGTTATTCATTTAATCACCACCCTATTTTTATTATACACTATTGCTTATCCTTGTTTTGTTCAACAAGTGGTATCAATTGTTTAACGATATTCATTAAAATTGGACCAGTGCGATAATCTCCGAGATCCACACGATTTGTTTCTTTTCTACAGTACTCAATAACTTCATTTATTTTTGCCATTGTATTTTCAATATACTCGAATGCCCAATCTCTTGAATCAGATAAAAATTTTATAAAATCTTCATTTGAATCATCTTTAAATTTATCTGAATTTTCTAACTCTTCTTTCATTGCAACCATCATAGATAAAGCAATTTGATTGTCTAATAAACTTTGAGTTAGTGCTATTTGAATTTTAACAGCCCTATATAATATGTAAGCATTAAATATAACTAAAACTCCTATTACCCAACTATACCAATACATTTTTCTCCTCATGTGTAGGCCAATAATATTTGCATGGTTCTTTTTTATTTGGACAGCAAGGAATATTATAAGGACTTGATACTGCAGATTGATATTCTACATAGTATATGGGATCTTTATGAAACAAGTTAGCCCTATGTGTTGTTATTACACGCATCAATTTAGTTTCATCTTTCCAAAAAGATGGAACATTGTTGCCCCAATTTTCCCAACATTGATCTTTTAAATCATTAAGATTTGCTTCGTTGTTCTCTGTTTTAATGCCACGCATCTTTGCTTCTTGAATCATAGACTGTATGTACTCCCACAGACCACGTTCAAATCCTCGCCACATTAAAACTGCTGGATGATTTCGCCAACCACCAGTTTTAGACTTGCCAGACAAAACATTAAGAATTTGATAACCTTCTAATATTTGCTTATTTAGTCTTTTACTATCTAAAAAATATGCAGAAGTATGTAAGTCTGCTTGTGGTAAAAATGTTTGCATTAAAACAACTCCTCATTATCTGTTTCTATATCAAATATATCAGATTGTAGGGCTTGTGTCAACTGTGCAAAGGCAACAACAATTAGTCCAATAAATGAAACAAATACACCTAAAACAGACAAACTAATCCATTTTTTCATTTTTCACCTTCATTCTTAAACATTTTTGACAAATAATATAACTTTTTCCAGTAAAAGGACAAGAACCTGCATCAATGCTAAAGTCATGTCCTTTAATTTTACAAATTATTCTTTTAATCATTTTACTGCATCTCTTACTAACATTACTACAGCACCATTATCTTCCAGTGCTTTTTTTACTTTCATCATATATTCAAATGCCCTACGTTTTTCAAACTCATCTAATCTCATAAACTGTTTTTCATTTGCTCTAACAGTTAAGAAGTGTTCGTTATCTATAATATCAACTGCAAAACCTCTTGGTGGTGTAATTGATCTGAAAGCACGTTGCATATTGTCTGTGTACATTACATTTCCAATGTTAAATTTTCCCAAATCTCTGCCCAACGAGATTTTGTTTTATGATTATTAAACTCTCTAGATATGTTTCCTTTATCTAAATATACTCCGCCCCAAACACCATACTCTTTATCAGAGATTCCAACAGCAAAGCACTGTCTGGCAACGGGGCATGCAAGACAAACATTGTCTATTCCATGTCTTATGTTTGGAGTTTCTTCATACTTGTCAAAAAATAGATTAGTATCATAATCAAGACAAGCAGCATCTTCTTTCCACAAATGTTTATTCATCATTATTCCAGGTGGCTGCTTTTAATATTCCATCCATTTTTACCTGGCTCATAAACTGTTTTAATATTCCAGGTATTATTTACAAATGCACCGTTTTGTTTATACATTGCGCTATTTGATTTTGATAAATGAATAACATTCCAGCCATCCCAAGAAAGGTTGGAGTTTTTATTAACAATTTCTTCCATTTTATTTAGATCAGAAATAATCATTTTAGTTTTCCTAATGTGAGAATATGCCGACTTCGACATCACTATCCTGTGCAAATGAAACCAGTTTTGAAACACGCTCTTTTGGTTTACTAAGATACGCATAATAGTTAATGTCATATATATTTTCTACTACCCACTCTGGGGTTACTTTGTAGAACTTTACCTTTTTGCCTCTTGCCTTTAATCCTTTTTCAGAAATATTGCAAAACTCTGAAACAAAAGAATTAATATTTGATGGACCTAAAGAATAGACTATGTACTCATCATCGTTTTGTTGCATTGATGACAAGCCAATACCCATAGCGCGAAGGAATACATTGTAGTCATTAAACTCATTTGTTCCCTGTACCACGATTTTCATTTTTTGCCCTATTCTTTAGTTTGTCCAGTATAACCATCATCTTGCCTACATCTTCATTTGACATGTTTTGTATATCAATTGGAGAAGTTGTACTTCTATCTACTTTGCCATCTTCAACAACTGCTCTGTAAAATACATTTTCATGTACCCAGTAAGCATATTCTTCAGTAACTAAAACATCTATAATATTTGAGTTATAGTGTTTTAATGACTGAGTTTTTTTAATAACAGTATTGGCAATATACGAAGGTATGAATGGACCAATAATACTATTAATATGGCTTTGTCTATATTTAATTTTTTTACTTTCTTTTTTACCGCTTAGTTTAATTATAGCAAAAACAAGCAGCGCTGTCAAGAACGATACAAGTAAATCATTCATAAATTAATTGTATCATCTTTCTATGAAAGTATTATGCGTTTGATTTCTAGTAGAAACTTTTTCATATCTTCATCCAACTGATCTACTTTGATTGGATTAAATGCTTTTGGAGATAATGTTACAACTGGATTGTCTGAAAACAAATCCATTTCAACAAAACCGTTTTCCCAAAGATACATCATTTCTTTATTAAGCATGCTTGTATGCAATGCATAAAGTTCTGGGTGAACCTCTTGCAGTTTGTTTGTAAAACTATAAAGTGCTTCACCCTCTTCATCAAAACCTTTAAATTCTACAGCACCTTGATCAATTAGGTTTAATAATATTTGCTCTTCTGGGCCAAGGTTCATGAGTATGACTCACCTTGATTTCTTTTCTCAATTAGTTTTTCACGTTCATCTACAATAGAGTAAGCATATGCCATCATTTTTTCATAACCAAGAACGTGGTTCATAATTTTGTTATAGTGATGACCACAGAACATTAGTTCACCATTTACACCAGTTACAGACACATAAGCCTGAGCACCACAACGATCACATCGATCTTCTGCAGTTAAAAGCCAAACTCTTTCTTCTGGATTTTGAGTTTTTAACATACTAAACATATTTTACATCCTTTTATTGTCGGTGGAATAAAAACCCTTACCATTAAATTGTACACTAAAAGGAGTGTATTGTCTAGTCAGAACCACATTACATTTTTCACAATTATACTGTGGCTCTGACTCTATTATTGATCTAGTTTTAATTACTTGTATATTACATTCAATACATTTATAGACATAGTCTGGCATTATTTTACTTTCTTAGCAAACTTTGCCCACACCCGCTCATGAATGTAATATGCACAAGATTCCCAAGCAATGTATGCGAGTGAACCTAAACTGGCATACTCCCATTCACGAGTGAATGCATAAATAAGACCGTATACAAAACCAATATGGACAAACTGCCAACTAATTGTTTTTAGTAAACTTCTCTTATTTGATTCCATTTACTTAACAGCCTTTTTAACAGCCTTCTTTGCAGGTGTTGGCTTTGCAATTTTAACAGCAAGAGCCTGTCCTTCTTCACCCTTATAGTTAGGTCGTCCCCAACCAACAATGCCATTGATTAGTTTCTTTTTATTATCCTTAACATATGCACGAGTTTTTTCACAAACCATGCCACCATTGCGTTGATCTCCTTTTGAAGATCCTGCAGTATTTCCTTCAATGCATTGAATTGTTCCATCACCATTGTTTTTAATACAAATGCCAACGTGTGATGTTCTATTTACACCATCTTCTGGAAAATCAAAATAAATAATATCTCCAGGAGTTGGGTCATCATTACGAGCATCTGCCCAACGATTCATCTTTTTAAATGCAGCCTCTCCAGCAGGAGTGTAAACTGTATTAGGAACCTTTACGCCAGCCTGATTAGCACACCACATAACAAATGATCCACACCAAGGTTGGAAGTTTGCTTTTGTAAATTTGCCATACTTTGTTTCATTATCTTTGGGACCCTCAATGGTGCCGACTTCTTTCTTGGCAACTTCAATTAGAGCCTCTACTGTACCTTTTTCTGCCATTATCTATCTCCTTTATTTTTTGGGGTTACACCCTTTTTTTGATGAATGTTAGCATCTTTTTTTGTTGGAATTTCATTCCAAGGTATGGGTGGTAAAACATTATTTTTTAACAATTTTTCATAATTTTTAATATATATATTTTCAAATATATGTTTTCTTTGATTTTGAAATTTATGAAATACTTCAGAATTTCTAAATGTAATACCAAAGTTATATTTATCATTAAGATACTGTGGTCTATTTTGTTTATCATAATCATTTGGAACACACCAATGATTGTTATTAATTAAGTGAAAAAAAATTGCTTGATAATATTCATTTGGATCATCTGAATTCCAAGGAGGTCTATAATGAAAATCAAATTGTGGTTGACAAATTACTGCTTGATTTGGTTTACAAATAAAATTTTCATATTTTGCTACAAATCCCCATTCTCTATTACCACCCAGACTAAGATCTACCATGTAAGATCCTGGTGCCCAGTCTATATGTAATGGTAATTTAGGTATACGACCTTCATCAGTAATTTGATGATGTGCATACATATGGTATGCTGATACTATATCTTGAGTTCCAACTAATTCTTTTACTTTTTCTACAACATAATCAAAAAATTTTTGTGGTATGCTTACTCCCTCTTCCCACTTATTCATCTGATATGAAAAATCAATATTTTCAAGTTTATTTGAGTTACAAATTTCAACTAATTCATCAAACATTTCTTGTGGAAAAAATTGATCAACTAAAAATGGTTCAAAAAAAACCACTCCATCTGTGAGTATATTTTCTATTTCTTGATATGTTTCTTTATCAAGAAATTTCCAGACTATGCTACTTGGATCTGGATGATTCTTTAATAAAAAACTCATAACCACTCCTAACCTGACTTAACCATTTTTGCTAAATTAAAAAGCATTATACTTATTGTATCATAAAAACTTTCTATGTTAATTTTTAATATTTTTTCCATTGATTTATTAAAATCCATTGTTTTTAGAAAATCTAGCATAACTTCCATTATTAAGTCAATACCATATAATTTTATCAAATACTCATAAATAAAAAATCCAGACCAATATTGATGTGTTATTGGTATTCCTTCAAATGGATAATCTTTAATTAAAAGATTTTTCCATTCTTCAGTATTAAATGATTTAATTTTTTCTCTCCAACCAACTGGAACATATGCACTAGTTAAATAATTATTTCTATGTTCATTAAAATCTCCATCTAATAATTTTAAAGTATGATAATCAGATTGACCCTCAATAAACCAACATGGATAATTAGTTATTTTAATTAAAGAATTTTTATTTATTTCAAAATCTAAATAATTTTTAAAATTTTCTAACATTTTTGTTTGCACTGCATGTGTAAATAAATGTCCAAAAAGTTTTATATTTCCAGTCATTAACATTTCATTTTTGCTTACATTAGAGCCTATTATTTGCCAAATAATCAAGGTGTTATTATTAAAATTATTAAGACCACCACCACGAAAATTTTTACTATCAATACTAGATTTTAGTGGCAAAGAATCAACAATATTTAAAGTATTAAATGTTTCATAAAGCCAATCATAACTTTTTTCATCTGAAAATACTATAACTAAGTCTTTAATTTCTTTACAATATTTTTCCCAAAATTTAACATTTCTTTCAATATTTTCAAAAAAAAGATCTATTGCATCGTTTATATGTTTTAAATTATTATCTGGTTTTAAAATTTTTATATTAATAATTAAACTCCTTTTTATATTAATATATTATAGAGCCTCTTGTAAGAATCGAACTTACGCATCCCGCTTACAAGGCGGGGGCACTACCACTATGCTAAAGAGGCAATTTTTATATAAATATCCTTACTACGTGTTCGCATGGATCTCCTCCTGCTTCCCACTCTTCTATCTCTTCTTCTGACATGAACTGATATCCACCATCATGTGTATGACAGTATGGATCACTTATCCAACCTCTTTCTATACCGTTGGCAAGCCAGATACCAAACTCTTTTTCTTCTGGTGTTAGATCTTCTTCAGGTGTATGGTTCATATATATATTGTATCGTTAAATACTAACAGTGTCAATAGGACCCATGCAAGTTGTAGAATATTTGATAGCAGCAG
>Ga0315909_10008228_pt1 | contig 11469 bp, 9 predicted proteins | sample LakEriMetagenome_11_FD_203527 | JGI IMG/M metagenome (GOLD analysis project Ga0315909, IMG submission 203527) | Freshwater fungal communities from buoy surface, Lake Erie, Ohio, United States - Buoy 2 MA125 | ecosystem: Environmental > Aquatic > Freshwater > Lake | place: USA: Lake Erie, Ohio...
CGGACTGTCTCGACGCACGATCATCGGCAAACATGCGTTGCCCAACGCCTTGCTGCCGTTTGTCACGGTGCTCGGCCTAGAATTGGCGACGTTGCTGTTCGGGTCCGTTATTGTCGAGAGCGTGTTTGCCTGGCCCGGCGTTGGCAGCTATGTCTTATCCGCCATTCTCAATCTCGATTTTCCGATAGTTATGGGTTTTACCATCCTGGCGTCGGTTGTTTATGTTTTCGCCAATCTGTTGGTGGATCTGGCCTATTTGCTGCTAGATCCCAGGATGCGAGGGAGTGTCCAATGAGCGAGGCTGAAATTTCAACATCGCCGTGGCGCGAAGCATTTGGACGACCACTGCCGATGATCGCGACAATCATACTCGGATGTGTTTTTTTGATGGCATTATTGGCACCCTTGCTTGCCCCCTATCCGCCCAACGCCATCGATCTTGATGCGATGCTCGATTCTCCGTCGCTCTCTCATCCGGCGGGGACGGATGAATTAGGCCGCGACATATTATCCAGACTTTTATGGGGCGCGCGCCCATCCTTGTTCGCGGCACTGGCGATTGTTGGCATCGGGGCCAGCGCCGGCCTCATCATTGGTGCGTTTTCGGGCTTGAAGGCGGGGATGGTCGACGGCCTGATCATGCGCGGTATGGATGTCATGCTCGCGCTTCCCGGCTTGGTGATGGCATTGGCGCTGACGGCCGCTTTGGGGCCTAGCCTCGCGAACGCGGTGATCGCATTGGGCGTACTCTCGATTCCAGCCTACACACGCGTGGCACGTGGTGCAGCACTATCGCTGCGCAATCGGGATTATGTCGATGCGGCTCGCGTACTGGGGGCGGGCGATGCATATATCCTGCGTCGCCATGTTCTACCCAATGTGCTGCCACCGTTGGCTGTGTTCATGAGCTTTCATCTGGGCGGCGCTATCCTGGCCTCGTCTGCGTTGAGTTTTATTGGCCTCGGTGCGCAGCCGCCCACGGCGGAGTGGGGCGCGATGATCGGGGCAGGGCGCGACTTTTTCCTGATTGCCTGGTGGTATGTCACCATTCCGGGAATTGCGATCCTGCTAACTGCACTTTCGACCAACATCGTTGGCGATGCATTGCGCGACGTGCTGGATCCGCGACGTTAAAAAAGCCGTTCAGGCGCAATCTGGTTGTGGGTCAGCCCCAGTGCTTCCAACTGATGCGGCCAAGGCGTTCCAGTAATCAGGCTCGCGACAATGTCGGCCATAGCAGGTGCCGTTTGCAAACCATAGCCACCTTGTCCTGCCAGCCAGAAAAATCCTTCCACATCCGGCGCAAAGCCTGCCGTCGGCACCCGGTCTGCTACAAAAGAACGCAAACCCGCCCAACGATGGCCAATGCGCGGGACGGTCAGCGTCGTATAATCCTCGACCTTCCAGGCTGCGAGTGCCAGATCATAGTCCTCTGGCTGCGCGTCCGTCGGTTCGCTCTGAATCTCGTCGACGGGTGAGGCAAGCAGGCGACCCGATTCCGGGATCATATAAAAATCATCCACAGCCGTCTTTACGAACGGCCATTTCGCAATGTCTATCCCTTCGGGTGGATCGATCAGGATGACTGTCCGCCTTTTGGGTTGAAGCTCCAGCGGTTTCGCGCCCGCCAGAGCGCCGATCTTGTCGGCCCACGCCCCTGCAGCGTTGATGACGATTGGAGCTCCTAGTTTTTGACCTCGCTGGGTTGTGACTTCCCAGACGCCATTGAGGCGCGTTAATGCTGCTACGCTGTGATCGGTCAGCACTTCGCCGCCTTGGACTTTGACCTGTTTTGCGAAGCCTTGCAGCAGGCCATCTGCATCAAGCCGGCGACCACCATGGTCGATTACGCCCGCAACCACGGCCCCGTCGCCCACTTTCAGCACCGGAAGCATGGCCCGCATATCGGCTTCGGTAGCGCGGCTTATCGTATCGGTGAAGCGCCGCATCTCGGCCTCAAGCGCATTCAAGCTATCCACCATATCCTCCCGCGCAATGAACAGCGCGGGCGTGGGGCGACAAAGCGGCTGGTCGGAGAATCCCTCTGGCGGGGTCTCGAAGAAGGCTCGCGAATAAGAAGTCATCGCACGCACAGCGTTGTTGCCAATGCCGAAATGATAATAGGTCGCGCTGCGCCCGGACGAATGATAGCCCGCTGCCTGTTCTGCTTCGCAAACCAGCACCTTGCCGTGCGAGGCAAGGCGGGCTGCTGCGGAAAGCCCGGCGATCCCGCCGCCAATGACGATAAAGTCGGCGGTTTTCATACTTTGATCTTCTCCGTCTGCGGTCCCCGTCCATACAGCGCCATCACTTCGACCAACCGATCAAGCGGAAGCGCATGGACGACGGTGCCGTCCTTGCCCTGCATCGTGCCAGCCGCCGTCATAGAGTTGACAATGGCTTCTTCAACCGCTTCGGCCACAGCGCGAAACAGATCGTTCATCTCCTCGTTCGGATACATTTTCAGGCCGCCGACAATGCCCGTATCCTGAAAGGGCAGGCGGTTCGCGGTCGAAAAAGCAATGATGAAATCGCCCGAACGGTTCGAGCCAAAGCCTCCCACCCGGCCAAGACCGATACCGGCGCGTCGCGCCAATCGCCGGCATTGGGGCGGCAGCAACGGGGCATCGGTCGCAACGACGATGACGATCGAGCCTTCATCGCGCCGTTGCGGGCTGTCGGTGATGTCATAGCCGATATGGCGGCCGACCGGGACACCGTCGATGATCAGATCCTTGCGGTTGCCATAGTTGGACTGAACCAGCGCGCCCACGGTGAAAGACCCTTGCGGGCCGTTTACAACCCGCGACGATGTGCCAATTCCGCCCTTGAATTCATGACACATCATGCCGGTGCCGCCGCCGACTGCACCTTCTTCGACCGGGCCTGTCTTCGCCGCTGCCAAGGCCTCCTCGACATGGGTTCGCGTTATTGGACCGTGCCATCCGTCATTCAGAACTCCATCGAAGGTTTCCCCTGCCATCGGCTGGTGAAGCCGTTCGTCAATCCCGTTGCGCTGCGGGTTGGCGAGCAGTGTGTCGCGCAGCACGCCCACCGAAAAGGCGGAACTGATGCAAATCGGCGACGTGAGGATACCGGTTTCCTCAATCCAGTGGCTGCCGGTAACTTCGCCAAAGCCGTTATAATTGTGGAAGCCTGCAAATACCGTTTCCTCCCAATAGGGAACATTAAGCGGATGGATCGCGGTGACCCCGGTCCGCAGGACATGTGGGTTATCTTCAATCACGGTGACATGACCAACGCGGACGCCGGCCACATCGGTGATGGCATTTAGAGGTCCCGTCGGCAGATAGCCGACCTTAAGGCCCAAATCACGGAGTCGTGCACGCATTAATTGGTCGTCCTATACATGGTCTTAAAATCATGGATTACAGGCATCGCGAAATTGTAATTCGGGTTCTGCACATCCTTGCGCTTCGCATAGCTGCCAAACATTTGCAGCAGCGGGACCACGGGTAAATCCGCCAGCACCATACGCTGCGCCTCGCGGTACATCGCTTCGCGCGTCGCGCCTTCGCTCATGTCGGCTTTCATGGTTAGCGCATCGAGCTCGGCGTTGGCATATTGCGCATAATTGGTCGCGCCGATCGATGCCGAATTGAAGGCAAAGTTGAACATCAGCCAGGGATCGGGAAAGTCAATGCTGAGCGCTTGCACGCTCATGTCGAAATCACCTGCTACCAGCTGCGATCGCGCGGAACTCGAAATCTGGTGAATTTCGATATCAAGACCGACTTTGCTCAGAAAGTCCTGGATCGCGAGTGTTGTTGTCGACGGGTTGCCGCTATCGGTGACTGCGGTGATAGTCAATTTCGTTCCGGCCACGATTCCGGCCTCTTTCAGCAGCGCGCGCGCCGCATCGGGGTCATGGCGCGAAACCGGAATCGTCGGATCATGTCCCGGCACCCCGGTCGGAATCAGGCCATTGAGCAATTCGCCTTCCTTGCCGTAGACCGTGTCGAGTAAGCGCTGGCGGTCAATAGCCAGGCTGATCGCCTCGCGTACCCTGACATCCCGCAAAATGTCGGCTTTGGTATTGAGGTAAAGGAACAGAACTTGCGGTGCGGGGCCAGTCGGCGTTTCAACACCGGGCTGTTTGCGTAACCACTGTCCCTGGAACGTCCGCACGGATTCGACGATATCAACATCACCCGACGCAATCTGCATCGACCGGGAATTTTCATCACGGACCGTGCGAATGTCGACGGTCTCGAAATAGCGTGGTTTTAGAAGCGCGTGTGGATTGGATTTCAATTCCACCGCCGCACGCGACTGAAAGGCCGATACGCGATAGCTGCCGCTGCCAGCCGTATTCTCGCGCAACCAGGCGCTGCCTTGGTCACCCGAAACCGCCTGATCCACGACCTTTGGATTAACGATGCTGAGACCGGGATGCCACAGCATATGTTCGATGAAGGGCAGGAAGATCGCCGCCTTCATGCGCACGGTATAGGCGTCAGGTGTGTCTAGACCAGCCAGCCAGAACAGCGCCTGGCTTGCGGTCTTCTTCTGCTTGACGATCCGGTCAAGGCTGAATGCGACGGCGGCAGAGGTGACCTCACTGCCATCATCGAACCGGTTGCCAGGTTTCAGATAGAAAGTGACGCTGCTTTTGTCCGGTGCCCACTCCCAGCGTTCGGCCAGATCGCCGGTAATTCCGGCAAAGCGGCCATGGCGAACGACGGGAGCGAGCAGGCGCTGATAGGCGGCCTGCGAACAGGCAAGGTCGACCGCCGACAAGGTAGCCGCTGGATCGAGCACGCTCATTTCTTGCGGCAGGGCGATAACAAGGCGGCGCGGGTCTTTCCGAATGGCAGAGACATCGCAGCCGCTGAGCAGCGTTACCCCGCCCACCAGACCGGCGCCAAGTACGGCGCGGCGACCAATCTCCATCGTCATGCTGCAATCTCCTCAAATGGCCAGAGCGGATGGGGACGAGCGGTATAACGCCGCGACCGGATATCAATTTGAGCGGGAAGATGCAGGATATGATCGCTGATGGCTGCAAAGCCGATCCGGAATTGCTGGCTGGATTTCAGGATCAGAAAGTCGCGCTCGGCAGGCTCTATGCCTACTGCGCGAAACAGGTCAGGATCATAGGCCTGATCGCGCAGGCTGGTCAGCAACAGCGCAATGCCGTTCGCCTCAACGCCTACCGCATTACCAATCGGGATGATTGCATCGCCCAGCTTTTGAACTGCGTCGTGCGCGATGCCGGTGACGGTGACATTCACATCCAATGGCGCTCCAGCGTCGGGGCCTGACTTTCCTCCAATCCGTAGCGACATTTGCGCCCCGACCCCGGCGTCGCTGGCAAAGGCGACAGCCTGCGGATCCCATATTGGTCCACATGCCGCGTTGGCCATGCCTGCCGCGATCAGCGCCCGCACCGGTGCCATCGAATCGCCTCCCGCGCCGCCGCCGGGATTGTCGCTGCCATCAGCCAGAATGACGGGGCGGCGCGGTAAGGCTTGGGCTTCGGCCAGCACATCTGTATAAGTCTTTTTGTCACCGGCTGGATAAAGTTCGTTCCGGTGAACCATCAGCCAATCCGCCAGTCGCCGCGCTTCGTTCTCTCCATGCGCCTGATCGCCATCGGCAATCACCAATATCCGCGTGCCCATGTTGGGTGAATCCCCCAGCGCGAATCCCTGAACGCAGGAAGCTGAAAGAATCGGCTGCCGTTCCGTCGCGCTCAGCATCGCCGTGAACGTGGCACCTAGCCCTTGATCGGTCTGAAACCCGATCATCAAAGGTGGTGAGGCGAGAATGCTGATCGGATTGATTTCACCGCGAACGCGGCGTTCTAGAAGATCGAGCAGTTCGCGCGAACGGTCCAAAAAGTCGGTGTGCGGAAACAGTTTGAACGCGATCAGAACATCCGCAGCATCGATCATGGCTTGTGAAAGATGCGCGTGGAGATCTAGAACGGCACCTACCGCAACATCAGCCCCGACGATGGTTCGGACGCGCCTCAGAAAATCGGCCTCGCAATCCGGATAACCATGCGCCATCATCGCACCGTGCAAGCCGACCGCGACGATGTCGACCGGCAATGCGGCGCGCAGCTGGTCCAAAATCTCGTCGCGAATTTTTTCATAGGTAGCGCGCGCCACCAAACCACCAGGCATCGCAAAGGCACAGGTTCCTTCAATCACCGTCCAGCCTTGTTCAAGCGCGCGTTCACGGCAAATCCATAATGGGCCTGTCGCCTCGGTCGGGAAATCTGGATGGTCACCGGGTTGCCACCACATTGTCGAACGAAACCCCGCTTCACCGACAGGAATTGACGAGAAGCTGTTCGTTTCAGTTCCTAACGTTGCTGTAAAGACTCGCATAATCCGGGTGATTTCCGATTCTCGCTAATTGGCGGACAATAAAAATCATGTATTGACCGGACGGTCGGATATTGCAAGACTGCAAATGAGAAGAGGACAATATGGAACGGGATATCGCGCAGGCAGTTCGCAAGGGAGGGACACTCGGCGGTCTGATCGTCAGCGCCTGTAACCGCTGGGACAGCCGTCCGGCGCTTGCGGATCCCAACCGGACGCTTAGCTACTCAGAATTGGGCGAACATATTACCCGCGCCATGGCGCTGCTTTCAGGCTTGGGCATGGAACGCGGCAGCGCGTTGGCGATTATGGCCGGCAATCACGTTGATGTGATCATTGTCAATTGCGCTGCGATGCTACTCGGCGTGCGTGCGACGCCGATTTCGATGCTGACATCCGATGGCGACCTTAGCTTTATCCTCGCTGACGCCGAAATCGACCTGTTTGCTGTCGATGTCTCACTCAAGCTCCGTATGGAAGCGATGCGCGATAAGATGCCGCCATGTCTTTACCTCGGTGGCCCCGATTTCAGTGCACAGCTCGCAGCTGTCCGACCGGCGTTGCTGCAATCAACAGCGCAAGCCGACGACATAGCGGTGATGGGCTATACCGGCGGAACCACAGGGCGACCCAAAGGCGTCGTGCACACGCACAGCTCGGCATTGGCTGCAGTCCAGATGGCGGCTTCGGAATGGCAATGGCCAGCCAATGGACAGGTTCTGGCCGTTACGCCGGTAAGCCATGCAGCGGGGATATTGGCCTATCCGACATGGCTTCAAGGCGGTACCTTTCATATGCTGCCAATTTTCGACCCCAACAGCCTCGCAGCCTATGTGAGAGACAATCGCATCGGCGCGACGTTCATGGTGCCCACAATGATTTATCGCTTGATCGATCATGCCAAGGCCTATGGGCTTGACCTGTCCCCGATTGAAACGATTCTTTATGGCGCTGCGCCGATGGCGGTCCCGCGGCTGATCGAGGCAATAGAGACCTTTGGGCCGATCTTTCAGCAGCTTTACGGGCAGACCGAAGCGCCGACCTGCATCGCCTATCTGGCGCGTGAGCAGCATGATTTAGCGCGGGGGGATCGCCTGGGGTCCTGCGGCACACCGCATGCAGGACTTGATCTGGCCTTGCTGGATAGCGAGGGGCTGCCGGTAAAGCCTGGTGAAGCCGGCGAAATCTGTGTGCGCGGGCCGTTCGTCATGCAGGGATATTGGAAACGTCCCGAAGAAACCGAGGCTGCCTTTGCCGGCGGATGGCTGCACACAGGCGATATCGGCAGGCTCGATGCCGATGGCTATCTCCACATTGTCGATCGCAAGAAAGACCTGATCATTTCGGGCGGGTTTAACATCGTTCCGCGCGATGTCGAAGATGCCATCCTCGGTTTGCCTGGTGTCGTCGCATGTGCAGTGGTTGGATTGCCAGATCCAAAATGGGGGGAAGCTGTGACTGCAGCCATTGTTTGCGAAAAGCCACTAGATGCAGCGGCTGTCGTCGCGCATGTGACCGCTGCTCGCGGTAAAGTGGCTGCACCCAAGGCGGTGCATTTCATTGCCTCTATTCCCCTCACGCCTATCGGCAAAGTTGATAAGAAGGCGCTGCGTGCGATGTTGTTGGCATGACCAGTTTGCTCGCCGTAGACGGGCTTACGCTGAACGCTGCCGGCCAGCCGATCGTCGATGAGGTGTCGATCACCATTGCGCCCGGGGAAATTGCTGGTCTGGTCGGCGAGTCGGGATCGGGAAAATCGCAAACGGCGCTGGCAATCGCCGGACTTACGCCCCCCGGTATCCAGCGAACTGGCGGGCAGATCAGGCTCGACGGCGCATGTTTATCGGCAATGACAGAACAAGAATTGCGCGCTGTTCGCGGCCGGGATATTGCCTTTGTCTTTCAGGAGCCGATGACGGCGCTTAACCCGACGATGCGGGTGGGTCGGCAGATGGTCCATATCTTGAGCGCTGCGTGCGGATCGTCGGTGCAGGATGCCGAGGTGCGGGCAAGGCTGTTGCTGGATCAGGTTGCCCTAAAGGATGTCGATCGTGTGATGGCCGCCTATCCGCATGAGCTGAGCGGCGGAATGCGGCAGCGCGTGCTGATCGCGCTGGCATTTGGCTGTGAACCAAAGCTGGTCATCGCCGATGAGCCGACCACGGCGCTTGATGTCATTGTGCAAGCCCAGATCCTGTTCCTGTTCCGTGCACTGGCCAAATCCAACGGTTGCAGTGTACTGTTTATCAGTCATGATCTTGCCGTCGTGCGCCAGCTTTGCAGCAAGGTCTATGTGATGAAGGGTGGTAAAATCGTTGAATCCGGCCCCACGCTCGCCTTGCTCCAAAACCCCGCGGAAGATTATACGCGTGCGCTGATTGCCAGTGCGGCGGAAGGTATTGTGGCATGACGGTGCCCTTGCTTCAAGTTCGGGGCTTGCGCGCGCGATATGGAAAAGTGCCTGTCTTGCACGATGTCGATCTTGACCTTGCGGACAAGTCGTCACTGGGCATTGTCGGTGCTTCGGGTTCGGGCAAGACAACGCTGGCTCGGGTGATTGCTGGTCTTTTGCCAGCAGATGCAGGACAGATTATTTGGCGCGGGCAAGACATAACCCGGTTGTCGCGCGCCGCACGGCGGGACGCTGCTGTTGCGATTGCGATGGTGTTTCAGGATCCGCAAAGCTCGCTCAATCCGCGGATGCCGATCTGGCAATCGGTTACCGAAGCGACCATTTTGCGCGGCACAAGGCAAGGCCGCGCCGCTCTTCGGGACCAGGCGGCATCGTTGCTCGACCTGGTGTCGTTGCCGACGGCCTTTATTGACCGCTTGCCGCACGCTTTGTCGGGCGGACAGCGGCAACGTGTAGCGATCGCCCGTGCGCTTTGCGCCGAGCCACAACTGCTCATCCTGGACGAGCCGACCTCTGCGCTCGACCTGACCGTTCAGGCGCAAGTTCTGGAGTTGCTGGCGCAGTTGCGGGCAGATCTTGGCATTGCGTCGCTATTTGTAACCCACGACTTGCACGTCGTCCGCAGGGCCTGTGACCAGATTCTAGTGCTCGACGCCGGTCGCGTGGCGGAAACCGGCGAGATAGCGGCTGTGCTTGATGCGCCGACGCACGATTATAGCCGCCGTTTGGTTGCCGCGACGCCATCGATCGGCAAGGCCATGGACCTTGATCAATTTGCTTAATGGGAGAATTAGCATGACTAATATTGTAAAGCGTTATCCCATCTGGAGCTTCTTTGTCCTTTCGGTGCTGATCGCGATCATCACCAATTTGTTTCGTTTGCTCGATCCGACATTCGGGCCTGCCATGTTTCAGGAAATGGCCAGCAAGAATATGAAGCTGGATATTGTCACCGGCATGTCAATGATCGCCAAATATCCCATGGCCCTGACGTTCCTGATCTTTCCATTGGCTCCGACTTTGGCTGCATTTGTTGTAATTGCGATTACCCAGGGCAGAGACGGATTGAAATGCTGGGCTGCACGGCTGAAGCCCTGGATGGGCGTGGGCTGGCGGCAGGGTCTGTCGGTTTGGGCGCTGGTTTATCTCGGACTTTTTGCTGCTATCGGTATCTTGCTGATCGCGATGGTGATGGCCAAGCCCGATGCGATCACGGCGACCTTTGCTGTCCATGGCGGCGCAACACCTGCTATTCTCTTTTCCCTGTTTATCGGCATGTTTTTATCCGCCGGCCCCTTGCTGGAAGAAATGGGCTGGCGCGGTTTTGCGTTGCCATTACTTCTCGAACGGTTCGACCCCCTAAAGGCAAGCATCTGCGTCGGTTTACTATGGGCTGCGTGGCATTTGCCGCGCGAAATTGTGCCCTTGGCGACGGGCGGAGCCGATGCCTGGATCAAGTTTTTGGCCAAGCAGATCATCTTCTTCCCCGGCTGCATCGCGAGCTCGATCATCGCCACGTTCCTGTTTTTCAAGCTGGGCGGCAGCGTGTGGAGCGGCATCCTGGCCCATGCCTTCCACAATGAAATCTCGGTCAATTTCCTGCACGCATGGCGACCGGACATCAAGCTAGGGCCGGTGTTGTTTGACTGGTTCTGGGTGATGGAGATCGGCATTGCTGCGATCATCCTCATATTGTGCGGCCGCAATCTGGGCGCGCCGCTAAAGGTCAGCCCAGCCAGTCCTTGAGGATGCTGTCACGGTCGGCGTCGGTTTGCGGTGGCGGGAGCGGGTTTTGACCTGTCGTTACGGAAAAACGCGGCGCGACATTGGCCTGCAAATCATGCGTAAACGATCCCCGTGACCGGTTGTGCGGATGCTGCGGTGCCTCCGTCATGGACAGCACCGGGGCAAAACAGACATCGCTACCTTCCAGCAGCGCGCACCACTCATCGCGACTGCGACTTAGAAATATTGCTTCCAGTTTGGCGCTCATCTCTGACCAACGGCTTTGATCATGCTGCGCGTCGAACAGCGGTTCGGATAAGGATAGGCGCTGACGCAATTCAGCCCAGAATTGTGGTTCGATCGCTGCGATCGACACCCATTTGTTATCCGAACATTGGTAGCAGCGGTAAAAAGGCGCCGCGCCGTCGAGAAAATTGGACTGCCTTGCATCCGCCCAGCGGCCTTCGCTTCTCAACCCATAAAACAGCCCCATCAGTGAGATGGCACCGTCGGTCATCGCGGCATCGACGATCTGGCCCTCGCCGGTGGCGCGCGCATGCGTCAGCGCAGCGAGCAGGCCCATGACAAGATAGAGCGAACCGCCACCGAAATCTCCGACCAGATTAAGCGGAGGTGTTGGCGGGCCATCCTTCGGCCCGATGGCATGCAGCGCACCGGAGAGCGCGATATAGTTTAGGTCATGGCCGGCGGCTTGCGACAGCGGGCCATGCTGTCCCCAGCCGGTCATGCGCCCATAGACCAGCTTCGGGTTTGCCCTGAGCATGGATTCGGGACCAAAACCAAGCCGCTCCATCACGCCGGGGCGAAAACCTTCGATAAGGATGTCGGCCTGCTGGGCAAGTTTTGCGGCCAGCCTTTTGTCGTCCGGCGCTTTCACATCGAGCGCGATGGACCTTTTTCCCCGCGCGAGCACGGTTTCATGAGGCGCATTCGGCCGGTCGATCCTCACCACAT
>Ga0315909_10008232_pt1 | contig 11465 bp, 18 predicted proteins | sample LakEriMetagenome_11_FD_203527 | JGI IMG/M metagenome (GOLD analysis project Ga0315909, IMG submission 203527) | Freshwater fungal communities from buoy surface, Lake Erie, Ohio, United States - Buoy 2 MA125 | ecosystem: Environmental > Aquatic > Freshwater > Lake | place: USA: Lake Erie, Ohio...
TAAGTGCACCATTTCTTCGGGCGTAAAGAACCTCACCGCTACCCTTCCTGCGGTGGGGTTCTTTATTTGTCCGTAGAGTAGAAGCCTTTGCCTTTGAATGTAACAGGAGGAGAAGTCCACACACGTCTGAACTCATTGTGACAGTTGGTACAAATTATAGTCTCTTCAGGGTCAGTCATCTTGCGCTCTATCTGTCGCACATCACCACATCCTGGACATTCATAGTCATACATCATACGTAAGGTGACTCCCCTCCCATAAAGTTAAGTAGTTTACGCAAAGCATTACCGCATCTTCGATCTGCAGTAGAGATAGCACACTCTAGTACCTCACTGAGTTGTTGCAGCGTATAGTTCTCGTGGTATCTAAGACGTAGTATCTTCTGCTCATCTTCGTCTAGTAATTCATAAGACTTCTTGATATCAATGAGTGTTGCTAATAGGTTGCCACCCTCAGCAGGAGCAGAAGGTTTGCGTGGTGTGCCGTCATTGACTAGGTTCTGTGCCTGTTCAATGGCGGTATCATTGACCACGCTTGCAATTACATACGGTAACAACTGTGCAATAGTGACAACATCATAGAAGGATTCATCGTTGGTTTGGTAGCCAGAGCGAGTAGCCTTTTCTTTGCGGGCATAGCGTTCAATGGCACGCTTCATCTGCCAACCGATACGCCTTTGATTAGCCAAGCGCACTGCCTCATTCTCTTCCTCTAGTAAGCCATTGAAGTAAGAAGCACGTGTCATTAGCCAGGCGTATGCCTCTTGTGTCAGGTCATCACGGTCTACATACTTACGATAACGGCGATGAACAAGGGTTACTACACTAGGCACAATGTCATTGAGTATTGGATGAGGTTCAGTCACAGTCAGGTAGCACCAAATCTATAGTGTGTTGGATGTTAAGTAGTTTGATAGCAAGGAAGTCAATGTAATTACTGGCATCTGCTAACTCTTCGATCAGTTCTCTAATGGTATCTGAGGTAGTAAAGGACTCGAACTTCTGCCCCTTAGCGTGTGAGTACTGGTCGTGGCCCACACCCTTGACTCGCATAGCACGAAGAGATGCAAAGGATTCAATGAAGGATGTTAAGTCCTCAGTTGATACACCCAGTGCACGGTAGCCAGTAACTGCAGCGTGATCTACTAACGGGTTGGCTGCGGGCGTATCAGTATTGTCTGAGTCTTCCTGTCTTGGTGCAAGATGTGAAAGCCCATATGCTGCAAAGTCTGTAGCATTATGACCCATTCGTTCTCGGTCATCATCATACATCACGCACCTCCAAATAGTTTTAACGATTCTTCTTTGCCGTGTGCAAGGTAGTAATCGTTAATGTCCATTGATGCAGGCAATGATACTATGCGTGAGTTCAATACTTCTTGTGAGACACGGCGAGAGAACTCAGCCCCAGGATTGGTGCCATCCTCTTTGATATCGTTATCACCTACAATGTAGACGGTATCGTATCCAGTAAATAACTTAGAAAAGTGTGGCTTCCAAGCCTGCACTCCAGGTACACCCACTGCAGGTAGATTGATTAGACCTGATACAACTACTGCATCCAACTCACCTTCACATATGACAATGGCACCTGAATCAATAGTTATATCAGCAACATTAAACAGATGAGCCTTCTGCCCTGTTGGTGCACCGTACTTAGGTTTGCCATCATCTAACCTGCGAAACTTAACGCCAACACACATACCTAACGCAGTCAGGTAGGGGATAGAAAGCCAGCCCGCGTGGTTTTCGTGACCATTGATAGGGTCAGTGACTAGTCCTAATGAAAACTGCAGAGCAACATCTTCAGAGATCCCACGTCCTTCGAGATACTCCAGCGCCTTTGCGTCCAGACTTTTGCTGTAGTGTGTGACCGCTTCCAGCAACGATTTCGATTGCTCTTTTGAGTGCATCCTTAAACTCCAAGTTCTCTATTATCCCGACAACATTTACTGCATTGCCACCCTTCCCACAGGTGTGACAAAAGAATAGGTTGTCATAAGTATTAATGACGGCACTACGTCTTTTATCTGGGTGGATGCAGCACCTAACAGATGCTGACCTACCCTCTCTTACTTCCCCACCATAGTGGGTAACAATCAATCCTATGGGGATTGTGTTTGCATCAATGGAACCTTTGAACCCTCCCGCTTTACGTACCCTGGACCAGTCTTGTGTTGGCATACACACCCCTTGAAGTCGCACTTATCGTGCCAATTAGAGGCACGTTTGTAATGGGAAAGAGAGTTCTCTTCTCCACCTTTCATACAGTTTTCACAAATCATTTGAACTCCTTCAGTTCAGTTACTGGTACACGCCATCCACTAATAGTCTCATCCCTGTAATGGGATGTAGCATACTCTTCAGGGTTACAGTAACCATAGACCTCAACCTGTGAGTAATAATCTTCATCAAGAATCTTTGTTCCTACTATGATCTTCCCGTTATCCTTATTCCAAAATGGAATAGAGTCACGTGTGCGTACAGTGCGTACCTCAAAGTTGTTACCAACATCAGGTAGTTTTGCACGGCGTGGGTGTAGTTCATTGGGATACCACGGTACGTTCCACGCAGTATCAGTCAATGATGCAACAGCCCACTCAGATACGTTGGCCCGCACATTGGCAAGAAGTTCGTGCTCTAAGTAGCCGTTCTTCTTACCCTCTGCATAGTTAGGTCTGTCTACTGACCCATACTTAGCAAGCCAACGCTCTGTTGCTAACAAGGTACAGACTCGTACCTCATCCTTGCTCAGTTGAACTATCATCTACTTCTTCTGCATCAGCAGCGATGAGTGCTTCATCTAGTGATGCTATTTCTGGTACTAGTATCTCTGTCGTTGTTATTTCTCCACCTGGTACTGGCATTATTGTTTCTCCTTTAGCCATTGAGTTAAGTCTTGGATTACCCAAGCCTGATCTATTGATGCGTTGCGACGCTTAACTACAACATAAGACATAGGTACTTCCCCAAGACCTCGTGCCTTTGCATAGTTAAGCGCCTCAACTTGCGCTTCTCTCCAGAACTCAGGCAGGGAAAGGGTCTGCCTGTTCTTGAGTTCAAGGATGTAAGTTTCTCCAGATATGATAACAACCATATCTCCTTCATCCTTTGCCCCAGCCTTAGTCAAACGCTCTGCCATAGCACCCGCATTGCGGAGCCACTTCATTACATCTGTCTCAAACTGAGAACCTTTACGTCCGTTCTTGTTAGCCATCAGTACACCGTCTGCATATTAGAGTGCAAGTATGCCCTGCCTTGTGCATCTTGGTCTCCTATCTGACACGCTGCGAAGTTAACAAATAGTGTAGCCCATTTAGAAGCATCTGCTGTATGTGGACCGAAGCGGTTCTTGACTGCAGCCACACGCAACATACCCTGTGATGGGTCATAGCCTAATGTAAGTATAAGAGCAGGTAACTGACTGACCTTACCGTGAATAGCACGGCGTGGAGGTGGCATCAACGGTGACCCATACTCGCTCTGTTCTGATACGTGATGAAGTACTAAGACGCAAGCCTCTGTCTTGCGTGCCATATCGTGCAGTTCCATCATAATTGCACGTAGTCCTGCCCATTCATTGTCTGTTTCGGCTGCAACATTCATTAAGTTATCAATGATAATTAACTCAGGTGCTATGCCAAAGAGTTCAACGTAGGCTTTGATTTCTAATTCAATGTCATCGAGTGATGGACTTGAATCAAAGACCCATTGTATGTGCGACATCTTATTAAGGTGGTCAGCGTAGAAGTCATCTCTGTATTCCATATTGGATTCAACTGTTAACTGTGTATGCCCTGAGATCTGCGCTGCTGAACGCATCAAGACTGTAGCAGTATCAGTATCGGCTGAAAAGAAAAGTGTTGGTACCTTTGCCTTGATTGCATAGACAAGAGCAAACATACTCTTACCAGCATTCGGTGCAGCAGCAACCATACATACTTGCCCTCGTCTAAACTTAATGGACTCACCAGCAAGGCCAGTCCATACATCAGGCAGGGGCACAGCCTTGATAGTGCTGGTGCCCAGTGCCCGCTTTAGATTAAGCAACTTCCCCATCCCCTCCAAGATTTATTCTGCGTTGTCTTCTTACAGTTTGACGTTCACGTGGTGCCAACCCACCCCATATACCAAATGCTTCTTTGCGGATTCCCCACTCAGCGCATTCAATTCTATGAGAACATCCTCTGCAAATTGATTTCGCATACTGACCATCAACGTAACTTACTGCTCCCTCTTCTCTTTCAGGGAACCAGAAGTCACCACCTATCTGTGCACATAACGGGTTCTCGTACTCACGAGGTTCCCGCATTCAATTATCTTAGGAAGATTGCTTCGCACTTATCTGCTGCACCCTTTGGCGCAGCACACATCCAGGCTTTCCACGGTCCACGTGCTGAGGTTCCATTACGAAACGCCATAGTGCCGTGCTTACAGGTCGGGGCTTGTCCTTCTACAACTTGAGGTGCAGCAGCAGGTGGTGTATTGAATTGCTTTTCAATTGATTCAACTGTTGGTGCTGATGCAACTGGTGCACCACGTAGTGATCCATTAACAGAGTTAATTAATGAAGATACATCCTGGACACTGGCCAGTAATGCTTCTAGTTCACCTTGATTATCAGCATAAACATTTACTAGGACACCATCCTTGCCATAGTTAACTTGTATCTTTGTTGTTGCATTTGCAGCCATTTATTTTCCTCCAGTTTGTTTGATTGATAACCGTTGAGACTCACTACCAAACTTCTTAGGCACATACCCAATAAGTTTTTCTACTTCTTCACTGTCAATACTTTCACGACCTCGCACTGTTGTCCAACTGACTTCCAGGCCAGACTGTGTAGTACCTAGTAACCCTTCAAAAGAAGCCTTCAAAGAATCCTGATGCTTCTCTAACTCCTTGATTTGTCCTGCTAATTGTAGATACAGCAATGCATTCTTGTCAATGTCTGCATCTTCAATGACCACATCAGTCACTGGTGTATGTTCTTTTTTTATACCAACGCATCCCATCTCACCTGATGCATCGTAGAACTTACAATAGAACTTGCAGTAACTAGCATCTCGCTCTGGATCTGGTGCCTCTGCTGAACCCTTGATTGCTTCCAACCAATTCAATGCTTGCAGTGCAACGCTTTCATCATAATCTTCTGTGTGTACCTTGATGTCTCGCTCATCACCATCACGTGCAATAGCAACTAGAGACACACGCTTTACATCGTGACCATTCTTAGCAAGTAGATAACCATATGTCTGCACCTGCCAGCGTTGTTGTGTTGTTGGGAAGTATGAAAGGTTACGCACCTTGCTTGTCTTCCAGTCAATGACATCACCAGTACCAGGTACATAGCAGTCAATGTGTGCTTTCATACCGTTGTGTTCAACTAATGTTTCAATCATTACATCTGGATTATCTGTTAACGCTTTCTCAATCTCTGCGTGGATAGCAGTACCCATAATGGCAGCAAGTTTCATCTCGTTCTCATTAGTTTCAGGCTGGTCATTTAATCTGTACCAGACCTTGCGACGACAGCCACCTAACTCTGATGGTCCTATCTGTACCTGTGTAGAACGTGAACGCTTTGCATCACCTGCACGTAGTGCAGTTAGTAGTAGTTCCTTTGGGTCAGTCACTTCTTGTACTTCCAATCTACCCATATATCAAAGGCTCTACCGATAAGAACACCTATCATCAATCCAATTAAAAAAACTTCCATTACTTACATCCTTTCCTGGACTACTAACTGTAATGGCTTACCAGTGTTAGCGTCAAGGACCGAAGCAATCTCTACGGCTCTACGGGCGTGTCTCTTTGCATAGGTTAAGTCCATATCAGGCTTGACAATTGAATACAGGTAGCCAAGAGCAAGTTGACCACCAGAACCAATGCCATACGCTCCGTGATTTGCTTGGAAAAAAGAGAGATCACAAGCAATACGAAAGATATTACCGTTAAAAGCAATGAGATAATCGAAGCCATCATCTTTGTCCACCTTGTTGTAGTCGTAGTTGTTGTCAGCAAATGCTTGAATAATACTGGGTATAACTTTCTTTCCCATAAACTGGGCTGGGTCTTCACCACGATAGAGCGGTGGCTTCCAGTTGTAGGAAAGAATATCGCCTGGACGTGTATCACCTGATAGACCTATTAGGTACTTGCCAACCTCAACTATCTTCGGTGTACTGGTTGCAAGCGTTACTAAATTATCTTCTGTGATCTGTGAATCTGCTACTAGAACGGCGTAGTCAATACCTTCCAGCGCTGCGATTGTTGTCATAGATAGAATCATACTAGAGAACGGCGTGTCGTCGCGTTAGCGACACTACTAGTTACTACAATATGAGCCGTGAGGCGAATAAAAGAACAGGGTGCCCCGAGGGGGCACGATGGTGCAGTACTGACTGTGCGGTTCCGTCTACCAAGGCTGCCTAAATTTAGGTCTAAATTAAGAGACAAATTTGGGTCTGATTTACGAGCACTTGGTCCAGTACACGTCTGTCCTTGTGGCTCACAAGTCTTTAACATAATGGCATCCTTTGAGGACTATGAATTAGTCTGGTATTTCCTTGATGCTACCTGTGCCAGTTGTGGCAATCTAGTAGTTGTCCCTTGTCCAGTAGATAAAGATGAAGCACAGACTCTCTGAGATTAATGAAGTAGCACGCACAGGAATGTGCTTAGTTTGTGGCCCCACAAGAATCAAGATGCGGGATAAATCAAAGCCAGTATCAGGTAGATACAGGTGCAATACCGTATACAAGATAAGCCAGATGAAGGCACGTTCTCCTTACCACGCTTACCGTAAGGACTACTGCGAGCAGTGTGACTTCAAGCCAGTACACATCTCTCAACTGGATGTAGACCACATAGACGGTGACCGCTTTAACAATGACCCAGCCAACCTTCAGACCCTGTGTGCTAACTGCCACAGGCTCAAGACCCACCTTGCAGGAGATAGCAACTCAGGTATCAATTAGTTTTGTGGTACAAAAAAGAGGCCCCCATCCCCGAAGGGATGAGGGCCATTTGCCTCGCGCTGGTGGGTTACTTAGACCCACGACCAAAATCTGTTGATTTCGGATCAAGTGCCTTGAGCACTGGACCTGCGATGGCTGCAATTCCTGCTGTTGCTAGAGCCTTTGGATCTGTCACACCTGCAAGCCATAGCGCAATTACTGACGCAATTCCTGCACGTAGATAAGTTCCTGCCATAGCGATTAACTTCTCTTTGTTCATTTGTTCTCCTAGTCTTTGAACTTTGGACTACCGAAGCCAACAATAAATAACTTCAGTCCTTTCTTGTTATCAGTGCGATAAGCCCTAACCTTCTGGACTACTTCTCCACCGTTACGTTCACTGGTAGATTTCTTTTTATCACCTGATGTATTGCCTTCGATAGTGACAATGGTTCCATCGCCATTATCTCTGACAACAATTCCAACGTGGTCAATAGGGTTTCCACCCTCTGCGAAATCAAAGAAGGCCAAGTCACCAGGTGCAGGCTTAGCAGTTTCTGTGTTAGCCCAACGCCCAATCCCTTGGAACTTCTCTGCTCCATCAGTAGTAGAGACTACGTTTGGAATCTTTAAGCCAACTTCGTTGGCACACCACATTACAAATGAACCACACCAAGGCTTAAAGTTTGCCTTAGTAAATGCTCCATACTTTGTTTCATTATCCTTTGGACCTTCTATCGTACCAATCTCAGCACGAGCAGCCATTAGAAATTGATTACGTTGTCCCATTTATTTCTCCGCTACTAACTTGTACAAGTCATCAACACGCTGTTCTAGTCTGTCCAATGAGTCACGCATACTCGATCCGCCATTGCTTTTGAGTTCAATGAGATAGTGCTTAACCATCCAGCGAACAGCGCCAGCAAAACTGGCTACTATTGTTATTAGAGCAACAGCAACTGTTGCATAGTCTTGTGCCTGCATTATACCGTCCTAATGGTTACTAGTAGTAATCCACCATAACCAGTGAATCGCTTATCCGAAGGTGTTGCATTTCTGAAATCCATCTCTTCAATAAGTCCAATAAAGGACTCACCAGTTCTAAAGTCTTCAACGCGGATGGTATCTCCAGCATTTTCTATTGTTTCTAACTGTGACATACGGAAGTAAGCAGAGCCTTCATAGCCAACCTCTACACCGAAGTGATCTGATTCGTGGTCAAAGCAAGAAAGTGGATACTGAATAAGTCGCTGACGTGGGATAGCAGGCAGAGCCTTAATCTGGTAACCAGTAAAGAGTGGTCCCTTAGTTGTATCAGTAGTTGAACGAGTCAGAGTAAACTGAAAGCCAAGATATTCTTGTGCTGCCTGTGGATAGTTAATGTTAATCTCTGGTACAAGTGCCTCTTGTGCAAAGGTACCAATGCGGAAGTAGTTATCTGCATAGTCAATAGAATCAATGTTAAGTCCACCATTAGTGGTATCTATACGAGCCTGCATTAACTTAAAGATTTTAAGTTCTAGTGTGTTGTAGCGTACATAGCCTGTACGCAAGAAGCCTTCTGCCATCAAGGTAGATGCTGATTCGATATAGATAGCACCATCAGAACCATTACCAGCGTTACAGAATGCTAAGCGGTTGGTATCACCAAGGAAAGCACAGGCTGTTGTGTAATGGGCTAGTGCATCATCTGGGTCATACAAGTCCCAGGCATAAGGGAACTGAAGGTTACCTAATGGTTGTCCCATATCTACGCGGGTTACACCCACCTGACCATCAACACCAGAGGCTGACCAGATGTATCTATCACGGAAAGCAAAGTCATAGACTGGTTGATCTGATTCAAAGATTAAAGCGCCGTAGGTAATGGAACCATCGAGTTGACTTGCATCAGCCATACGCATACCTTGGCTAGTACCAATAGCCATATTGCCAAGGTAGTAAGCAATCTTAAATACAATCTCACCTACTGGTAGTTCTGCTGCAGTGATAGCACTAGTCAGCGTAGGCATAGCACCTGCAGTAGAGAGGGTAAACTTGTAAATGTTTGACTGGATACCTGAGTAGCCAGAGATGTAGATAGCAGCACCACTTGATGTGATACTAGTAAAGATATGATCTGGATCATTGTGTGAATAGACCGCAGTTGGTAATGTCGTAGCACTTGTTGAGAACTCATAGACCTTATCGTTAACACACATTACAATACGCTCTTTGGTGTACTCCATAACAGCGTTAGTTACAGTGATGCTGTTCTCAGTAATCATCAGAGTAGGTGATACAGAACTGTCATCAGATAGCAGTTTCTTATATACTCTTAACCTTGGAGTTCCAGCGTTAAGTACGTTAGTAACCCAGTAAGCATAGACACCATCATCACAGATAGCGTGTACTGGATAGTCTGATCCTGAGTTGTAATCAATGAAGTGGATAATCTCTGCTACGCCTGTACCTACTGGAGATACTGCAGTAGATGCAACGTTAGATGCAGTCTTAGCGTATGTAAAAGTTGTGGTTGTTGGCACCCCAGTAATGGTGTAGTCACCGTTAAAGGTGGCATCCACGCCAGTAATGGTGATTTCCATACCAGTACATAGACCGTGTGCTGCGCTAGTTGTCAGTGTAGCCACGTTAGAAGTCAAAGCCTTGTTGTTAATAGATACAGTAATTGCAGGAAAGACTTTATCTACATCGTACTCATCAACTAGAAGCACACCGTTATAGGTGTTGCTGCTCTTATCCCATTGGATAGAGCGCATCAACTGCCAAGGACGACCATCAGTTCTGATGCCACCTGTGGTGATGTGCTGACTATCAGAAGATTTAAGCAGGGTAGCCTGTCCCTTAGTCCAGACATCAATACCTTTAGAATCTGTGTACTGGAAGCGAAGCGACTCATCCTGGATAGGTTCAAAGAACTTGATGCCTTGTCCATAGTGGAATGAGGATTGAGAGCGTAGCCACCAACCTGTGAGCGTCTGCTCACCTGGTTCTCTGGACTGGTCAATCTGTTGCTTACGATACTGGGCAGTTACACGACGATAAGGTGCATCATCAGAGTTAAGCAAAAAGAACGGTAGTCCACCAATAGCCACGTCGTAGGCTTCACCAGTTGCTGAATAGTTAGTAGATCCAGCAGGGTTGGAAAGTATGTAGGGTATAGCCTCGGTTATGTCGTGGTTATCAGCCATCTACTTACTCCTTTGATTATTTTTTGGCATAAAATTATGAGCAGTTTAGAGACATACTCAGGTCTATGATCTAACTGTTAAGCAGGCAGATTTGGTGTGGATTGTTCCGCTTCAGGATTTAGATAGCGTTGATAGTCTGAGTTGGCTTCGTCTTTAGGAATAAAGGAAACTGAACCATCTTCATTTTTACGTTCAATAACTAATTCGTGTTCTGTGTATTGTGTCATTTTACAACTCCGCCTCTACTGCAATCGTTGCTGCGCCGTTTGTGTATAAAACTAGAGCCTGTCCAGCGGTATAGGCCGAAGTTGCGCCAGTTACCTTTATGCAGCAAGAATCCACTGTTATCTGGTCTGCTGCTACTGTTCCAATAGTTGATGGATAAGAACCAGAACTGTTAAGAACTGCTATCTGACCACTACCTGAACCGCTTGCTGGAAGTGTTACCGTTGGTGTTCCGCGCTTTGTTACTTTGTAAAACATTGCACCAAAAGCAGATGATGTTGATTGCGCTGCCATAGTGTTTCTTTGTGCCGACATTGCGAATGTTTCGTAATAACGCTGACAAGCGGCTAATTCTCCTTGGATTGTTCCTCCAGCCCTTTTGATAGTTGTGGCTACTGACCCAAGTTCTAATTGAACACCAGTTACTTCGTAATAGTCTGCCGCACCTGCTGTACCTGTGGGCGTATAGACAAAGTACATCGCTAGTTCAGTTGCCGTACTTGCAACGGTGCCTGTGAAACTAAATCTTTGCCAAGATGTAGTCAAAGTTGCATTGTTATTGATAACAGTTGCTTGACCTGTGTAACCTGAAAATACATTTTGGTCAGTACCAGTGCCAGAAAATAAACCGAAAGCCAAAATATCTGAAGTTGCAGAATAGTTAGCACCTTTTCTTGCATAAAAAGAAACTGTTACTGCTTGACCTGCAAACTGATAGGATTGTGCAGACTCTAAATTCTGTCCAAAATACATTGCAGTAGTAGCCGTATTCCCAGATTGACGACCAATTCTCGCACAATACTGGATCGTTGGTAGTGTCGAACCTGCGTTTTGTCGGCTTACATCTCGGTTAGATGCACCTTGTGGATAAAATTGCCACCTGTCGGCTGTATAAACATAGCCAGCACTCGTAAAAGAAGTGCCTCGTTGCCATATATCTATGCAACTATTTATGACCGCGTTGCCGTTGTAGGCTGATTGATAGCGCAAGCCTGTTGAAGTGGAACTATCTGCTACGAGGCTTTCACCGTTGTTGCCGACAGCCAACCTAGCGGGTGCTGTGGAGTAACCGAATAGATCACCCTTTGCTG
>Ga0315909_10008233_pt1 | contig 11464 bp, 15 predicted proteins | sample LakEriMetagenome_11_FD_203527 | JGI IMG/M metagenome (GOLD analysis project Ga0315909, IMG submission 203527) | Freshwater fungal communities from buoy surface, Lake Erie, Ohio, United States - Buoy 2 MA125 | ecosystem: Environmental > Aquatic > Freshwater > Lake | place: USA: Lake Erie, Ohio...
CACTTCATAATGATCTGCGCACAAGAATATCATAGTTGCAGCTGACATACACGCTCCTTCAACAGAACATATCACAGTTGCAGGCGTATCACTTAGAACTCTCATGAATTGGATAGCTGTGAACAAGTCTCCGCCAAATGAATTGATGTAGATCTTAATAGCATCATTATCTGAAGCGTGCCTAATTGCATCAAACCACTCAATATAATCTTCAGATGGGCCGAGTTCTCCAGACAAATAAAATTCATGGATTGCTGCTAATGGCTTACTGGGGAAGTACCCATTAGAATGTGTTTTTGGCTTACCAATTTCAATAATCTCAGGCATGTTATCTCACTTAAAAAGTATGAGTGCCATAAAAACAGCATTGACAATGAATCCAATGCCAACTGTTAGCACTACGACAGTATCTTTAAGAATTGCTGCTCGAATAAAGAAAGTTACTAAAGCTCCCCACATAAACAGGACTAAATCGATAGCGGGCATCTTGTCTGTGATACCTGCCATGATAGCTAGAAATGTTGGGATTAGAGAAACTAGAAGAAGCACTAGGCCAATCCATCCGATTGACTCAGCTGTACTTGGCCGAAGCTTATGTTCTAGAAAATGTTTGATAGAACTCTTTATATTAGAGAATCGATTCAGCCAATCAGTCTTTGTAGAAGATGTGCTTTCCGATTTTGGCGACTCGCTGTTTTTTCCATCTTGGGTTGACGTAGTCTGCATGATAGTATAATGTGTCCTCTTTAATAATGTCGAGTCTGAATCCTTCGAGAAGTACTTTTTTAGCCACAGCCTCGGATTCTTTATAGGTTGCAACATGAATAGGTCTCACTTTCGTTTTACTTTCACAATACCAACTGAACTGACAGATCAAGTTATTGTATACTAAGTTTCTCTCGTATACAACTGCACATATGTCTTTTGGAAATTTACCTGACTTAGTCCTGTTGATCGTTACTTGAGCTACTGCTACTTTTCCTTCAAACGGTTCTATCCCTGCTTCATAGTATATATTTTTCGTTAAACAGTCTAGCTCTCTTTCGCGCTGTGCCAATGTAACATATGGCGGATGCTTACTCTCCTTAACCTCTTCAAACTTTTGATCAACTAATAGGTGAAAGTACTGCACGAAAAAGTAGCCAAGAATGCTTATGAAAACAAGTTTCATAAGATGCATCAGTGATCTCCTTTTTAGTGATGGGTTATTAAGGGAACCCATCGAAACCTTTATATCTTACTGCCTGTCGCTAATAAAGCGATTGAGCTCTTTTGCTTTCGCAAGAATGTCTACTGTAGATGGGTATGGAATATGCATTGACTCGGGTAACTCTTCACCTTTTGTTTTTGCCATTTCACATTTGAAATGCCACAATTGATTTTCTGCTTCTTTTCTGGTAAAGTAATCATGCTCAAGCATTTCCTTTGCCATTTTAAGAAGTTCAAGTCTAATACCAAACGCTGATTCACTCATGTTTATCTCCTTAGTGTGTGAGTGTGTTTAAAATGGTAGGTTATTCTGTTACGAGGAAACCCACCGAAACCCTAGGCTGTGTTTAGGCAGCCAATGCGAACTGTTCGTCGTTTGCGTTTACGTTTTTTTACTTTTAACGACTCTCTGTGTCGGATCGTCCATCTTCCTACTTATTGCCCCGTCGAAACCAGGTCAGGCCCATCAAAAGAATTCTAGATTTTATCGGCGCTACCGAATAATGGGAGAGCGACTCCATCTTACACTAGAATTCTTTTGGTGGACCTGGGCGGAATCGAACCGCCGTCCGAAACACCTTTCAGTCAACTTCAAACGATCATATAGTATTATATATTACTCAAGATTTAAAGTAAAATAAACCTTATTCTATATAATATTTTTTACTATGCAGTAAAGGTAAAGTAGAAAAGTCTAGCACTTTTTGATTGTTAAAATTATAAGAAGTTTTTTTGATCAAATGAGAAAACGAGTTTAAATATTTTAACGCGCCGTTGCTCCATATTCTAACGTATTTTTCATCTAACTTATTAACCCACCAGCAGTCAGAATTTCTCTTTCCATAAAATCTAGGTTTAGGAGTGACAATGTTTGGTGACCAATCTGGATATATTGCTTTGTGGTATAGATCATATCTTAAATTTTTCTTCAAATATATTTTAGATTCACAAATAAAAGAAGTTCTAAATTCTGTATTATCAAACTTATTTAAATTTTCAAAGAGTGTTAAATCATTTTGTCTTTCATATCTTTCTACTATTTTTTTGAGTAGGTGAACTTGTTTTATAATTAACTCAGGAAACTTTGGGGTATGATAAAAAAATTCTATTATGTTAGTTGGATTTAACTCAGTGCAATTATGCATACTCATTGTTATATCGCACGACATAATGTCATTGAATACGGTATAATATTTTTTATCATGTATGCGAAGCGTAGGTTTATCTACGCCCATAACCACACCTACTTTTTTGCCAGACGATACCATATCAAATATATGAGGAATATAATTAACCCATATTCCTCTCATCATCCAAAAAGATGCAAATGTCCCAGATGAAAATAATAACTCATAATAATCTTTGGAATATAGATCATCCCAAATTTTTTTAGTCATTTCTATTTCATCTACAATTGTTATCTTAGTCTGCGTATTTTCTTTTAAGAGTTTTTCTAAAATGGGTTTAACATTATAAACGTAATCTGCGTTATGAATCGTCCCTTCTACAACAGATGTGGAATTATAAGAGTTGAAATTTACGATTTCATCTAACTTTATTTTATTTTTTAAAAAAGTTTTTAAAATATTAGTGCTATCTGGTCCTCCGCTATATTGGAGGATGACGTAGTCGTATTCATCTCTTATTTGCTGAGCTCTTCTTCTATAAAATTCCTCTATAGAAACTTCAGGTTCTGGCTCGCGGGTCCAATCATATTTGTCAAAAATGTGATCGTTAAAATGATATTCGATTCGTTTCTTACTAGCTAAAACTTCGTTGTATGCTAAATTTTTAGAAAAAAATATTTTTTCACCGACTGTATAATAGCCAAAATCATTATTGAGAGATAATGTCATTTATAAGTTTCGCTGGAGATAATATAGAATGTCTGCCAAAGTGAATATCCATAATCTTTCTAACATTCATAGAAGCTTCACTTTCAAAGTATTGCTTTAAAGCTAATCTAAGTTTATCTACATCTTCTTTATTAGCATTCTTGTTTGCAAACAAAAAAACGTTATTATAGAATCTAAATTCTCTTTCGACTGATAAGTTTAACTCTGATAAAGTAGGAGTGTCAGGCAAATAACGAGATCTAGAAGGTCCAAATATTGCTAGGGGAATTAACGTATTACTTTTTACATGCTGATATATGTTATTTGGTATACTAACGCCCAATATTATATGATTTCCTATAACATCATTTGTTACAGCCGTTCCGCTCTTATATGGAACTTCTATAAAATTTCTTGACTTAGTGTGTGTGTCCACAATACTACGAATCAACTTACCGTTATTGCTAGTTCCAGGAAATCCATAGCTAATTACGTCAGTTTGCGATTTTTCCAACACTTCTTTAAAACTACGATAATTGCTCTTTGAGTTTGTAAAAATAACTCCAGGTATAGTTCCCATATAAGCAACTGGAGTTAAATCGCGCAAAGGATTAGTTGGCCAATTTTGAACAGGGCCCATCATCAAAGTAATCTTCTCTGTTTTATTTTCAGCGAGAGCAGAAGCACCGATAGAACCTTCTGCACCCGGTTTAAAATCTATTACAGTGTTTCCAAAAAACTCATTAAAAAAAGGTTGCATTTCTAATGCGTATTTGTGAACAAGACCACCAGGTCCTACTGGTAAAATTAAAACAGTCGGCTGCTTAGCAAAGCATATCGAAGAAAAAAATATCAATGACAATAAAAAATATTTCATGCCAATTCAATAGAGAAAGTATAATTAAATCCTAATTGTTTTCTTTTTAAATCTACAATTTGTCTTCGAATATAAAATGCAGAATCAACTGGAGGATCACTTAAAATATCATATGCGCTCTGGGCAGATTGCTGAGTGTCAAACTCAATACTGAATGTATATGTGTATTCATCTAAGAAAACAACAGATGATGTAACATATCCTGGAAGAGATTCATAAATGTCTTTTGTTTCAAGAAGATAATTAGATTCTTCAGGCGTAAAAACGCCTTTACTTATTGTTTTCGTATTAGGCAAAACCCAATATTTCGAAGAATCATCTCTCTTCCAAGTCATAACTACTTTTGCCATTTAAATCTCCTTATGCTTTTCAAAAAAATCGAAAAATTGTTTTCTCGCCCAAATAATTTCAATTTTTTTATTTGGATATTTTATTCTTTTTATTAATCCATTTATTTTCTTTTGTGCTTCGTCTGTATATCTATATCGCATCTTGTCCCTTACTTTTAACTTAAACTTTTTGTGTTTAAACATAGCCCAAGTAATTTTTTCGTTTGGAATTGCAGAATAAACCATTTCTATGTTATAAATGAAAAAGTTTATATTTATTGGTGTAGATAAAAAATAGTCAGTGTAAAAATCCCAATCATATACAAAAAATATTTCTTCGTCTGTTATTAACTTAAATCCATCACTTAAAAAATGATTTCCACTTACTAATATAGAATTATTAATTTTAGATACATATTCTGCAGCTATCATATTATATACACTATTATATCCGATACTATCAAATTTACTAATCACGTGCTCTTCAAAAAAATCTAAAAAATGATTTTCGCTTATCTCTAATATTACCGGCTCTAATCGTAATTGTTTACATGTTTCATATGCATATTTTAACTCATCTGTTTGGCCGCATTTGACTATTATTGGAGTAGCAACAATCGAATTTCTATGTAAACTTCTTAAAGCATATTCTGAATCATAACCTCCGCTAAATGAAACGAAAATTTGCTTATTCATGTCACTCAGCTGTTGACACGTAAAGTCTGTAGCCTCGTCGAATGACATTGACTTAAACTGATAAGGATTAATAATACAACTTAGATCAACTGACTTATTGACGAATCTTTGTCTTAGATTAGTATCAAACCAATTGTTATGTGTTAACATTTTTTCTATACCACTCGCCGAAGTGCAAACAGTGTGACTCATATTTATTAGTTGAATTCATTAATGGGAAATATGGAACAGTTTGTTTTGAAGAAGCTTCAACGTCCTGCTTAAACACATCTTCCATAGTTTCGAAAATCAGTTTGTCATTTGCGCTGACACTATCATCATAAAAAAATTGTGTCATCCATGTATATCCAAATTCGTTATTAGGATTTTTAGGAAATACTCTATTGATAGCTAATTTACCCTTTGAACCATATTCCACAAAAACATATGGAAAAATATATAACCACCATCCACTTGGGTGCTCTTGATATATCCATCCATCGCCTTGATCTAACTTAATATCTTCTAATTTTACTTGTTGATATAAGAGAGGATGTATTCCATTTCTCCATACGTGAAGAAGATCTGCTTCTATATCCATTAACCAAAGCCAACTACCGTTACTCTCACCTGAATAAAAATGACTATATTTAAGTGATGTTTCATTCTGCAGATCACTAACCCATTTATGATCAGGTTCTATAAAATCTTTTATTATTAAGTTTGAAGCACCAACTTCTGCTTTCCCACAGATGAGTTTTTTATCATTGTCTAATGGATTGCCAAACTTGTCCCAATTGAAGTTATGAAGATTACAATGAATGTTTTGTACGATCTCACCGGGGTGATGAAGTGGGTACATTCTATGCGGACAATTCTTTCTAAATAAACGAACCTCATAGAAATATTTGTTTAGTATATAGTCCGGCAATACATAGTTACCGTCATCTAGAACAGAAATGTGAGACAATACGAGAGGAACTTTACTTTTAAACATGATAAAATTTAGAATAAACTTGCCGACGATACATACCAGTTCTTTTATTGTACAAATGTAATCCATCAAAATAAAATTTGTATAAAGAAGAATTTTTCTTGTTAATAAGAAAATTATCTCTTAAACTCAAATAGATTGACTGACTCTTCGGCGATTTAAATACAAGAGGTCTCTTTAAATTATAAATTATTTCATCTTTGTTTTCAATATTATTGAAAGTTAAAAAATGTCTTTTCAATACATGCATTTGTTTTATAAGAATAAATGGATAGTGATGATCCCAATAAAAGTTAATTCTATCAGAATTTTCAAAGGTGTATTTATTCCCATAATCATAAATTACAGTATCACTGAAACGAAATCCAAACGAATCATTTCCGTTATCATCTTGAAAGAACACATACGGCTTTTCTCTTCCTAAGATAATAGCTACTTTTTTATCTTTAAGCTCTTTAGGAACAATGTATTTATCTATGTCTCTCCAAAACCAATTGTGAGGACTATATCGCGTGCCAATTACATCAACCCAATTATTGCCGTAATTATAAATGGAAAAATTTTCAGGCTTGTCGAAAAGAGAAGTGTAATCGCATACTTGTGTTATATGCTCTAACCCTAGATGTTTTAAGTAGGGAAATGCATTGTGATAGAGTTCTCCATTATGGTTTTCATCTACACCTCGAGTAGAATCTTGACCAAACGCTCCAACAATAACTATCTTATCTAACTTAATATTATTATTAACATAAGTCTCTAAGATATTTGTCGAATCAGCTCCTCCGCTATAGCACAATATCACATAATCATATTCGTCGCGAATACGCTGTGCTTGTTGCTTATAGTGATGTTCTAAAGTGCCGATTGGTTCTATAGTCCAATCGATAGAAGAAAACGCTTCATCGAAGTAATATAGTTTATAATCTTTTTTATTTTTTAAGCTATACTCGTGCGCGTCTATCTTAGATGAGAATTTATTGCCATCGTCAAAATAATACATAATTTATTCAGGTGTGATTAAACCTTTTTCTACTAATACTTCTGCAACTAAATCTTTAGTAGATTGTATCTGAAGCTCACGCATAAGTTGCTGTTCTAAGCTATTGCTGTATTCCATCAGTGCAGCCATTTCTTTTTCTCTTTTCTTTTCTTCGTATTCCTGCACGGAATATTGACCACTTTCTCCAACTTGTGGAACAAAAACTTTTCTGTCTTTTTCTAACCAAATAGGAATTGGCGCATAAGGATACAGAAAATCTTTTAGATCCATTCCTTCTGTTGGAAGAGGTGTCCCGACAATTATATCTTCTCGACCCGGTGAAGAAAACTTAACCGTCATTTGATTTTGCTCTTCTATAACTTCTAAAAGTTCAAAAGTGTAGTCTATCATTTAAAAACTCCTGTTACCTAGTATCCAAAGTGTTGCTGTTTTTCTTATCCCACTGATCACTGGTGTTACTCGATGTTGCACAAAAGAAGGAAAGGCTATAACATCGCCTTTATTCATTTTCATTTCACCAATACCTTCTAGTTCTAGAACTCCACCAGTATATTCAGTTGGATCCGACAACATACATATAACCGATATCTTCCTAATATTAGGATTGAGTGTTAATATAGATGTGTCGGAATGCCATTTATAATGTTGATTCTCTTTATATATTCCAATTTGTAAAACTTCAGGAGAATGAACACCAAAATTCCACCCTGCCTGTGAATTGGATGCCAATCCAATATTAAACATTATTCCGCAAAACCAATGCAAAGCATCAAACATAATTATATCAGTATTTCTAACCTGATCGTCATAGTTTATATCATTTATATGGCCAAAGCCACCTTTTATCACTTTGTTTTGTACTATAGCATCTTCTATTTCTTGATCTAAACATTTTAATATACTCAATGGCACAAAACTTCGTATCTTACTATTCCAAAACCAATTTTGCGGCAATAATTTAGATTCATTCTCAACATTTTCGCTCATATTTAATTATCCTTGAGGTCCATAAATTGTACCATTGTTCGTAACCGTCTGTGAAAGTTTGCTTGTTCCAGTAATAGCATAACCAGCAGCGCCTCCAGATCCTAGAGGATAACCGCTCTGTTGTTGTATAAGTCCATTAGTGCTAGGATACCAACCACTAGCACTTCCATTAGTAGGAGCATACATAACACCAGACGGACCATTCCAATAACCTTGGCTGCCACTTCCACCAGAAGCACCTCGAGCTCCTCCAGAACCTCCTTGACCACCTGAACCAATATAATAGTTGCTAATATTAACTGTATAGCCGTAGTCGCCAATACCACCACCCCCTCCAGCAGTAGTAGAACCATTGCCACCAGCTGAACCGGTGCTAAGATAGTTATAATAGGGGTTGTTGCCTGCACCACCTAATGGACCACCACCGCCATACGAAGTGCCGCCGCCCGAGCCTCCACCTCCTCCTCCACCTCTATAAGCAGTAGTGCCAGTTATTGTAGTTCGATAACTATCATAGTTATAACCAATTACGGCTTGACCTTGTCCGCCTCCACCTCCGCCTCCAGCTATAATTCCACCGCTATTGTTAGTTACTCTTATATTTGAATAAGATGCAGGAGCTAAATTTATAGCATGATTACCAGCTCCACCGTTTGGGCTGCCTCCACCTCCACCAGCTCCTTGTATAGTCCCAGAATTATTAATATGAACAGTATCAGCTGACGCAAATCCGGTTATTGTAAGAGAACTATTTCCGCCAGAGGAACTTATCGTAACCCCTGAGTTAACATTTATTGTAAGATCAGTCCATCCAGATGAATATCCACTGACTGAAGAAGTTTGAATATTAACGTTAGATGTGGATGCGCTATAAGTAATAGATGTTGTGAATCTCTTAGAAGCATTATAAAAAGAACCTAAAGATATAGCGCCAGAAGCTGCTACTGGACCATTGTGAGGACCAACATATGTGCCACCACGATAATATTGGCTCAAGCTAGCTGTAGAAGTTGTAAGACTTCTAAACTCATTAGAAATAGACTGACCAGCAGTTGATCCTGCTAAACTAATTGGTCCACTTGCATTTAATGGCATTTCTAAATCCTCCTTTTATTATATTTATAAAGAAAGATTATCATTACTTATTGTGCAACTTAGAATAGTCGTTTCTAAGCTCGATGAATTGCCCGATCCAGTCGTCGCGCTTCTCAATGAATAACAAAGGTGCTTCATCGTCTACTGACATAATAACTACTAAACGACTAACTGGAATCTTAGTTAGTTCTTCAAACATGACGGCATAAGCAGAAGTCTGCATGAAGTACCCGTGAATATCGTCTCGTGACTTTATTCTTCTAGAAGTCTTAAAGTCTATGACAGATACTCGTCCGTCGAACTCGGCAATACAGTCGACAGTACCAGCTACCTGAAGATAATCTGAGAAGAGTTGAGTCTCTAGACAGTGGATATTGTTGATGCGATTCAGCAGAGGTTTGATACTATCAAATGTTTCTACGTCAAATAATCCAGGCTTGACTTCTTTGTTGAGTAGATAATTTTCGCAGAGCGAGTGTATAGTAGTTCCTCTTCTTGCTGCTCGTGCTGAGACTCTATTTGCTTCCTCTTCTCCGACTCGTGCACGCCATTCTCTAATTGCTTCTTTTCCGAGTAGTCCAACAACGCTTGTGACTGACGGATACGACTTACCTGAAGGTGTCTGATATTTTCTACCTTCAGGCGAATCGACTCGTACAAGTTTTGGAATATCATGTTGAATGTGGTTGAACATAGTCTTCATACTTTAGTTTACATCTCTCTCCATGATATTTTTTATAATTTCCATTATCTATAGTTTTATGGCAGTATTCACATTCTTTTTTTGGCTTAGGTTTACCTTTATTTGGATGTATATAATTTGGATCTTTTAAAGTTCGCATCAATGATGTATAATGGTTTTTGCGGTGTTCATCTGAATGAGCTCTACCAGTTAAAGCTTTACTAACTGCATCTTTTTGGTGTTCACTTTGTTTTTTACCATACATTCCACAACGCTTTTGAACATGAAGATCTTTTACTATTCTACGTATACTTTCAGATCTGTTTAACGCAGCATCAGAAATTTTTTTACAAACTTCATCATAAAGCTGATGACCAGGTTTAAGAACAATAGCTCCACCTTGTCCACCGTATGCAATATTATAATATTCATCACCCTTTACAACTTCTTCATTTATCAATTCTATTTCTTTTTGATTCATTTCTTCTTCGTTGTCAAATATGAATAGTATTTCTTTTATGAAATTCTCTCTTCCATACTTTTTAATAGCGTTTGATAAAATCAACCCAGACCCCAAATATCCATCATTTAGATCTTCTGTTATATGTTTTCCAATATATTTTTTATTGTTTAATAAACATATTGTTTTATATATTGTGTAGTATTTCATGTTAACTCCTAAGTTAGGTTTATTATTTATACATAAAACCTAACTTAGGAAAATAATTTTATTTAATTTGTTTGATCATAAATATCATCGTATTTCATCGTCGCCATAATCCAATCTTTAACTAAACTAGATCTTACAATATCGTCTGTAGTAAACTCTATACGAGTATGTGAATTCATAAGTTTTCCAATGTCTAAGAACTTGCTTAACCCAGAAATATCATTCTTCTTCTTGTTCAAGTCTGTTTGACGATAGTCACCACACCAAATGATCTTTGAACGATGACCAACACGAGTCATGACAGTATTAATTTCTTCCCAAGTCATATTTTGGCATTCATCGACGATAATGATTGCATCGTCGAACGACATACCACGAATGAACGAAGTTGATATGAAAGAAATATAGCCTTGTTCTTCTAGACGATCCCAAGCATCTTTACGATCAAAGAGTGTTTCACATATCTGCCGATATGGTTGTTGGTAGATCTCCATCTTTTCGGACACATCACCAGGTAGATGTCCGATTTCACGTGACTGAACTGCTGACCTAACTATGATAATTTTCTTGAAAGGGTTTGACTTATCTAGTACTTCTTCTAATGCTTTGTATAGAGCACAGAATGTTTTTCCTGTTCCAGCTACACCGTGTAGAGCTACAAAATAATCTTGGCGTTTATAAGCTTCAAAAAATAATTTTTGATTCTCAGTCAATGGTTCAAATGTTTTTAAATCATCGATCCTTATTTTTAGCGAGTTGTTCACTGCAACTCTTGGTAACTTATCAAGTGACTCATCATTTACGCTCTTTAACGCTAGTTTTCTTGCACTTGCCAAGTGGATTCCTCCCGTTAGTTATTAAAAAGCGTTCATCTTCTTAAGGTCGCTACCCGGTGTCCTTTCGTGAATTTTTTGCAAGACCTCTTTGAAGCCTGAATCGCGCTTGCGAACGCCAACGCGAACAGGATCAACAACCATAGGAGCGGAAGTGATCACTGATTCAATGTTGGGGTTTTCTTTTAAGAAAAGTTCACGTGCGGAAATAGACATGAACTTTTCAAATTCGATTCCTGTATCTTTATCTCTAAAGTTATAGGTTGGCATGATTAAAT
>Ga0315909_10008236_pt1 | contig 11462 bp, 11 predicted proteins | sample LakEriMetagenome_11_FD_203527 | JGI IMG/M metagenome (GOLD analysis project Ga0315909, IMG submission 203527) | Freshwater fungal communities from buoy surface, Lake Erie, Ohio, United States - Buoy 2 MA125 | ecosystem: Environmental > Aquatic > Freshwater > Lake | place: USA: Lake Erie, Ohio...
GTAGAAGAAAAGAATAATGAAGAAGTATTAAAGGCAATTAAGCAATTTAACAATCTATTTAAAAAGTAAAAATGGAAAATTTAATCAACGAAATGGCTGAGAACCTTAAAGGTTTTCAAGCTAATGCAGAAGCACAAATCAAAGAAGTGTCTGCACAAGTAACTGTTGTAAAAGACGAGTTACAAAAGCAAATCGACTCTCAATTAGCTACACAAAAGAAAGCAGCTAAGAAAGAAGTTAAGTTTATGGATGAAGTAATTATGGAGAAATTAGATGGTAATTTCGATGCAATGGAGAAGTCTTTGAAGACTAATGGTAAGTTCCGTTTGGATTTATCTGATGTTAAGACAATGACTTTAAGTGGTAACTTAACTGGTGATTCTCAAGCATCTTATGCTCCGAACCCAGCTATTCAACCAGCTCAAAGCATCAACTTTAGAGATTTAATCCCTACTGTAAGAAGTGAGACTGGATTGTATGTTTACTATCGTGAGAACGCTGGTTTAACTAACAACATCGCTGCTCAAACTGAAGGTAACGATAAAGGTGAGAACAACTACTCTTTGACTGAAGTTAAAGTTGTAAACGATTATCTTGCTGGTTTCTCTACTTTCTCTAAGCAAATGTTGAAGTCATTACCTTTTATGACTCAAACTTTACCAAGAATGTTACAAAGAGATTTCTTCAAGGCTGAGAACGCTGCGTTTTTCTCTACTGTATCTGTTGCTGCAACTGGTTCAACTACAACTGCTGAAACTAACGATTTGTTACAATTAGTAGACTATATCGCTAACCAAAAGACTGCGAACTTTGTTCCTTCTTATGCTTTAGTATCTCAAACACAAATGGGTCGTTTATTGAAAGCAACTATCGCTGCTGGTTACTATGCTGGTGCAGGTAGTGTTGTAGTAAACCCTAATGGTGGTATCACAATCTGGGGAGTTCCTGTAATTAGTGCTTCTTGGGTAACTGATGACAAAGTATTAATCTTTGACGCAAGCTACTTAGAGAGAGTTGAAGTAGAAGGTTTAGCTATCGAGTTCTCTTATGAGAATGGCGAGAACTTCCAAAAGAACTTGGTAACTGCTCGTATCGAGTGTTACGAAGACATTAACTTAATGTTGACTACATCTGCAATCTTTGCTGATATGGGTAACGTAGGTTAATTCTAAGGATTAGTAAATAATAACCCCTGCCAATTCGGTGGGGGTTTTTTATTGGAATAAATTAAGTAATTTTGTAAAAAAAGGATATGTCTTATTCTAATTATATTAATGACTTTAGTGCCGTTCCTGTCGCACCAATAACAGAGCCAGTTACTTTAGCAGAGGCAAAATTGTATTGCCGTGTTACAACAAGTGCGGAAGATACCTTGATTAATTTAATGATTACACAAGCAAGAGAAGCTATCGAAGTAGCAACAGGATTGAGTTTGATACCAAAAGACATAACTACTTACTTTAACAACGTAAGTGGTAATTTTGACATTCCATTTGGACCAGTTGACATTGATACGTTTGAGTTGTTTGATATGGAGCAAGATGCTTTAGAGATTACAACACCTAACCTACAATTGATAGGTAATGAGTTCCCTAAACTATCATCTCCAAGATATGCCAATTTAAAGGCTACTTATGAAGCTGGTTACACAACTATACCTAAAGACCTTAAATTAGCCATATTAGACCAAATTAGCTACGATTACGAGAATAGAGGATTGGATGGTGATTCTGGTATTTGTGAGAAGTCTTGGAAAGCGTGTCAAAGATGGACAAGAATATCCCCAATTTTATAATATGAAGTTAGGAAAAGCGAAAGCAAATTACGTTGATGCCAACACGATGACTCGTGAGGTCTTAATCTATGCTCCAACAAGGACAAGTGATGGTCAAGGTGGGTTCACTACCACATTTGCCCTACAAAGCACAGTTTGGGGTGATTTAAGACCAGATAATCAAAATCGTGAGATAGATGACTCGGAATTGCAGTTCGACCAAAGAAACCGACTTTACATTCGTTTTGGGGTTAACATAAACAATTCCTACGAGGTTGATGTAGAAGGTTCAAGATATACAATACATTCTATAAAGAACGTAGAGAACCAAAATAGGTTCTTGGAGTTAATAATTTACAGATAATGGCATTTACAGTAAACTTAAATGGACTAAAAGACATTCAAGATGCTTTAAAGAATATTGATGTAAAACTAAAGCAAGATGTAGGCAATGAAATTAACGCTTCCGCTTTAAAGATATTAACCGATGCGAAAAGACTTGCTCCTGTAAATTTTGGTCAATTAAGAAATCAAATAGCTTTAGAACCAATTAATGATTTAACTTATGCGGTAGAGGCTAAGGCATCTTATTCTCCTTATGTAGAATTTGGAACTGGTCCACAAGTAAGTGTTCCAGCTGATTTTACATCTTATGCAGCACAATTTAAAGGTAAAAAAGGCGGTAAATTTAAGGACTTTGTAGATGCTTTAACTCTATGGGTAAAGCGTAAAGGCATTGGAGATGGCAAAAATGATAGAGGATTAGCTTATGTTATTGCAAGGAGTATATTGTTAAAAGGTATGCGACCTCAACCTTTTTTAATACCTTCGTATGAATCAGAGAAGCCAAAATTAATACAAAGACTAAAAAAATTGTTAGATGTTAAATCCTAATATTGAGATAAAGAAATGGTTTTATACCAACTTGACAAGTGCAAGTGGATTGGTTGTTTACGATGGTTTTGCTCCAGAGGGTGCTGGTGATGAGTATATTGTAATGACAGGTAGAACATCAAGCCAAGATCAAGGCAAAGCTGGATATACAAATAGTATTTCAATCGTAGTTGATATTATTACAAAAAATGCTAACTTTGGTTATAAACGTGCTGAAGCTATAAGCGATTTAGTCTTGACTGCAATTAATTCGGACACCAATATAACATTGGCAAACGGATTCACGGCATCAAGTTTAAGTGTTGAAAGTGTAAGAAACTTAGATGGCTTAAACCCTTTAGATAACGTTTTTAGAGTATTGATAACATATAACATAATAATAACACAAATTTAAAATTAAATAAAATGCCAGAAACAAAAGTAAGCGCAAGAGATTATATTCTTTTAGCTGACATAAACAATGATGGAACATTCAAGCCTGTTGCTTGTTTGACTACCAACTCATTAACATCGACTAATGACACAATTGATGCAACATCTAAGTGTGGTAACGAGTACACTCCAGCACCTTCTTTCTCTCAATCTTTTGAGTGTGAAGGTTTTGCGATTGATGAAACAGGAACTCCAGCTAAAGATAGCTACCAACAATTGTATGCTGCTCACGCTGCAAAGACTTTATTTGCAATCAAGATGGGTAAGGCAGTTCCAGTATCTGGTGATATCACTTATGGTGGTGCTGGTTCTTTAGTGTTTATTAGCGATTTCGGTGTTACTGCTGATGATAAGGATGATGTTAAGTTTACTGCAACTTTTGTAGTAAGTGTACCTCCTATTACACAAACTGAAACTGTATAATAAATAAAAAACTATGTACGAATTAAAGACTGACAACAACACAATCCACTTAAAGTGGGGAACTTGGGCAATGAAAAGGTTTTGCGAATTAGAGAACAAAAATCTAATGCAGCTAATCGAGGTTTTATCTGGAGGTATTTATGACTTAGATACAATCGTTCATATTGTTCAAGCCGCAGCAGAAAGTGGATGCAAGAGCCTTAAAAAGCCTATTGACTTTGATGAATTTGATGTGTGTGAATGGATAGATCAAGTAGGTGGCTTATCGGCAAAAGATGGACAATTGGTTGAGTTTATGAGATATATGCAAGACTCAATGACTCCAGATTTAAAGCCAGAGAAAGGCACGGATGAAAAAAAAAATTAGGGTTTTATAGTTGGGACTCAATAATTATTCTCGCTATTGAAGTTGGCTTAACGATTAACGAGTTTTGGCAATTGACGTGGCGAGAATTTTTGTTATATAAAAAGGCTTATGATAATAAACAGGTAAAGGAATGGGAACGTACAAGAATGATTAGTTACTTGATTTATAAAGCTAATACAAGCGATAAAAGTCCTAAGAGTATAAAATCTTTCTTTCCTTTGCCAAGTGATGAAGTTGAACAGGATAAGCCAAAAATATCACAAGAACAATTGGAAAGGACATTAAAGTTGTATGGAGTAAAATAATAAAATGGCACAAGAAACGTTAAAAATTACGATAACCGCAGACAATCAACAAGCGGTAAAAAATATACAAGAAACAGTTACCGCAACAACAAAGTTAGGTACTGCTTTTAAAACGTTGCCAAGTACAAGCAATCAAGCAACAAATGCTTTAACTAACTTATCAAGGGTTGCTCAAGATGCTCCTTATGGATTTATAGGTATTGCGAATAACTTAAACCCTTTATTAGAATCATTCCAAAGATTACAAAAAGAGGCTGGTGGTTCAGGTGCTGCATTAAAAGCAATGGCTGGTGGTTTAATGGGTCCAGCAGGTATTGGATTAGCTTTAGGTGCGGTTTCATCTATTATAGTCGCATTTGGTCCTAAAATAGCAGATTTTATAAATGGCACAAACGAAGCTACAAAAGCAGAAGATAAATTTGCACAAAGTTTAAGTGATGCAAGAGCCGAAGCAAGTGAAACAGGAATAAGACTACAAGCATATTTGACAATTACACAAAATGCAAGTGTAAGTGATGCAAGAAGGGCTGAAGCGTTAAAAGCAGTTCAAAACGAATTAGGTAAAGTTAATAGTGCTTATGCTGCAACAATTACAAATGTTGACCAAGCAAGATCAGCGGTAGATTTATATACAAAAGCATTGGTTGCTCAAGCGATAACATCAAGATATATTGATGAAATTGCTAACAAGACAATTGCTTTATCCGATGCAAATAAAAGGATTTTAGAAACAGGTAGAGAGTATTACAAGGTTTTGGAGATGACTACCAAAATGTCTAATGGATATTCGGATGCATCAATTGTTCAAGCTGGTTCAATAGCTAAAGCAAAAGATGCTAATTTAGATGCTCGTAACGCTGCATTACAATTAAGAAGTGGAATTATTAGTTTAAATACTGAATTGGCTAATACAATAACTTTAGCATTAGATAATCCATTTTATGTATTAGATAAAGGTGCAAAGCAATTAGCAAATACAACTAAAGAAGTAGCTAATAACATACAACGAATAGGCAAACAAGCAAGAGAAATTACTCCTGAAATGACTGCTCCTGTATTAATGGAAAGAGGTGCTGCGCCTACAATAACAAGTCCAACAGGTAATGCACCATTGGGTGGTAGAACAAGTGGCTTTAATGCTATTAGTGCAACTCGTGATATAAATGAACAAGCAAAGGCTCAAGCAATTTTAAATATGCAATTGGCACAAACGCAAGAAATTACAAACTTAATTGCACCAGCATTTAATAGTGTAATTGAAGCAATGGCTATGGGAGAAGATATAGGGTTGGCTTTAGAACAAGCATTTAAGCAGATAGTTGTTCAGTTAGTACAAATGATTGCACAGGCTTTATTGTTTAAAGCAATTATGGCTGGAATATCAGGAGGTACAAGTGAGATTGGTAGTTCAATAGGTTCAGGTTTAGGAATGTTATTTGGAGGTAATGGTGGAGGTCAATTTGTACTAAAAGGACAAGATTTGTTATTAGCTACAAACAGAGCGCAGAAAGCATCTAATTTAAAAGGACAATCAATATCTTTAGCATAATGCCATACGGATTAAGATATACCATAAGTCAAATTCTACGAAATGAGAACACTCAAACAATAGAAATTTACGAACAAGATTACACGGCTGGTATAGTAAAGACTTATACTCCAACTTCTATTATATTGCAACCTAACTCAAGTCAAGAGTTACCTTACCCTACTATTATTAGTACTCAATTAAATTTTAGTATAATATTAGAAACGGAAGATGATTATACGCAATTCCCAGATGTACTTAGTAAGAATGATAGAAAATATTGGGTAATATATAAAGAAGGTGCTACTGTTATTTGGAGAGGATTTTTGTTTAATGATTATGCTCAAATAGGTTTTAGCACAGGATTAAATGAAGCATCTTTAGTTTGTATTGATGCGGTATCTTTTTTAGAGGCACAAGTTTATATTGTAGCTGCAAGTATTAATTCAACTCAACAATGGTCAGAAGTGATTTTTGATGCTTTGCGTTTAATAGGTTATCCAGAAGATTTGTTTTTAGTTATTGCTGCTTCTTTTTATGCAGATGGTATGTTAAATAGAGCGGATGGAACTGCAAACGAACCTTTTTCACAGATATATCAATATAGAAGGGATTTTGTAGGATTAAGTTATTATGACATACTTACAAATATGTTAAGTACTTACAATTGCAGAATGTATCAAGCAAATGGCGATTGGTGGATTTCTTCTACAATGGAGATAGCTGCTACAACAAGGTATTACACAAAGTACAATGTAGGTTCAGCAATTACAATACATAGTTCAGGATTGTTAGATAATGTTGTAAATATTGCACCATACGAAAATGGTAACGTTCATTTTATAGACAATACACAAACAAAAATATTAAGGAAAGGATTTTATAATATTGAGTTAAGAAATAAATATAGTTCTCCAATTAACTTAATTCATAATGCTGACTTAAAAACAACTTTTGGAACTTCTCCTAATTTAGGTGCTAATGGTTGGTTTACTACTTTAACTGGTACGGCTCAGGCTTATGTAATAGATTATCCAAACGAACAATTTAATAGTTACTTTTTATCAGCTGGTACAGGAGATGCATACTTAGAAATATTAGGACCATCTACTTCATATTTATATACTCCTTATCTTGGTGGCTTTCCTACAACTTTAAAGATAGAGCATAAAAATAGTGTTGACATTAAAATACAAATAGCTTTATTAAATACAGGATCAGGAAATAAATATTTAGATAATGCTGGTAATTGGCAGACAAACGCATCTACTTATATAACTTTCCCAGCTTGGGATGGTAAGAATGATTGGGCAACTTTTACTAAAAGTATTCCTCCATTTTTAGTTGGTGTTTTTGGTACTACTTTTTTAATGGGTTATTTAAATATTAAAATACTTTGCGATAACAATAGCACAGAGGTTAGGAATTTTGTACTTACACAAGGTCAAACAGAAGTACAATATGCCGTAGTAAATAACTCTGCTACAAATGACCAATCAACTTTAAAAGTGTTTGAAATACCTTATGGGCAGATTTACCCTTCAACTACTGGTCAACAAGTTTTAACCTTAGGTTCATTATACGATTCGGATGGGGTATTTTTAACAGATTGGTATTTTGAATATTTAGATATAGATAGATCACAAGTACTTACTTTTTTAGCTTATCAGTATGTTAAGAATTATCAAAGGAATATAGCTACTTTAGAAGGGGATTTGGGAGCAATACAAGCTGATAACGGATACATAAATTTAGATAAGGTATATACAATAACGGATACTTCTACTGGTCATTTATCATATAGTGGCAAAAAGTTTGCAATTAATAGATTAAGCACTAACTCTTATTTTGAACAAGTAAATGGAATTCAGTTAATAGAGATATTTAACGATGATGCAGCCGTATTTACGTTTATTGAATATATTACAGACACTGGTCAACTTGGACCATTTTGGAACTTAAACTTTAATATAAATCTTTAACTTTGTAATATGGCAGCAGTAATTGGAAATAACGTAATGCTTTATTGGCATAGGACAGATGTAGACCCAGAGGTGGATGTGGCTTTTGCTTGTAGTACAACTTGTACTTTTAATGTAAGCGTAGAACAAAAAGAAGTTACAAGTCAATCAAGTGCTTGGTTTAGACAATTTAAGAACGATATAGCTTCTTGGAGTGTAACCTGTGATGGTTTAATTACTTTGAGTGGTTTTTCATATTTGTTTATGTTAGATAAGCAATTAACAAGAGAAGCAATAGAGATTAAGTTTGTGGTGGATAATGGAGTTGATGGTTTAACAATTATTAACGGAATTTGTAATATAACAAGTTTAGCAATAAACGCACCTCAAAATGATGTGGCTACTTACAATATTAGCCTACAAGGTAGCGGAGCATACAATACAACAGGAACAGAGGTAGACCCAAGCGGTGTGATTATCGTAGGCGCAAACCCTGTTAAGACAAAAGGTTACACGGCAAGTGGTGGAGAAACATCAATTACTTTTGCAGACACGATTGGTTATGCTTGTCTTTACGTTTCAAGAGGTGGTGTGGATGCACAAAACATTTTAACAAGCGGAGTTCCAACAGGAGATGATGTGAAGTTTGTGAGTGCGACAGGAGTTCTTACTTTTGGTAGAGCATTAGCAGCTGGGGAATATATTAGAGGATTATTTCAATAAAATATTATGAGTCAATTACAAGTTACAGGCGAAGCAAAGATTAGGGATATACAAGGTCCAGTAGTGGCTAATAGTGGTGTAGTAACCGCTTTAGATGGTGCTGCTTCTCAATATGTTCGTGGTGATGGTACATTAGCTGACTTCCCAACATCAAGTGGTGGTGGTAGTTCGGTTAGTTACTATCTTAATTCAAGTGTTTCACAAGGTACAATCGGTGGAGTAGCTTATAGAGAATTAAGTAAAGACCCAATCATAGGTGGTGGAACTGATATTGCTATTTCATCTAATGGATATGTGGCAAATTATATTACAGATGTTAATGACCCTGATGTAACAATAGTTCCTGGCGGAAACTTTAATTGTGAGTTTTATTTTAGCGTAAATAACAATACAGGTAACCCTTTTACTTATGCAGAACTTTACAAGTACGATGGCACAACTTTTACCTTATTAGGTACAAGTGCTGGAGTTCCAGAATCTATTAATCAAGGAACTATCATTGCACCTTATTATTTTGCTATTCCTGTGGCTACTGCTACTTTAGCTTTAACGGATAGATTGGCAATTAGAATCTATGTAAATGTTGATAGTAGAACAGTTACTTTACATACTGAGAACGGACATTTATGTCAAGTGGTTACAACCTTATCTAAAGGGATGGTTTCTTTAAATAACTTAACTGACCAATCACAATTCTTAACAACAGGAACGGCTGGAACTAACTTTGCGATAGCTTCAACTGGCGATACACATACTTTTAACCTACCTGTGGCTTCGGCTACAAATACAGGTAAATTAAGTTCTACCGATTGGTCAACTTTCAATAACAAGCAAAACACTATAACTGACCCAATTACAGGAACAGGAGCAAGTACACAAATTGCTTATTTCAATAGTGGTACAAGCATAACAAGTGAGGCTGCGTTTAACTACGATGCTTCAACTAATAGACTTGGGGTTAATACTTCAGTTCCTAATGCAACGATTGGTGCAAACGCTGCTACTGATAGTGGTTACTCTTTGTTGCTTAAAAATGATAATGCAAACTACAATGGTATTGGATTTGCAACTGATTCAACATACGGCAACTTAATATCAACTGAAAAACAAGGAACGGCTTTAACGAGGAACTTAACCTTGTTAAACCAAAGCGGTTTTATATCATTAACGGAGGCTGGGAACTTAGGGGTGGGTTTATTGACTCCTAATACAGGATTAGATATATATAATGGCACAAGTTCCTATTTATGGCTTCATACGGCTAACTCTGGTATTACAGGAACAGATGGGGTTAGATTGGCTTTATTTAGCACTAATACGGCTAATTTGAGGAACTTTGAAGGTGCTATGAGTATCACTTCAGAAGGCGACTTCTCGGTGATTACTTTAGGTGCTGAAAACCTAAGAGTAAATAGTGCCGATGGTAGTATTTATCAATCTAAGGTTGCTAATGCAATGCTTAAATCGGTTAGCGGTGTTATAACTGCTGCCGTTGCAAATACGGATTATCAATCTCCAATTAGCTTAACAACAAGTGGCTCAAGTGGTGCTGCAACTTTCTCAAGTAATACTTTAAACGTACCTAATTACACTTTAAGTGGTTTAGGAGGTGTACCTACATCAAGGACTTTAAGTATTAATGGAGTTTCTTATGATTTGAGTGCTGATAGAAGCTGGACAATTACTTCTGATATTACTGGTAGTGGTGCAGATGGTAGAGTTGCTTATTGGAATGGTACAAATAGTTTGACATCGGAAGCTGGATTTATTTACGATGCATCAACAAATAGATTAGGGGTTAACACAAGCGTACCTAATGCGACAATAGGTGCTGATGCTGCTTTAAATAGCGGTTATGGTTTACTTATTAAAACAGGTGCTTCTAACTATAACGGAATAGGAATCGCAATAGATTCTACTTATGGTAACACAATAGAAACCGCAAAATTAGGAACTGCATCTGCAAGAAACTTGACTCTACTTAACCAAAGTGGATTTGTTTCACTTACTGAATCTGGTGCTTTTGGTGTTGGAATATTGACTCCTAATAACGGAATAGATATTTACAATAGTACTCAAAGTCAATTATGGCTACATAATAACGCAAGTGGTCTTACTTCTACTGATGGTGTAAGATTAGCTTTGTTTAATAACTTATCGGCTAACCTTAGAAACTTTGATGGTGCGTTAAGTTTGACTGCTGAAGGAGATTTTCAAATTATAACTATCGGAGCAGAGAATATAAGAGTTAATAGTGCAAACGGATTTGTTGGAATAGGCAATCCAGCGACACTAACTTCTTTATTAACTGTTAATGGTTCTATTACTCAATCAGTAACATCTGCTTTGTTAAAAACAAATGCAAGTGGTACAATTGTAGCGGCGGTTGCTGGAACGGATTATGTAATACCATCTGCTTTGAGTAGTTATGTTCCAACAAGTAGAACAATAACTATTAATGGAACTGCTTTTGATTTATCTGCTGATAGGTCTTATAGTGTTGGAACTGTAACAAGCGTTGGTTTATCATCTGCAACAAGTGGAGTAACTATTGGTTCAAGTCCTATAACTACAAGTGGAACAATTACTTTAGCTATCGCTACTGCAAGTGGTTCACAAAATGGTTTATTATCAAGTACAGATTGGACTACCTTTAACAACAAGGCTTCAACTGCTGCTTTGGCTAATTATCTTCCTTTAACAGGAGGAACATTAACAGGCGCATTAGGTGGTACAAGTGCATCTTTCTCAAGTACTTTAACGGCTGGTGATACTACAATTATAAATGTTGCACCAATTTTAGCAATTCAATCAAACACAACAGGTAATATTTTCCTAAGGTTTAGGCAGAGTGCTGATACTATGGCATCAATGTTTTATACTAACTCTACTGCGACATTTACTATGTCCAATAATATGGGTGGTTTACGTTTTAATACATCTGGTACAAGTGATGCATTAAATATATCAAGTACTGGTTCTGCTACATTTGATACAACATCTTCAGCAAGTGCAATTTTTAATTCAACCAATGCAAGTGGCGGATTTATAGCAT
>Ga0315909_10008238_pt1 | contig 11461 bp, 11 predicted proteins | sample LakEriMetagenome_11_FD_203527 | JGI IMG/M metagenome (GOLD analysis project Ga0315909, IMG submission 203527) | Freshwater fungal communities from buoy surface, Lake Erie, Ohio, United States - Buoy 2 MA125 | ecosystem: Environmental > Aquatic > Freshwater > Lake | place: USA: Lake Erie, Ohio...
TCAGGTCTGTGCACATAGTGAGCGAGGGGGCGTTGTCGTGATGTCGGTCTTGTGTGGAAGGCTTCGGTGGTGCAGCGGCTGGCTTTTGGTCTGCTCATTGATTGCTGCATCGGGGTGTGGTGGAGGGTCAGCAGATAGTGCAGTCGCCCAGGGCGGCGCAGCTGTGGAACCAATGCCCAGTGCAGGCGCCCAAGGCGGTGCTGCGATGGAGCCAACACCGACAGCACGACCTGTGGTCCTTGCCGCACCTGTCTTGCGTTTTACTGACACGGGGCTGAGTGTCAGTGACGGGGTAACCCGTACTGGCCTGTGGTCCGTATCGAGTAGCGACAGCCTCAGCTGGGAGTTTTCGCTTGATTTCGGCAAAAGCTGGACCCGAGGCGAGGGAGATTCGTTTGAAGTGATCGGCGATGGTCAGAAGACCATTTGGGTTCGGGCTCGGGATGATTTCGGGAATACATCCGAAGTCGTCGTTGCCAAATGCACGCTCGACACGATGGCGCCGTCGGCCGTCGCGGCGGTGAGCGCTGGCAATCAATCGCTGCGAGAGCTATCGATTCAGGGCCTGGAGCCCAGCGCGCTGTGGGGGTTTTCGCTGGATCAGGGGCGCTCATGGCTGACAGGCAGCGGAGCCAGTCTTTCGGTATCTGGAAACGCGCTGCCATCGCTTCTCTTGCGCCAGACCGATATCGCCGGCAATGCGTCTGCCCCAGTCTCGATCGAGTTGCAGGAGCAGGGGATCGGCTGGGTCGAGGCGTCTGGCAATCCGATGATGCCCACGGCCCTCGGCTCACAAAAGCAGTCCGTGTTGATTCATGGTGAAGTCGTTGCCGGAGACGTTGACTATGTCAGCGTCGACATTCCACCAGGCTTTCAGCTGAAATCTGCTGCATTCGTTGACTATGACTCCCCCGACAAAATCGCTTTCTTTTCAATACAGCGCAAACAGGTGTTCGATGCAGGATTCGATACCGGAAAGATGCTTGCCTATGGCCATTTTGGCCCTCAGGACCTCAAGCGGAATGTGGTGGCGAATGTTGCACCCGACCAATTAGGGCCGGGGCCGCTCACATTCTGGATCCAACAGACTGGGCAACTGACAACACGTTATGCCCTGCTATTGCTGATCGACCCGACCCCCTGAACCTGGAGCGTGGTTGCTGACGTCAACAGCCCAATGCGAAATGCTCCTGGTGTTGTTGTCCGTGCAGGCACTGCTGGCGCCATCAGTCCTTCTGTAGAGGAGGAGCCAGAAAACAACTGTTCTGGACAGCAGCCCAACTTGATCAGCGCCGTTTGGCGGGGAATGAGGACAACGTCGAGGCGTGCGAAGCAGGTTTGAAGATCATGTTCTGGTAGAAAAACACCAGTGCCCTTGACTTGACCCGGTGGCTACATTAAGGGCTCAGCCTCCCACTTAGTCTGTTCCGAACGTCCGGTCGCCGGCATCGCCCAAGCCCGGCAGAATGTAGCCGTGGTCGTTGAGTTCTCGGTCAATGGCGGCGGTGTATACCGGAAGATCAGGGTGCGCTGCATACAGCGCGTTGATGCCCTCAGGGCATCCCAGCAGGCACATGAACTTGATGGATCGTGGCAGACACTGTTTGATTCGATTCACTGCAGCGATCGCAGAGTTTCCAGTGGCCAGCATCGGGTCCACGAGAATGACGTCGCGCTGCGCCATGTCCTTGGGCATCTTGAAGTAGTACTCAACGGCTTCAAGAGTCTGCGTATCGCGGTACAGCCCCACATGACCCACTCGAGCGCCCGGCACGACTGAGAGCATCCCATCGAGAAATCCATTGCCTGCGCGAAGAATGCTGGCAAAGACCAGTTTCTTTCCTTCGAGCACTGGAGAGCTCATCTGTTCAAGCGGCGTTTCAATCAAAACCTCTCGCAGCGGCAAGTCGCGGCACAGCTCATAAGCCATTAGGCTGGCGACCTCGCTGAGCAACTGACGAAAGTTGCTTGTGCTGGTCTGCTTTGTACGCAGCAGGGTCAGCTTGTGCTGCACCAGTGGATGATCAATGAGTCGCACGTTGTCGCGCGCGTTGGGGTCGATGGGCATCATGGCTTCGTTGTCATTCAAGAATTGCGCTTGATGGCGGCGATCATGCATGAGTTCTGTGCCGTGTACACGGCTACCATGAGCACACAGGCGCGATGACAAGGGTTCTTGTCATCCCTTTTACCGGGCGCAATGGCAATGACAATGTTCCAATGGACAGAAAAAAGTGCTGACGTCCTTCAACAGGGCGGCGTGATTGCTCCCGACGAGCGTCTGCCGTGGTCCCTGACCACGGCAATGGGTGTGCAGCATGTCATCGCCATGTTCGGCGCAACCGTGTTGGCTCCAATTCTGATGGGCTTCGATCCGAACGTTGCCGTTCTGATGAGCGGCATCGGTACCCTGATCTTTTTCTTGATCACGGGTGGGAGGGTGCCGAGTTACCTCGGGTCGAGCTTTGCTTTCATTGGGGTAGTCATTGCGGCCACAAGCTATGCGGGCAAGGGAGTCAATGCGCAGATCGGTCTGGCCTTGGGCGGGATCATTGCCTGCGGAGCGCTCTATGCGCTGATTGGTGTTCTCGTGCAGGCGGTCGGCACCGGCTGGATTGAGCGCTTCATGCCTCCAGTGGTCACCGGTGCCGTAGTGGCCGTGATTGGGCTAAACCTTGCAGGCATTCCAGTCAAAAACATGGCGAGCAGTAATTTCGACGCCTGGATGCAAGCGGCAACGGTTGTGTGCGTGGGTGTGGTGGCGGTCATGACGCGCGGGATGGTTCAACGCATGCTGATCCTCGTGGGACTGATCGCGGCGAGTGCGCTGTATGCACTGTTCGCCAACGGGTGGGGTTTGGGTAAACCGGTCGATTTTTCCGGCGTTGCCCACGCTGCATGGTTGGGTCTGCCCGGGTTAGCTGCACCGATATTCGACGCCAATGCGATGTTGCTGATCGCGCCCGTGTGCTTCATCCTGGTGGCGGAGAATCTGGGGCACGTCAAGGCAGTCAGTGCTATGACCGGGCGAGACCTGGATCTGTACATCGGCCGCACGTTTATCGGCGACGGCGTGGCCACCATGGTGAGTGGTGCAGTGGGTGGGACGGGTGTCACAACCTACGCAGAGAATATCGGCGTGATGGCCGCAACCAAGGTCTATTCAACTGCCATCTTTCTGGTTGCGGCAGCCATCGCCATTCTGATGGGCTTTAGTCCGAAGTTCGGAGCTCTGATTCAGGCAATTCCGTTGCCCGTGATGGGCGGTATCTCCATCGTTGTGTTCGGTCTGATTGCCGTGGCGGGCGCCAAAATCTGGGTGGACAACAAAGTGGATTTCGCCGACAACAAGAATCTGATCGTGGCGGCAGTCACACTGGTCCTGGGTACTGGCGATTTCACCTTGAAATTCGGCGAATTTGCGATGGGCGGAATCGGAACGGCGACGTTTGGCGCGATTTTGCTGTATGCCTTGTTAAATCGAGGCAAGTAGGCGGCTGACGTACCCTCGGGCAAGGCCGAATTGCCGCGACTGGTGTTCCGATCGAGTACCGAATGGTGATCCCACTGAGGGAACGGCATGCGGGACTGATACCTCAGAAAGGCTCCAAGTGAAGACGTAAGCAGCCCGGATAGATGTGGACGTGGCCGCCCCGACGATTTGATTGGAGGACCGGACGATGACCACCCTCCGCGACCGCCTCATGACCGCAGCCGATATCGGCTCAGTGCCAATCGGCCACATGGGCACCGAGGACGAGGTGCGGCAGCGGATTCTCGCCCCGGCTGGTGAACTCCCGGCAGCGGCCACCGTGGCCGCTTGCGTGCTTGACCTTCACAATGGTGGGGGCCTCGGCAGTCTGGGCTGCAGGTGCGCTCTGTCGCATCAACCCACAGGGCGGTATAGGGCTCGGCAACTCTGAGCGCTGGATGCCGCATCACGGCCTGAAGACATGAACCGTCCTGGATTGGACTGGCACTCGCTCAGTTTTCGAGCCCCCCCTTTTTTGGTGGGGTCGGGGATCCGAACTCACAAGCTGCTCCAAGCCGAGCTTGACGAAAATGTTTCCCATGGGATACATTACCGCGTGATCCAGATCCAGCAAACTGAAGCGTACGCTCAATGGTTTTCTGGACTGCGAGACCGAATCGCTCGTGCCCGCATCGACATCCGCATCCGACGCTTGTCTCTCGGCAACGCCGGCGATGCCAAGCCCGTGGGCGATGGCGTGTCGGAACTAAGGGTTGATCACGGGCCCGGATACCGGGTCTATTTCGTCCAGCGCGGCGAGGTCGTGATCGTCTTGCTAGCCGGAGGAGACAAGTCCACTCAGGATAAGGACATCCGCAACGCCAAGGCTTTGGCAAAAAATCTGAAAGAGTCGTGACCATGACCAAAACCAAGACCCGCGTTTGGGATCCTGCCGAGCATCTGATCACCGATGAGGACATGGCAGCCTATCTGGAAGCGGCGCTTCAAGAAGGGGACTCTGCACTGATTGCCGCTGCGCTCGGCGATATTGCGCGCGCCAAGGGCATGAGCCAGATTGCCCGCGATGCGGGCCTAGGTCGCGAGAGCCTCTACAAAGCTCTCTCTGCGGAAGGCAATCCAGAGTTCGCAACCATCATGAAGGTCATCTCAGCGCTAGGGCTGAAGCTTCATGCGTCGCCTGCCTAATCTGCCGTTGTTTAAACTGACGATCACCCAATGGATAACTGGTCACGCAGTGACGCTGAAGCGTATGCCACAAACTGGATTGATGCCTGGAACAGGCATGACATCGATGCAATCCTGTCGCATTACGTCGATGACGTTGTGTTCCTTTCGCCGGTCGCCGCGCAGCGCGTTGGCCATGGCCGAGTCATCGGACGAGAGGCACTTCGCAGCTACTGGAGTGCTGGCCTCGCGGCGCAGCCTCAATTGCGATTCGAACTCGACACGGTGTTGATCGGCTTCGAAACCGTGACCGTCTACTATCGGAATCACCGGAAACAATCTGTCGCGGAAACGTTCGAGTTCAATGAATCAGGCAAAGTTGTACGTGCATATGCCTGTTACCGGTGAGCGCGGGTTGTTGACCAGAAGGGCTTAGCTCGAGAATTAATCCGTACCGATACTCGGAAAGTCAGAAGATTCTGAGACGAGAGCGGGTTTGAGACGGTTTTCGGGGGCGGGTGGCCATGGGGTCAGTCAGGGCGCACAAGCAAAAAGCCCCGCATGGTGCGGGGCTCTGAGCGCTTGGCAAACCGACTGAGCGAGTTAGCAGGTTTTGTTCTGGCGGAGGGCGAGGGATTCGAACCCCCGGTGGGCTCTCACCCACAACAGTTTTCAAGACTGCCGCATTAAACCGCTCTGCCAGCCCTCCGAGACCGATACTGTACCAAGCCTGAGCCATGAACGAACAACACCCTGTGCTTGAACATCTCGAACGGACAGCTGAACGGGTATGGACGCCCTGCGGTGAGGGCGCTCGGATGGTGTGGCGACGCTGGGGCAGTGGCCGCCCGCTGGTGCTTCTGCACGGGGGCGCAGGCAGTTGGATGCACTGGGCCCGCAATATCGAAGCACTGGCAGCGCACCGCACCGTGTGGGCGCCAGACATGCCCGGTTTTGCCGATTCCGACCTGCCACGCGAAGGGCTTGATGCCGACTCCATCGCGGACATCGTGGCGTCCAGCCTGCCGCAAATCGTCGGCGCACAACACTTCGATCTGGTCGGCTTCTCGTTCGGTGCGCTGGTGTCGTCCTACATCGCAGCGCATGCACCACCCGGTCTCGATCGGCTGATCGTCGTCAGCGCTGCAGGTCTGGGCTTGCTGGGCCCGATGCCCGTTCTGCAGCCGGTTGGACGGGTGACCGATCCACTCGCCAGACGCGAGAGTCTGCGCTTCAATCTTCAGGCAATGATGCTGCACGACCCGGCAAGCATTGATGACCTGGCCATCGAGATTCAGGCCAGGTCCGCGACGCGCGAACGGGTCAAGGGGCGCAGGCTCGTACACACCGACGCGATGCGTACGCTCAGTGCGCGCTGGCAGTGCGCTGCTTACGGGATCTGGAGCCGACAGGACATGCTGTATGCCCACCAGTTCGATGCGCTGACTGAGCGCGTGCAAGCGTTAGGGCTAACGTCGCACCGGTTTATTGACCGGGGGGGTCATTGGTTGCTTTACGAAAATTCCGCTGAGGCGAACCGCTTCCTTCTGGAGTGTCTAAACGGCGACTAAGCCCTGCATCAGCTATCGCTGCAGTGAGCGCCATCTTGCCCGTCTGAATCAGGGCCAGTGCGCGGCCGCACCCCACCCACCCCAGCACGGGTATCGTTTACCGCGTTACAAGCACCTCAGGCCAGTCCCAATCACCCTCAACCATGCGCTGCAGGTGCATGACGCCAATCTGCGTCTTGACATCGGGCAAGCGGCCAACCCTCAGCGCATCTACCAGCCAACCAAGGGTGACCCATTCGATCTCGATGTGCTCGCCTGCATCGGGCTTGGGGCCTTTCGAGTGGAGATCAAGCTCCCTTGCCAGGTAGAGGTGAATAACCTCATTTGAAAAGCCGATGGCGGGGTGAATCTTGGTCAGCGGCGCCCACGAGCGCGCGCAGTACCCTGTCTCTTCCAGCAATTCGCGTTGCGCCGTTTGCAAAGGCGCTTCACCGGCGTCGATCTTTCCGGCCGGAATCTCGATGTACTCGCGGCCCATCGGGTAGCGAAACTGACGTTCGACGAGTACACGGGTATCGTCGGCCAGCGCGACGATCGCCGATGCTCCCGGGTGCATCACCCATTCTCGTGGATGCACGCTCCCATCAGGCACGCGGGCCCTATCCTTCATGACCTTAAGGAATACACCCTGATAAATCAGCTCGGACTCGACGGTGTCTTCATGCAGCGTCGAGCGCGGCACATCTGACTGCGGATCGCTTGGCGGACCCGTCATGCAGAGGTCCCTGCATGCAAGAAGATCTGCGCCCAAACCCGTGACACGACGAACCTCATGTTCGGCTCAGGGCTGATCAACCGCCCAGCGTGCGCTTGACCGCATCCAGGCACAAGCTCATCAGCGGCCCGGGGAGCAAGCCCAGCAGCAGCACGAGCGCTCCGTTGACCAGGAGCAAGGTGTGCGCGCCTTTCGTGGGTACGACTGCATGCGCATCGGCTGGCTCGTCGAAGTAGATCGTCTTGACGATCCGCAGGTAGTAAAACGCACCCACAAGAGACAGCATCACCGCCGCCACCGCCAACCAGACCAACCCGGCATTCACGGTCGCCTGCAGAACCGACAGCTTGGCGTAAAAACCCACCGTAGGCGGAATACCTGCGAGGGAGAACATCAGAATCAGCACCACGAATGCCAAGCCCGGGCTGCGCTTACCCAAGCCCTTGAAGTCTGCGATCTCCTCGGCCTCGTGACCCTCCCGAGAGAGCAGCAGGATCACGCCGAAGGTCCCGAGGGTCGTGAGCACATAAGTGATCAGGTAAAAGAGCGAAGCACTCCAGGCATCAGACAGGCCTTTGGTATCGCCGCCCACAACCCCTGCCAACATGCCTAGCAGCACGAAGCCGATCTGCGCAATCGTTGAGTACGCGAGCATGCGCTTGAGGTTGGTTTGGGTAATGGCCACCAGGTTGCCAAGTGCCATCGACAGCACACTGAGCACCAGCAGCATCTGTTGCCAGTCGGTCGCCAGCCCCAGCAAACCGCCTGCGAGCATTCGGAATGCGATAGCGAAAGTAGCCAGCTTTGGACCGGCGGCGATCAGCAGTGTCGCCACCGTGGGCGTCCCCTGATACACATCGGGCACCCACATGTGGAACGGCACTGCACCGAACTTGAATGCCAGCCCGGCCACGATAAAGACCACCCCGAAGATCAGCACGGTCGACTTGCCCGTGGTGGATTGCAGCGAGGCAGAAATACGGGCCAGATCAAGCGTGCCTGTACCGCCGTAGATCATCGACATGCCGTACAGCAGAAAACCCGATGCCAATGCGCCCAGCACGAAGTACTTGATGGCGGCCTCGGTGGATAACGGGTGATCGCGACGCATGGCGGCCATGGCGTACAGCGACAGCGACATCAGCTCCAGGCCCAGATAGACCACCAGCAAATTGCCGGCCGAGATCATGACCATCTGACCCAACAGGGCAAACAGCGCCAGCGCATACAGTTCACCGCGATGCATGCCGCGTGCCTGTGCATATCGCCTGCCGTAAATGAGTGCCATGGCCGTTGCAATACAGGCTGCCAGCTTGAGCACATGGCCCAGCTGATCAGCCACATACATGCCGTTCAATGCAGGCTGCGAGGGCTGATTGAGCTGCATCAGGATGGCAACAAACGGCAGGGCTACCGCGGAAATGGCCAGCAGACTGATATCAGACGCGCTGCCCTCTTTGCGCAGGACATCGACAAGCAGCACGACGCAGGCTGCGATCAGCAGCAGAATCTCGGGCAGCGCGGCGGAAAGGTTGAGGGTCTGCATGTCACTTGATCTTCGAGATGGCGACGTGCTCGAGCAGTGCCCGCACCGACGCTTCAGACACATCCGTGAACGGCTTGGGCCACAGACCCATCACGAGCACCGCCACGGCCAGCGCAGCCAGCATCCAGAATTCGCGGGAATCCACGTCTTTCAGCTCGGCTACTTCCTCATTCGCGGTTTCACCGAACACCACGCGCTTGTACATCCACAACGAATAAGCGGCCCCGAAAATCAGCGTGGTGGCGGCAATGAGCGCCACCCAGAAGCTGTGGCGAACCGCTCCCAGGATCACCATAAACTCGCCGACGAACCCTGAAGTGGCAGGCAGACCGCTGTTGGCCATGGCAAAGAGCATGAACAGGGCTGCGAACTTGGGCATGGTGTTGACCACGCCACCGTAGTCCGAGATACGCCGACTGTGCATGCGGTCGTAGAGCACGCCGATGCACAGGAACATTGCACCCGAGATGAATCCGTGCGAAATCATCTGGATGATGCCGCCCTGCATCGTGAGCGGGTCGAACAGGAAGAACCCAAGCGTCACAAAGCCCATGTGAGCAATGGACGAATAGGCGACCAGCTTCTTCATATCGGTCTGCACCAGGGCAACTAGCCCGATGTACACCACCGCGATCAGCGAGAGCACGATCATGAAGTTCGCCAGATGATGGCTCGCGTCGGGCACGATCGGCAGAGACAGCCTCAGGAACCCGTAGGCACCGAGCTTGAGCATGATTGCCGCCAGGACCACCGAGCCTCCTGTGGGCGCCTCGACGTGTGCATCAGGCAGCCAGGTATGCACAGGCCACATTGGCACCTTGACAGCAAAGGCCAGCAGAAACGCCCCAAAGATGGCGAGTTGCTCATTCATGGACAGCGGCAGCATGTGCCAGTCGAGAATCGAGAATGAACCCGATTTCAAGTACAGATACACCAGGGCGACCAGTGTCAGCAGCGAACCCAGGAGTGTGTAGAGGAAGAATTTGAAGGCCGCGTAGACGCGGTTGGGGCCACCCCAGATGCCGATGATGATGTACATCGGGATCAGCGTGGCTTCGAAGAACACATAGAACAGCAAGCCGTCGAGCGCACTGAATACGCCGATCATGAGACCCGACAGAATGAGGAAGGAGGCCATGTAGCCGGCCACCCGTTCCTCGATGACTTTCCATGCAGCGATCACCACAATGACCGTGATGAAGGCGGTCAACATCACCAGCCACAGCGAAATGCCGTCTACACCCAGGTGGTAATGGGCATTGAGTCGCTCAATCCAGGGGCTGAGCTCGACAAACTGCATTTGCGCGCTGTACGTGTCGAAGCCGGTATAGAGCGGGATCGTCACCAGAAAGCCGAGCACGGCTGCCGCGAGCGCGACCATGCGGACCACTCCGGCATTGCGGTCACGACCAAATGCCAGCAAAAAGAGCCCGGCCAGGATGGGGATCCAGATGGCAGCGCTGAGGTAGGACACAGAAGGGTTCATGGTGAGCAATCCTGGTGCGGCTTCAGCGCTTGAGCAGCGGCACGAACCACCAGACAAGTAAGGCCACGCCAACGATCATCGCGATGGCGTAGTGATAGATCAAACCGGATTGAATGCCCCGCAGCAGCCCCGCGAACCAGCCCACCAGACGCGCGCTGCCGTTGACCGCCAGCCCGTCGATGACGGCTTGATCGCCTGCCTTCCACAGCCCGCCTCCAAGCGCGCGCGCGCCACCCGCAAACACGACTTCGTTGAAGCGATCGAGGTAGTACTTGTTATCAAGCAAGCGGTAAACGGCCGAGAAACGGTTGCGAATGCTTTCGGGCAGCGCGGGGTTGATCATGTAGCAGTAATAGGCTGCTGCAACGCCTGCGACCGCCAGCCAGAACGGCAAGGTCTGCAGCGCATGAACCGCCATCGCGGCCCATCCATGGAAGTGTTGCGCAAGCTCAGCCATGGCTTCATGGCGCGCATCGACGGTGATCACGCCCTTGAAGACATCACCGAACAGCATCGGGCCAATGGCGATTGCGCCGATCACGACTGAGGGAATCGCCAGGAGCACCAATGGGAGCGTGATCACACCTGGGCTTTCGTGGGGCACACCACCATGATGACCATGATGATCGTCGTGGCCGTGGGCATCGGCGGCATGAGTGTCGTGCCCATGATCGTGCCCATAGCCTGCGCCACTGGTATCGAAGCGCTCCTTGCCATGAAAGACCAGGAAATACATGCGGAACGAATAAAACGCAGTCACGAACACACCGGCCAGCACGGCGAAGGACGCGAAGCCCGCGCCAGGCAGGTGCGAAGCACGCACTGCCTCGATGATCATGTCCTTGGAATAAAACCCGGAGAAGAACGGCGTGCCAATCAGGGCCAGCGAACCCAGCAAGGAGGTGATCCAGGTGATGGGCATGTACTTGCGCAGGCCACCCATATGGCGGATGTCCTGATCGTGGTGCATACCGATAATGACCGATCCTGCCGCCAGGAAAAGCAGTGCCTTGAAGAAGGCGTGGGTCATGAGGTGGAAGATGGCCACGCTGTAAGCGGACGCGCCCAGCGCGACCGTCATGTACCCGAGCTGGGACAGCGTGGAATAGGCCACCACACGCTTGATATCGTTTTGAACGATGCCAAGGAAACCCATGAAGAGCGCCGTGATAGCGCCGATCACCATCACGAAGGACAGCGCAGCATCCGAGAGCTCGAAGAGCGGTGACATACGCGCGACCATGAAGATGCCCGCGGTCACCATCGTGGCTGCATGGATCAGCGCCGAGATCGGGGTGGGGCCTTCCATGGAGTCAGGCAGCCACACATGGAGCGGAAACTGCGCCGACTTGCCCATGGCGCCGATGAACAGACAAATACAGGTGACGGTGATCAGCAGCCACTCCCCCATGCCCAACGGGTTGATGGTCTTGTCGGCCAGAGAGGGCGCGCCCTTGAAGACCTCTGCATAGTCCAGGCTGCCGAA
>Ga0315909_10008239_pt1 | contig 11457 bp, 22 predicted proteins | sample LakEriMetagenome_11_FD_203527 | JGI IMG/M metagenome (GOLD analysis project Ga0315909, IMG submission 203527) | Freshwater fungal communities from buoy surface, Lake Erie, Ohio, United States - Buoy 2 MA125 | ecosystem: Environmental > Aquatic > Freshwater > Lake | place: USA: Lake Erie, Ohio...
TGGCTAATGAAATCACATTTACTGTGAACTGTGGCAGGTTTCGTACACGGATGGTCCATGAAAGGAATGCCACGGTGCCAATAAATGCCGCGATGATGTTGTAGGGATAAGCCGCAGGACCCACGGCGTTGAGGCCGTGCATGGCAATGATAGCCACTGCTCCGGTCCACTGTAGTATTTCGTTGATTTCTAATTTCATGTTATTATTATAGCCGATCTTGAATATTTGGTCAACCAAAAAAAAGCCCCGCAAAAGTGCAGGGCTTTTGTAACACTGAAGTATTACCTTTTACATAGTGGGTCCGTTGCCGGATTTAAACCCAACTGTGCCACCTTCTGCTTCAATGTTTTTAATAACATCTTCAAACAAGATGGGTGCAAAGTCAGTCTGCTCCACGCATACACAATGGTACCGGGGATCAATCTCAGTAGAGTACAACACAGTTCCGGTCTTGGCATCAACACCACGGGCTTTCTTCACACGACTGGCATGCAAGTGTCCGTGAATGTTTACACCAAAGCGACCCAATGAAGCCTCATGCACAGGGATATGACTCAAGATCATGCCGTTCATCACATGATAGGCCCGCAACTCACGAAAGTACTCGCGGTATTCGTCATCACGGAAGATGTCGTGGTTGCCACGGATTAACACTTTGTCACCGTTTAACCTGGCCAATGTTTTCAAGGCCTTGCGGTTGATAACAACGTCACCCAAGTGGTATACCTTGTCGCTGGGACGAACGGTGTCGTTCCAACGGCGAATCATTTCTTCATCCATCTCGTCAGGATCGTCCCAGGGACGCAATTTCACTTCAGGATCATCTGGATGCGTGAAGCGACAGACGCCGGCATGTCCAAAGTGCGTGTCGCTAACCAAAAATACTGCTGGCATCTTGTGCTCCTTTCTTAAAAATCTAAGTTCATTCTGCGCCAGGCTTCGTCGTCTGGCTTTTCGTTTTCATCGTATGTCCAACCCAGTTGTTTCATCAACCGGTGCTTGACACGTAGATTGGGGATACGAGTCTTTTCGGTGTCTTTAAATCCCATCATAATACCAACTTCTGCCACTGCACCTGAACGGCACAGGCCAGCCATGCAATGCACAACCACGTTCATGCGCTTCTTCAATGCATGTTGCAACAGACGCACAATTTCTTGGGCTTGCTCATCCGAGATCTTTGCTTCGTCGGGAAAGCCGTCTTTGTCTTCGGCATCCAAGAATTCAAAGCGGTGAGTTTCTTTAAAATCATGTGCAGGCTCTGGCCACCAACTGGATGCAGGATCCATGATTTGAATCAGCATCGAGTTGGGACCAGCATTGTGATGATACCGCATGGGTATATCTGCGGCGGCCACGTTCTCAATCCAGGGCATGTTGTTCTCCGTTCAATACATTATTATAGCACAAAGGGCAATTTTGGTCAAGTAGTACTAAGGTATTACTTCTTGCCAGGTGTGATCGCCCATGTACTTGACCTGCATAATGTACTGGTAATCTTCTGGTACGCCGGTGTTCCAGTCGTTGGGCCCAGTGAGTACCAACAGGTTTTTGTTGTGACGCTTGTGCCATACCAACCAATAGCAGTGACCCATCACAATCTGAAAATTGTATTCTGCAGCATATACTGCATCAGTAACATCAAGTCTACGTTGAATATCCTGTGCTTGTTTTTCTAATACTTTAACCAGTTCCATAATACGATCATACTCTTGCTGGGCATACATCCTAGCATGGTTGATCATCAAGTCTTTTTGTTTCTCAACAGGAACTAGATCAAACGTGGGCCCCAGGGTGCTAGTGGCGTAGGGCGTTATGTTGCGATTAAAAAAATGTACCAGGGTATTGCCAGTAGTGATGTCAAAACTGTCTCGGCCTTTGGCAGAATTTGGCTGATCAGAATCGGCCATGGTCTTGGTCACGATGACGTCGACGCGGTTCAAGATCTAGTGGCTTGGTAAGATATTCTCGACCAACAAGTCCAAGTTCAATCTCTTTGAGAGCTGTGACCACTGCACTGTGTTTGGGGCCAGACACTCGAGGTATATCACCTCGCCCTAGTTCTCTAGCACGACGAGCACCAATCAGCACTAGGTCATATCGATTTCCCACTGCTTCTACCGCGGCCTCATTGCTGAGCCCCAGGGTTGCTTCATATGCAAGTGCATCTTGTCTAGTTTGTACGTTATTCATCATCTTCCTTTGTTGTTAAACCATTTGAATGTGTGTCGCGAATTACTTCCACGTTTTGGAACAATCGCTTTTCTTGTGCTGTGAGTTTGTCTTTGTGTGTTTTTCGTGGGTTGCCACATAAGTAGCAATGTGGATTGCCACAATCCATGGCATGATGCTTGGCCAATCGATGTGACTGTTGAATGTTTGCTTGATTAAACGTGCCGTGCGACTTGGCAATTTTTACTTGCCTGGCAATTGCTACATCTGTTTTGTGGCGTCGTTTTGAGTTTATAAATTTGGCTAGATCGTTGCTCATACAGTTATTTAAGTAGGACGAAACTTAGTATAACAGGTTTCGCCCTCTAGGTCAACTGTTTAGAACTTTTGCAACCGAGTTCATTACCGAAGCAATACGTCCGATATCACGAAGTTGTTCTACAGAATAACCTTGTTCCATCTTCAGCGTTTCATAGTGTGCTTTCACACAGAAATGACACTTGCCCACAATGCTTGCGGCCAAACTAAATGCTTCAAAGTTCGACTTGGTAGTTCCACCGTGAGTTGCAATAGCGTTCATACGTAGGCCCGCCGGCAATCCTGTTAGTGCAGGATCATCAGCCATTTCAACGTAGGGATACCAAACGTTGTTCTGTGCCATGATACTTGCGGCTGTCATTGCCGAGTCTGCGTGAACAGGAGCATCAGCTAGTAATACAGCCAGTACCTTACCGTTGCCAGTTGCGGCGAGTGCGGCTACAGCACAACCTATGGCCACGTCTGCATCCAAGGTACTACGCAAAAGAACAGCATCAAGATTTAACTTGGTGTCTTTTGCGTAGTCTGGTAACGCAGTTTTAATTGCGTCAATAAATGCCATTATAATGTCTCTCCGCCCACTGTACGGTTACATGCACACAGTTCGCCAGTTTGTAGAGCGTCTAACACACGCAATGTTTCTTCTGGGCTACGACCAACGTTCAAGTTGTTGACAGTAACGTGTTGAATAACGTTGTCTGGATCAACAATGAATGTTGCGCGAAGTGCGGCACCTGCTGGTGCATAGAATACACCCAATTGGCCAATAAGACTTAGATCTTCCATGGCTTGGTCATTCCAACGTTGTGTGTCTGCAAATTGGTGGTGTGTGATCTTCTGTAGATCACTGTGAGCTTTTTGCCAAGCCACTTTGCAGAACTCGTTGTCTGTACTTCCGGTAAGCAATACTGCGTCACGGTCAGCAAAGTCACCGGCCAACTTGTCGTAGGCCACAATCTCAGTTGGGCATACAAATGTAAAATCTTTTGGGTAATACACAATTACTTTCCACTTGCCCTCGAAGCTCTTGTCAGTAATGGTATAGAAAGCGTCTTGTGGTTGTCCGGGCTTGACGCCAGTGACAGCAAATGGGGTTAACTTATCGCCTACAGTTTTCATATTTTCTCCTTTGTTAATGAAACTCAGTGTTTGTACTGATCCACTATTATATAGTATAGGAGATGTCTAAGTCAAGGCATTTTGCTATTGATTTTTTTAATGAGGATAATAGTATGTGTCTTTACGCTCGTTGGCCAGGAGCCAAGGATAGATTGGTGTAGTAAACTTTAGGCTTTGGTAACCCACTTGGCCCATGTACTCAGACGGCACCGCAGGTTCACCGTCGAGTTTGCAAATGCCTGAATCTTCCATGGTCAGTCGCATGCATAAACCTTCAATACGAATACTGTGTATATGTAACCTAGCACCGGTTGGACGGCCGCGAACTTCAATGCAGATTTCGTGTTCGGCAGTTTCTGTGTGGTCAGGGATCAGGTGCTCAAACCTAGTGGTAGTGGTTGATAATTGTTGAATCATCTGAGTTTGCCCATCAATCAAAACAACCACTACCATGGCGGCATCGTCGGCTGTGCCCGAAAACTCTATTTCTATCAAGGCTGTTTTTTGATATGGTATTTTACCATCAAGGATTGTTGAATAGATACCCAAGGCTGTCTCCGTATTGTTCTCTAAACTCAATCTCACTGAAGAATGGCAAATTAGGGGTACGTATGGCAGTGCCATCATCAAGATACGCAATCCATTGTTGTGCTAGAAGTTCTGTCTTCTTTTGAGTATACCAAGTAAATTGTCTACTGTTTGATTTCCTTGCTAAGGTGTAATGATCATGATTATGATCAAAATCATAAATGTATTTTTTCAAAAACTGTTTGTACGAGGCATAGTTGTCACTGGTTATAATTTTGTCAGTGTTGTGCCACATATAATCTTCAAATGCTTGGCAATCAAAAAACGCACTGGTGCTGGCAGTAGATGTAAATGTGCTGTCGTTGGGGGCAAATATTTGATTTTTTGCAGAGGCATAGAACCACCAACGTGCTTCCAGTACAGTTTCAATAGGACGTTGAGCTAATGCAAAATATTCAGTACAAAATTCTTCTAGTGTTGGATCAGTCACCAGACTGCGCCAGGACTTGTTCAAGCCTTTGTAGCCTACTACATCAAAAAACGACTCATCTAAACTGGCAGTAAATTCATCGCCACCATGACCGTTGATCATGATACCATCAAACACCGTGTCTAGATAAACATCACCACTGATGTCCAGCATTTCTAGTGTGGGATAGTTTTTGGTTATAAATTCAAAAAAATCTCTATTTTCATAAACACTGTAAGGTGAATATAACACACGCAGTTGATCTAGATGTGTAGTATGTTTTAAGAAACCTGATACCAAGCAGGTTGAGTCAATGCCACCACTCCAACACAGATTTAGTTTCTCTCTGGTGTTGATGTAATTGTTGACTCTTTGTGCAATAACGTGATCAAGGTCCGTAGTCTTTGCTGGTAATTGCCATGGACGCTGTACAGCAAATGCAAATGGACCAGTGATTGTTTGTGTACGATCAATGGGGTTGCCGTGCGGATTGATTGAAAACACATTGTTGAGATCGATTAACTGGTTGTAACGATCAAACCCTTGTACTTTTGCTAGACTTCCTACCAGTTGATATGGCCGATCTTGCCAATCAAGTATACGGTAAAAATACATTGTGTTGATTGTGCGTAACAACGGTCTCATGCGCTACGATTGATAATTGCATCTATATAGTGATCTATGTTAAACATATTAAGATCACTGACGTCATCAGTTTTAAAATTTTGTATCTTAGAAATCAATTGGTTCTCATACAAATTTAAATGTTTCAACATCCTAATTCGACGTTGTACTATTATGGGATCTGTTGCATTCGCAGTTAATTCATCAAGCAATTGTGTTTGAGCTTGATTGGTTTTTGCTAGTATCTTTTTTATTATTTTTATTTTATAGAATTTTATATTGCTAGTCATTAAGCATTGACTGTCACACTAACCAGCCGTCCTGGCCAAGGTGCCGTGTTACTGGTTGTGGGGTGTTCTGCTTGTAATGCTGTTGCAAATTCTTCAGCAGCTTCATTGCTTGCCCATTCACGAACAATAGTTCTTGTTGAAGTTTCAGCATCTATCGTATCGCTGGTTTTGTTGCTGTCGGATACTCCGTTAGTTGCAAAAACAGAAATAGTATGAAGTAAACTATCCTGCGCCGGCGAATGATAGGTCTCATCTCCAGGTATAAATTTAAAAACGGCTGTGGTTGTGGGCATATTGATCTCCTTAAAGGTATTATAGATATTTATGCTTGGCCGGCCCTGAGAGGATCGAACTCCCATCTCTGGGTTCGAAGCCCAGAATTCTATCCATTGAACTAAAGGCCGAAAGTGGTGCTCCAGGCTGGTAACGATCCAGCGTCTATACATTACCAATGTATTGTACTGCCTTTGTACTACAAGAGCTCATAGAAAAACCCTATCGTGCATGGATGATCAGTCCGCAGAGGATAGGGCCGTATTTTGGAGCGGAATACCAGAATCGAACTGGTGACATGACCTTGGCAAGGTCGCGTTTTACCCCTAAACTAATTCCGCACTAGAGAAAACCCTACCGTATACGCAACATCCTGGAGAGGTCAACGTACATAGGGGGTAGGGCCGTATTACTTATCAAGCTGCACGTAGGCTTTTGAATCTATCAGCAGCGTAGCTGGCCGCAAATGCCTCGGGTTTCACAAAAGGTATAACGTTGCATACACCTTTGATGTAGCCAATTGCTTGGCCAATAACACAACTTGAACCGTGCATCTCATCTGGGTTGATGTCCAAGTGAACTTCGACTTCTCGTCCTTCTAGCACTTCGGCCAGTTTAAGATACAGTTCACTTACTTTGTACACTTCAGTCATCAAACGCAAACTAGGCCGACTGGCCTTTTGATCCCAGTCGCGTTCACGTTGTACTTCGCCAAACAACTTGCAACCGTTGTTGCCGTTGATATGAACCACAATGGCCAACACATAGTCGGCATACCATGCACCGTTGACTTTCACACGTTCGCTGTCGCAACCAAGATAAATTTTTGTCTCGGGTGTCTGGGCATCAATAAACTGTTTGACTTGATCTAGGTCTAGTTTTTTCATTTTTCACTTTCTACGTTATTAATTTTGCACCGATCAATCTATCTACCAAATCTTGATGGGGCCATTGTCCAGGATGACAGCCGTCAAAAAAATGTGGTGATTGGTTAACTAACTCTATCAAAGTCAGATTATCTTCTACAATTTTTAATTTTTCTATCAGTGGTAATGTGCTATTGTCAATTGATCTTGCATCAGATAGGGTGTTAGACAACGGAACATCTTTACCCAGTATTAATCTACGCCAGCTCGGTATAAAAAAATCTGGAGTGTACATAGTTAAAAATTCTGGTAACACATCTCCAGCCCCGCCTATCACAGCAACTTTTGCATTGTGTGTAGAAAAAAACTCTGCAAATTTTGAATAAACAGTGTTGGCATACCTGCCATCTCTGGAAAGTTCTGTATGAAACCAAATGATAAGATCTAACGGCTCGATATTTTTACATTCAATAAATTGATTTTGATATTTGTTTGCATTGCCTATCTCACAGGCAGGGTGAACAATCGGCAGTCCACTAAGATACCGGTTGGCTCGCTCTAATGTGTTTAGATTGCTGCCAGCATTTTGACTACAGTTATGGACCACATGTCCTCTATCTAGAAGCAAAAATTCTGTATGATGTTCTTGCAAGCCGGTACCAGACCCACCATAATTTGGTACTCCAAAACTACAGCCCAGTATCAGTATGTTCATTTTTGCTTTCAAAAATATTTATTGATGTATTTGGTGCCCAGGGAGGGACTCGAACCCTCACGGTTTCCCGCCGGATTTTGAGTCCGGTGCGTCTACCTATTCCGCCACCTGGGCTGACTTTCAAATGTGTATTTTTCAAGTTATCAACTTGGGATAATGTGAGGAATGTACGGAACCGCTCGCGGTCCACCATACAGTTGTTCAAAAAGTTTACGAGCTTCCTGTGGAGTATCAGCGTAGACTCGCTTTTTTTCCTCTCCTTGCGGAGTTCTCACAGTTGTTTCGTACATTGGCATATAATCTCCTTGTATGGTGCCCCAGAGGAGACTCGAACTCCTAAAATTTGGCTTCTAAGACCAACACGTATACCAGTTCCGTCACCGGGGCAAAATAAATACAGCATGATTGATGAACATGCTATTATGGCTCCGCTGTATCGTGTGGCCAATACACAATCTTATGTGCCGCCAAACTACGCTACAACTTCAAGACAGTTTAAACCTGACCCTATACTTGTAGCACAGCGTCGAGTGTTTAAACCTGATCCAATACTGGTGCCTCCTCCAGGTTCCGACCCTGGTTCCCCGGATTTTCAATCCGGTGCTATGACCACATCAGCTAAAGAGGCAAATTGATTGGTGGGTGATGAGAGGATCGAACTCCCGACAAACTGCGTGTAAGGCAGCGACTCTACCGCTGAGCTAATCACCCGTTATTCTATTCTTGTCAACGCATCTTCTCTAATGAGAAATTTGCGATCTTCATTTTCTTTATGAACACTCAACCATGTGATACCATCAAAGTGTCTCTTTGAGTAGATATTATCGCAAATCAAACGTTCTAATGTAATCTTGTTTTGAAATACCGCCATTTTTTCTGCGGGTGTTTTTGCTGTGACTTGTGCCATGGTTGTCTCCTTGCTACTGTACTTATATGGTGGAAGCGGTGAGATTTGCTTCAAATTTTGGCGGAAGAGGACGGAGTCGAACCCTCAAGGCGCTATTAACGCTCGGCTGTTTTCAAGACAGATGCCATCACCAGTTGGCTTGCTCTTCCATTTTTCTTAATCTGCTGTGTTCTTCTCTATGGCAGTTAGAACATAGTAAAACACATTTATCTACTTCTGCAAACAAGCGAGATAATTTCATTGCTCTTAATCCGTAATGTTCTTTTGTATTAGGATCTAGATGATGAAATTCTAATGCACCACGATATCTATCGTATCCGCAGTGTTCGCATTTACCACCTTTGTAGTCAATTGCTTTTTCTCGCGCTTCGATTAATCTGCGTCCAATGTCTGCTGCGTGGCATTTTTTACAAGTAGATTTCATTTTACCTGTAAAATTTAACGGGTTACTCTCCCCGCACAAACATAAAAACGGTTTTTTTACTGTGCCTTTAAGTTTTGATTGCATAAGTTTATCTCCTAAACTTATTTAGCATTTTATTGTAAATTTGCAATAAACCGGACTCTGACACACTTCCATATTAAATTAAAAAAAGCACTACCTTGTGTTTAAGGGTACGGAACACATGCCTGCGCTCCCTTCCCTCCAGCAACATAAAACGACTGTGACTAGCAGTCTACCGCGGCTTTCGCCCGTTCAGCGGCGCTGGATCTAATGAGATCCCTGGTAGTTGGGCCCATAGTCAATGAGTTTTCAACACACTTTTTCTAAACTTGGAGTAGCGGGTGAGATTTGAACTCACGGTTTTAGGGATTTGCAATCCCTTGCATTTGACCACTCTGCCACCGCTACATTAACTGGTCGGAGTAGTAGGGATCGAACCTACGACCTCATGGTCCCAAACCATGCGCACTACCAGGCTGTGCTATACTCCGGATTATTTCTTTCTAATTGACATTCCAACAAAGGTGCCACAAAACGCACCCAGACAGGCTGGAATGAGAAGCATGTGATCAGTAGTGTAGTTTACAACAGCAATTGCCGCAATAAAAAATACAATCACAGCCCACAGGCTTGCTTTTAAAACTTCATTGTTGTTTATTGATCTTAGATAGTAGGTATAAAAAACATCTGTAAAGAATAGAGCAAAAAATGTTATGACATATTCCCACATGCTATTTTTTCAACGTGGGCTCTTGAGTTTTGTCAACTTCTTGCGGTTCTGCAAATCTAGGATTTGGCTGATCCAAATACACTGGAAACAACTTCCAGCCAAAACTTTTCCAATACTTGTGAATGATGTTGTTGATAACAACCACACCAGCTACAAGCACAATAAAACCTATCACTGTCAAAATACTACCGGCTAAGAATACTGCCGCTTGATCCATGTCCATAATGCTATTCCTTGAGTGGAGCGGGGCAGGAGAATCGAACTCCTCGCTTTAGCTTGGAAGGCTAAGGTATTACCACTATACGAGCCCCGCGTTGAATACTTATTATACAGCATCTTCTCAGCGTTGTAAAGACATTTGGTAGCCTGTCCAGGTAACGATCCTGGGTCGCTCGATTATCAGTCGAGTGCTCTACCATTGAGCTAACGGGCTAAATAATTCATGCACATTGATGTTTACTTACAAAAACAATTGTATCGCACTATTGAATTGAGTCAACCAGGGTACGATGTAACCACAGTACTGGATCAAATTCAATCTGATCGCGAAGCTGGCAATCTTGCCTGGGTCAACTGGGATCAACCACTTGACCTTGATATACAATATTTTGAATAACTGGCACGGGTACTAGGGCTCGAACCTAGAATAACAGAGTCAAAGTCTGTGGTGTTACCATTACACTATACCCGAACAAAAACTTTATGGTGGTGATAGAAGGTATCGATCCTTCCTCCTCGGCTTATGAAGCCGGTGCGCATCCGTCTACGCCATATCACCTTGGGGTGTCGTATGAGAATCGAACTCATGATAGCGGAATCACAACCCGCGGTTTTGCCACTAAACTAACGTCACCATATAGAAACACACTGCTGATATCAGGCTAACGTTATGACATATTGGGTTTACTGCCGTATTCCCAGGCTATTCATAAACTCGCCACAATGTGTTTTTATATGGTAGGGGCACAGAGAATCGAACTCTGATTTACGGGTTAAAAGCCCGCTACTTTAGCCGTTAAGTTATACCCCCACTAATCTTATCACTCTTGTCACTGGTCATGACAGACTCTCCTTTTAAAAATTTGGTACCGCTGGAAGGAATCAAACCTCCATCCCCACGTTCGTAGCATGGTGTCCTGTTCATTGAACGACAGCGATTTTACTAATAAATACTTGGTCAATCAGCAATAGTCTATTGCACAAAGAAATGTACACGTTAGAGCTAATCCACATCAACAAAAAACAAAACTTATTTTTCCAAGACACTGAAATTGTGTCAGCGGAAGAAACAGATGCCTATCACGAAATGGTACGCAAACTGCACCGAAGAGGTATTGTGGATGAGCACCTGACAATTCAAAGCCACAGACTGCAACGAGAAGACGGTGCGTGGCAAAGCACGGTGACCATGAGTCATTTCAGAACTGTCGACAGCGCAGTGGCCTATCTAAAAACCTATGTCAGCAGTAGTTTCACCAACTACAGACAAAAAAAAAGTGCGTGGCACATAGAACACAAAATCATCACTGAAGACAATGTGTTAGACTCTACTGGAAAAGTAGTCCATGTGGCACTGGCCTGTCAACAAGATATTTGTTTTAAATTTGGCCGGTGCCCAACAGTAGAGCAAGGTGCATGCGATCTTGTTGCGGCCAAAACAGAACCTGGTAAAATATACCATATCCATCCAATTGGATAGAATTACACAAGATATGTTGGTGGTGCCCCGGGGGTGAATCGAACACCCGACCTCGGATTACAAAACCGATGTTTTACCACTAGAACTAACGGGGCAAATTTTGGCTCCTCAGGGTGGGATCGAACCACCGACACCTTGATTAACAGTCAAGTGCAACTACCGCTGTGCTACTGAGGAATAACTTTGGCCGAGTGTCAGGGAGTCGAACCCTGTGACCCACTTTCATGAATCTACGGATTAGCAATCCGCTGCCTTACCATCCGGCCCACACTCGAAGTGTACATTATATAGTCAACGTGAT
>Ga0315909_10008241_pt1 | contig 11457 bp, 11 predicted proteins | sample LakEriMetagenome_11_FD_203527 | JGI IMG/M metagenome (GOLD analysis project Ga0315909, IMG submission 203527) | Freshwater fungal communities from buoy surface, Lake Erie, Ohio, United States - Buoy 2 MA125 | ecosystem: Environmental > Aquatic > Freshwater > Lake | place: USA: Lake Erie, Ohio...
GCGACGACAGCGGTGCGGTGCTGGACGGCCCGGAGCAGGTTGGCGATCTCTTCATACAGGGACCGTCTTCAGCGCTCATGTACTGGGCCGACCGCACGCGTTCTCGCGCGACCTTTCAGGGCGACTGGACCCGCAGCGGCGACAAGTATTTCCGCGATGCCGAGGGCTACTACGTCTATGCCGGGCGCGGCGACGACATGCTCAAGGTCAGCGGTCAGTATGTGTCGCCCTTCGAGGTCGAATCAGCGCTGATGCAGCATGAAGCGGTTCTGGAAGCCGCAGTGATCGGGGTCGACGACGAGAATGGACTCACCCGCGCCAAAGCGTTCGTTGTCCTGAAAGATGCAGGGCAGGCAGACGATGCCCTGTCGCTGGCGCTGCAGACCTTCGTGAAGGGACGCCTGGCCCCCTACAAGTACCCGCGCCAGATCGCGTTCGTGCCTGAGCTGCCCAAGACCGCCACCGGCAAGATTCAGCGTTTCCGGCTGCGCGAGGCCGAGCGCGCGATGCCATGACACGGTCCCGTCGAACGCCCCGGGGGTGCGCTTGAACCCTGTATTGCCAGCACGCACGCCCGCCCTGTCGCAGCGCGGCGTACCCGCACCCGCGGGCAGGCATCACTTTGCGCAAATCGGCGCCATCCGGGTCGAGTACGCCTGGATCGAACCCGCTGCAGGGGCTGCAACTACGGCGGGCAACGGGCCAGCCGCGGCATCGCCCATCCTGGTCTTCCTGCACGAAGGACTGGGGTCGCTTGCCATGTGGAAAGACTTCCCGGCCCGACTGTGTCATGCCGTTGGCCTGCGCGGACTGGTGTATTCGCGCCCTGGCTACGGGCGATCGACGCCGCGCGCTGCAGACGAACACTGGGGCACCGACTTCATGCACCGGCAGGCGATCGAGGTGCTGCCCGCCCTGCTGGATCAGGTGACAGGCCCGGCGCCCATGCCACCCATCTGGCTGTTCGGCCACAGCGATGGCGCATCCATCGCACTGATTCACGCAGCCAAATTCCCGGCGCAAGTCGCAGGGGTGGTGTCGATGGCTGCCCATGTGTTCGTCGAAGACCTGTCCCTGCGCAGCATCAACGCGGCACGTCAGGCCTATCTGGAGCAGGACCTGCGGGGACGCCTTTCACGCTGGCATGACGATGTCGATTCGGCCTTCTGGGGCTGGAGCAACGCCTGGCTGCTGCCTGAGTTCTCGGATTGGAATCTGCGTGCTGAGCTGCAGGACATCCGTTGTCCTGTGCTGGCCATTCAGGGCGAGGACGATGAGTACGGCACAATGGCTCAGATCAGCGCCATCGAGACGTCCGTTGCGGACACCGAGCGCCTGGCACTGGCGCGCTGCGGGCATTCCCCGCACCGCGACCAGCCCCAGACGGTCATCGATGCGGTGAAACATTTTCTGTTGACCCGATCCGCCGAACCAGACCGGCCATCATCCCTGGAGACCTCATGACACCGACCGATCCGATCATTCAGCCCGCGGCCCACACCGCAGACAGTGCATCCGCCAGCGGCCCCACCCCGTCGCGCCGTGCGTTTCTGGCCCGCAGCGGTGGAACGGCCGCCGCGCTCGCGCTGCCCGCACCGTTCATTCACGCACAGCCCGCCAAACTGAAGGTCGGCATGATGCTGCCCTCGAGCGGCGCATTCGCTGCACTGGGCACCGCGATCAACAACGGCTTCAAGATGGCTGTGGCCGAACGCGGCGGCAAGATCGGCGGACGCGAGATCGAGTACTTCACGGTCGACGACGAATCCAACCCCGCCAAGGCCCCCGAGAACACCAATCGGCTCGTGCAGCGCGACAAGGTCGACGTGCTGGTCGGTACGGTGCATTCGGGTGTGGCGCTGGGCATGGCCAAAATCGCGCGCGAAACCGGCACCCTGCTGCTGATCCCCAACGCCGGTGCAGACGACATCACCGGCCCGATGTGTTCGCCCAACATCTTTCGCACTTCGTTTTCAAACTGGCAGCCGGTCCATCCGCTGGGCAAGGTGATGGCCGAGCGCGGTCACAAGACCGCGGTGTGGATCTCCTGGAAATACGCGGCCGGCGACGAAAGCGGCGCGTCGTTCAAGCAAGGCTTCGAGAAGGCGGGTGGCAAGGTCGTCAAGGAACTCGGCCTGCCCTTCCCCAACGTCGAATTCCAGCCGCTGCTGGCCGAAATCGCCGCACTCAAACCCGATGCCGTGGCCTGCTTCTTTGCCGGTGCCGGTGCCGCAAAATTCGTTGCCGACTACGCTGCGGCCGGTCTGAAGGACAAGATCCCGCTGTACGGGTCGGGCTTCCTCACCGACGGCGTGCTGCAGGCCGTGCAGGCCCAGGCGCAAGGTCTCATGACCACGCTGCACTATGCCGACTCACTGCCCAGCGCGCGCGACAAGGAGTTCCGCACCCGCTACGCCGTGGCCTACAAAATGCAGCCCGACGTCTATGCCGTGCAGGGCTACGACACCGGTCTGGTGCTGGCGCAGGCCATGGAAGCGGTCAAGGGCGACTTCGGCAACAAGCAGGGCCTCATCAAGGCCATGGAAGGCGTGAAAGTCGACAGCCCGCGCGGCACCTGGACCATGTCCAAGGCGCACAACCCCATCCAGGACATCTATCTGCGTCGCGTGGAAGGCGAGCAGAACAAGTACGTCTCGGTGGCCTGGAAGGCGCTGGCCGACCCGGCGCGCGGCTGCAAGTTGGGCTGATCGGCTGCAGGCCATGGACAGCGTCGCCTCGTTTCTGATTCAGGTGCTCAACGGGCTGCAATACGGCCTGTTGCTGTTCCTGGTCGCCTCGGGGCTGACGCTGATCTTCGGCATCATGGGCGTGATCAACCTCGCCCATGGCAGCTTCTACATGATCGGCGCCTATCTGGCCTGGTCGCTGGCCTCGCAGTTCAACAGCCTGCTCGCCGCCATCGTGGTAGGCGTGGTGTTGTCGGTGGGGCTGGGCCTGCTGCTTGAGCGTCTGCTCATCCGGCACTTCTATCATCGCGACCATCTCTACCAGGTGCTGCTCACCTACGGTCTGATCCTGATCTTCGAGCAGTTGCGCTCGATCATCTGGGGCGATGATGTGCAAGGCGTGAAGGTACCCGAGCTGTTCAATCACTCGATCCCACTGACCGATACCCTGTCGTATCCGGTCTATCGCCTGGTGATTTCCGCGGCCTGCATCCTGATCGCACTGGGCATGCACTGGCTCATCCGGCACACCCGGCTGGGCATGATGATCCGGGCCGGCGCACACAACCGGGAAATGACCGAAGCGATGGGCATCAACATCCGTTTGCTCTTTGCTCTGGTGTTTGCACTGGGCACCGCGCTGGCGGCCTTCGCAGGCATGCTGGCTGCGCCGGTGTCATCGGTCTATCCGAACATGGGCAGCCAGGTGCTCATCATCTGTTTCGTCGTGGTCGTGATCGGTGGCATCGGGTCGGTCAAAGGCGCCTTGGTGGCCGCCCTGCTGATCGGCCTGGCCGACACCTTTGGTCAGGTCTACGTGCCCGAGCTCGCTGGCATGGTGGTCTATCTGCTCATGGCGGCCGTGCTGATCTTTCGTCCTGAGGGACTGTTCCGCAAGACCTGACGCCGTGGTGTGAAACCGGCCCTTCATGATCGCAACCTCACCCTCTCACGCGCCCCGACTGCTGGGCATTCTGTTGAGCCTGGCCTTGCTCGGACTCGCCCTGTTTCCCCTGGTGGGCGAGACCTTCTATCTGCAGTTGCTCACCAAGGTGATGATCCTTGCCATCTTCGCGATGAGCCTCGATCTGCTCGTGGGCTACACCGGCCTGGTGAGCCTGGGGCATGCGGCGTTCTTCGGGCTGGCAGGTTATGCGCTTGCGCTCATCCAGCCCAAATACGACCCGATGTCGCTCTTCATCACGCTGCCTGCGGCGCTTGCGCTGTGTGCGGTCTTTGCGCTGATCACCGGAGCGCTGGTGCTGCGCACCCGCGGCATCTACTTCATCATGGTGACGCTGGCCTTTGCGCAGATGGTGTATTTCATCTTTCATGACACCAAGCTCGGCGGTGGCTCAGACGGCTTGTACATCAACAACAAGCCGCTGGTGGGCTGGGGCGATACCGTGCTCCTCGACCTCGACAACAAGACCGCTTTCTACTATCTCGTGCTGGTGCTGATGGTGTTGGTGTACGGGCTGTTGCGGCGCATCCTCGCCTCCAATTTCGGGCGGGCGCTGCAGGGCATTCGCGTTAACGAACACCGCATGCGGGCGATCGGCTTTCCGGTGTTTCGCTACCAGCTCGGTGTCTATGTGCTGGCTGGTGTGCTGGGCGGACTGGCAGGCTATCTGTCGGCTGCGCAATTCGGATTCGTGAACCCGGAAATCATTTCCTGGCATCAGTCGGGCGCAGTGCTCATGATGGTGATTCTGGGCGGCATGGGCACGCTCAGCGGCTCGCTGATCGGCGCCTTTGTGTTCGTGCTGCTCGAGGAGTTCTTCAAGGACGACACGGTGTTTGGTGGGCTGGCCAAGCACTGGCAGCTGATGATGGGCTTGCTGATCGTGGCGGTCGCCTGCTTCCTGCCCAAGGGCGTGGTCGGGTTGCTGTCACGCGACAAGGCAGTGCGCTGATGCTGGAGGTCACCGCACTCACCAAGGTCTTTGGCGGCTTGCGCGCCAATGCCGATGTCTCGCTCACCGTACAGGTAGGCGAGATCCATGTCGTGATCGGGCCCAACGGGGCCGGCAAGAGTACGCTCATCAATATGCTCTCTGGCGACCTGCCACCCACCGGGGGCAGCATTCGCCTTGATGGCCGCGACATCACGGCCCTGTCGTCCGATGCGGTGTCGCGGCTGGGCGTGGGCCGCAGTTATCAGAAGACCAATATCTTCGGCATGTTCACCGTGCTGGAGAACTGCAGGCTGGCGGCGCAATCACGCGCCCCGCGCGCCTGGAAGCTCTTCACCCCGGCCGACACCCATGCCGACACCCTTGCGCTGGCCAAGCGGGCCATCGCACTGGCCGAACTCGACGGACGTGAGTCGCGTCTGGCCAGCACGCTGTCGCATGGTGAACAACGCCAGCTCGAAATTGCGCTGTCTCTGGCCACTTCGCCACGGGTGCTGCTGCTCGATGAACCGCTGGCCGGCATGGGTGCCGAGGAATCGCTGCGCATGGTCGCGCTGATCAGCAAACTGCGCGCAGACCACGCGATCCTGCTGGTGGAGCACGACATCGACGCCGTCTTCGCACTCGCCGATACCCTGACCGTCATGGTTGAAGGCAAGGTGCTGGCAAGCGGCTCGCCTGCCGCCATTCGAGCCAATGCGCAAGTGCAGTCGGCCTACCTGGGCGAGGAGGCGCAGCATGGCTGAGCCGCTGATCCAGGCCACCGGCATCGACACCTTCTATGGCGCCAGCCATATTCTTCGAGGCGTGGATTTTCGCGTCCAGCGCGGCGAAGCCGTGGGTCTGATGGGGCGCAATGGCATGGGCAAGACCACGCTCATCAAGTCGCTGCTGGGGCTCACGCCAGTGCGTGCGGGCGAGATTCGCATTGCGGGCCAATCGATGCGCGGCGCAGCACCCTACCGCATTGCCCGCGCGGGCGTGGGCTATGTGCCCGAGGGCCGAGGCATCTTTCCGACCCTGTCGGTTATCGAAAATCTTCAGATGGCTGCCCGCCCCGGGGTGGACGGCCGGCGCGACTGGACGCTGGAGCGCGTGCTGCAGACCTTCCCGCGCCTGGCCGAGCGTCGGGCGCATGGGGGAACGCAATTGTCGGGCGGCGAGCAGCAGATGCTGTCGATCGGGCGTGCCCTCATGACGCACCCGGATGTGCTCTTTCTGGATGAAGCCACAGAAGGCCTCGCGCCGCTGATCGTGGCCGAAATCTGGCAGATCATCGGACGCATTCGCGCATCCGGGATCGCCACGGTGGTGGTCGACAAGAATTTCCGCTCGGTGCTCAAGCACACTGACCGGGCGGTCGTCATGGTCAAAGGGCAGGTGGCCCTGGAGTCGGTCTCTTCCAGCCTGCTCGACGATCCCGCCCAGCTCAGCATGCTGCTGGGCGTCTGACCCACCGGCGCAGGCATGTCTGACGCTGCGCCCCCGCCGCCTCCACTCTTCCGACTGCTGCTGCTGGTGCTGGGCGTGGGCACCGTCAATGGCTTGTCGCGCGTGACGCTGCCCCTGCTGGCTGCGTCATCGGGTGCACAGCCCTGGCAGATCGGACTGGTCGGGGCGCTGGGCTATGCGGGCATGCTGACCCTGTCGCTGCCCATGGGGCCGCTGATCGAGCGCCATGGCGCACGGCGCCTCTTCATCTTCGGCGCCACGACTGCGGCATGCCTGTTCTCGCTCATGGCCTGGCTGCACACACCCTGGGCCATCATTGCAGTGGCTGCGCTCATGGGTCTGGCCCTGCCCTTTCGCAACGTGCCGGTGCAGACCGAGTTTCTGGCGATGCTGCCGCGCCTGGGTCCGGCTAAGGCCGGATGGCAGCGGGCCACCAGCATGTCGGGCATGTACCTGGTGGGACCCACGATTGCCGGCGCGGGCATTGCCGCGGCTGGCTTCGCTCCGGTGCTGTACACGGCAGCCGGTGTGCTGGTGCTGGGTATCGTGGCGGGCGCTGGTGTGCTGGGGCGTCGCCCTGCGCGCCAGCAAGGGGCGAGCGGTCTGGACTTAGGCGCCCGGCTGCGCGGTCAGTTGAGCTTTTTACGCAACGACTCGAGCTTGCGTCGCACCCTGTCGATCGATTTCGTCACGCAGATTGCTGCAGCGTACTTTGTGGTCTTCGGTGTCGCGATGGCGGTGCGCCAATTCGGTATGAGCAGGCAGGCGGCAGTAGCGCTCGTCACGGTGCAGGGCTGCACTTACGTGCTGATGCTGCTCACGGGTGGTGGCTACATCTCGCGTCTTGGACGCAGCACCTGTTATCGCATTGCGCTGGGACTGCTGTGCATCCAGGCCCTGTGCTTTGCAATCGCAAGCGGGCCCGCAGGGCTATGGGTGGCCTCGATCCTCATGGGCCTTGGAATGGGCATCCAGGGCCTGCTAAGCACCACGCGTTTTGCCGAACTCATGGCTCAGCACGGCCGCGGGCGTGTGGCGGGGCTCAGTTCGATGGGCCCTCCGGCCGGAGGCATTCTGGGTGGCGTGGGCGGCGGACTGTTCAGTCAGCAGTTCGGTTTGCAGGCGGGTTTCCTGCTGCTGGCGGTGATCTTCGGGCTGGCGCTGTTCACCACCTGGCGCGACACCGAAGGCTGGTGAGTCTCTGCCCCGAACGCGCCTTATTCCTTGAAGCCGGAGGCGCGGATGACCGGCTCCCACTTGGCCCGATAGGCATCGAGTTCACGCGCAGTTTGTGCAGACGAGCGCACCATCGGGTCCATGCTGCCGGCCCGAAATTTCGCCTGCATCTCGGGCGACTTCATCGTGTCTTCGATGGCCCGCGCAATCAGCGCCTGCCTGGCTGCAGGCATTGAGGCTGGTGCAAACAGCGTGCTCCAGCCATCGGCCACCAACTCGATGCCGGATTCACGCATCGTGGGCAGGTTCCCGGTCTGGGGCGAGCGCTGGGAGGCGCCCACCGCCAGGATGCGCAGTTTGCCGCTTTGCACCGCAGGCAGCAGCGAATCCAGCGTATCCACGGCGACTGGAATCTGACCGCCGATCAGATCGGTGATCAGCGGCGCCGAGCCGCGATACCCCACGACCTGCGCCGAGACCTTGGCCGCATCAGCCAGCATGAGTGCGAAAAAGTGCGGCAGGCTGCCTGTGGCCGGCACACCGATATTGGCCTGATTGGGATTGGCCCGCAGCCAGGCGAGCAGGTGCGTCAGCTCACGCACCGGCACCGCTGGCCCCACTGCAATACCGAAGTCGTAGCGGGCGATCTGCGAGAGGGGCACGAAATCCTTGCGCGGGTCGTAGCCCACGTTGGATGCAACGAGCGGCGCCACGACGGCAATGGCCGGGTTGCCCATCAGCAGCACGTTCTGATCGGCCGGGGTTGCCTTCACCAGTTGGGCGGACAGTCGCCCACCCGCACCCGTCTTGTTCTCGACCAGCACCGGCACGCCCAATTTATCCTTGAGCCCCTCGGCCAACAGGCGCGCGCCACGATCGGCCGCACCGCCTGGCGCATAGCCCACCACAATGCGCAGCGGGCTCTCCAGACTCTGAGCGCGGGCTGCGGGCAGTGCGATCACTGCCGCGCAAAAAGTGGCCATCGCGCACACCATGCTTCGTCTCATGTCACCAACTCCTTGTTCAGCTAATCGTGGTTGACGTTGGCGGCGCCGGCTGCGGCGTTTGAAGCCGTCGCAGCCGCCGCGCGCGCCAGCCGGTCGCGCACAGCGTCCCAAGCGGGCGCATCAGGCGGCGCCACGACAAGCATGCGCATCACACCGCGGGCATCGAGTATGCGCAGGCCCGCATAGAGCGCCGCTTCCCAGTCGTCTGCTGTGGCCGGCGCTTCGACCCATATCACGCGGGGCCAGGTACTCGGTTCACTTGCATCGTAGTAAGCGCTCTGCGCGGGCTCATGCGGCGACCACACGCCCACCGTCTGTCCAGCCCTCACACAGTCCGACAGCCGCTGCGCTAGCGCAGACTGATCCACCAACTCGACCGCTGCACGTGGGCTGTAATGCGCAGCCAGCGTGCCCGAGGCGCGCGGCGCATGTTCATCGGGATCGGCCAGCATCTGACCCAGCACGGCCTCGATCTCGTCCCGACGCACGCGACCCGGTCGCAGCAGGGCCGCACGCTCGCGCGTCAGATCAACAATGGTCGACTCCACGCCCACTTCGCAGGCTCCCCCATCGAGCACCAGCGGGGCTTCATCACCCAGGTCATCGAGTACATGCTGCGCCGTGGTCGGGCTGACCTTGCCGAAACGATTGGCTGAAGGGGCGGCCACACCGCTGCCACCCAGCTGTGTGAAGCGATGCAGCAAGGCCTGAGCCACCGGATGGGACGGACACCGCAGACCGATGCTGTCCTGCCCACCGCAGGCCCAGGGTGCTGCCTCGGCTGCGCGTGGCACGATCAGCGTCAGCGGCCCCGGCCAGAAGGCGGCCATGAGGCGCCGCGCACGTGCATCCAGTACACCCCATCGCCGCGCTTGCGCGGCGTCCACCACATGCACGATCAGCGGGTGATCAGCCGGGCGCCCCTTGAGCGCATAGATCGCTGCCACCGCCTCGCGCTGCGACGCATCGGCCCCCAGGCCATAGACCGTCTCCGTGGGCAGCGCCACCAGGCCACCTGCACGCAATTGACGCGCCGCCCGATCAATGGCCTGCGCAGTCGGTGTCTCGATCAAGGTCGATCACTCAAGGACGAATGCCGAGTTGATGCTCGATCAGCACGGCTGTTTGCAGGCATTCATCGACGCTGGCGCCCAGCACCGTGGCATGACCCATCTTGCGGCCCGGGCGCGCCTGCGATTTGCCATACAGATGCAGCTTGACCCCGGGATGCGCCAGCACCGCCGCCCAGTCGGGCTCACGCGCAACGTCCGTATTGCCGGCCTGGCCATCCTGAGCAAACCAGCAATCGCCCAGCAGGTTGACCATGACTGAGGGCGCAAGCGCCTGTACCGAGCCCAGCGGCATGCCGGCCAGCACGCGCACCTGCTGCTCAAACTGACTGCTCACGCAGGCATCGATGGTGTAGTGCCCCGAGTTATGCGGGCGGGGCGCCATCTCGTTGACCACAAGGCTGCCATCGGCCAGCAGAAAGAATTCCACGCACAACACGCCCACATAGTTCAGGCGCTGCGCGATCTGCAGCGTAGCCTCAGTCGCCCGCTGCGCCATCGCGGCATCGATGCGAGCCGGCACCACCGACACCGCCAGAATGCCGCCGCGATGTTCGTTCTCCGACACCGGAAAGGCTGCTGCAGCGCCGTCAAAACCTCGTGCGACGACGGCCGAGAGTTCAAGGGCCAGGGACAGGCGCTTTTCCAGCACGCAAGCCACCTCGGCTCCGGCAGACGCCGTGAACGCATCGAATGCGGCCAGCGCCTGCTCACGATCGGCCACGCGTGCCTGGCCCTTGCCGTCATAGCCCAGCCGCGCCACCTTCAAGATCCCTGGGAAGAGCGCATCGGGTGCGGCGATCAGGTCGGCACGCGTGCGCACCGCAGCATAGGGCGCAACCGTGATGCCACAGCCCTGCACAAAGGCCTTCTCGGCGATGCGGTCCTGCGCAATGGCCACCGCCGATGCAGGCGGGCTCACCACAATGTCGCGCGCCAGACGTTCAAGCGAGCGGGCCGGCACGTTCTCAAACTCAGTGGTCACCGCACGACAGGTGCGCGCCAGTTCATCCAGCGCCGCAGCGTCCAGATAATCCGCCTGCACATGGCGATCGGCGACCGACCCTGCCGGGCTGTCCCCACCCGGATCGAGCACACACACTTTGTAGCCCAGCGACTGCGCCGCCATGCAGAACATGCGACCCAGTTGCCCGCCCCCGAGCAAACCGAGCCAGGAGCCTGGCGGCAGGGGCGGTACCGGTCGATGCAGCGGTTCGCTCATACGTGTCACGCCGCTGGAGGCAGCGTCATGTCGCGCGCAGCCTGGGTCTGACGCTCACGGAAGGTCTTCAGTTGCGCAGCCAATGCTGTGTCATGCGCTGCCAGGATCGCCACCACATGCAGCGCCGCATTGGCCGCGCCCGCCTCACCGATCGCGAAGGTGGCCACCGGAATGCCTTTGGGCATCTGCACGATCGACAGCAGCGAGTCTTCGCCGCGCAGGTATTTCGACGGTACGGGCACACCGAAGACCGGGACCAGCGTTTTCGACGCAATCATGCCGGGCAGGTGCGCGGCACCGCCTGCGCCCGCGATGATGGCGCGCAAGCCGCGCGCCTGCGCGCCTTCTGCAAAGGCAAACATCTCATCGGGCATGCGGTGCGCAGAAACCACTTTGGCCTCGTGCGGTACCCCAAACGCCTGCAGCACATCGACCGCATGGCGCATGACTTCCCAGTCGCTGCTGCTGCCCATGACCACGCCCACCACCGGATGCGATGTGCTCATCTCAAAGCTCCTGTCCGGTCAGGCGCACCAGCGCTTCGCGGTACTTAGCTGCCGTGCGTTCAACCACCTCGACAGGCAAAGGCGGAGGCGGCGGGCGCTTGCCCCAGTCCTTCAGTGTCTCGAGGTAATCGCGCACAAACTGCTTGTCGAAACTGGGTGGCGAGATTCCCACCTTGTATGAATCGGCGGGCCAGAACCGCGATGAATCGGCGGTGAGCACTTCATCCATCAGATGCAGCGTGCCTGCGTCATCCAGCCCGAACTCGAACTTCGTGTCGGCAATGATGATGCCGCGCTGCGCGGCAAACTCGGCTGCGCGCCTGTACAACTCGAGCGACACGCTGCGCATGCGCTCGGCCAGTGGGGCACCGATGGCCTGCACCATCTGATCAAAGCTGATGTTCTCGTCGTGCTCGCCCTG
>Ga0315909_10008243_pt1 | contig 11456 bp, 9 predicted proteins | sample LakEriMetagenome_11_FD_203527 | JGI IMG/M metagenome (GOLD analysis project Ga0315909, IMG submission 203527) | Freshwater fungal communities from buoy surface, Lake Erie, Ohio, United States - Buoy 2 MA125 | ecosystem: Environmental > Aquatic > Freshwater > Lake | place: USA: Lake Erie, Ohio...
AGTCCATTGAAAATGATGGGAGTTGATAATTGGAGTGAAGCAAAAATTAATAGTTTTTTCCCTGCTGCAAGAAGACCAATTGAGTTGACAAGATTCCAAAGTGCCGTAGCCGCAAATAATTTTGTGAACTATGAAGATTATTTTTATGGAAACACCGCTTCTCTAATGAACTCTCGTTTGAGTATCCGTGGGGGCGATGAAAAGACTAAATTCTTTGTCTCAGGGTCATTAACAGATGAAGGCGGTATTGTAAGAAGAACAGGATTTGAAAGACAATCCATTAGAGCAAATATAGAACACAAGCTTTCTAAGGATATTGTTCTTACAGTCAATTCCAATTATATTAGAACAAACACCGATCGTGGATTTACTGGAAACCAAAATAATTCAGGGGCAAGTATAGGTTACAATATTGCATACGTTCCCAATTACTTTGATTTAAGACCAGTTAATGGCGTGTATCCTGCTAATCCATATTTTGCAGAAAATCCAGTAGCTGTAACAGATAATGCAATCAATAATTCATTGGTGAATCGTTTTATTCAGTCTTTTAGTTTAGATGTTAATTTATTTAAAAATGAAAAATCTCAACTAAAATTCAAAATGAATGGAGGGCTTGATTATGTTCAAAACTCTTCTAATATTTATTTGCCAGATGATTTACAATTCCAACGTGGACAAGCCAACCCAGGTGATGTATTAGTTGGTAGACAAGAAAGTATGAACACCAACTTTCAAGCTGCATTTGCTTATGATTGGCAAGTGAAGCGTGTAAATATGAGTACTCAAGTTGGTTTGGTAAGACTAGATTTTAAAAACAATGGACTGTTTAATCGCGGTAGAGGTTTAGCACCGGGCCAAACTAATATTAAACAAGCAACTGTACAAGAAGTTGAATCACAATTTGAAAGTACACAAAGTGATGTGGGTATTTTTGTACAACAGCAAATGAATTTTGAAGATAAGATTATTGGAACGGTAGGTATGCGTTGGGATAAATCTAACACCAACGGCAATGCCAATCAATTTTATGCATTTCCTAAAGCATCTTTAGCGATTAATTTAACCAACTTTGATTTCTGGAAAATTAATGCCATCTCACAATTTAAACCTAGGATTGCTTATGGTCAAACTGCAGGGCCAGTTCCATTTGGAGCAACATTTACCTCTTTAGGAGGTGTTAATATTGGAGGGTTGTTAGGATCCACCGTTGCCACTAGTGTAGGTAATTTAAATATACTTCCTGAGCGTGCATCTGAAATTGAATTTGGATTAGATGCAGGATTGTTTAATAACAGAATAATGTTTGAAGCAACTTATTATGTTAAGACTACTAAAAATAACTTGCAACCATTAACTCTTTCTCCAGCAACAGGAGTGGTAAGCACTACTAGTAACGAAGCGGAAATGCGAAATAAGGGTATTGAATTAGGATTGTCAGGTACAATTATTCAAAAATCTAACTTCAGATGGTTCTCACGTTTATTGTGGTGGAAGAATGATGTGTTGATTACTAAATTGGGTATCCCATCTTATACCACTGGTGCTTTTGGTACAGCATTAGGAACTTTTTTAATTCAACAAGGTGTTGCGCCAACTACCATTGTTGGTACACCAGCTGTATCTCCAGGTGTATTTACAGTTTGGGGAAATGCTCAGCCTGATTGGACTACTTCTTGGTCTAACAATATTACCTTCTTGAAAAATTTTGATTTAAGTATTTTGACTGAATATAGAAGTGGCGGAGATAATGTCAATTTAACTTCGTTCTTAACCGATGGTGGGGGTACTACTAAAGGTTGGTTTGATGATGATAATAAAGACGGAATTCCAAATGGTCGTCAAAGAGCCCCTGCACCATTTAATAATGCAGGTCGTTGGGTGCAGGATGCAACATTCTTAAAGATTCGTGAAGTTGGACTGTATTATACTTTACCAAAAGAAACCCTTAGTAAAACATTCGGCAATATCATACAACGTGCAAGAATTGGGGTGTCTGGTAATAATGTATTCTTAGCTACTAAATATGTTGGGTATGATCCTGAAACATCCACTTTTGGTGCTCAGGCTTTGGCTAATAACGTTGATGTTGCGCCATATCCTTCTTCAAGAAGATTATTTTTTCACTTACAAATTGACTTCTAAATTATTCGCATATGAAAAAGTTTCAAATATTATTAATATCAGGAATTACCGCCTTGTTTTTTGGGTGTAATCCACTAGAAGTAAAAGAACTGACCGATCCCAATAATCCGAGTGAGGCAAGTGTTTCTAACAATGCATCACGTAGGCAAATTCAGTTCTTAGTAACAGGGCTTGAACAAAGACATAAAGGTTATGTAACCAACATCTGTCAGGCTTGGAATACTTTCGGAAGAGAAATCTGGTACCTCAATGCTTCCGACCCTCGTTTCCAAACAGATTGGTTGGGTCAGGCTGGCCGAGTACCAGATGCAGCATATTTTGGATTTGGTGCAACAGGCGGGGGATCTTATGCCACACCATATCAAGCAATTAAACAAGGATTGGTATTGATTGATGCAGCAAATAATTCTGGTGCACTAACAGCACAGGAAAAAAGAGCTATTGCAGGTTTTTCTAAAACCATCATGGCGTATCAATATTTAATTCCTGCAAATTGGTTGTATGAAAATGGAATTCGTACAGATATTAAAGATCCACTTAAACCAGGACCTGTTAGATCTTACACAGCTTCTTTAGGATTTATAGACTCTTTATTAAGTGCTGGTTATGAAGATTTAAATAATGCTGGATCTGTGTTTCCATTTACGCTGACTGCAGGTTTTAATGGGTTTAACAATATTGATGGATTAAAAAGATTAAACAAAGCTATTACTGCTCGTGTAGCTATTTATCGCAAAGATTGGCAAGGTGCTTTAACCGCTTTGAGTTTATCTTTTATGAATCTTACCGGTGCATTAACTGCAGGACCTGCACATACATTTGGTGCACCTCCTGATGGCTTTAATCCTATGTTTTATGTTTTAGATGCAAATATCAATACCATTGTTGTAGTACATCCTTCTGTATTAGCAGATGCAACACCTGGTGATGCGCGGGTAGCAGCAAAATTCCATCAACGTTTAGTTCCAGTAACTGTAACAACCGATGCAACACCTTTGGTTGGAACACACCAAGATAAAAGATGGACAACCAATATGGCACCAATGCCTTTTATTAAAAATGAGGAATTAATATTGATTAAAGCGGAGGCCCATGCTCAGTTAAACCAAACTGCTGATGCAGTAAGTGCAATCAATATCATTAGAACTGCTGCAACTATTGGAAATTATGGTGGCGCAACAACTCAAGCAGCGCTCATTAATGAAATTTTATACCAACGTAGATATTCGCTTTGGGCAGAACCTTGGGGACACAGATGGATTGATGCTCGTAGATACGATCGTTTAAATACCATACCAACTTCTTTTGACCAAGGAACAATTTTTAAACAATTCCCACGTCCACAAGCAGAAATCAATTGGGATTTATATGCAGGGGGCTAATTAATAATTGGAAATTCATTTTAATAAGAGGTCGCTTTTAGCGGCCTCTTATTATGTTAGGGATTGCCATTTCTCACTGCGTTCGAAATGTCTTCCCCAATGGAGGCCTTACCCAAAGCCAATGGGATTGTCGGCTTCACTTTGTTTCGCCGACTTCCTCGGCTATGGCCTTACCCAAAGCCCTCGCATCGGCTTCGCCGCTGCTGGTTTTTTCATTTCCTCACTTAGCCGAATAAATTCGGCACGTTCGCAAATAAAAAAACCCTCTCACTTTCGTTCGAGGGCTTTGTAGCCGGTACGGGAATCGAACCCGTCTTTGCCCCGTGAAAGGGGGCTGTCCTAACCGATAGACGAACCGGCCATGGTTTTATCTTTCGGGTTGCAAAAATAAGAGGCAAATTGTTTTCTGCCAAACTTTTTTATCAAATTACGCAAATTGATTTTAGAAACTGTAAATTTGCATCCCTAACGCTAATTAATCAAATTAAAACAGCTATCAATGAGTACAGTAAAAGTTGCTATTAACGGTTTTGGAAGAATCGGTCGCTTGGTATTTCGTCAGATTTACAATATGAAAGGCATAGATGTAGTTGCAATTAACGATTTAACCAGTCCAGCGGTATTGGCACATTTATTAAAATACGACAGTGCACAAGGACGATTTGATGCTACTGTAACTTCAACAGATGATTCAATTGTGGTAAACGGTGAAACCGTAAAAATATATGCTCAACGTGACCCAGCTCAAATTCCTTGGGGTGCACATGGTGTTGATGTAGTGATTGAGTCAACCGGATTCTTTACAGATAAAGACAAGGCAGAAGCGCATATTAAAGCAGGTGCTAAAAGAGTCGTTATTTCTGCTCCAGCTACTGGTGATTTAAAAACAGTTGTATTTAATGTGAATCATGCCATTTTAGATGGTTCTGAAACCATTATTTCTTGTGCTTCTTGTACTACCAACTGTTTAGCTCCAATGGCTAAAGTATTGAATGATCAATATGGAATTTTAACAGGTATCATGAGTACTATTCATGCCTATACCAATGATCAAAATACATTGGATGCTCCTCACCCTAAAGGTGATTTAAGAAGAGCAAGAGCAGCAGCTGCAAATATTGTTCCTAATAGTACAGGTGCAGCTAAAGCAATCGGATTGGTTTTACCTGAGCTAAAAGGCAAGTTAGATGGAAGTGCACAGCGTGTTCCTACAATCACTGGTTCATTAACTGAGTTAACCACTATCTTAAGCAAAAAAGTAACTGCAGAAGAAATTAATGCTGCAATGAAAGCTGCTGCAAATGAAAGCTTCGGTTACAACGAAGATGAAATTGTAAGCTCAGATATTATAGGAACTCATTTTGGTTCTTTATTTGATGCTACTCAAACCAAAGTAATGACCGTTGGCGATACACAAATGGTGAAGACAGTAAGCTGGTACGATAACGAAATGAGTTATGTAAGTCAGTTGGTAAGAACTGTTCAATATTTTGCTGGCCTTATCAGCAAATAATAAGTTAACAATAGCTTTGAAAGCCGTTTCGATTTTTCGGGACGGCTTTTGTTTTTTGGTTAAATTGCCTTCAAATAAATTTTTATGACGAGTCCTTTTGTTGCTTTTAATTTTTCAGGAAAAAAAGCCTTAATTCGAGTTGATTTTAATGTGCCCCTAGATAAGCAAACCTATGCTATTGGTGATGATAATCGTATGCGGGCTGCGGTACCAACGATTGTGAAAATTTTGCAAGATGGTGGTTCGGTTATTTTAATGAGTCATTTGGGTAGACCCAAAGAAGGACCAGAAACTAAAAGTTCTTTAATACATATTACTGGTCATTTGCAAACCTTATTGAGTAATGCAATGAAAAAAGAAGTATTGGTTCAATTTGCGAATGATTGCATTGGCCAACAAGCATACGATAAATCTGAAAATTTAAAAGCTGGCGAAGTTTTATTACTCGAAAATTTGCGATTTTATAAAGAAGAAGAAAAAGGAGATCCTGCTTTTGCTGAAAAGCTAAGTAAACTAGGTGATGTATATGTAAACGATGCATTTGGAACGGCGCATAGAGCCCACGCATCCACAGCAGTTATTGCACAGTATTTTAGTTCAGAGAATAAAATGTTTGGTTTATTAATGGAAGGTGAAGTAAGGGCAGCTGAGTTGGTTTTACATAAAGCGGCTAAACCATTCACTGCAATTATTGGTGGAGCAAAAGTGAGTGATAAGATTTTGATTATTGAGAATTTATTAGAGCGTGCTACAGATATAATTATTGGTGGGGGAATGGCTTACACATTTATGAAAGCACAGGGAGGACAAATAGGAAAAAGCCTATGCGAAGAAGATCGTTTAAATACTGCTTTAGATATATTAAATAAAGCTGCAGCCAAAGGAGTAAATATACATTTGCCAGAAGACAGTATTGTTGCAGATAATTTTGCTGCCGACGCCAATACAAATGTTGCACAAAGTAATCAAGTACCTGATGGTTGGATGGGATTAGATATTGGACCAAAAGCTGCTGAGTCTTTTGCTGCAACTATTAAAAGTTCTAAAACCATTTTATGGAATGGACCTATGGGGGTGTTTGAAATGGAAAAGTTTCAACAAGGAACTAAAGCCATTGCTATTGCAGTAGCTGAAGCAACTGCTAATGGGGCATTTAGTTTAGTAGGAGGAGGAGACAGTGTTGCTGCTGTAAACCAATTTGGTTTTGCAGATCAAGTGAGTTATGTGAGTACAGGAGGTGGTGCTATGCTAGAATACTTTGAAGGAAAAGTATTGCCAGGTATTGCAGCCATTTCTGTAGAATAATATTAAGCTACATCTTCACCAGTTGCAGCTTTCATCATTAAAAACCAGTCTTCTCGGGTTAGCTTGATGGAAGCTGCAATTTTTGCTTGCGCCAATCTTTCAGATTTAGTGGTTCCAATTACTGGTAGAATTTTTGACGGATGGGTGTTCAGCCACGCAATCAATATTTCATTTAATCCAGCAACATATTTTTCTGCTAGCAATGATGCAGCATGTGTGATGCTTCTGTAATGTGGATGCAAATCATCTGTAAGCAAGCCACCCCCTAAAGGTGCCCATGCCATTGGGGTAATTTCGTTTTCGATGCAATTGTCTAAAATGCCATTATGGAAAGGTGCGGTGCAAATAATAGATACTTCAATTTGATTATATTGTATAGGCACCCATTTGCGTAACATGTTTACTTGATTTGGTAAAAAATTTGATACCCCAAATGCATGTACTTTTCCTTGTTTTTGTAAAGTCTGAATGGCTTCAGCTACTTCTTCTGGCGCAAGCAATGGATCAGGGCGATGAATTAAAAGCACGTCTAAATAATCGGTGCCAAAGTTTTTTAAAGATTGTTCTGCAGATCGGATAATATGTTTTTTGCTTGAATTATACGATTTGATATTATGGTTCGGCCTGTTTTCTGTAACCATTTGAATCCCACACTTGGTAATCAATTTTATTTGTGATCGTAGCGTTTTGTCTTCTTTTAAGGCATCTCCAAACTCTTCTTCTGTAGTATAATCCCCATAAATATCTGCATGATCAAAACTGTTAACACCAATAGCTAAGCAGGCTTCAATCATTGACCGGTATGCTGCTGTAGAAAAATTAGCGCCCCATTTACCCCATCGCATGCAACCTGCAATTGGGCTACTTAACTGTTCTTGCTGTTTCATATTTTAAATATAGGAATAAAAAAATCTCGTTCTGAAAACAGAACGAGATTTATCAATTGGTAGGTTAATTAGATTAATATCTGTTGTATCCACCACCGCCGCCGCTGTTTCCACGATCGCGATTACCGCCACCGTATCCACCGCCGCCACCGCGATTTCCACCACCGCCACCACCGTAGCCGCCACGACTTCCGCCGCCGCCACCACCATAGGGCTTCTTTTTAAAACCACCTCTTTCGCCTTCTGGACGAGGGGTAGATTCGTTTACAACAATTTTGCGATCCATAACATCAGTGTCATGTAAAGCAGCGATTGCAGCGCGAGCTGCATCATCATCAGCCATTTCAACGAAACCAAAGCCTTTGCTACGGTCGTTGTTAAATTTGTCGGTAACGATTTTGGCACTGCTTACTTCACCATAGGGAGCAAACAGATTTTGCAGGTCTTCACTAGACATATTCCAGTTCAGATTTCCAACGTAAATGTTCATTTTTAAGAAATTAAGTGATCAAAAAACCAAAGCTAAAATAGTAACCAAAAACCCTGAACCATTTACGTAAAAACGTTCTGAGACCTGGAACTTCTGCATTTGGACAGTTAAAGATAGGGTTTTTAATGATTTGGGCGTTTTTTTCCAAAAAAATGACAAATCTTTTTTACTACTAATCAATCTTTACAACCGCTGTTGTTCAAATTATAGACAAGGGCTATTATTTGAACATTAATCATTGATCGGTTTCAGCTAAGTGCAAAAAAAAGCCCCGAAAAATCGGGGCTTTCAATATTTTAATTAAAGGTATTATCCTTCAATTACTTCAAATTCAATCTCTGTATTGTTTCCGTTGCCAAAGTCGATAGTTGCTTTATAAGTTCCTAACTCTTTAACATCGTCTGCAATAGTGATACGCTTACGATCAATCTCGTAACCTTTTTGGTCACGGATGGCACGAGTAATTTGTAAAGAAGTAACCGCACCAAAGATTTTACCGCTGGTACCAGTTTTTGCACCCACTTTAACAGGAGATGACTTCAATACTTCAATTACTTTGTTGATTTCAGCCAACATAGCAGCTTCCTTCTTCGCTTTAACTTTCAGCTTTTCTTCTAATTGTTTCATGTTAGAAGGACTTGCCTCAACAGCAAATTTTTGAGGAATCAAAAAGTTACGAGCATAACCGTTTTTTACGGTTACTAGTTCGTTCTTACCGCCTAAATTGTCTACGTCTTGAATTAATATTACTTGCATTTTTTTGTTTTTTAGTCCCAGCGCCCAATCTGTTGATTTTGATTTGACTGTCTCACGCTTTGCGTGATTAGGGATGGTTAACTAATTGGTCTATTTCAATAAATCTGTTACGTAAGGCAACAAAGACATTTGACGTGCTTTTTTAACAGCATCAGTTACTTTACGTTGGTATTTCAAAGAGTTACCAGACAAACGACGAGGCAATAATTTACCTTGTTCGTTAATGAACTTCTTCAAAAATTCCACGTCTTTGTAGTCTACGTATTTGATGCCGTATTTCTTAAAACGACAGAATTTCTTCTTTGGTTTCTCTTGCTTAATAGCGGTCAGGTACTTTATTTCGTTCTTTGCCATGATTATGCTTCCGCTTTTTCAATTTTAGGAAATCCGCCATTTCTCTTAGTGTAGTTGTACTCGACGGCGTATTTGTCGAGACGAGTAATCATGTGACGCATCACTTGCTCATCACGTAGTAATTGGATTTTCAATTTCTCAATTCCTTCTGCAGGAAGAGTGAATTCTAAAACCCAGTAGATACCAGTGGTTTTCTTTTGAATAGGGTAAGCTAGTGATTTCAATCCCCATGGATTGGTGTGAACGGTTGCACCGCCCAGTTCAGTGATCAGGTCTTGGAACTTCTTTTGAGAAGACTTGAAATCTTCTTCAGAAAGAACCGGAGTAAAGATCACCATCAATTCGTAATTGTTCATTACTTGAATTTTTTTGGTTAAAAATTGGTTTTGCCCAGTGGATTCTTGCAAGCAAGAAAATCTGCCAAATACAGATTTGGGGCTGCAAAAGTAGTAATAATAGGGTTCTTAACCAAATTAGTGGGACCTATTTTGCTGAATTGCATATTAAAACATGTTCAAATAACATTTATTTAGTATATATTAAGGTATAAAATCATCTTTTTAGTACAACATAGGTAGGATAGTGATCACTAAAACCGCCTCTATAATGATTCCCGTCCCAAGTTCGCATAGGATAACCTTTATACCTTCCGGTGTTTTCTGTCATAAAGGGATGATGGTATATCCCTGCTTTTAAAAACTTCCAATTATTTGAAGTGCTATCAAAAAAGGGTTGCGATAAAAGTATCTGATCAAATAAACCCCAGACATCTCTATTGGCGAGCGTTCCAATCCCCCTATTATAATATTGAATCCATGGATTGAAAAATATTCCAGCGTGTAATTTTTTTAAATCTCCTGTTGCGCCCAAGGTTTCTATAATGCTATTATCGGTAGGGTTGTCGTTCAAATCTCCCATCACAATAATTTTAGCAGCAATATTTGAGCGTCGTATAGAGTCTGCATGTACTCTGCAAAGTAGGGCAGCAGCGGCTCTTGCAGGAGCGCTTCTTTCTTCACCACCTCTTCTGCTTGGCCAATGATTTACATAAATATGTATTTCTTCTCCACTTAGTTTTCCTTTTACATATAAAATATCTCTAGTAAAATAGGCTTCTTTGCTCTTTTGTGGAAGTGATACTTCTAGTGCTTGAGCATAATACGGGTGAAAATAGTCGGATTGATACAATAAACCCACATCTACACCGCGTGCATCTTTTGAATCAAATTGTATGACCTGGTATTTCTTTGACCTAATTAAAAAATGATTTACTAAGTCATTTAACACCGTATCATTTTCAATTTCGGCAACGCCTAAAATAGCAGCACCTCTTGGGTGAATTTGAACGCCAAAATCTTTTAGTACATAGGCCAACTTGAATAATTTGTTGTTATAAATTTCACCAGAATAGTGTTTGCCTCCATTGGGCGTAAATTCATCATCATTGACAATTGGGTTATCAATGGTGTCGTACAAATTTTCAAGATTATAAAAACCTATTACTGATAATTCAATTGGTTTTTTTTCTTGCCAGCCCAATACAAGGCATGCTGTAATTACAAATGACCATTTCATCAGAGCAAAATAACTTTTATACAATGCTCATTCTTTCAGTATTTATAGCAAAGACTTCCGTTTTTTGACTGAGTTTAATTAGGTGTTTTACTCATTTTTTTTTGCTGGCATTTTTAAATCAATGCTTGTTAATACTTTTAATTTGTTTGTAATTCCGCAAGTTTATTTTATGCGGATATTGTTTTTCTTTTTTGGGTTGATTCATGCCGCTGCTTTTGCGCAACCCCCATCTAAGCCAATTTCACTCAAAAGCAAGAATCAATGGGTAGACAGTAGCTTAGACAAGGATGGGTGGAAATATTTTCAAGACCAGTATACGGATGAGTCTGCTTTGTCTGAAGGAAACGAAGAAATGCCTTTTGTTCCCTCTTTATTGGAATCAGGGAAAGACTTGTTTAGTTCATTAACAGGGTTCAGTTTTAGTATCAGAAGATTCAGAATGAAGGGTTTGAATAACCGCTATTTTTCTCAGTCTATTAATGAAATATCCATGAATCAATTGTCTGACGGAAATATTCCATGGGCCAATTGGGGAGGATTGAATGAAGTGACTTCAAACAATCAATATGCAGCGGGCTTAAAAGAAAATGAATACCAATTTGGAGCATTGGGTAATTCGGTGTTTATGCAATTGAATGCAAGTAAATTATTTCCTCAAACCACTTTTACCCTGAATTTGTCTAATCGAAATTATCACCAACGATTTGCTTTTACTAAAGTATGGAGTGAGAATAAAAAAGGTTGGACAATTGCAACTAGTGTTGCCTTTAAGCAAGGAATTGGAGGTCAATTAACAGCCAATGAATTCATAGGATTTTCCTATTTTTTTTCGATTGATAAAAGAGTAGATAATCACTTATTTTCTTTGGCATTACTTGGTAACAGGCAAATGAATACCAGAACTGCTGCAATAACAAAAGAATTAGTTGATTTAACTGGGAGCAAACAATATCAACCTAGTTGGGGGCTGCAAACTGGAAAAGTTAGAAATGCCAATTGGCAGTTTAATCATCATCCAATGTTATTGCTTTCGCATGAATACAATATGC
>Ga0315909_10008246_pt1 | contig 11453 bp, 10 predicted proteins | sample LakEriMetagenome_11_FD_203527 | JGI IMG/M metagenome (GOLD analysis project Ga0315909, IMG submission 203527) | Freshwater fungal communities from buoy surface, Lake Erie, Ohio, United States - Buoy 2 MA125 | ecosystem: Environmental > Aquatic > Freshwater > Lake | place: USA: Lake Erie, Ohio...
AGTACACAGACACAAATGACACAACAGAGCCTGAACCAAACACAGGACGAATCACAAGATCACTCTAACAATCTAGACGATACTTTAAAAGAGTTTCGTCACATCTCAAAATCAGTAGACAAGTCAATCGAAGAGATCAAGCTAGCTAAGCTTGGTAACAGGATTGTCTTCCCTACTGGATGGGATAGATTGAATAAGAATCTTCTTGGTGGTTTGCAGCCTGGGAAAATGTATGTAATTGCTGGGAGACCAGGTGTGGGGAAGTCAGCTTTCTCAAACCAATTGGTCTTCGACCTTCTAGACAAGAACAAGGACAAGAAAATGATTCTCCTTTACTGGAGTTTCGAGATGCCAGACTATCAACAGATTATGAGGGCAGCAGCTAACGACGTTAAGCTGCAGTTCTCAGAGCTGTATAGTATCGAGTCCCCAATCTCTGACGAGAAGGTCAACGACTATGAGAAGGCAGTAGATAAGTATCGTAAGTACCCGATATTCTTCTGCTCTATTCCTCAGAATATGGTTAAGATTAAAGAGGTGAACAACAGGGTGAATATCAAATTCCCAAACCACACAATAATCAACCTCTTCGACCACTCTAGACTTATTCTAGGGTCTGAGGATACAGAACTACAGAAGCTTAATCAGATATCTAAAACTTGTATGTGGCTGCAGGCTAGACTTGGGGTAATCAATATCCTCCTTTCTCAGCTAAACAGGAACATCGAGCAAGAGTATCGTGCTAAGCAACAGTATCAACCACAGCTAACTGACCTATTCGGGGGTGACTCTATAGGCCAGGATGCTCACGTGGTTATGATGCTGCAACGTCCTTATGATTTATACGGGATAACAGATGCTTACTGTGGTGAGAACCCAGTTGGCTTACTAGCCTGTCACGTAGAAAAGAATAGGGATGGTCAGCTTGGTATGATTCCTTACGAATCAGATCTGTCTACCTTCTCGATTAAAGAGAGACCAAAAAAGTAAATTATTATTAACCTATGGAATTAGTATTGCCAACAGAGAGAGTACCAGTTGGAAGGAAAAGCCCACGACATATGATTATGTACGGGCCCCCAAAGATTGGTAAGACTACTGCAATTGCTAAGCTTGATGGGTGTTTAATCATAGACCTGGAACAAGGATCTGACATGGTTGAAGCACTCAAGATTAAGGTTGCAAATCTTGCAGAGTTATCACAGGTAGGTAAGGCCATCATGCAGGCCAAGAAACCCTACAAGTATATAGCTATTGACACACTCACTCAGCTTGAGGTATGGTGTGAGTCAGAAGCTAAGGAATTGTACAGACAAACCCCGATGGGTAAGAACTTCGATCAAGACAATAAAGGCTTATCAGTTCTATCTCTCCCTCAGGGTGCAGGCTATCTGTATTTGAGAATGGCTATTAAAAAATGGATGGACAGATTGGAGATGCTCTCTGATCATATCATCTATATCGGCCACCTCAAGGATAAGATGCTTGAGAAGAAAGGTAAGGAGGTGTCTGCTAAAGATCTCGACTTGACTGGTAAGATTAGAAACATTGCTTGCTCTAACTCGGATGCCATAGGCTACGTTTATAGAGATGGAAACAAGACAATGATCTCATTCGATTCTAGTGAAGAGATTACTGCAGGCTCTCGTTGTGAGCATTTAAAGGGTCAGGTCATGGAACTTGACTGGAGTAAAATTTATATTGACTAATTAAAATCCTAATCAAATGGCTATTGAAGCTACAGTTGCACAAGAGATTGCAACACAACCAACCACAGTAATTACTGTATCATCAGTCCTTGGAGACTTGAATAACGGCTTAGACAGAGCTGGTATTGCAAAGAAGTATAACCTGTCAGCTGCAGAAGTTGCAGAGGTATTCAAGCATCCAAAGCTTAAGGGACTACGTGCTCGTCGTAAGATCACACGTATCTCTATTGTTGACGATACTGTAGGCAATCAGTTTGCTGAGTCTGCTGATAAAGTAATTGCAGTCAATAACCCAGTAACTATCCCAGCAACAGTTGTAGAATCATTGCAGGTGGTTACTGATCCTAACCAACTCGATTTGCTCGACATGATTGTTGATGCACAGGCAGAGATGTGAAGAGGAAGAGATATTGTTTATAAAATGTTTTACCGTTAAAAATTATTAAAAATGGCTATTCAATCGAATAATTCAGAAGAAGTAGTAGCAGGTGGTGGGATAACCCTATACACGGGTATTGCCCCTGTTTCAGTAGTTGCAGTTAACCCTAGCTTAGATGAGCTATCAGATCTTGGTATTAACCTCCGTAGTGAACCTGAGTACAAGGTTACTCTTAACGAAGAGGACTATAACAAGATAGTATTCTGGCTTAAGTCTGAGGTTCCTGGTCTATCCTTTACAACACGATTCGAGATCCTGATGCAGGATAAGATCCGTACATCTAAGGATGGAGGTAAGTTTATGTGGGCTAATAACATCGGTCAGACTACCTGGAGTGCAGAAGTTCCTGGTTATGACTGGTGGAAAAATGCTGACAAAACTAGAAAAGCTTATGTAGGTGAGGATACTTTGATTAACTTTACCAAAGCTTGGGCTAACGTAGCAAATGGCGGGGAGGTATCATTCGATACTATCGATGCTATTGCTAAAGGACAGGTAGCAGAACTGCAGGAGTATGTGAAAGTTCTTAAGGACAACAAACTCCGTGTTCTAGTTGGTGTTAAAGATGGCAAGTATCAGGCTGTTTACAACCGTCACTTCGGCCGTCTTAAGCCAATGAGAGATGACTTGTTCATCAAGGCTTTGAATGAGGACTATGGTTCCTTTAATGCTGAGTACAACAAGGATCTTAAGTTACAGGTTTATTCCCCAACTATGGTTGTGGCTGATGCTCCGGTAACTACTCCTGTTGCTGCAGCAGACGACTGGGACGTATAATTGTGTTTTAGTGTGTGTATATGTTGTTTTTAGATTGATGGAGATGGGGGCTAACGAGCCCCCTTCTTTATTTTTGTAACTTATGATTCAGGTACGTAAAAGTGATGCTTACTTAGATAAGGACTCTGTCCTATGTAGGATATCAGAGTACGACATCTTTAAGTTTTATTGTCACACATTTTCAAAACTTGGTGACAAGTTCTGCAGTGAGCTCAGACAAGATAGATCCCCAACATGCTCGATAATCCAGTACAATGGTAAGCTATTGTATAAGGACTTCGGTAATGGGGAGAGTCATGATTGTTTTAGTTATGTTGCCCGTAAGTACAACCTTACATTCATTGAGGTACTCAAGGTAATAGATGCTGACTTTGGTCTTGGATTGCATATCGGAACTGCAACCAAAGCTGAGATGGCTATTACCTATGGGAATCAAGTTATTGAGGAGAGAAGACCTGTTGTTATCTCAAAGAGAGCTAGAAGATGGACGGAATCAGACGTTAAATTCTGGGGAAAGTTTGGGATAGGGTTAGAGTTATTGACTAAATTTGCTATTGAGCCGATTGATTACTTTTGGATTAACGAGGTTCGGTATAGCTGCCACACTCTGGCTTATGCATATAATATCAACGGGAGATATAAGATCTACAGACCGTTGGAAACAGAGGGTAAGTGGTTCAGTAATACAACTAAAAATGATATCCAGGGCTATGGCCAATTGAAAGACAGTGGAGACATTGTCTTTCTTGCTTCATCACTAAAGGATGTTATGACCTTAAATGCCATTGGCTATGAGGCTGTAGCATTTCAGAGTGAGATGCAGATGCCTAGTGAGAAGTTTATCAATCATCTCAAGGACAGATTTGGTTTAGTGGTGGTGCTTTACGATAATGACTTTCATTCTGATACCAATCCAGGCCAGACTATGGCTAATAAGATTTGTACTACGTATCAGCTAATCAATGTTATCATCCCTGCCCATTACAAATCAAAGGATATATCAGACCTTGTAAAAGATCATGGTATAGACTGTGCAAAAAGAATAATAACCATACAACTCCCATAAATGACTGATTCTAAATACTATACGGACCCTGAGACAAGAGAGAAGATAGATGCAATACTAGAAAAGTGTGCACTATTGTTCAGTAATCTTGGAACTTACACTACTTTTGATGTAAGAGATATCAGAATTGCAAAGCAACTAGAACGAACATGGCTAAACGAAATACAAGAACTCGATCCAACACTGTACGAAAGACTGGTCCCAAAAAAGGGAGTAGAGGCAAAATAAAGGCTACTCAAAAGGTAGTTGATGGCATACAGTTTAAGTCAATGTTGGAGGTGTTTACGTATCGTAAGCTATTAGAGTATGAGCTTAGGTTTGAGTACGAACAAAAGAAGTTCGTCATTATGCAAGGCTTTGAGTATCCTGAGTGCTCTTGGGAGACTAAGCCTAGTGGGGATTATGAGGATAAGGGCCACGGAAAGGTTCGAGATATCACATACACCCCAGACTTTATAGGGTATGATGCTAAGGGAAAGATTAAGTGGGTTATCGAGTGTAAAGGTTTTGCCAACGATAGATTCCCCAATACATGGAAACTATTCAAGCAGACACTTATACGAGAAGGAACAGTAGTCCCCCTATATCTCCCTAAAAATCAGAAGCAGGTCTTGGAGTCAATCGAAAAGATACTGGCTTTATAATCAACAATTTAACTAATGAAAGGTCTGGAGAAATCTAGGCCTTTTTTATTATTCCCAATCTAATGAGTATTAAAACTATCGAGGACAATTACATTGGGATGGATAAGGGGTTGGCTAAGAGGATTAACAAAGGAGCTGAGAAGCTAGTCTTTGATATCCTACAGTCAACTCAGTATTCCACCCCCATCCCTTCAACCGTCAGAGAGCTGGTAACAAATGCCTGCGATGCTCAACGAGAGAAGGAGATGGCTATTGAAATTCTTACTGGGGTTAAACAGGCATCGGATTACTACATAACCAGAGATGGTGAGCAGTATTCTGATTCTAACTTTGACCCTAGCTACTATGATCTTGCTAACCTAAGCATTAAGAGCCATATCGAGGTTGTGTATCAGCACAATCAAGGTATTGGTTATTGTGACATCCTGTCTATCAAAGACTATGGTGTAGGTATAGGGGCTAAGAGATTAGAAGGTATTCTTGAACTAGGCTATTCTACTAAACGTAACACAAGTCAGAACTTCGGTGCTTTTGGCTTGGGTGCTAAGGTAGCTCTGTCAACTGGTGTAGACTTCTACACTATCGAGACAGTGTACAATGGCAAGAGGTTCAAAGCAAACTGCTTTAACTACAAGACTGACTTTATCATCCCCAAATTCAATCTTGTAACAGGGCAGATCAATCCTAGTATTACTTTGTCAGACGGATCTATTGTATATTATGAGGATACAATTGATCAGAACTGGACTATGGTAAGCTTAGGTGTTAAGTCTCACAACTCATCTAGGTTTAGAGAGGCTGTAGAAGAACAGCTCAATTACTTAGATAACGTAAGATTCTATGAGCAGTATGGCCCACAAGACACTCCGTCTGAGAGGGAATTCAAGAGTAAGATTATCTACAACTCTAAGAACCTGATTGTTTCTACTAATAACTACTTGAGAAAGCCTCACATTGTTATTGTAAAAGAAGCAGGAGCTCAGACCGGTATTAACTATGGCTATGTGGATTTCAGAGAGCTAGAGATGCAGGACCTGTATGGTGCTGTAGGCTTGAAGTGTCCTGTTAAGCAGTCGTACATAGATGATAACGGAGAGGAAGTAATCTTACAAGACGGTGTGGAGGTAACCCCATCACGAGAGAAGGTTATCTGGAGTGATGCAACGAAAGCTTTTATTCAGAAGCTTATCGATGCAGCAGCTGACGAGGTAACTGAACTAGTGGAGAAAGAATTGTTAGAGACAGACTTTCTTAAGTGGTTGGATACTTGTAGACAGGTTATAGGGGGAAGAGCAACTAATAAACATTCAGATGATCCAAGTGAAAGAACCCTTGCAATCTTATCTAACATTATTGATACTAAAGCAATCAAGCCTAAGTATCATCCTAATCCGTCTATTAAATTTACTAGCATTCCGTCAACTCTTAATGGCTTTTCAGTAAAGATTCATAATCAGAAGAAGAAGAATACAATGTCTGATTTGAAGATGAAATTTGAGTTCGAATACACTTCGGATAAGATAGACCATTGGGATCAGATTGGGGATAGGAAAGTATTCTATCGTACTGGTAATGCTAATAAGTATAAAGATTTCTATTTGTACAAGCAGTATGGTCCGTTTATAACTATTAAGAAGACTAATCTTAATTACTTAGAAGACCAGATAGCTACTGTTGCAACTGGTGATGTTGCTCATTACCAAGCTGAGTATGATAAGAAGTTAGCTCATCAGAATCTAATAGAGCCATTGATTAAAGCATCGGAGTTGTATCTCAACTATGATGAGATTGAACTACCGAGTAATATCAAGGAGTTGTTTGATGGTGCTGAGGAAGCAGCTTCTATTGAGTCTAGTGGAGTGAGTCTAACCCCAGAGGAAAGACGTAAGCTTAACTCTCAGATTGTAGCATACACTCTTCGTCCTGATAACCACAGAAATGCTGGTAATCATTACTACGACTATGTATGGGATAAGGTAGAGCCAACTCTACGTACAGTTATTAACAGTACAATTCCAACTTACTATGGTACTGACGAAGATGCAAACAAACTAAAGTTAGCAGCTGCTATTCTCAGTAACTTTAACAAGAACATGGGTAAGTTTTTTACTCACAAGACAGGTTCATATTGGTATGGCTTTCCTTACGGTGATAAATCTGACACTTGTTATTACTTCGAGTGCTTGCCTGATAGATGCAATAATAAGTTCTTTGACATTGTAGAAGGAGAAGACTATAGTGGTCAGACTCAACTACTAAAGCTTAGTGAGAGTAATACTAAGCATGTTAGAGACTTACCTAATTACAGACACATTGATGAGTTCTTTAGGACTATAGATGTTGAAGGTAATTATACTTGTCATCCAGCTGTTAAGTTGTTTGCTAATCACGTATGGGCTAAGCAGTTCCCAATTTGGGATTATTTTGGTTCTTATCGTGAATCCTTTGAGTTAGATTTTATAGATGATAGATATAACAAAATATATCTACATCTTTTATCTATTTATCAGAAGTTCGATTCTATTGTACTATATGGTAATGATGCTGTAGTTGTAGATCTTCGTGATGAACTAACTAAACTGTTTGAGTTTGAGACGTTATGTGCAGCTGATATATCTGATGATATAAAAGCTGAGTTATCTGCTAAGTATTTCGTACTATCTGACATCCCAGGAGTTAAGGTCTTAGACCCTAAGTTCATGGAGCTTGTAAGATTTGCTGATGAGTTTGCTAGAGATAGCAAGTTCTTCTTACCACGTAATAATGGTAGTGGAAAAGAATATGAGGAGCAGGTAAAAATCTATCTGAAAGCCGTACAGGCATTGGAAATCCCAATCCCTGAACTAGATTAATTCGTATCTTTATAGTAAATAATTAAACATGATCAATATCAACGTCATTGACGGAAGGATCTGTGGATCCTATGGGGACACCCCATTCTCAGTGCAGTTCACACCAGAGCTGTATGAGAAATTAAACAAACTTGCTGAACTTGCTAACGATGCTTCTACAATGGAGGAGTATCGTCAGTTCCTTGAGGAATTCGGGATGAATTCTCAAGAGGACTACACTGAACTGATTCAAGATAAATGTGAGTTTATCTTTGTTAACAGAGCTACTGGAGAGTTCTTCTTAAAGCATGGTGAGACTGTATCAACTGTCCCAATGCCTGAAGCTCTGGTAGAAAGAATTTATGAATCTATTGACAAGGGAATTGATTTCACTCCACTCGTTAAGATGTGGACTAGGTGGCTCAGAAACCCCATCCTCAGAAAGAAGATGAAGGCAGGAAACGGGAAAGAGTTTTCTGAGAGATTCTTCAACTTCGTTAATCTAGAGTATTGTCACCCAATACTTTATAAGAAGTATGTAGAAGAGATGGGAATGGCTGAGCATGTAGCTTATGAGAAGGCTACTATGTATCAGATGAAGATTACTAAAGAAGGTTTATTGAATGGCTACAAAGTATCCAAAGAGATCCTTCATAAGTACGACCCTGAGACTGGTGAAGTTCATGACCGTTACAAGAGAACCTTCAACGTAGACACAGGTGAGATTGAATCAGAAGGTTTGCCAGAATTTGTAGAGGATCGTTTGTTCGAGCCTGCAGTTATGGGGTCTGGTGGTGATGCATTCTATTGTGAAGGAGCTAATGGATATGGAACAGCTGGACACTTTATCAAAGTAGGCTGTGTACATCGTTTAGATTCTTGGGATAAGGTGAACACTAATGATCATCTATCATGTGTACCAGGTTTGCACTTCGGTGGCTTGAAGTACATCTCTGGTTATGGTGGTGAGATTCACAATGTGTTTGTTGACCCAATGCACATCGGTGCAGTTCCAGATGATGAGACAGGTGCTGTAAGATGCTTGCAGTATTTCGTACATTCTAGCCTTGCAGGTGTTAATGGTTCTATCTATCACTCTTCTACTTATGCAGCTATGACAGATGCTGAGTGGGATAAGATGAGAGAGGAGGCAGTTAATGCTTTCAGAGAAGAACAAGTTAAACTGCAACAGCAGGAAGATGAACTAAATTCCTTATAAGCTATGATCGACCGTATAGACAGTAAAGAACAGGAGAGTACGATATGTCTAATTGACGGGGATAGCTTATTATATTACGAGATGGATAAACCTACTCTAGAGCAAGCCATTAGTGGTATTGACTCTAGGGTAGGTACTATCCTTGAGAACTGTAATGCTAATGCTTACGTTGGTTTTCTAACTGGGAAGAGTGGTTATAGATATCAAGTCTCCCCAACTTACAAAGCCAATAGGAAGCATCGTCCCAAACCAATTATATTCTATGCACTTAGGGAGTACTTGAAACAGAGGTACACTTTTATGGAGTTCGAAGGATTAGAGGCTGATGATCTCGTTGCTTACTATGGAGTAAACAACAATGATTGGAAGACTGTAATCTGTTCTCCTGATAAGGATGTACTTCACCAGTGCATAGGCAAGCATTTTAATTATCAGAAAGTAGAGTTTGTGACAACTAGTGAAACAGATGCAGAAAAGTTTTTATGGAAACAAGTCTTGATGGGGGATAGCACGGATAACATCCAAGGCATCCCAGGTGTAGGGATTAAGACGGCAGAGAATTGGCTGAAGGATCGTGAGAATGAAATCGGAGCTTTTGTGTTTAAAAAGTATGTGGAAAAGTTCGGTATGGTAGGTGGTGTCGTAGAGTTTATAGTTAACTTTCGACTGGTGTATCTCCTCAAAACTAAAGAGGATATGCTAAGAGAAGTTAAGACTGAACTACCTGAATTACAGTCTTTAATATGTATTAACTCAAAACCTGAAGAGAATGAGCCAACAGAGCCCGAATCTCCCTCCTGGGAAACCTGGTAAATCCTTTCTAACTATTGTCAATGCTAGAACAGTAAGGCTATCTGGAGATATCAAACAGTTCAAGCCAATCTATGAAGAAGACGATATTGTCAAACTAGATGGAGAGGAGTTATCTTATTATCTAGGGCAGTTAGTCAGACCTAAGGTACGTACTCCTTATAAGATCAATGTAATTCAAAAGCTAACTGCAGGGGGAAATCCAAATCTCCCTGCACAAGGCTATGACTTCTCGATTGCCAGGACAAACCTGTCCTCAATCTTTGCTGCTCCTCTCTTAGGAGGAAACAGAGAGTTGTTCTTATGGGATAAGTACTTCATTAATGCTTTTGTAGAAACTCATGAGGAGAAGAATGTCATTGCATTACTGTATAGATTCTCAGGAGATGCTTTGTTCTTGAAGTTCGAGTCTGCACTATGTGCATTCAGAACATTTAAGTACAAGGTTGATACTGATTCATATCATGTAATGTTTGTATTTGACATTCCTGATACTTCTAAAGGGGCCTACGAAAGATTGATGGCAGGTGAGTATTCTAAGATTGACGATTTCCTCAAGCTAAAGATTCTAGACTATCATGGATTTAGTATGGACGGGCAGACAGCCAGAGTCCTGTTTAAATCTGAGATACTTAGGAAAGAGTTAGAAGAGAAACTTGAATGTTCAATCCCGGATAGCAACGAGCTACATTCTATATTCGACATGACTCAAGAGAGATTTGATCCAGATTATTATTACACAGCTAAGTCTGTATTAGAAAAGAAAAATCATTTTAATGTCAAAAGTACTTGAACAATTAGGGGATTGGGCTCCAGTTTATACAGAGGCAACTGAAGAGCTCGGTCTTGAATACGAAGTGCTCAAGTCAACTTTAAAAGCAGAGAGAACCTCTAGGATTGTTTACCCAAGCAGTCCAGAGGTTCTTCGAGCTTTTGAGATGACTCAACTCAAAGATTTGAAAGCAGTGATCATTGGCCAAGATCCGTATCACAATGGTGCTGCTACTGGTCTAGCCTTCGGGGTTAGAGCAGGGTTTAAGATTAACCCAAGTCTTAGAGTTATTTATAAAGAGCTATGTTTGGAACACGGGGAAGAAGAACTACCAAACTTTGATTTCAGTCTAGAGCACTGGGCAAAGCAAGGGGTACTCCTTCTCAATACAACATTAACTGTGGTAAAGGGTCATCCTAATTCTCATGAAAGCCTGTGGAGAGGCTTTGTAGATAAGATGGTTACTAAGATGGTCCTAGAAAAAGATAATGTTGTATTTCTACTATGGGGTAAGTATGCACAGAACAGATTCAAAGCCTTAGTTGAGGGGACGAATATGTATCATGGGAAATCACATATTGTGATATCTGCACCACATCCAGCAGCTGAGGTTTATGGAAGTATGAAAGCTGGATTTGTTGGGAGTAATTGCTTTATGAAGGCTAATGATAATCTCTCCAGTCCTATCGATTGGGTTAACAGCTCTTACGAAATAGAGCAGCCGTTACCTCAAGATACTTGGGATGGGGGACAAATACAAGAACCGTAATGCCAGATATTACAATGTGCTCAGGGCAAGACTGCCCCATGAAAGAGAGATGCTATAGAAGTACTGCTACTCCAAGTGATTGGAGACAGAGTTACTTCTTAGGCATTCCTCTCAAAGAAGATAAAACTTGTGATCACTTCTGGGATAATGATAGTTATACCCTAGAGGGTGCAAAAGTTTAGTAACTTTAGGAATTATAACTTATCGGGTATAAAATGAAAGAACCAAGTAAACTATTGCAATCAGTAATCATGGATTTGAAGGTCCGTGAAGAGAGAGGATTAGCAACGTACGGTACAACTATGGATAGGAAGGACCTATCTAAACAAGAGTGGCTGCAACATGCCTATGAAGAAGCTCTTGATTTAGCTCTGTACTTAAAGAAGCTAATGGAAGATTATGATAGGCTGAAGATAA
>Ga0315909_10008248_pt1 | contig 11452 bp, 10 predicted proteins | sample LakEriMetagenome_11_FD_203527 | JGI IMG/M metagenome (GOLD analysis project Ga0315909, IMG submission 203527) | Freshwater fungal communities from buoy surface, Lake Erie, Ohio, United States - Buoy 2 MA125 | ecosystem: Environmental > Aquatic > Freshwater > Lake | place: USA: Lake Erie, Ohio...
AACGCGCAGCTCCTGCAGCGCGACGCGATCGGCTGGGACGTGAACATCTCGTCGTCGGCCAACGACAACAAAGTGGTCTCGCTCGGGAACACGCCGCCGCAGCTCGGTACCACGTCGCGCATCGTGGCCGGCTATCCGATCGCAGGCTTGTGGGCGCGCCCGATCACCGGCTGGCAGGACAAGAACGGTGACGGCCTGCTCACCTACTACGCCGATGCGGCGCGCAACGAAGTCTTCGTCGGCGACTCGGCGATCTTCCGCGGGTACGCCACGCCGCGCTACATGACGACGCTCACCAACGGCGTTGACCTGTTCAGCAAGAAGCTGCGCTTCCAGACCATGTGGGACTGGCGCAGTGGTGGTAAGTGGTACAACAACACGGAGCGCATCCGCTGCACGCGCCCGAACTGCGCCGGTCGTAACGATCTCAAGGCCGACTTCATCGACCAGGCCACGAACATCGCGGCGAATGAGCATGCGGCCCGCACGCTCGATGGCTTCTTCCAGAGCGGTGCGTTCGTCCGTCTTCGCGAAGCCTCGCTGCAGTACACGTTCTCGAACGACATGGCCAAGCGTCTGCTCCGCGGCCGCTCGCTGTCGGCGGTGGTCACCGCGCGTAACCTCAAGCTGTGGACCAAGTACCGCGGCACCGATCCGGAGTCGGGCTTCAATACGAACGACGGAACGGAAGCTCCCAGCGAGTTCCAGACGGTGGGGCCGCCGAGCTACTTCATCATGCGTCTCAACATTGGATTCTGAGGATACACCGACCCATGACTACCTATCGCTTTCTGGGCCGGCGGTCACGCGCGCTCAGTGCTGCCGCGGCGGCACTGGCGCTCTCCCTCACGGCGTGCCAAACGGCCAACGATCGCCTGCTCGGGGTGACCGATCCCGACATCATCAATCCCAACGACATCGTCAATGCTGACGGTGCGGTGGCCCTCGCCAACGGTACCATCGGTACCTTCCGCTCCATCACGGGCGGTGGTGAGAGCACGTGGTTGTTCGGCGGGCTCCTGGCCGACGAATGGTCGACGAGCTCCACGTTCATCCAGAACGACGAAACCGACCAGCGCGTGATCCAGGACTTCAACTCGTCCATCACCGGTATGCTGCGGCAGTTGTACCGCACGCGTACCCGGGCGAACGAGGCGATCGAGGCGCTGACCAAGTACAGTCCGTCCTCGCGAGCATTGCGGGCCGAGATGTACCTTGCGCGCGGCTTTGCCGAGTTGCAGCTGGGCAGCGATTTCTGTAATGGAATCCCGCTGGGCAACGTGTTCTCGGTGGATCCCAAGTTCGAAACGCCGAAGAGCACGCAGGTGGTGTTCCAGTACGCGGCCGCCTCGCTCGACACGGCGCTCACGTTCGCCAACGGGACCGATGCGCAGAGTGTACTCATGAACCGCGCGATTCGCGTCGCCCGGGGTCGTGTGCATCTCGCGCTAGGCGAATTCACGCAGGCGGCGGCGCTGGTGGCGGCCGTTCCCACGTCGTTCGTCTACCAGCACACCTTCTCCCTCAACACGAGCACGAACACAATTTGGGGGCAGGGGCTGAGCTCGCGTCGGTACAGTGTGGGTGACAGCGTCGAAGGGAATGCACGCAACATTCGCGTGGCGAACGCCATTCCCTTCGCGTCGGCGCGTGACCCGCGCTTGCCGGTGACGATCCCGACGTCTGGCGCCATCAACGGCCAGGACGGGCAGACATATGCCCGCATCACTGCCATGTGGGGACAGCTTACGCCGGTGGACGTTGCGAACGGCATCGATGCGCGCATGATCGAAGCCGAAGCGGCGCTTCGCGCCGGCAACACCACCCAGTGGCTCAGCATCCACAACACGTTGCGCGCGACCCCGCCGCGGCTCGGTGACATCCAGCCGGCGGCGATGGCGGCACTCTCGGATCCGGGGAGCGACGTCGCACGCGTGAACGCGCACTTCCGCGAAAAGGCGTTCTGGACGTTCAGCCGCGGCCAGCGGCTGGGGGACATGCGCCGGCTCATCAAGCAGTACGGTCGTACCGAAGCCACGGTCTTTCCGCAGGGCGTCCACTACAAGGGTGGTAACTACGGGAAGGACGTGAACCTGCCGGTCGTGCAGGCGGAGACGAACAATCCGGAGTTCAAGGGCTGCACCGATCGCAACCCGTAACGCCGGGCACGGCGGGTGGGGGAAGGTGCCCCCGCCCGCTGTTTGCCGGTTGAATCCGGTGAGGTCGACAGGGGGCAGCGCCGGAAGGGCGCTGCCCCCTGCGTGCTTCGGCACCAGATGGACCTTGGGGGGGTGGGACAAACCGGATTGGTGGATGCCTAAATCACGAAACCGCAACTATTTGACGAGTTTGCTCGCTGACACGTAGCGCGAATACGCGCAGGGCCCAATCGTTACGCGTTACTGCGCAGCCCGTCTGCCAATCACTTCGTCCCCCTCGTCTCCGCCCCTCGGCCGTTCCTCCCATGGCCTACCTCCGCTGCACCAAGTGTGGTTCCAAGGCGCTCGTCGCCGCGTCGCAGTGCCCGAAGTGTGCGCACCCCTTCAACACGCTGGACGCGCGAGGTGAGCGCGCCAAGTTGAAGCGGTGTCGCTCGTGCGGCATCATGCATCGCGTCGATTCGTCGTGTCATTGGTGCGGCGAGATCAAGGGGAAGGGGCTCTCGCTGTCTTCGTTGCGGGTGGACAGCAGCGTGTGGCGAACGGCCGCCGCCGTGGCGCTCATGGTGACGGCCGCCGGCGGTGTGTGGCGTCTGGCCCCGCAGCTCAAGGAGCTCGTGAGCACCACGCGCCCGCCCGGGAACATCGCCACTCCGGTGCCGACGCAGAGTGATGCCCCCGTGAACATGCTTGTCGAGCGCAGCACTGTCGCTCCCGTCAGTGCCGCGGCATCGCCGATGGGGCTTGGCGATTCCACCGGGGCCTCGGTTTCGGGTGTGATCCCGTCGGCCGACACGCCCGACGATATTCAGTGGACGCCGGCGGTGGCTCGTACTTGGGTGAATGTGCGCTCTGATGCCAGTCGTGGTGGGCAGGTGGTGGGCGTGATCAAGCCGGCGGCCCGTGCCATGCTCGGCACCGGTCGCGCCGGCTGGCGCCAGGTGCGCTCGCCCGACATCAGCGGCTGGGCGGATCCGCGCCTGTTTGAACCGGATAGCCTGCGCACGCGCGGCGGTCCCTGAGGGCGTGAGCGCACGGCCACGTTCGGCCGTGTGCGGGATTACCGGACCTCGGTGTCAGGTTCCGAGGGGAAAAGTCCATGGCTTCCCCGACTTCCCAGCGATGAGAAAACGGCGAATCTCAGTGTACCGTGAGGTTTGAATCGTCTTCTTTCCGGACCTGCCATGCTCTCAGCCACTGCGGAACATGCCGTGCGCGCCGTACTGCTCCTTGCACGTCACGACGGCGCCAAGGCCCTTTCGGCGGATGCCATTGCTGCTGAACTCGGGGCACCGCGCAACTACCTCGCGAAGACGCTCAACGCCCTCGCCAAGGCGGGGGTCGTTCACAGCGCCAGAGGCGCCGCCGGCGGCTTCACGCTCGCCATCCCGCCCGATAGTCTGACGCTCGCCCGGATCATCGCGCCCTTCGATGATCATGCCCGCACGCCGGCCTGCATGCTGCGCAACCGCGCCTGTGATGCGCAGCACCCGTGTGCCGTGCATGCGCGATGGAATGCGATCGTCGGCCATGCGGCGGCGCGCTTCGAGCAGACGACGATCGCTCAACTGCTCACGGACGCCGGCCCGAACCGCTCGTATGCGCCGGCCGTGAGCATGACGCGGGACCTCGCGCTGTCACTCGCACATGCGTCGTTGCTGCACACCTGACACACCGTTCAGCCGAAGGATTGACGGTCTCGTTCGGCCGGAAACGCGTCCACGCCGAGTTCACAAAGCAAGGTGAGGACACCAAGGACAACGTTGGGCCATGCGGCGCTACGCCGTGCCCTCAACCTCCTCGGCGATCTCCGTGTGCACGCGTCCCTCCCCACAGACTGGTACGCGGCCCATTCGGCGAACCATTGAAGCTGGTCCGCCCTGCGGCTAGCGTGTGGCATGCGTACGCCCGATGATTGGCGCTCCACGTTGCCCGCGCGGTTGTCCGCAGGCTTGCCTGCGCATGGCTGGCGCACCCGATTCGCGCCCGCGCCCACCGGGTATCTGCACCTCGGTCATCTGGTAAACGCCCTGCACGTGTGGGGCATCGCGCGGGCCTTCGGTGGTGCCGTCGTGTTGCGCATCGAGGACCACGACCGCACGCGCTGTCGCCCCGAGTACGAGCAGGCGCTTCTCGACGATCTCGAATGGCTGGGATTCGCGCCTGACGTGTATGACCTCTCGTCGTTCCGTGACGACGACGTCGCTCATCCGGCCCGGCAGTCCAACCAGGACGCGCGCTATCGCGCCGCGTTGGATGGACTCGAGCGCCGTGGCCTCGTCTATCCGTGTCGTTGCACGCGGCGGGATATCGCGCAGGTGGTGCCGCACCGCCCGGGCGAGGAGCCGCGGTATCCCGGCACCTGCCGCCACGCCGGCGTGCCGGCCGAGGACTCGTTCGCACGTCGCGTGTGGCTCGACAATGCGCCGTTTTCCTTCGTCGACCTCCGCCTCGGAGCACTCACGCAGACGCCACAGCAGCAGTGCGGCGATTTGCTCGCGCGGGATCGCCACGCCCAGTGGACCTACCAGTTCGCCGTTGTCGTCGACGACATCACACACGATATCGACGTGGTGATTCGCGGCGAGGACCTGCTGGCGAGTACCGGGCGTCAGCTGCAGCTGGCGTCGCTGCTCGGACGCACGCGACCACTTCGGTTCCTGCATCACACGCTGCTCGTGCATCCCGATGGCAGCAAGTTGAGCAAGGCGACGCACGATACGTCGTTGCGGGAGATGCGCGCGGCGGGGTTGCATGCCGATGAACTGCTCGGCGAGGCCGCCCGACGTGCGGGGCTGGCGACGGTTGACCGTCTCGACCCGAATGACGTGGCGTCGCTGTTTGTGGGGAGCTGAGAACTGAGAGCTGAAAACTGAAAGCTCCCCCGGAGATCACGCGATCTTTCAGGGGAGCTTTCAGCTTTCGGTCGTCAGTGCTCAGCCTTTCACGGCTTACTTCGCGCCGAGCAAACCCATCACCACGAGCAGGACCCACTGCGGGCCCTTGTAGCCGTCCGTGCGATCGTCGTACGACTCGTCGAGCGAATGCGCGCCGCGGCCCACGCCGCCGCCGTCGAGCGTGACGGCGGGGATGCGGAGATTCATGGGGATGTTGGCGTCGGTGCTCGAGATGGTGAGCGGCGCGTACACGTTCATCGTACGGGCGGCCGCGAGCGACGTGCGCACGATGAACGTCGTGTCGGGCGTGGTGCCCGCCGGACGCAATCCCATCGTGTCCACCACCAGCGTCAGCGCGGCGTTGCTCTTCGGCCAGCGCGCCTTCTCTTCCGTCACGGCTTCACGGAGCGCCTTCTGCAGACGGGCGTCGATTTCCGCGAGCGCGGCCGACGTTTCGCTGCGGAGGTCGACTTCCATGATCGCTTCGAAGGGGATCGAGTTCACCGACGTGCCACCGGAGACGATGCCCACGTTGAACGTCACCTTGGGGGTGGTGCTCGCCTCGAGGTCGGCGATCTTCGCGATGGCACGGCCCATCGCATGCATCGGGTTCGGCATACCGAACGCGCCATAGCTGTGGCCACCCGGGCCCTTGTAATGCACGCGGTAGCGGTTGCTGCCCACGCCGCCGTTGGTCACGCCGAAGCCGGTGCCATCCACCGAGATGAACATGTCGATGGAGTCGCGCATGGGGCCGCCGAAGATGGCGCGCATGCCGCGCAGATTACCGGGGCCTTCTTCACCCACGTTGCCGACCACGAGCAGCTTGCCGCTGAACGGGATCTTCTGCGTGATCACCTGACGGGCCACTGACAGCACCACGGCGAGGCCGCGGCAATCGTCGCCAATGCCGGGCGCGATCAGCTTCGTGCCTTCGCGCTTCACCCGCACATCGGTGCCCTCGGGGAACACCGTGTCGAGGTGGCCCGCGAGCATGAGCGTGGGGCCCGGCTTCGCGCCGCGAATCTCGCCGATCACGTTGCCTTCCTTGTCGATGCGCACGTTCTGCACCCCAAGGTCACGGAACCGCTTGGCGTATTCGGCGGCGCGTGCCTGCTCCTTGAACGGCGGCGCCGGGATCTGGCAGATGGACGCCTGCTGGTCGAGCGTCCACGCGTTGTCGCTCTGCAGTGCGCTGAACGCGGCCGCGACGGTGGGGTGTTGCGCCAGCTTGTCCATGCCCGCTTCGAGGGGCGTGGGCTTGGCGGCCTTGGCCTGGGCCGCGACGGTGGCTGGGGCCGCCGCGAGGAGGGAAACGCACAACGCCGGGAGCATGCCCCCGGCGGAGAACGCGGAACGGGTGGGACGCATGACGGTCAACTCGTGATCGTGATGGTACCGGCGGACGTGTTGGAGCTCACCTTGAACTCCGACAGGCCGGAGGTACGCTCACCTCCGGTCCATGCGCCGTTGGCATTGAACGTCGCGCCATGATTGGGACAACGGAAGCCCGTCCCATTGATATTCACGGTCGTCCCTTGGTGCGGGCACACCATGGAGAAGGCCCGGTAGCTGCTGGCATCCACGCGCACCACCGCCACGGGCGTCCCTGAGGTGGTCACCCGCGCGATCCCCCCCACCGTGGCCAGCGCCGGAAAGTTGGCCAGCGTGACGGTCACGTTCACGGCGCCCGGCGAGGTGGGCGAATCGTCCTCGCCACTGCAAGCGGTGAGAAAGGCCGCGACCGCCGCCATCGCACCGGTGGCGACGAAATCACGACGGGAACAGGAGGAACAGGCCGACATGGGGACGCTCCGGAAGGGCAAAGGGTGAGGTCAAATCTTGATGAGCGCCGTGCCCCAGCGCGCGGGATCACTGTCGCTTTCGAACGCGATGTCCGGGTCCACCGAAATCGTGGTGCCGTCGCGCGTGATCTGCAGCCGGTCCATGTTCCGGGTCGCTCGCCCACTCACGAATGTGCCATTGGGCTGGTACTTCGACTTGTGCCGCGGGCACTGGAACCCCGCGTTCTTGGGCAGCACCTTGAGCGCCGTATTCTGGTGCGGACAGGACAACGCGAACGCATAGACCTCGCCGGCATGCCGGCAAAGAATGACTTCGTTCGTCGTGTCGATGGACACACCATCGGCCGGCGGGAGTGCGTACTTCACCGGCCCGCGCCCACGGTCCCGCGGCTCGAGGGCGGCGATTTCGCGCACCGGTCCCAGCAGGGACAGTCCGGCCAGCGCCGCCCCGGCGGTAAAGGTCTGTCGGAGGAATTCACGACGGGCGCTGCACGAACCGCAGGGTGACGATGAGTCGTCTGAATGCACGAGAATCTCCGCTAACTCAGAATGCGTGGGCAGACGTCAGATGTTGGCGACGACGACGCCAAGCACGACGATGAGGCACCAGGCCGATACGCTCACCCACGCATGCGTGCGCAGCGTCGCGTACGGGCCGGCGAGTTCCGCGCCGGCGCTCCCCGTCTCGACGGCGCTCCCGGCGTTGGCCAGCAGCTGCGCCTCGGTGGACCGCATGCGGACGCCGTTGAGGATCAGCACCACCAGCGTGGCCATCTTTGCCCAGAACACCCGCGAGCCCCAAAAGGTGCCGACGTCGGACGTGAAGAGCGCCAGTCCGCTCAGATTCGTGAGAACAAGCGCGCCGATCACGATGCCGTGCGTCGCCTTGAGGTCGGCTGCCGTGGCGAGATAGGCGTCGCGGTGGCCGGGCGTCGCCTGCAGCAGGCGGCGGTCGGCGCCGAGCGCGATTCCGCCGCCGATGAAGAGGGCGAGCACATGCAGCGCGATGAGGGCCGTGGGGAGCCACGCGCTCTCCGCGTAGTAATCGGCCCAAGGCTGTGTGAGCGTGGTAAGCGTGTCCAGCATCGTCTCAGTTGTTCACGAGCATGAGGAGCCAACTGGCCGTCGAGAGGCTCATCGAGCCGATGGCCACGTTCCGGTGCAGGCGACGCTTGTCGCCATTCTCCTCCGCTTCGTCGGCGATACTGCCGGCGTAGGCGAACCCACCGCTCGCCGCCATGAACAGCGCGCCATGCAGCAGCCGGCGCTTGCGGCTGTTCGGATCCTTGCGCCCCTCCCACTGGTTCCACACGCCGGTCACGGCGTTCGCGCCGAACAGCACCGCGGTGCCCCCGGCCGCATACGGGTGAACCGATCGGGCCCAGCCGGGCGCCTCGTCGCCCTTTTGGAGCAACTGGTCGCCGGACGCATAGGACAGCGCGAACAGCGGCAGCATGGCCCAGCTGAGCGTTTTGTGAATCGTCACCCGCCGGGCGTAGCCGTCGCTGTACGTCACCGCCTTCCGACGCGGCCGCACCGTGTCGGTGCTCGCGATGGGGAGCGAGAGCGCGACCGGTGCCACCAGCGGTCCCGGCGCGGCGATGCGCGGCGTGCTGTCGACGGGGGCGGCAGCGAGCAAGGCCGCCGTAACGAGAACCGGTACCAGTGACATGGGGAGTGCTCCAGAGCGATCGGAAAACGACAAGCGAGCTGAGGCGAAGGCAATCACGGATGAATGTATGCCCGATACATGAACCACGGAGGGCGCGCACAAGTTCTAACCCCCGGGCAGACGTGGTCCCCACCTGCCATCCCTCGTACGCCGTGACGGTGCATTCCACGATTGGGAGGGTGCCTCGTTACATTCGAAGAGGATGTCAGTGCTGACGAGTGTTTCCCGCCAATGGACGCGTGGGTGCGTCATGACCGCCTACGCGGCGACCGCCCTCACCGTGACCGCCGTCGCGGCGACGGCGCTTGGGGCGGTGATGACGCCAGCCGTGCTTGGCGCGCAGCGGGCCGTTCGCTGTGAACCGGCGGGCCGCATCCGCTCGGTGTCATTCGACGGGAGTCCGCACTTCGATGCGCTGAGTATGGCCGCGAACGTCGTCACGCGGCAGCCGAGCTTCGCCGGCCGCGTCCTGCACGTGGGGACGGCGCCGTGCGTCGATACCCTCGAAGTGCGCCGTGATGCCCTGCGGCTCGCCATCCTGCATCGGCAGGCGGGATGGTTTCAGGCCACCGTCGCCGCTGACATCGCGCGCGCGGCGAACGGGACCCGTATCCGCTTTATCATCACGCCCGGCCGTGAAGCCATCCTCGATACGATCGTGATGCAGGGTATGCCGGCACCACTGGATGGCCGGCGTCCCTACGAAAGTGCGCTGCGCGGTCTCGAAGGCAAACGCTTCGACCGCACCCGTGTGGATACCACGGTCGCTGCGGTGGTGACGCGCCTGCGCGATGCCGGATTCGCCCGCGCGGCGATGCCGGTGAGCCGCATTCGCATCGACACGACCACGGCGCGCGTACGTCTCGAGCTCGCGTTCACCACGGGGCCGCGTCTCCGCATCGGCAACGTCGCCGTCAGCATTCTGCCGGTGACCACCGGCCGCCCCCGCGTCGACTCGGCTGACGTAGCTCGGCTCGTGCACATCGATCCGGGCGAGGGGTTCCGCGCGTCGGCCATGCTCGATGCCCAGCGGGCGCTCTATCGGAGCGAGGCGTTTCGCCTCGTGCTCATGGATACGGTCTCCTCGGCCGCGCACACCGACAGCCTGATCGATCTCCGCATCGCCGTAGCGGAAGCGCGGACGCGCAGCGCCCGGGTGGGGCTGGGCTGGGCCACCCAGGATTGCATCCGGGCGCAGGGGCGTATCAACGATCGCGGATTTCTCGGGGTTGGGCGCCGCGTCGAGCTGTCCATGCGGGCGTCCAAACTCGGGATCGGCGCGCCCACCGACTTCGCGCCCGCCCTGTGTTCGCAGGCGCTGCGCGACGATCCCTTCAGCCAGCGCGTGAACTACTACGTGGGCACCACGCTCACCAATTCGCGCCTGTTCGGCTTGCCGGTTGTGCCGCTGTTGTCCGTGTACAGCGAGCGTCGCGGCGAGCCATACGCCTTTCTGCGCGAAACGGCCATCGGCGCCCTGGCTGAAGTCTCCCGGCAGTTCAGTGTGCGCACCGCGGGCACCGCCGGATTTCAGTACGAGAACGGCAAGACCACCACCGACCCGGTCGTCTCGTGCACGCGCTTCGGCCTGTGCCGCCCGGAGGAGTTGGTGCTCTCGGCCTTCGGGCGTGGCGTGGGCATCGTGAGCACGTCGGCGGCGCACGACCGCACCAACGATCTCACCAGCCCCTCGCGTGGCTGGCGGGTGCGCGGCGAGGTGCGCGTGGGCGAAACGGTCTCGGAACTGGTGAGCACCGTGCGCTTCACGCGCACCACCGGCGAATGGGCGGGCTTCGGTCGTCTGTTCGGTGGCGTGATCGGTGGGCGGTTGCAGGCGGCCGGCGCTTTCGCGCCCGGCGCGGAGCTCGTCGACGGAACCCCGCTCATTCCGCAGCAGGAACGCCTGTTCGTGGGCGGACAGAACTCGGTGCGTGGTTACCAGCAGAACCTGCTCGGTGCCGTCGACTACGTCGTCACCAAGGTGCAGCCCGCCGGTGGCGATGGATCGGCGTACGAAGTGGTCGCCAACGCCGACGGACGCGCTGTGCCGCGTGGCGGGACCGCGATGCTGGTGGGGAATCTCGAATGGCGTCGTGGCTTCCGCGTCGTGGCCGAACAGCTGCAGTTCGCCGCCTTCGTGGATGCCGGAGCGCTGTGGGAAACCCGCTCCGACCGCTTCAGCTGGTCGTCGATGCGCTACACCCCTGGGCTGGGGCTGCGTCTGGTGACACCGCTCGGTCCGTTCCGCGTGGACATCGGCTACCGTCCGTACGGCCTGCGGGCGGGGCGCGCGCTGTACTTCTCGCCGACCACCGATGCCGAGGGCTCGGGGATCTTCTGCGCGAGCCCACGGGTATCGAACGCGGTGGGCGACTACTCGAGCGTCTTCTCCTGCCCGGCGACGTTCTCTCCGCCGCCCTCGAAGAACGTGCTCTCGCGGCTCGTCTTCCACTTCGGCCTCGGGCAGGCGTTCTGATGACCCGCCCCATGTCGCCACGGCAGCGCCGCTTCTGGTGGGTCGCCGCCATCGTGCTCGGCATGGGCGGCGGCGTGAGCCTCGGCTACGTGGTGGCCACCGGTACCGAGGCGGGGCGCCGCTGGCTGCTGTCGACACTCATCGGCAGCGCGAACCGGGTGTTCGGTGGACGCGGGGCGCTGCGTGTCGGCACGCTACGCGAGATCAGCCCGGGGCGGGTGGTCGCGGAAAACGTGGCGCTGGTTGATACGGCCGGTGTGCCGGTCGTGACCGCCACGCGCGTGGTAGGGACGCTCGATGTGCGAGCGCTGTACCGCCGCGTGATTCACCTGAAGCGCGTCGTGCTGTCCGGTGTGACCATGACGCTACGGCAGGAATCGCCCGGGCGGCCCTGGAACCTCGCGCACATCATTGCGGGCGATACCGCAGTGTCGGTGCCCCAC
>Ga0315909_10008249_pt1 | contig 11451 bp, 8 predicted proteins | sample LakEriMetagenome_11_FD_203527 | JGI IMG/M metagenome (GOLD analysis project Ga0315909, IMG submission 203527) | Freshwater fungal communities from buoy surface, Lake Erie, Ohio, United States - Buoy 2 MA125 | ecosystem: Environmental > Aquatic > Freshwater > Lake | place: USA: Lake Erie, Ohio...
ACTGCATCATTATTCATGGTGTCGACAAAAAATTCAGGAAGTAATAGGATAGATAGGCAAAAATAGGAAAATTCATGCAGATAGGGGAGTGTATGATGTGGATTTGATGTGGATAACAGGTGTATAACCATTGTGATTTTTCTACAATTGAAATGTCTTTGAAGGTAAGCCAATCTTGTGGCCAATAAATGGCACTTGAAGTCTATTTTTTCTTTGTTCAGACCGATAATCCCGTGTAATTTGTAGGGGTTAAAAATAAACAGTCATCACTAATCATATACGGAGTTAATCCATGAGAGTTTTATCCTCGTTTTTGCGCAAGGCATTGCTCTTTGCGCTCATTGCGATGCTTGCAGTGCAGGTATCAGATGCGCAGTCTAAAAGACGCGTATACATTGAAAAATACACCGGCGCATGGTGTCAATATTGCCCCAATGGTGCTGTTGCATTTGACCAATTGGGTCAGCAATACACTGATGAAGAAGTCATCATGGTTGCCGTACATCAAACTGATGGAATGTCAATGTCCAATCAGAATGATTTTCAGCCATATATCAATGGCGTTCCAAGTGGCTCTGTAAACAGATTGTATAATGGTGTCAGTCCTGGAGCTTGGGCTGGTTATATCCCCGGTATCATCAGTCAAGATGCTGCCGTTGAAGTGAATTTGAAAAATGTGTCTTTCAATAGTGGAACACGCAGAGTTACATGTACTTTGGAAGCAAAAGTAAATCGTGACATCACCGGTCCAGTTCGTGTGAATGTTGTTGTTGTTGAAGACAGCGTGATTGGTTCCGGAAATCAATTCGACCAAGTGAATGCTTTCAATACTCAGGCAGGTCATCCTTTTTATCAAAGAGGAAATCCAATCAAGAACTATCCACACCGACATGTTGCAAGATTTATGGCTGATGGTACATGGGGCGCAACAGGCGTGATTCCTGATAATCCAAAAGCAGGTGCAGTCTATACAAAGCAGTACTCTTTCACAGTGAATGCATCATGGAAACCTGAGCGCATGTCATTGGTTGGCTTGGTGCAAAAGTATTCAGACAATGTTGGTGCTCGTGAAATTTTGCAAGCAGTTGAAGAATCTCTTCTCATTCGCAGTACACGCGCAACACTTGATCAAACAGAATCACCATACTTGAAGGTTGCTGCCGGTGGAAAGAAAACACAGACAATCAAAGTCACAAATGACAATAACATGACATTGACTTTTGACATGTCTGTAAATGATACAAAATCTGTTTTACCTGCAGATTGGACAGCATCAGTTGAACCACAATCCTTGACATTGGCGAAAGGTGCATCGGAACTGGTAACAGTGACAATTGAATCACCTACTTCAATTCCAGAAGCAGAATTGACAACAGTTGTTGTGGATGCAAATCCAAGAGAAGAAGCGAATACAAAGCCAAAAACAACTTCCACAAGTTTGTATGTATTACCTGAGACTGCAAAAGCGGCAATCGTCTATGAATTGAATATCAATCAATTCAATGATTTATACAAAGATGCCATTAAGTATACAGACAGATTCGGTCCCGCATTTGTGAAATTGCCAAATAATGCAACATTGCTTGAAGCATATAAAGACCAATTCAAAGTATATGTATTCAGTGTTTTTGGTGGTGGATTATTGAATGGTCAAATCTATAATGGTTCCCCAATTGGAACTACCACAGATGTCAATCCACTTGCAAAAACAGTTTCAAATATGCTTGCTGAAGGTAAGAGAGTATTGCTTTCTGCACCTCAATCAATGTGGTGGGCATTTGACAAAACAGCAAATACAGCAGCAGGTAAAAATCAGGATGTATTGAATTTCTTCAATAATACTTTGAAACTTCAATTCACAAAAACTGAACAACGCTATACATTGAGTGGAAATACAATCACATTGAAGCCTTATGGCGTTAAAGGATTTGACAATGATTCCATTGGTGATCAATTCAATGGAATGGCAAATCAGAATTTCACCAATCATGTCTTCTTTACAGATATCTTCAAATTGGCTTCCGGTTCAACATGCGTTCCTGTTTTGTATTCCGATAATAGCAATGCAAATCTCGTCGGTGTTCGTTATACAAATGCTCAAGGTGGTAAGCTCGTATTCGTAACTCAGCCAATCGAAGCATTTGATAATTTCGTGATTCGCGAAACCTTTATCAGAAAATCAATGGAATGGCTTGCAGGTGATATTTTTGTTGCTGCCAAGAAGCCCGTGTTGACACTTAATTCAGATGTGAAGTTTGGTCCATTGGAAGTCGGACAAAAGAAAGAGATGACAACAGATATCAGCAATACAGGCGAAGCTGATTTGGTTGTATCTTCTTTGGGTTTGAGTGGCTCCAGCGCAAGCGTATTCTCCATCGTGAATAAGCCGACATTGCCAATGACATTGAAGCCCGGTGAATCTGTGAAGATTACACTTGAATTTGCACCAAAAGAAAAGAAATCCTATTTGGCTTCATTAGATTTCACATCCAATGATGGCGGAGTAGATAATTCAACTTCAGGTGTTGATCTTCTTGGTGAAGGAATTGAAACAGTTCCTGATGTTCCTGCGCTTGCCGGCATTGCAGATCTCGATCTTGGTCAAACAGCAACTACCATCGAGAAAACACTCTCCCTCAACAATAATATTGATGGCGAAATCAAAGTAACTGGTGCAACAATCTCCGGTGCTGATCAATCCGCATTCTCATTGTCAGTACAGCAAGGCACAATTCCGAAAGGTCAAAAATTCCAAACAAAGGTTACATTTACACCAACCAAAGATGGAATTCACACAGCTGTCTTGACATTGAACACACTTGTGACTTCCACAAATAAGACAGGTACATATACAGTCAACCTCACAGGTGAAAAGCAAGCAGTTTCAGGTGTGAAGGAAGATCGTATCCTCACAAGTTCTGTACAAGTAATGCCTAATCCTACAACAAGTGATGCATATGTGACATTTTCTGTTGCAGAACCAACAGTGATGACTATCACAGTTACTTCACTCAATGGTCAGGTATTGTTCACTGCTCAAAACCGCAGTTTTGATCAAGGTTCACATGCATTCCAATTGCCTGTTGGATCATTCGCTACAGGACAATACACTGTGACGCTCCGCTCACATAGCGGTGCCACAATGTCAATGCCTTTCAGCGTGATTAAATAATATATCTAGATATGATAAAGCCCCGATTCCATTTGGAGTCGGGGCTTTTTTTATACCAATTCTTTGATGAGAATAAAAAGGGCGAGAAGTGCAATGATGATTCCAAAAGAGATGCGAAGTAAATCTTGTCTGATTCTTTTGGATAACATGATGCCGGCATAACCTCCAAAAACGGAGGCAATTGTAAGAAGCGTGAATAATCCCCATTCAAGATTCTTTCCATTCAATATATCCACAAAAAAACCGGGTAGTGCATTCATTGCGATGAGTGTCATGGATGTGAATGCGGCTTCTTTGACATTCATGCGCCCAATGAGTATCATCGCAGGGACAATTAAAAAACCGCCACCAATACCCGTGAATCCTGTCAATACTCCAATGAATAAACCTGTTAGCACTAGAAGTGACAAGGAAATATCATGAGATTCATCGCCTTGTAATTTCTTTTGTGAAATCATTCTTTGGGCAGAAAACAACATCAATATTGAAAGAATGATCATTGAAAATGAATCAATGGAAATCTGAAGCATTCCAATTCCCAATACTTTTGGCAATGCTGGTATGATAAAAGCACGCATGATCATAATGCTGAACATTGCAGGAAATGCAAAGGTAAATATCACTTTCACATTTACTTTTTGATCGCGGGAAGTTCGCATGGCCGCAATTGCCGAACTGATTCCAACAATTCCCAGCGAATATGTTGTAGCAATCGTCGGAGGCAATCCAAGGATATACACCAATACCGGCATGACGAGAATTGATCCTCCAGCACCAAGCAAGCCAATTGCGATGCCAATGATTGATGATGCGAGGAGGGAAATCAATAATTCAATCATGACTTATATCACAACATTCAATTCTTTCTCAATCGCCTCGATGAGTATCTCTCTCGGGAGTGCTCCCATGGCCATTTTGGGTGAATCATTCACCGGTACGAATAATAGAGAAGGAATGCTTTTAATTCCGAACATCGCTGATAATTCTTGTTGTTCATCAGTATTGATTTTATAGAATTGCACTTTACCATCATAGATGTTTGACAACTCTTCAAATACAGGAGCGATTGCTCTGCATGGACCGCACCATGGCGCCCAGAAATCTATGATACAAGGAATATCGCCTTTATAAGACCATTCCTTGCTTTGCTCATAATCAAAAACCAATTCTTTGAATGTTTCGAGATTCAACTCTTGTGTCATATTAAGCCTCTATTTCAAAATTATGTTGTTTCCATTCATTGAATCCACCGGGCACATTGAAAATTGTCCGTGAATGTGCTTGTTCCAGAATACCCATTGCAATGCTGGATCTATCACCGCCTTGACAATGAACAATCAAAGAACCTTCGGGTAATTCAGCAAGTCTATTGCGCAATTGTCCGCCATGAATATTGATTGCACCCGGAATATGTCCTTCCGCAAATTCATTTGCTGAACGAACATCAAGAATTGTATACTCGGAATCTTTCATATGTTCATGCACCTCATCCAATGTCATTTGATGAACTGAACGAAGCGTATATCCGAGATCCACATATTCTTGAATATCGGTGATGAATCCTTTACTGTGATCCATGCCGATGCGCATCATTTTTCTTGTGATAGATTCAATTTCCTGCTCTTGTGCAATGAGGATGAAGGGTTTGTCATATTCCACAATCCAACCCATCCAGGTTGAGAATGCTTTATTGTTTTGAATATTCACTGAGCCGGGAATATGACCCTCTGCATAGAGTTGTTTTGGTCTTGTATCGATAATCAATGTTTCTTGTTTGATATGCTCAAAGAGTGCATCAGGACCCAATCTATGTAATGCGGGAATATCACTTAATAATGGTCTGTCAATTTTATTGAGTGATTTCATCTTCGCAAAATAGTATGGAGGTTCTGGTTGACCGTCGAGCAATTCCTTAACGAATGCATCTTCATCAGTATGCTTGAGTGCCCAATTGACGAGTTTTTCATAGCCGACAGTTGATCCGGGAACAGCGCCCAATGCCTTGCCACAAGCTGATCCTGCTCCATGTGCAGGCCATATCTGAATATGATCTGGTAATTGTTTGAATCTTTTGAGTGAATTGAACATGGTCTTTGCACCTTCGACCATGGTTCCGGAATATCCTGCAGCTTTTTCGAGAAGATCGGGTCTGCCGACATCACCTACAAATACAAAATCACCTGTGAACATCATCACAGGATGATTGCCACTTGGAGTGTCTGTCAAAAGAAAGGAGATATGCTCGGGTGTATGTCCGGGTGTATGCATCACTTCGATACGAAGATTACCAACCATGAATGTATCAGAATCTTTGAGTCCTTCATGCGGAAATGCATATTGCCATTCGGGTCCGCCTTCATCTGATAGATACAACTTTGCACCAGTGACAGATGCCAACTCTCTTGAACCACTGAGAAAATCCGCATGAATATGCGTTTCAAGAATATGTGTGATTCGTAGTTTTTCTTGAGATGCAATTTCAAGATATACATCAATGTCGCGTTGAGGATCAATCACCATTGCGGTGCCTGATGCTTGGCAACCCACAACATAACTGGCATGTGCCAGGCCCTTTTCATAAACATGTCTGAAAAACATAATCATTCTCCTTTTGTAATTGACTTTGACACAAACTTAGGAGATTGAAACATGTTTGTCTGTGATATAATCACACATGAAGTGAATGCTGAATTTGCTGATCATTTTTGACCAATTTATCAGGATCAATACGAGTTTTGCCAAGCAAATTGGCAAATGCAACTTTGATCAATGCCGCTATTACAAGCGTGATGAGCGCTCGCGACATTGCTGAATACGATAGCTTTGATAAGGCTTCCTTCTTCATAATAATTGATGAAATAGGTATTCCAATCAAAAGCAAAAGTGGTATTAAACCTAATATAGACCACTCCTGATTGAATATTCCTTTACCCATCGCTTCAACCAATCTAGGTGCAATACCGAATGCGGAGAAAACCAATGCTAAACCAATCAATATCCAATGAATCCGAATTGATCGAATTTTGGTATTGATAGAGAGTAATCCCATGAGTGAAATTACTGCAAAGGGTGGAATGATCATCGTTGAAAATCCAAAGATTCCATATGCTAGTAGAAACCAGATGAGCATGAACAGAAATGCTTTTGGAAATGTACCATCATTGATGAAAAATTGTTTGATTCCGATGATCAAGCCGGCAATAAAAAAGGGAAGCAATGCGAAGTCAATAATCAGAGTATGAAGATCTAGTCCTTTTGGAATATAATGTGCAAGTTGTATAGAATCGAGTATTTGCGAGAAGAAGGGAAAATCCATCTGCCAATACCAAGAATATCCTCCCAATATTCCCAAGATGATTGAGGAAATTCCAAACAATAAAATCTTTGCATTTGGTAAAAAAATGATAGTTGCAGTTAGTGCAATGGCAAGAAACAAAGCAATTCCCGCGAATGATGAGAGCGTGAGTATTAATACTGAAATGCATAATCCCATACTCATGAGTAGCATTGAATACCATTGGGAGCGTTGACTGAATATCATTGAAATAAAGAAAGCCGTACTTATGAGAACAAAAGTAATCCCCCAAATTTCCTGGCTTGCATGACGGGCCGTGTCATTCCACATGAGTGATCCCGCAAGAAATCCCGGAGCAAATAATGCATGTTCGGATTTGAGAAATCTTTTGGAGATAAAATACGATGCAAATAATCCAATTGTTGCCAGTATTGCCGAAAGGAATCTGGTATTTGGAAGTGTTTGACTAGTGATATTTGTCCATGCCACCATTGCCCACATGGGTAATGGCGTATTGACGAAAGGTGATTTTCCAAAGGATAAATATGGTGCCTGATCCGCAAATGCACCCCATGAATCTGCTGTCCAAGGTGTGGTTCCAAATATGGATAATATACCCCAATGCAGAGAAAAATCTTCCTCAGCGACAGTCATGCCCGGAAGATCAATACGAAAGAAACTGAGCAGTGCGGAGATCAGTAGAAATGCAATCAGTGTATGTTGTTTGGATGTCATTCGCATTGTTCAATTGATGTTGAGGATATATCGAGGTCGTGGGTTTTTCTTGCAATTTAAATTCCACCGGGTCAATTCTCGGTATTTCATAAATACCATTAAAAGCAAATGTACTGATAAATATGATGAATGAAAGCCAGCCGAGAATATGTCTAGTTATGCCGATATCTTCTCCATCAACAGGTGGATGATCTAGCTTGATGAAAAATTTCGTAAAGAATGCCCAGAATAACCAACCGCTCCAACCTCCATAGATCCAAGGAGCATATACTTTGATCCATAGCAGTATGGGGAGAAAGAGCTGCTGAATCATGGTATAGATTTCATTTGGTGATTCAATTACGATTTGCTCATAAAACCAACCAAAGAATGAACCAAGTCCCAGAAATATCATCACAACCCATACAATGCGGGCAATCTTTCCTTGATTTTTGCCAAACATTGCATATGCTATATGTCCACCATCCAATTGTCCGAGAGGAAGCAGATTCAGTGATGTGACAAACATCCCGAACCAACCAACGCAAAGGAATGGATAATGATAGATTTCATTCAGTGGTGGAATATATGTGCCGGGCTGAACAAAAAGAGCAATCAATCCTTGAAAGAGCAGCATATCACCAAAATACATTCCCCAGTCCGGATACATGATTCCAAACTCTTTATACTCAGGATGAATTGCATACAGAAAATCAATTGAAGGAAGATTCAATAAACCAAAAATGAAGATCCCTAAGCATACAATGAAGCCCGCTAGTGGACCGCTAGCTCCGATGTCAAACAAAGCTTTTCGATTTGGAATGATTGAACGGGTTTTTATGTATGCCCCCAATGTTCCGAAGATTGACACAAAGGGTATGGGAAGTGGAATGAAAAAGGGCAGACTTGCATCAACTTTATGAAGTCTTGCAGCAATATAATGTCCGAATTCATGTGTCAAAAGAAATGTCATCAACAAAGAGGCATATGTCCATCCATATATCCAATTTGTTATCTCGATTGGATTTTTCCCGGCCCATGCCGAACCTGCCATCATGGTTGAAGCGAATGTCAGAATAAACAAAAGAACATGTATAAATAAAGATGATTTCTTTTGTCCCGCGCTTTCGCTGAGAATGGATGTAAATTTTTTTTCTTCGGATGAAGTATTCATATCAATGGGTTTCTGCCTTGCGGGCGCGAATCATCAAATCGGTGATTGCCTGCGCCGGATCTTTTTGGTGAAAAAGAATGAGATACATTTGCTCGACAATAGGCATGTCAACATGATGTTTTTGACTAAGTTCCCAAGCAGATTCGGCAGTTGTCACTCCCTCTGCAATCATGGACATCTCTTCCAAGATCATAGAGAGATGTTTTCCCTTGGCGATTGCCTCACCAACATGTCTGTTTCTGCTATGTCTGCTGGAACAAGTTACATATAAATCCCCAAGACCCGATAATCCTGCAAATGTTCTGGGATTGGCTCCCATGGCCATTCCAAGGCGAGCAATTTCTTCAAGTCCACGCGTGATCAATGCTGCTTTCGTATTGTCCCCAATATCCAAACCATCTATGATTCCAGCGGCAATTGCAATCACATTTTTCAATGAACCGCCAATTTCCGCACCAATGGTGTCACCGGAAGTATAAACTCTGAAATACTGATTATTAAAAAGACTTTGTACATGATGTGCCAATTCTGGATTTGCGGAAGCAACCATCACAGTGGTTGGAACTTTGCGAATGGTTTCTTCTGCATGACTGGGACCCGAAAGTACCGAATAGTGCATTGAATCGCATTGATTCATGTCATGTAGAATGCCCGAAACAGTCAACAAAGTGCCTCTTTCAATTCCTTTGGATCCATTGATAATGTATTTGTTTTTTAAATCAAATCCATGATCTAATATCACTTGTCTGATGAATTGAGTCGGAACGGAAATGATGATGGTTGAGCAATCATTTATGACAGATGCATCTGTCGTGGCAATGATATCATTCATCAATGTGACATTCGGTAAAAATCTTGCATTGGTATGTCGCTCATTGATTTCATTGGCTATGGTTTCTGAACGAGTCCATAGAAATGGGGCATGTCCATTTTCTGCCAAAATTCCTGCCATAGCCGTTCCCCAGCCACCGGCTCCTATGATGCCAATCGAATGCTTCATATTGATCACCGTATTATTTCTTGCCGAATTTTAGCAATTGGAGCTTGCTGAATCTACTCTCATTGCCTTGAAATATCCTTGAGATATTTGAGCGATGAGCATAAATGACAATAAGTGAAATGAGAATGGTGAAATAGATGATAATATGATAACCGGGAATTTCAACACTGAATACATTGTGTCTGAGAAACATCGTAAGTGGTATGGTGATCGCGGCAATCATTGAACCCAGAGAAATATAGCCGGAAAGCATCACGACCAAGACGAAAAGTCCAAATGCAATGGCAACTTCTGTTGGGGCAATCGCAAGCAAGAATCCACCACCGGTATTGATTCCTTTTCCGCCTTTGAATCCGACAAAGACAGACCAAATATGTCCTGCCACGGCAAATACACCAGCAATCATCTTCATGACTGTGATATCTTGAAATGGAGTTTGATTTGTAAAAGCCATTTCTCCATTGAAGAGCATATTTACGAGTGAAACGGCAAGTACTCCTTTCAATACATCCAATATCTGAACCAATAATCCCCATTTCCAGCCAAGAATACGCATGGCATTGGTACTACCCATATTGCCGCTGCCTTTTGTTCTGATGTCGAAACCAAAAAACATCTTGCTGATTATAACGGCACTTGGAAATGAACCCAAAAGATAACTGCCGAATATGATGAGTATTAATCGTAAAATTGGATCCATGACAGAGGTGTTTGTAGATGCTGAAATGTGACTTTGAATTGCAAATATAGACAAAAACCATAGCATATCCGTTAATAAGCCCATTGTAAAAACAGCGTGTGCCATGCTTGGCGACACATCAACAAATTGTAAAGGAGTAATGCACCATGAGTGCTGAATTAACGGGTCAATCCACCCGAAAAAGACTTCAAGAGATTGAAAAAGAATTGGCGGATCTCAAAGAGAAGAAAAGTGCCTTATATCAGCGATGGAAAGCCGAGAAAGAGAGCATTTCACGCATTCGTGATTTGAAAGCGGAGATTGAACAATTGAGAAATAAGGCCGTCGAACTTGAACGAAAGGGTGATTTGGCCAAAGTTGCCGAAATCCGATATGGTACAATTCTCCAACTCGAACAGCAAGTTGAGTCTGAAAACAAACATTTGGAAGAATTGCAAGCCACAGGAAAAATGTTGAAGGAAGAAGTGGATGCTTCGGACATTGCTGAAATCGTGGGAAAATGGACAGGGATACCGGTTCAAAGAATGCTCGAAACCGAACGCACTAAATTGCTTACCATGGAAGACCGTATCCAGCAAAGAGTCATTAGTCAAACCGATGCAATCAAAGCCATTAGCAATGCAATTCGTCGCTCGAGAGCCGGTCTTCAAGATGCCAATAGACCAATTGGTTCATTCATCTTTCTTGGAACAACGGGTATTGGCAAAACCGAAATGGCAAGGGCACTTGCTGAGTTTCTGTTTGATGATGAATCCGCAATGATTCGGATTGACATGAGTGAATACATGGAAAAACATGCCGTTTCGCGTTTGATCGGAGCACCTCCGGGTTATGTGGGATATGATGAGGGAGGTCAATTGACCGAAGCTGTAAGACAAAGACCCTATTCAGTCATTCTTCTTGATGAAATCGAAAAAGCGCATCCTGAAGTATTCAATATCTTATTGCAAGTGCTGGATGATGGTCGCCTTACCGATAGCAAAGGTCGTGAAGTGAATTTCAAGAATACCATCATCATCATGACTTCCAATATTGGAACGGAGATACTTCAGGACTCTCTCGCAGATATCAATGAAGAAAATCGCGAGTCAATTTTAATGGAAGCAAGAACCGGAATCATCAATGTGATGAAGCAAAGAATGAGACCTGAATTCTTGAACAGAATTGATGAAATCATCCTCTTCAAACCACTCACGAAATCTGAAGTTCGACAAATCGCAGTCCTGCAAATGAAGAAATTACAAGATCGGCTTGCGATGGATGAAATCACATTGTCTGTCACTGATGATGCATACGATACAATCGTTCGATTGGGATATGATGTGCAATATGGTGCTAGACCACTTAAAAGAGCAATTCAGAAATATGTGGCAGATCAATTGTCAATGCATATTCT
>Ga0315909_10008250_pt1 | contig 11450 bp, 8 predicted proteins | sample LakEriMetagenome_11_FD_203527 | JGI IMG/M metagenome (GOLD analysis project Ga0315909, IMG submission 203527) | Freshwater fungal communities from buoy surface, Lake Erie, Ohio, United States - Buoy 2 MA125 | ecosystem: Environmental > Aquatic > Freshwater > Lake | place: USA: Lake Erie, Ohio...
ACCAAATTACGAGCCTTCAGTCTCCGCACGTCGCGAGAGTGAAGGCTCTTTTGGGTTCTCGTGGCAAGAAAATTCGAGCGTCCGAACGCGAATTTATTGCTGATGGGATTCAAAGTGTTCGCGAAGTCTTATCTCCAAGTTTTGATGATGCTCCGCAACTCCTCCATCTTTATGTGACCGAAAAAGGTTATACAAAATTGCAGAGTGAAATAGATAGTGCAGTTCTTGATGGGGCTCCGGTTGTTCATGTTTCAGATGCCGTGATGGATCAGATGGCTGAAACCGAATCGCCACAAGGAATCCTGGCGCTCTGCAAATTCACTGAAATCACGCTCTATAAAGTTAAGCAGCGTCAGACTAAGAAGATTGCCTATTTCTGGGAGCTTCAAGATCCCGGTAATTCAGGTACCGTAATTAGAACGGCGGAGGCACTTGGTTTCGATGCCGTTATTTTCTCAAAGAATAGTGTCGATGTTTATTCACCAAAGACAGTGAGAGCAACCGTAGGTGCGTTATGGCATATTCCCGTTGTTGAAAACATTGATGTAGAAGAACTAATCGAATTTGCTAGCAGCGAAGGCTTCTTTACTGTTGCATTCGCGGGAGATAGCACAGGATCAATTCTTGAGCTTGAGAAGAGTGAGAAAACTATTCTTATTTTTGGCAACGAGGCTCGTGGGCTTCCGGATATTGCTGGCGTCTCGGCTCGAGTCTCAATTCCGATGAAGGGCAAGTCAGAGAGTTTAAATGTGGCAAGCGCAGCCGCAATCGCGATGTTTGAGGTTGGAATTCGGTAGGATTTCGCCATTATGTCGATAAGCATCGCAGAGGTTGAAGAGAGTGCAGCTAGTGCACTTAGCGCGATTGCTGGAGCAAAAGATCTTGCAGAGTTAAAAGTTGTAAAAATTGAGCATCTTGGTGACAAATCTGGGCTATCAAAAGCGAGTCAGGCTCTAGGAAAAGTTCCGGCAGAAGAGAAAGCATCATTCGGCAAAATAGTAGGAGAAGCAAAAGCTAAAGTTTCAGCGGCTTTTGAAGCGCGGATCAAAGTTCTGGAAGCTGATCGCGATGCACGCGTTCTGATTGAAGAGCGGGTAGATGTAACTCTGCCAGCCACGAACATTCCAAAGGGCGGACTGCACCCACTAACTATTCTTACAAATGAGATTTCAGATCTATTCTTGGGCTTGGGTTACCGCGTAGCCGAAGGTCCGGAACTCGAAGCAGAGTGGCTCAATTTCGATGCGTTAAACATTCCGGCAGACCATCCAGCGCGAACAATGCAGGACACATTTTTTATCGAGCCGCTAGATTCAAGGTTGGTTCTGCGAACTCATACCTCACCGGTTCAAATTCGAACAATGCTCGAGAACAAGCCGCCAATTTATGTTATTTGCCCCGGACGCACATATCGCGCAGATGAATTGGATGCGACGCACACTCCGGTCTTTAGTCAGGTAGAAGGTCTCGTGATTGATCGTGGAATCACAATGGCAGATTTAAAGGGGACGCTCGATTATTTTGCTCAAAGCATCTTTGGCCCTGACGTGGTTACTAGATTGCGGCCATCATTTTTCCCATTCACCGAACCAAGCGCGGAAGTTGACTTCTTTTTCAATGGCCGTTGGATTGAATGGGGCGGTTGCGGAATGGTGAATCCGAAAGTTCTTGAAGTCTGCGGGATAGATACAAAGGAATTTTCTGGGTTTGCTTTTGGAATGGGACTCGAGCGCACACTTATGGTTCGCCACGGAATTACCGATATGCACGACATCGTTGAGGGCGACATTCGTTTCACTCGTAGCTTTGGATTGGGAATCAAATGAAGATTCCGCTTTCGTGGGTTCGAGAATTCGTCGAACTTCCAGCCAAAATATCCAACTCTGATTTGGAAGATGCCTTCGTTCGAGTTGGTTTTGAAGTAGAAGAGATTATTGAAGCGGGCTCTGATTTAACTGGCCCACTTGTAGTGGCCAAAGTTGAGTCAATCGAGGAACTTTCAGGCAACAAAAAGCCAATTAGATACGTTGGTCTTGATTGCGGTGAGAGCAATACCCGGTATGTAATCTGCGGAGCCACCAACTTTAAAGTAGGGGATTTGGTAGTGGCAGCGCTACCCGGAGCAGTGCTTCCAAATAATTTTGCGATATCCGCTCGAGAAACTTACGGTAAGACAAGTAACGGAATGATCTGCTCATCCCGCGAACTCGGATTGAGTGACGAGCATTCTGGAATTATCGTATTGCCAGCAGACTCCGCAAAGCCGGGAGCCGATGCAATATCACTTTTGGAAATCAGTGATGTAATCGTTGATGCAGCTGTAAACCCTGATCGCGGATATGCGCTTTCAATCAGAGGTCTGGCTCGCGAGTTAGCGGCCTCCTTAAATCTTAAATATTTAGACCCAATTACAAGAGTTGATGCAAGTAAGTATCAAGTTAATAAAGAGGGAGTTCAAGTTAGCGTTGATGATCCATCTGCGCTATCAATTGTTTTCATACGCAGCATTTCAGATTTCGATGCATCGGCTCCCACACCAATCTGGATGAGTCGCAGAATTGAAAAGTGCGGCATGAGATCGATTTCGCTAGCTGTAGATATTACAAACTATGTCATGCTCGAACTAGGGCAGCCCCTTCACGCCTTTGATTCATCAAAAGTCGACGGCTCATTAATCATTAAGCGGGCTGGAGATAGTTTGAAGTTCAAGACCTTAGATGGCCAGGAACGTAAACTCGATAAGGAAGATTTAGTGGTGGCCGATAAGAAAGGGCCACTTGCACTTGCTGGAGTTATGGGAGGCGCAAGCTCCGAAGTTACAAGCTCAACAACTTCTATTGCGCTGGAAGCCGCTCGCTTCGATCCGGTCTCAATTGCAAGAGGATCGAGAAGACATAAGTTGTCTTCGGAAGCATCTCGCAGACTTGAACGCGGTGTTGATCCTTCACTGGCGGAGATTTCCTCCGCACGTGCAATTGATTTAATGATTGAACTTGGGGGCGCGCGACATATTGGTTCAGCCAAATCAGGGGAGCCAAAGTTCGCACCAGTCGTCACCTTTGATCCCAACTTTGTCTCGCAGTATCTAGGAACAAACGTTGCACTTGAAGAGGTCGAAGAGAAACTCAATGTAGTTGGTTGCGCAATTTCCAAAAAATCAAATACCCAATGGTCAATAACTCCACCATCCTGGCGAGCCGATTTACTACTTGGTCCGGACTTGGTGGAAGAAGTCGCAAGAATGATTGGTTATCAACGTATTCCCTCAAAGCTTCCGATTGGGAAAAGCGGAGCGCAATTAACTCCGGCCCAGATTAGAAAGAGATCAACAGCGAATTATTTAGCGAGTAAAGGATTCTCCGAGGTTTATAACTCACCATTTGTTAATCCAATCTTTGTTGCCGATCTCGGCTTCACTGGTGATCGTGCAAAGAGTTTTAAACTTGCCAATCCGATGTCGGAAGAATTCCCGGATCTACGAACCCACTTGCTTCCGGGTTTGTTGCTAACGGCGGTTCGCAATCAAGGCCGAGGCGCAAAAGACATCGCAATCTTTGAGATTGGCTCAGTGTTTAGAAATACCGAGAAACTTGAGAGCCCTGGTCTCGTTGGTATCGATTCGGTTCCTAATGAGAAGGCTAAAACAAGTATTTATAAGAGTGTGCCAAATCAACCTCTTCATGTCGGGGCAGTTGTAGCAGGAAAGCTTTCAGCAGATAGCTGGCACACCAAGGGCGAGAAATTTACTTGGGTTGAAGCAATCGGTTTCGCTCGTTCAATTGTCGAAAACACAGGCAGTGTCACAACTACGGTCCCATCTGATTTCGCTCCTTGGCATCCTGGCCGTTGCGCAGAGATTCAGATAGATGGAAAACCAGTTGGTCATGCGGGAGAGTTGCACCCACGTGTAATTTCGTTGCTTGGTTTACCTGAGAGATCTTGTGCTTTTGTAGTAGTGCTTAGCGCTATTCCGTTTTTAGAATCGAAGAAGGCCAAGTCTCTTGTGACAATGCCGCCAGCGATTCAAGATATTTCATTAATCGTCGACGAATCTATTCCTGCGGCCTCGGTTGAGAAAGCATTACGGGAGGGTGCAGGCGATCTCCTAGAGAGCATTTCGTTATTTGATAGATACGAGAAGGTCGAAGATGGGAAAGTCTCTCTGGCTTTCACCCTGGTCTTTAGGGCAACTGATCGGACTCTCACGGCTGACGAGGTCTCCAAGTTTCGACAGGCGGCTACCGAATCTGCTACTAAAAAATACGGGGCGGTATTAAGGGCTTAGGATTGCGCATAAATATGCATGTATTTGCATAAATATACATTTAGGATATGATTAACCCATGAAAATTGGGGTAGTTGGTGCCAGCGGTTACGCTGGTGGAGAGCTTCTGAGAATTCTTGCCGGGCACGATAATTTCAAAGTTGTTTATGCAAGCGCCGGCGCAAACGCCGGAGAGCTAATCACCTCTATCCATCCACAACTAATCTCTTATTCTGGCGAAAAATTTGGTGCGACCAATATCTCTGAGATCAATAAATGTGATCTGGTTTTCCTTGCCCTTCCGCATGGTGAATCCGGTTCCTTGATTCCTCAGATTGCAGAGTCCGTAAAGGTAGTAGACCTTGGTGCTGACTTCCGTCTCGAAAATCAGAGCGCCTGGGCGAAATACTATTCAGGAGAATATGCAGGCAAGCTTGTTTATGGGCTACCTGAAGTAGGAGGTAACAAAAAGCTAATTTCAGCGTCAAACCGGGTCGCCAATCCGGGTTGTTATGCAACCGCAATCATTCTAGGAAGTGCGCCAGCAGTATCTTCAAACTTAGTTGAGAACCAGAATTTCATCTCGGTCGCCGCTAGCGGTACAACCGGTGCTGGTAGAAATGCAAAAATCAATCTTTCGGCTAGCGAAGTTATGAACAACATGGGTTCTTACAAGTTCGGTGGTGTTCATCAGCACACACCAGAAATCGAAGAGTGCTTAAGCGCTGTGGGAGATTCTTCGGTTAAGTTTTCATTTACGCCGATTCTGGCTCCAATGCCAAGGGGCATTTTGGCGACTATCAGCTCGCAGTTGAAGAAAGAGATATCGACAGATCAAGCACATCAAGTTTATTCTGGTTATTACTCGAAATCTGATTTTGTTAAAGTGCTGCCAATCGGAGAGCTCCCGCAAACTTCGATGACTATTGGAACTAATTTTGCATTCTTGCAGGTTGCGGTTGACGAGCATGCTAATCGCTTGATGGTATCTGTCGCGATTGATAATTTGGGCAAGGGTGCGGCTGGCCAGGCAATTCAGAATGCGAATTTGATGTGTGGTTATCCAGAAACAACCGGACTAAATCAGTTAGCTGCTAAGTAATGATTCTCTTCAAATACGGGGGTCATGCAATCTCAGATGACCAGGGGATAGATCCAGTCCTTTCTATTCTGTCAAAGCAAATTAAAGCAGGCAAGAAGATTGTCATTGTTCATGGTGGTGGTCCAGCAATCAACAAAGAGTTAGAAATTCATGGTGTGAAGAGCGAGATGATCGGAGGATTGCGCAAAACTACACCCGAAGTTTTCGCGGTCGTTCAGCGCACTTTATGTGGGGAAGTTCAGAGGAAGTTGGTTAATCAGTTAATCGCTCTCGGAGTTAATGCCGTGGGTTTAACAGCTGGGGATGGGGATGTAATTCGCGCCAAAATATCGAAGCCAGAGCTTGGTTTAGTGGGCGAAGTTGTTTCGGTCAATCCTGACTATCTGATAGCCCAGATGGATCTTGGTATCACTCCGGTGATCTCACCAATTTCGATTACTACTGATGGACAAGCAGTGAATATGAATGCTGACATTATTGCTGGTGCAATCGGTGGGGCGCTAAAAGTTGATTCAGTGCTCTTCTCAACCGATGTTTCGGGTATATATCGCAATTGGCCTGATAAAGATTCCTTGATTCAGAGCATTAGCGTCAATGAACTTTCCGAGATTTCAAAGACGCTCGAAGGTGGAATGATCCCAAAGGCAGAATCAGCAATCAATGCAATTAAGTCTGGAGCAAAGAAAGTCCAGATTTTTGATGGTCGAAAAGTTTCTAGCGTTGAACTGGCACTTCAAGGCGAAGGTGGAACGTTGGTGTCACCTTGACTAACAAAAACCTATTGCAGCAAGAGCGATGGAAATCTTCGCTGCAAAACAACTACGGAACTCCAGAGATTTCTCTCGTAAAAGGGCTAGGCGCTCAAGTTTGGGACGCCGACGGTAATGAGTATCTAGATTTTCTTGGTGGAATCGCAACAAATATTCTGGGCCATGCACACCCAGCGCTTATCTCAGCTGTCACGAAACAAGTAATCGAACTCGGACATGTGAGCAATCTTTACTCTCACCCCCGTGCGATTGAGTTAGCAGAAAAATTGAAGGAGCTAACTGGTTCGACTGAAGCAAAGGTGTTTTTCTGCAATTCAGGGGCCGAAGCCAATGAGGCAGCGCTTAAGCTTTCTAGGTTAAGTGGGCGCAAGAAAGTAGTTTCGACTTTAGGTTCGTTCCACGGAAGAACCATCGGCGCCCTCTCAATCACTGGCCAAATTGCCAAACGCAGAGCGTTTCTTCCGCTTCTGAAAGATGTCACTTTTATTCCATTCAACGATGTTAAAGCTGCTAAGAAAGTTATAAGCAAGAAAGTTGCCATGGTGATTGTCGAGCCGATTCAGGGCGAGAATGGCGTTGTTGTCCCAGATCTTGGTTACCTAAAAACCTTGCGCGAACTAACTTCGAAGCACGGCGTTCTTCTAGTTTTCGATTGCGTGCAGACTGGAATGGGCAGGACCGGAGAATGGTTCGGTTTCGAACACGAGGGCGTCACGCCAGATGTGATTACTTTGGCTAAGGGGCTTGGTGGTGGATTACCACTGGGCGCAATGATTGCAATTGGAGAAGCATCGTCACTCTTCGAGCCAGGTTCTCATGGCAGCACTTTCGGCGGAAGTCCAGTTGCCTGCGCATCAGCTCTTGCTTCAATTGAGTATTTGGAAGATGAGAAGATTTTGGAACGCGTTAAAAACCTCGAGCTAACTTTGAAATTAGAAATTTCCAAGAATCCTATGGTTTCCACTGTTCGTGGTTCGGGACTCTTGATTGGAATAGTTCTTAAAGAGCCAATTGCAAAAAAATTCATAACTGATCTTCAACAAAATGGAGTCCTAGCTAACGCCACTTCGGATTCCGTAATTCGGATCGCACCTCCGCTGATTGTTGCGGATTCTCAAGTTTCACACTTCATCGAGGTTTTCAGAAAGGTGTCCTCCAATTATGAGCGTTAAAACAAACCTCACATCAAATCAACGTAAGGCGCTGATTGCGAAAATGATAAAACAAGGTGGCGTTGAATCGCAATCCCACTTGGTGAAGTTGCTTGCCCGCGAGGGTGTGAAAGTTACCCAAGCAACGGCTAGCCGCGATTTGGAAGATTTAGGTGCGACTCGGGTTCGAGATGCAAATGGTGAATTCCAGTATGTAATTCCGGAAGAAGCTAATTCGAAAAATAGTTCAGCGGCGAATTTGATTATGAGCGTTACTGCGAGTGGAAATTTAGCGGTAGTCCGAACCCCGCCTGGTGGTGCGCAGTTGTTGGCGAGTGCGATCGACCGTAACTCATTGAACGGTCTTCTCAAGAGCGCCATCGGAACTATTGCTGGGGATGACACGGTATTGGTAGTCGCTAAGACTGCAAACGGCGGAGCCGAACTTGCAAAATCAATCACAACTTATGCAACCAGAACAAACAAGCCAAAAGGAAAGAGGAATTAAATGGCGCTTTGGGGTGGAAGATTTTCAGCGGAACCATCATCGGCGGTTGCCGCGCTCTCTCGCAGTGTGGAATTCGATTGGCGTCTTGCGCCTTATGACATCAAGGTAAATCTTGCACATTTAGATGGCTTGATCGCATCGGGAGTTATTGCTGCTGGCAATGGCGAAGTCATTCGCGCAGGATTGAAAGCCTTGGGAACTGAAATTCTTGCCGGTAAATTTACTTACAACGATTCAGATGAAGATGTTCACAGCGCGATAGAACGTGGCCTGATCGCAAAGATCGGCGCTATCGGCGGCGCACTTAGGGCTGGTCGCTCTCGTAACGATTTAGTGGTTGCTGACTTCAAACTTTACCTGGTTGACCATCTGCTGGAAATTGCTTCACTCACTACGGATCTGATTTCGGTCTTTAACGATCAGAGTGAAAAATTAGCGAAAGTAGTGGCGCCTGGATTTACCCACTTACAACATGCCCAACCAATTGTCTTCGGGCATGAATTAGCGAAACATTCGCAGGCACTATTGCGAGATGTGGATCGAATCGGTGATTGGTTAGTAAGAAATAATTATTCTCCGTTAGGTGCTGGTGCACTAGCCGGAAGCGCCTTGCAACCTAACCCAGAGAAAAGCGCAGAATTACTCGGCTTTGATGGCGTCCTAGCAAATAGCATTGATGCGGTAAGCGATCGCGATTTCGCGGCGGAAGCGCTCTTCGTAATGGCGATGCTAGGCGTTCACCTTTCAAGAATTGGCGAGGAATTTACACTCTGGAGCACTTGGGAGTTTGATTGGGTAACTATTGATGATGCCTATTCAACTGGTTCATCAATCATGCCTCAAAAAAAGAATCCAGATATTGCTGAACTTGCTCGTGGCAAGAGCGGTCGATTGATAGGCAATCTAACTGGGTTATTAGCGACACTGAAGGGACTCCCATTCGCCTACAATCGTGATTTGCAAGAGGACAAGGAACCAATCTTCGATTCGGTTGAAACGTTAATCGTCTTACTTCCTGCGCTAATCGGGATGGTTGAAACCGCGAAATTCCATGAGAAAGTTATTTCGAGTGGAGCTCAAGCAGAATTCGCACTAGCTACCGAAATTGCAGATTATTTAGCAAAGAAGGCTGTTCCATTTGCTCAAGCACATGAAGCTGCAGGCGAGTGTGTTCGGTTGTGTGAAAAATCTGGTATCGAACTTCATGAACTTTCGGATGAACAACTCTTAAAGATACATCCGGAACTTGCACCCGATCTACGAGACAGCCTTACTACCTCGGGTGCAGTTGCTTCGAGAACATCTTCATTGGGAACTTCGACTTCTAGCGTTCTTGCCCAGATTTCAGATTTGAAGGATGCCACGAAGGAAGCCAAGAGTTGGATATCCAACGAGGTTGCACGTTTTTCAGGCATGATGAAGCCATGAGTTTGGACTTCTTTGCAGATTTAGAGTGGCGTGGATTGTTGGCTCAAACAACCGATCGCGATGCTTTGCTTAAGGAACTTAAGGCGGCGCCAACTAAGTTTTACATTGGTTTTGATCCGACTGCACCAAGTCTTCACGTAGGTAATCTTGTTGTGATTCTTGTAATGCGACGCTTCCAATTAGCGGGACATCTTCCTATCGCATTGGTTGGGGGAGCGACTGGCCTAGTCGGAGACCCCAGTGGACGCAATGAAGAACGCACCCTAAATGATGAATCTGTGGTTCTTGAATGGGTCGGTAACATTAAAAATCAACTATCTAAATTCTTGGACTTTGATACAAAGAAGAATCCAGCAGTCATGGCAAATAATCTGGATTGGACCAAGCCAGTTTCAGCACTGGAATTCCTGCGCGATATTGGTAAGCATTTCAGCGTTAATCAGATGCTTGCTAAAGATTCTGTTGCTTCACGCCTTGAAAGTGGCGGCATTTCTTATACTGAATTCTCTTATCAAGTATTGCAAGCTTTTGATTACCTGGAACTTTACCGACGAGACAATTGCAAATTGCAACTGGGTGGTTCGGATCAATGGGGAAACATAGTTGCTGGACTTGATTTAATTCGTAAAGTCGAAGGTGGTTCTGCGCACGCATTCACTATTCCATTAATGGCCAAATCTGATGGAAGTAAATTCGGAAAGACTGCGGGCGGCTCGGTCTGGCTAGATCCTGAAATGACTTCACCTTATGCGTTCTATCAATTTTGGTTTAACACCGAAGATGCAGATGTCGAAAAGTATTTGAAAGTCTTTTCATTTAAAGAACGCGCTGAAATAGAACGCCTTGTTGAAACCGTCAAAACAAATCCGGGAGCAAGGGAAGCACAGAGAGAACTTGCCCGTGAGTTAACTGCAATGGTTCATGGTTCAGATCAGAGCGAAAAGGTTGAAGCTGCATCATCCGCGCTATTCGGTCAAGGTGAATTGAATTCACTCGATGAAAAAACTTTAGCTGCTGCACTCTCGCAGTTACCAAAAGTTTCCATTAATAGGAACGAAGCATTTCCAACTTGGGTTGATCTTCTCGCTGCAACAGGAGTTGTTGAATCTAAATCCGCTGCGCGACGGATAGTGAAAGAGAATGGCGCATACCTCAACAACGAGAAGATCTCCGGTGAGGATTTCGCTCCTTCAAAAGAGCATTTAATTCACGGTCGTTTTCTAGTTTTACGTAAAGGTAAGCGCGATTTAGCCTCTGTTGAGGTCGTTTAAGTTCTACTCTGGTCGAGCAGTTCTCAACTGCCCAAAGAAATACCCAACCTTTAAGCGTAAAAATGTGCAATTTTCACGGTGATAAACCTCGCACCAATTGGGGCCTTTTTGGGCTCATTTTTGGCCATTTTTAGGGGAGGGAATTTGACCCTTTCCCGGGCATCGGCTATCTTTACCCCTCGCTTGCGAATTGGACGAAAAACCCTTTAAAACCGGGGTAAATAAGGCCAAGCAACGATCTGAAGTAACAAGTATTACCAAGCTCTATGAAGGACTACCGGATTTGCTCTTCCGTGTGCCTTCCGCTAGGTTTGGCGGTCTGCCCTGCAATCGGTGAGAAATCTCCGTGACCGGTGTGCATTCGTACCTTGAGAACTCAACAACGTGCAAAAAATCAATGCCAATCGGCATATATTGGCCTGCCCCTGTTTTGCAGGAGCAGAAAAAATATGCCAAATTCCTTTGTATTTCCATGACTTCGATGCCCCTCAAAAGGCGGCGGATATTGGGTACAGAAACAAAAACAATTGGTAAAAATGAAATAGCTATAAACGCTAGTTTCGTTTTTTTGCCAGATCACAACTTTCTATGGAGAGTTTGATCCTGGCTCAGGACGAACGCTGGCGGCGTGCTTAACACATGCAAGTCGAACGATGAAGTTCCTTCGGGGATGGATTAGTGGCGAACGGGTGAGGAACACGTGAAGAATCTGCCCTCCACTTTGGGATAACTCCGGGAAACCGGGGCTAATACCGAATATTGAAACATAAGCGGCATCGCTGAGTTTTGAAAGAATTTCGGTGGAGGATGACTTCGCGGCCTATCAGCTTGTTGGTGAGGTAATGGCTCACCAAGGCAACGACGGGTAGCCGGCCTGAGAGGGCGACCGGCCACACTGGGACTGAGACACGGCCCAGACTCCTACGGGAGGCAGCAGTGGGGAATATTGGGCAATG
>Ga0315909_10008251_pt1 | contig 11450 bp, 14 predicted proteins | sample LakEriMetagenome_11_FD_203527 | JGI IMG/M metagenome (GOLD analysis project Ga0315909, IMG submission 203527) | Freshwater fungal communities from buoy surface, Lake Erie, Ohio, United States - Buoy 2 MA125 | ecosystem: Environmental > Aquatic > Freshwater > Lake | place: USA: Lake Erie, Ohio...
AGCTGTCAAGCAAGATTGAAGAGATCTTAGAAACTAACTACGAACGCAAAGACTCTCTACAACTATTCGACGGCTGGAGAGATAATATTTGGAGTTCGAAATACGTTCGTAAGTGTCATTTAAAGACTATCGACAATAGAGAGACGCAGAAGCTATGGTTGATGCATCTCAATATATTTCCGCACGAATTCTTGAACTTTCCGATACTTGGTTTTGATATAGTCGCCGGTCCTAATAAGATCACCGGGTCGTTCTTTGACTTCTCCCCAATTACGGACGAAAAACCGGAACATCCCTATCTTAACTATATGAGAGACTCTGTAAAGGATCTATCTTGGTCAAAGCCAAGGGAGCTTCCTGACTGGGCCAAAGAGATCTTTTCGGACTCGATGATCGCGGCTGGTAACTTAAAGACTCAAGAAGAGGTAGAACAACTCACCAAAACATGTCTGCATCTCGTTGAGTACTACGTAACGAATATGAGCAAGAACCTATACGTTACAAATCCGTTAGAGCTAAAGAAACGACACAACTTATATTGTCGCAATCAGAAGTTAAATCCACACCTGCATAGATCTATACTTTCGATGGGAATATCTGAAAAAGATAAAAATGAATACGTAGATCGGATCCTATTCGAGGAGATTTAGGTTTGGATGATCACCACGCGTATCGCATGTTTCCAGATCGAAGAAAGTGGTTCAACAAGCTCTGGCTCGCTGAAGATCTTGGGTATGAATGTGGTCCGTCAGGTATAGCACCGAGTAAGAGCGGATACTATATCGTAAGACCTATTATGAATCTGTCAGGAATGTCTGTCGGCGCAAAAAAGAAGTACATAGAAGCTGGGGACTTGTCTCAGACTCCTCCAGGTTACTTCTGGTGCGAATGGTTTGAAGGTCCGCAGTATTCAGTCACTTACGAGTGGACGGGTGTTTGGAAGCAAGTATCGTGCTACTTAGGCGAGAGAGACGAGAATAACCTTTACCGATTTCGTAGATGGACTCGTATAGATGACATAGAGTTCGAACCGGAACCTCTATTCGACGAGATAGGAGGCTCAAATGTCTCTACATTAAATATCGAGTTCATCGGCGGCCGCATCATTGAGGTACACCTGCGAGACACTCCAGATCCAAAGTATGAAGAACTGATTCCAATTTGGAAAGATAGTAAGATATTGGTTGACAAATATGAAAAGTTAGGTTATACTTATATAGAAAGTCATGACGATGCTGATGGCTTTCTAGACATACCTAGAATTGGTTTTATGATAAAATAAGGAGATTACATGAGCAACGCTTACAACGATCTGCATGTGCAGGTAGAAGATCAACACGGCGCCGTCGCTTCTGTATATACATTCCTAGATGGCAACAGTAAGATCGTTTATCACGATGCGAACGGTCATAAATTTTTTGAAGAAGACTACGCCAAGTTTCCAATCGAGACTGTCGAGAGGCATGCCGTCGCTTGGGCGACAGGTAAGAGACAGCTAGTACCAATAAAATAAGGAGAGGGCCATGAGCAGCACACTAGTCGACACGTTGATTCGAGAAAATCAAGGAATCGTTTACTCGGCAAAAATCTATAAAGAAGATAGCGGGCATCACGTCCATTACTTTAAGAACGATCAATTAATCGAGTCCCGTGATTTTGAAGGACAGCCGGTCGAAAGAATTCACGCCGCCGTTAACGGTTGGCTTAATAATATTAAGGTGCTTAAAAGTTAATGATTACTCCAAGAACACCAGAAAAGATACATATGGAAATTGCAAACAAACTTGCAAAGGGTGCTACATATATTGATGCTCTCGTTGAATATGCAAAAGAGAATGACCTCGAAATAGAAGCTGTCGCAGACATTGTGAAAAAATCTTCTATCATGAAGGAAAAGATTCGCTCTGAAGCAGTTGCTATGAGAATGGTTAAGAAGGATCGCCATGACCTTACTGAACTATGCTAATGAAGACTCCTTTCGAGTCTATGTTAACTACCTTGCTCTAAAGAAGCATTTTGAAAGTGATGGTTACGACTATCATAAATATAATGGTAAGGTTCGCGCGTCGTTCGACAAGTTTCAGACTCGAAACGACGCGTTCTTCTTCTACAAACTGTCCAAAAAGAACGACCCAACGAAAGTTCTTCTTGCTAACATTATACACAATCCAAAGGTATGGATCCGCGATATAGTCGAGGACAGTGGAGAAGAAGTATTCGTCCAGTGGGAAAGGAGAAACGAGTCTCTTACTTACATATTCAAGAACGAACTGAAGAAGCTTAAGCCAACATATCAGGACAACTTTTTGGTAAGTAATGGTCAACATCCCTTTATCATAACACTATACATGCGCAAAGAGATCTCTCTCGAAACATTTTCAATTTTGGCAAAGTTGTCAAATGTTTATGATATGTGGGAGAAAGAAATAGTTGACAAATTCGTCGCGCCTGGTATTATTAGATTATCAAGAAAGTATTATCCATTCATTGAAGTGGATACAAAAAAATTCTCAAAAATCGTCAAAGAACACTTTTTTGAAGATAAATAGTATTGTGATGGTGATCCGTCACGCAATTGCAATACAATGTTATACATCGCACATAAGGAGATACTAATATGGTGGATTTCGCCGCACTTAAAAGCAACCGTTCAAAGTCACTCGACAAATTGAACTCTCAGCTCTCGCAGATTGCACAGAAGAGCTACTCAGATCCCAACGAAGGCAAATTTTGGAAACCGTCTCGCGATAAAGCGGGCAATGGCTTTGCCATCATTCGTTTCCTGCCCGCGCCAGGCAATGAAGATATGCCGTTCGTTCGTTTGTGGGATCATGGTTTCCAAGGACCGACTGGTCTGTGGTACATCGAAAACTCTCTAACAACTATCGGCAAGGACGATCCTGTCTCCGAACTTAACTCAAAGCTTTGGAATACTGGCGTCGACGCAGATAAAGAACAGGCACGCAAGCAAAAGCGTCGCCTTCACTATATCGCAAACATATATGTCATTAAAGACAGCGGTAACCCGGACAACGACGGAAAAGTATTCCTGTTTAAGTTCGGTAAGAAGATCTTTGATAAACTCAACGATCTTATGAACCCTCAGTTTGAAGATGAAAAGCCAATCAATCCGTTTGATCTTTGGGAAGGCGCAAGCTTCCGTCTCAAGATCCGTCAGTTTGAAGGTTACGCAAACTACGACAAGTCGGAATTCGACGGTCCTGCTCCACTGTTCGAAGATGACGAAAAACTCGAACGTGTTTGGAAAGATGAACATTCCCTTCAGGAAATCATCCATGAAAAACATTTCAAACCGTATGCAGAACTTAAAGCAAAGCTGCATCGCGTTCTTAACCTCACTGGTGACTCGGTCGATGCTTCTCGCTCCGCAAGCGACGACGTTGACGAGGATCTTGACATGAGCCGCTTCTCAAAGAGCACTCCTGCTCCAGATATGAAGCAGACTTCATCTGACATGGATACCATCGACGATGATGATGAAGATCTCGCACGTTTCAGAGACCTCATAAAGTAATGATAGGAGAGGAGCGAAAGCTCCTCTCTTACCACTCAGTGGAGGGTTAACACATGGCAAATAAAGAAATCATAGACTTTGATTTTGGTTTTAGTTTCATCGACGATGAGATTGAAGAAGTCAAAGAAACTGCAATTAAGCTTGAGTCTGCACATGCAGAAGGTCAAGCCGCGATCGAAGATCTTCAAGAAAGACTGAATAGACTATATAATTCTATCACACCGTTCTTAGATAATCTCTGCAAGAATCCAGAAAAATCGACAATATATTGGCCCGATCGTGTAAAAAAGATCGAAGGCTATAAAGACAAGCTACTCGCAATCATAGAAGGAAGATAGCATGAGTCTGTTAGACAAACTTGTAAAGAATAGTACGATTAAACTTACGGCTCCTCTCATGGAGTCAAAGGTTTATGGTAAGAAGGATATGGCTCCAACTCCAGTTCCTATGGTGAACGTAGCATTGTCAGGTCGTATCGACGGCGGTGTAGCTCCGGGTCTTCTAGTCCTGGCAGGTCCATCGAAACACTTTAAGTCTGCTTTTGCTCTGCTTATGGCAGGAGCTTACCTCGAACGGAACAAGGACGCAATCCTTTTGTTCTATGACTCGGAATTTGGTACTCCTCAGTCCTACTTTGAGTCGTTTGGTATTGACATGGCAAGAACCGTTCATACTCCAATCACGAACGTTGAAGAACTAAAGTTTGACATCTCTCAGCAGCTAGATAAGATCGAGAAGAAGGACAATGTTATCATCATCATCGACTCCGTTGGTAACCTTGCATCCAAGAAAGAAGTCGAAGACGCATTGGACGGCAAGTCCGTTGCCGATATGTCTCGTGCTAAAGCTCTTAAGTCGCTGTTCCGTATCGTGACTCCGCATTTGAACCTCAAGGACATTCCTTTGATTGCGGTCAACCATACATACAAAGAGATCGGTCTGTTTCCTAAAGACATCGTCAGTGGTGGTACCGGTATCTATTACTCGGCTGACGCAATTTGGATCATCGGCCGCCAACAGGATAAGGTTGGTACTGAGATCCAGGGTTATCACTTCGTCATTAATATCGAGAAGTCTCGCCACGTTAAAGAAAAGTCAAAGATTCCGATTAGCGTGAGTTGGGAAGGCGGTATCGCAAGATGGTCCGGTCTACTCGATGTTGCTGAAAAAGGTGGCTTCATTCGCAAACCAAAGGTTGGTTGGTACGAAGCAGTCAATCCAGACACTGGAGAAATTATCAGTGAAAAGCTTCTTCGAGCAAAAGAAATTGTTGACAGTAGAGAGTTCTGGGATACAATGTTTAAACAGACCAACTTCGCAGAGTTCATCAAGAACGCGTATACGGTTGGTGGAAACGTTATTCTAAAAGACGAAAACGAAATTGTAAAACATGACGATTACGAGGAAGAAGACGAAGAATGATCGAAAAGACAATTCTGTCGAATCTGATCTATAACGATGAGTATTGTCGCAAAGTATTTCCTTATATTAAAGAGGAATACTTTGACGATAATAGTCTTCGAAAGATCTTTTCAACATACACGGAATATATGAATCAGTACAAAGAGCCTCCATCAACGGAGGCTCTTAAGATCTACATCGACAAGCGCAAAGATCTTAACGAGTCCTCGTATAAAGATGTTGTCAATCTTATCGACGAATTGGTTGTAGATAAGACTACGAACGGGCAGTTCCTAGTTGATGAGACAGAAAAGTTTTGTCAAGATAAGGATCTCTATAACTCAATTCGTAAAGCGATCCTAATCCTAGACGGTCAGGATAAAGAATACGATAAGGGTGCTATTCCTAAACTACTCTCTGACTCGTTGGGAATTAGCTTTGACACTAACATCGGCCATGACTTTCTTGAAGATGTGGAAGATCGTCACAAGTACTATCACCGTAGAGACGAACGCATTCCGTTCGATATCGAACTGTTGAACAAGGTGACCAAAGGCGGTCTTCCTCGTAAATCTATGACAGTTCTTCTCGCCACAACCGGCGGCGGTAAGTCTCTCGTTAAATGCCACATGGCGGCATCGAGTCTTATGTTTGGCAAGAACGTCCTATACGTAACGATGGAACTCGCCGAACAAGAAGTTGCTCGCCGTATCGACGCAAATATCATGGACATTACTCTTGATGCAGTAAAAGAACTTCCTCTTGATATTTTCGAGAAAAAGATGTCTGTGTTTAAGGGTAAGACTCCTGGCAAGTTAATCATTAAGGAATATCCAACTGCGTCTGCGCATGCGGGTCATTTCAGACACTTGCTAAACGAGTTGCGTCTAAAGAAGAACTTCGTTCCTGATGTTATCTTCTTGGACTATCTTAACATCTGCGCATCTTCAAGAGTAAAGGGTGCAGCCGCGGCAAATTCATATACTCTTGTTAAGTCTATCGCTGAAGAGGTTCGTGGTCTTGCGATGGAGTTCAACGTTGCTATCGTTACTTCATCTCAGTTTAACCGTAGCGCGTATGATAGCTCAGATGTAGAACTATCGAATACATCTGAGTCTATGGGTATCACTCATACTGCCGACGCAATCTTTGGTCTAGTTACATCTGAAGTTCTTGAGAGCAGAGGTCAGATCATCTTTAAACAGTTGAAGAACCGTTGGGGTGATCTAGGTCACTATCGTCGTTTCGTCGTTGGGATTGACAGGGCGAAGATGAAACTGTTCGATGCTGAAGAGAGCGCGCAAAAGACTCTGTTTAAAGAACCACAAGACGATAAGAAGCAGAAACGAAATGATAGTAAATTTAAGAGTAGTGATGATAGTGATGAAACTGTGTTTGATAAGTCTACGTTTAGCCAGCAATGGGACATCAAGCCAAAAAGTAAAAAAGGTCTATTTGAAGTAGAGGATCTACAATGAGCTACAGCGTGAAGAAACATGAAGATGGTTATGACATCCTTGAAAAGGATACTGGCCTACTAATTAAACTAAGTTGTTCAGAAGAAAAAGCTAGGAATCTATGTAGAAAGATGAACTTAGGATCTGGTTTTAACGGATGGACTCCTCCATTCTTTACTACGAAAGTAAATGCAGTTTATGAAGAGGCGTAGAGCCTCTTCTTTCTTTTATAAATAAAAGAAAACTATAGGCTTATTCCATGCTTTCCTTCACAAAATACTTAAAAGAGAGTGAAATGACTTATGCAGAGATTGAGAAGATTCTCAAAGGACTCGGTTACGAAATAAAACCAGTCACGCGCACTAGGATGGCGATTGTAACTGATAGAAGATCCGAAGCTCTAAATAAAGTCTTAAATACTTTTAAAGGTTCTAAACTATTAAAGGATCGACAGTCATTGAATGTATCTTCTATTGGAATTGTACAAATTGGTCCAGTTCAGGTAATCGCGAAACCGGCGTCAAGAAATGTTCTGAAAGCAGAACAGGAAGCAACAGAGTCTCTCATAGGATTGATTAGAGCTGCCGTAGAACAGGAAGGCAGACCTATAGATGTTCTAATAGGGTCATACAGAATAAAATCTGTTGTGACAGCTGGTTCTGACCAGATCCGCGGCGATCCTAAAGCAGATATCGCTCTTATAGATAACTCAAATAAAGAAGTTGGTTTTATCTCTCATAAGAAAGAAGGCGGCGCGAAAGCTTTCCAACAATACGGTGGTATCTCAAAGGATTCCGGACAGTTAATATACAACGACGTTCTAGTAAAAATGTTTGTTGAAGATGTTTATAACTATTTAAAAAAGGACGGCGGTGGCTCTTCTATGGCAAAGGCTGGTTTTAGTGTATGGAGATACATTCCTAAAAATGCAGCCGGAGAACCTCTAATAGCTCGCTCTGTTTATGGCCCAGACTGGACAAGAAACGGAAGAAGATTCGGCAGGGACGCAGTACACTGTATCGGTCAAGGAGCTCCTATACTTAAGAGAACTCTGTCTGGCGACTATTCGCTATCCTTTTCTGAAGCAATGCATACGGCCGACGATCTAACTTGGATATACGACGGTCCTTATAGACCAATCTTTGCAGCTACTTATAGAGCAGGCAGACAGTTGGAGAATAAAGGTTTGATCATAAAAGATATGCGCGGTGGCATATATCCTTATGACTTCATTTCGAGCAGAAAGGCGATAACGATATAAATGCTTTCATTTAAATCTTTCATAACAGAACAGACTCGCAGCAAAGGTCTTACGATCTTTGATATAGACGAGACGCTCTTTCAGACAAAAGCTTTAGTTAAGGTAATGAAGGACGGAAAGGTCGTTCAGTCGTTAGACAACCAAGCTTTCAATACATATAAGCTTAAGGACGGAGAGAAGTACGACTTCGGTGAGTTTACTTCCGCAGAGATCTTTCAGAACACTTCTATCCCTATCATGAAGATGATTCAAAAAGCAAAGGCGATTATCCGCAACGCAGTGAACGCAGGGTCTAGAGTCATTATCGTGACTGCTAGATCGGACTTCGACGATAAGAAGAAGTTCCTTGACACGTTCAGACGTTATGGTGTAGATATAGATAATGTATACGTCGAGAGAGCTGGAAATCTAAAACTTGGATCGAGTGCTAAGAACAAGCGTTTCATATTCCACAAATATCTACGTAAGGGAGAGTACGAGAGAGTACGCTTCTTTGACGACGCGATGTCAAACATTACAATGTTTAAGGCTCTTGCGAAACAGTATCCTAACATTTCGTTCGAAGCATATCACGTTCACCATGACGGTTCAGTAAGGAAGGTATGATTTAAATAGGATGGTAAGCATCCTACTTTTATAAATAAAGTAAAAGGAGGATGTAATGACTGAACAACAAATAATAGACCTGTACCAAGAAACTTATTCCGTTTCTGAAATGTTAAATTCTACGCCATACGGAAGAAGCAAAATCGTCAGAATACTTAAAGAAGCTGGGGTATATGAAGGTCTTAATGGACCTAACTATCTTGCTAAGAAAGTTGAAAAACATCGTAATACGATGCGTGAAAAATACGGTGTTGATAATATTTCTCAGATTAGAACTAATAAGTTAATCGAGTCTAATAATATTGAATACGATAAATTTTCCTTTGATGAGAATTTAAAAAAGTATATGAAAGACGTTAGAAACTACACTAAAAATTTAGTGATAAGAAAAAAGATTGTAACTCCACCTAAGACTTGCTTTTACACTGGATTAGAGTTTGCAGAAGAATTTAAAGATACTGTCAATCCGAACGATCCTTTGAAGAGAACAGTAGATCATAAACATCCTATCATACTCTGTTTCTTAGAAGGTTGGAGTGTTAAAGAGGCTGGAGGAGAAGGTAATTTGGTATTTGTTCTCAGATATATAAATAGTGTAAAGTCCAACACCACACACGAGTGCTTTTTGCCTATCGCCAATATATTAAAAGAAAGATTACGAAATGAAATCGTTCGCTAACTTTTTAGCTGAAGCTAAGGATGGCAAGAATACACATCTAGAACATCTTGAAGATGAGATTTTAAATTCTGGTGTTGAAGGTACTAGACAAGCTATTAACTTTCTTCGTTCACTTCGAGATATGCTTGCAGGAAAAACAAAAATACCGGTGAATATAACAGTAAAATTTGACGGTGCACCCGCTATTTTTGCAGGAATAGATCCATCAGATAAAAAGTTCTTTGTGGCAAAGAAGGGCATCTTTAATAAGAACCCAAAGGTCTATAAGACGAACGCAGACATTGATGCCGATACTTCCGGCGATTTGAATACAAAATTGAAACTTGCTCTTGCTGAACTACCTAAGCTCGGCATCAAGGGTGTGATACAAGGTGACTTTCTATATGCGAAAGAAGATCTCAAAGAAGTTGATATTGGCGGAGAACCGCATATTACTTTTCATCCTAACACGATTGTTTATGCGGTACCAAAGAACAGCAAGCTCGCTAAGGAGATCCTTAGATCTAAGATCGGAGTGGTCTGGCACACTCGATACAGAGGAGACTCTTTTGAAACAATGTCAGCGAGTTTTGGAGAGGAGATCGCAAGCGAGCTCAAAAAAGTAACGTCTATCTGGTCTGTGGATGCGGTCTATAAGGACGTGTCTGGAACGGCAACGTTTACTGCAGATGAGACCGCCGCGGTGACAGCAAAACTATCAGCAGCAGGCAAACTATTCAATACTATTAAGCGCGAAACATTCAACGGCGTCTCAGAGAACGAAGATAGACTGATGCGCGTAAAGACGTTCATCAACTCTAAGATACGTCAGGGCGAGAGAATTCGTAATACATCCACGTTCGTAAATGATCTAGTAACATATCTTGAGAATTACTATAACGGTGAGATCGAAAAGAAGAAGACTGATGCCGGAAAAAAGACGGCTACGGCAAAGAGAGATGAAGTCATGGAGTATTTCAAAAAGACTCCAAGAACGCAGATCGTGTCTATGTTTGATCTATACAATATCATCATAGACGCAAAACTTATGATCATACGTAAGTTAGATAAGGCAAAGAGAGTTGGCACCTTCCTTAAGACAGCCGACGGATATAGCGTAACCGAGCAGGAAGGTTTTGTTGCAATAGATAAACTTGGAAAGAACGCAGTTAAACTTGTTGATAGACTCGAGTTTAGTAAAGCGAACTTTTCTCCAGAGTATATAAAGGGATGGCAACGTTAAATGGCTCAGTATAATAAGAGTACGTATCAGTATCTACAGAATAATAAAACTCTCTTTGAAGTAGTAATGCTTGCAGACCAATACGGAAATAACATTGGTCCAGCGAATCCTTCAGGAATGGCTGTTGATGCATTCGGTAGAGCAAGAGTTTCTACACCGTTTACTGTGTTTGACTCTTCTCATCGTTATAGAGATAATGGTTTATGGGACACCGCAAATACCGGCGGATCTGCAACTTTTTCTGCAAACGAAGGTCTTATGAATCTTTCTGTTAACGCGACAGCAAATTCTGAAGTGATAAGAGAAACATCAATTGTACTTTCTTACCAACCAGGTAAATCACTACAGATATTAAACACATTCGTAATGAACGAAGCAAAAGAAAATCTTCGTCAGAGAGTTGGATACTTTGGCGAGCAGAATGGTATATATTTAGAACTAGATGGAAGCGATCTGTATTTCGTAAGAAGATCTTATAATTCAGGAAATGTTATTAATACTCGAGTTCACAAAGATGATTGGAACTTAGATAATTTGGACGGCCTCGGCCCTTCAGGATTTACTCTAGATATATCTAAAGCGCAGATTATGTTCATAGACATAGAATGGTTAGGTGTCGGTAGTGTTAGATGCGGGTTTGTGATAGATGGTCAATTTGTACACGTTCATAGTTTTCACCATGCAAATAGTATTACGTCAACATATATGACGACTGCTTCGCTTCCACTTCGATGTGAGATACGAAACAACGATGCAACAGGCTCTTCAAGTACACTTAAACAGATATGTTCGTCGGTCATATCTGAAGGTGGTTACGAACTTAGAGGTTCACAACAATCCATCGGCACTCCAATCACTGCAACAAAGTCATTAGCAACAGCAGGAACTTACTACCCTGTGGTGTCAATAAGACTTAAATCTACCGCGTTAGATGCAGTAGTCATCCCAACAGCGGTTTCAGTAATGGGTGTGGGTACAGGTATATACGAATGGAGAATTACTGAAAACGCTACAGTTACGACATCTTCTTGGACAGATGCCGGCGCAGATTCTGCAGTTGAATACACATTGATAGGAACCGCCGCTTCTGGTGGTAAAGTGTTAGCTAGTGGATATATCACGTCAGCAGTTCAAGCAACCGTATCGACAGATATTCTTAAAGAAGCCTTATTTAAGTTCCAATTAAAAAGAAACGGATTGACTGGAACTCCTCGAGCTATAACACTTGAAGTATCGGCATCTACAGCCACAGAAGAAGTTTACGGTTCTATGGACTGGGAAGAGGTAAC
>Ga0315909_10008256_pt1 | contig 11447 bp, 5 predicted proteins | sample LakEriMetagenome_11_FD_203527 | JGI IMG/M metagenome (GOLD analysis project Ga0315909, IMG submission 203527) | Freshwater fungal communities from buoy surface, Lake Erie, Ohio, United States - Buoy 2 MA125 | ecosystem: Environmental > Aquatic > Freshwater > Lake | place: USA: Lake Erie, Ohio...
TTACGGCGCAGCGATGCAATTGTTCAACCAGTTACCGAAGCGTTCTGTATCGCCGTTGAATGCCTCGAGTTGTTCTCGGTTGAGCAGCACAGTCAGGTCTTGGCTCGTACGTGCTAGTACCACCGGGAACTGACCCGCAGCACATGTGAGTACATCGGTAGGTGCGTCGTTGCGGTGGTATGTGGTGAACGGCACTGACAAGGCTCGCTCGCAGGATTTCCATTCGCTTTTTACTGTGAAAACTCCGTGGGTGAGTTCGCAGAGCGAACAGTGGGTTCTCCCAAGTCGGGCGCCAATCCAATACGAGACTTCTCCGACCAATGTTGAATCAGCGTCGTAGACACCAATGATTTCAATGATGGGAGAGGCCATGTATGAAACCTAGTTTCCAAGGACTTGAATCGCGTCTGATGTGGCGTGGGATGAAGCGACGAAATGGTGATTCGGGCGCTAAAACTCGGCCTGATCTTGTTCCTTTTGTGCCTCTGGCAACTAACCTAAGTGCCTCGGTGCAGTGCTTCATTGAAGTTCCGCCTCCGCGCCTTTAGCTCAGTCGGTAGAGCAACGGACTTTTAATCCGCAGGTCCTGGGTTCGAGCCCCAGAGGGCGCACCACATCATCGTTCGTCCTGGAGGTATGAGATGACCGATGCAGTTCGAGTAGACCGCATGGGCGAGTTTGCCAGCATCACGCTGTGCAATCCATCGAAGCGCAATGCACTTTCGCTGGATGTCTTGCACCAACTGATTGATGCATTCACAACTGTTGGCCAATCTGATGCACGAGGCATCATCCTCGCCGCAGAAGGCCCCGTTTTTTCTGCTGGACACAACTTTGGCGAGATGAAGGGCACTACCGAAGCCGATGCATTACACCTCTTTACTGTGTGTTCAAACCTGATGCAGACGATGCATTCCATTCCGCAGCCCATCGTCGCTCGTGTGCATGCGTTGGCAACTGCTGCTGGTTGTCAGTTGGTTGCCACGTGTGATCTTGCAGTCGCAGCCTCATCGGCTGGTTTCGCTATCCCTGGTGGCAAAGGTGGTCTGTTTTGCCATACACCACTTGTTGCAGTGGCTCGGTCGCTCACGCCTAAGCGCGCATTAGAGATGGCAATGACAGGTGACGTCATTTCTGCTCAGACTGCACTGAAGTGGGGCTTCGTTAACTCCGTAGTGGATGACAACCAGCTCGACGCTGCAACACTGCAACTCTTAGAACGCGCGTGCCGTGGTTCTCGCGAAAGTAAGGCAATTGGCAAGCAGGCGTATTACCAACAGATAGGTATGAACGAACCTGATGCGTATGCGTTTGCTTCAGCCGTGATGGCGCAGGCTGTGGTGTCGGATGTGGCGCAAGAGGGAATTGTGGCGTTTCTTGAAAAGCGAAGTCCCAATTTTGGTGGTAGGTAATTAGGTAATGACTGTTGTTGTCCCCCCAGAGAACATCATTGAAGTTGAACTAGCGGTTCAAGGAATGACATGTGCAGCTTGTGCCGCACGTATTGAAAAGACTCTGAATGAAATAAGCGGAGTTGAAGCCGCGGTGAACTACGCAACAGAAACTGCAATGGTGGCCTTCGATGGCGAAACGCAATCCCAAGAAGTGGTGTTAGCCGCTATTTCACGCATTGGTTACTCCGCGCACGCGGTAGGCGACGACTCGTTCGACGAAGATCTCAGCGCGTCAATTCGCATTGCACAACTTCGACTCGTTATTTCCATCGCGTTGTCCATACCTGTGGTACTTCTCAGCATGGTCACTGCATGGCAGTTTGACGGCTGGCAATGGTGGGCAATGGCGCTGTCGGCTCCAGTCGTGACGTGGTGTGCGTGGCCATTTCATCGCACGGCATTGAAGAACGCGTTACACGGCGCTAGCAGCATGGACACACTCATCAGCGTTGGTGTCATTGCTGCAACCGCGTGGAGCGTATGGGCAATGGTGTGGGGCGATGCACTAGACACAACCCACAGCATGGGTGGTCTTACCATGAACATGCCTGGTCAATCCCACGTGTATTTCGAAGTGGGCGCCACTGTCACTGCATTTATTTTGTTGGGGCGTTTCTTAGAGATGCGTGCAAAGAGCAGCGCTGGCAATGCACTGCGTTCCCTTCTTGCTATGGGTGCCAAGTACGCAACAGTTCTTCGCGATGGCGAAGAAATAGCAATTCCTGCCTCTGTTGTGCGTGTGGACGACATTCTTGTTGTACGACCTGGAGAGAAAATTGCTGCCGATGGTGTTGTTGCTGAAGGAAACAGCAGCATTGACATGAGCATGATTACTGGCGAAAGTCTGCCAGTAGAAGTTGGCCCCGGAGATCCAGTGACGTCTGCAACGGTGAACCAGAACGGCCGTTTGTTGGTGCGCGCCACGCGTGTGGGCTCTGAAACAACATTTGCCCGTATGGCCAAGTTGGTGCGCGATGCACAGTCCACGAAGGCGCCCGTGCAACGAGTTGCAGACAAAGTGTCCAGCGTGTTTGTACCCACCGTGTTTGCCATCAGTCTGGCCACATTGGCTGCCTGGATGTTCTTCGATGGCGACTCCACACAAGCATTTACCGCAGCTGTCAGTGTGCTCATCATTGCGTGTCCGTGTGCGCTTGGCCTTGCCACACCTACTGCACTCATGGTGGGAAGCGGTCGCGCAGCCCAAATGGGAATAGTCATCAAGGGAATCGACGTTCTGCAAAGCACGCGACGAATTGACACAGTGGTGTTGGACAAAACTGGAACCGTCACTACTGGTGCAATGACCCTTGCTGGTGTTCATTGCATAGAAGGTGTCTCCCGTGACGATGTTCTACGCATGGCGGGGGCAGTAGAAAAGGGGAGCGAGCATCCCATTGCGCGCGCCATTGTTTCTGCTGCCGAAGATGAACTCGGCGTTCTTCCCGCGCTCGACGAATTCATGGCCATGCCAGGAGTAGGTGCTACTGGTCGCCTAGACGGAACCATCATCACGGTGGGCCGCGAAGAAGTGTTTCGCGAACGTTTGGTCATTATCCCCAGTGTGTTGCGCGATGCTCTTGCAGCATCTCGTGAGCGCGGAGAAACCGCTGTGGTGGTGGCGTGGGACGCACAGGCAAAAGCTGTCATCAGTGTTGCTGACCAACCCAAGTCAACCTCACCCGATGCAATTGCGCAGTTGAAGTTGATGGGGTTAGCCCCCATTCTTCTCACCGGCGATAACGAAGTAACCGCGCGCGCAATTGCAGAATCCGTGGGGATAGACACCGACGAACATCATTTGTATGCGGGTGTATTACCGGATGAAAAAGTAGCCGTTGTAAAAGACCTACAAGAGCGTGGTTACGCAGTGGCAATGGTGGGCGACGGAGTGAACGACGCGGCAGCGCTTGCACAAGCAGATGTTGGTATCGCAATGGGCGGCGGAACCGACGTTGCCATGCAGGCGAGTGATCTCACCATTGTGAATGGAGACCTGCGATCTGTCCCCGATGCAATTCGCTTATCTCGTGCAACACTGCGAACAATTCGCACCAATGTGTTCTGGGCGTTTGCCTACAACGTGGCCGCAATTCCGTTGGCTGCTAGTGGCCGTATGAATCCCATGTGGGCTGGTTTAGCTATGGCGTCGTCTTCGGTCTTCGTTGTCACCAACAGTTTGCGCCTTCGTCGCGTTCGTTTGTCGCGCTAACTGGACAACTACAGCTAAGTCTGTAGTTCAGGTTGAGAGTTTTTCGGCCTGCCTGGACCGTGATGCTGGGCATTCGCACAGTTGTGGTGGGCGGCCCTTTGGATGCCCTTTAGGGATTTAGTTATCGTTTATAACCATGTATGGCATCAAAAGAACTCTGCGGAATGTCCGCGGAATAACCCGCCATGCATCGGCTCGAGTCGCCAGCGGTATCGCGATTCTTGTCGTTACGAACGTCGTGGTTTTCTCGCCACAACAAGTATCTGCTGCGCCTACTTTGACGCCAACTTGTGCGGCAGGTGTTGGCGTTGGTGGAACGAACTCAGCAACGGCCGCAAGCACACGCGGTGGCCATGGGTGTGTTGTTATTCAATTTGTTGATGCCGGCGTACTGCAATACGAGACGTTCAACTACACCGGAACAAACCAAACTTGGACAGTGCCGACTGGTGTGTCGTCTGTGACCTTTCATGTTCTCGGCGCCGGAGGCGGTGGAGTTCCACTTGCTGGTGCATACGGCGACGGTGGTGGTGGCGGATATGCAACTGGTTCTTACACAGTGACATCAGGTCAAACATTGACCGTCATTGTTGGTCAAGCCGGCGGTGGAGAGTTGTTGACACTTCGATCAGGTGCAGGTGTGAATGGTTGTTTCACCGGTTCGCTCACGTATGGCGGCGGAGGTCGCGGTAGTTCGTGTTGGCCCGGATACGCATATGCAGATCGTGGTGCGTCCGCTGGTGGACGATCAGCTGTTCGACTTTCCGACGGAACAGAAATTGTCACCGCAGGCGGTGGTGGTGGCGGCGGTTGGCAAAGCAACGGTGGCGCTGGCGGCGGACAAAGTGGACTGGCGTCTGGCGATGCTGGCGGCGGAACACAAAGTGCTGGTGGAACAACTGCGAACGCGTTAGCAACTCGCGGCGCACAGTTCCTTGGTGGCAACGGGTATCACCAAGGTGGTGGTGGTGGCGGCGGTTACTACGGCGGCGGTGGCGGTTATTCGGTATCGGGCGGTGGAGGCGGTTCCAGTTACGTCGCTCTGTTAGCGAATGGTTCAACAACTGCTGGTTCTGGCCAGGACCCACCGATCAACTTGAACTACCTTGAGCCCACTTCCGCCGCGTTTCCATCGTGCGTAAGTGGTGCCGGATACGGAGGCCAGGTTTCGTCGACGGTATTGGCCAAGGGTGGCGGGGGTTGTGTTGTCATCCAGTACGTCGCAGGTGGGTCAACGGTGTACGACACATTCAATTACGTCGGCATCAACCACAAGTGGACAGTGCCCTCGGGTGTGACATCTGTTTCGTTGCACGCGCTCGGTGCTGGTGGCGGAGCTGGTCGAGCAGGAACTTCTGCCACGGGTGGTGGTGGTGGATTTGCGACAGGCACCTACTCCGTGACTGCGGGTCAGATGCTCACCGTCATCGTTGGTGAAGGAGGAGCACGACGACCTGTCGAAAATCTGTCCAGCTGCTGGTACAACAGGTTGACCTACGGCGGTGGTGGCCGTGGGGGGAGCTGTCATCAAGGAGGTACGAGCGATGAGTGGTACGGCTCTGGTGGCGGACGATCGGCTGTTCGACTTTCCGACGGAACAGAAATTGTCACCGCAGGTGGTGGTGGTGGTGGGTCGTATTCGTCAGCAGGAGGCGCCGGTGGTGGAGTCACGGGTATCGCGAGTGGCGGCACTGGTGGAAGTCAGGCAGCGGGTGGTGCCGGTGGCAGCAGCGGAAACGGTTTCCCAGGTACACCCGGTAACCGCTTCCTCGGTGGGAACGGGCGTGACGAAGGCGGCGGCGGTGGCGGCGGCTGCTACGGCGGCGGTGGCGGTGGCGACAACACCGGCGGTGGCGGTGGGTCGAGTTGCGTGTCGTTGCTCACGTCAGGTTCAACGACGGCCGGCAGTGGTCGAGACCCTGGCCTGAGGGCGATCGTCAACACGACAGCTCCGACAATCAGCGGAGGTGCAGCGATCGGTGCGACACTGACCGGCACCGCGGGCACGTGGGCCGTGTCGGGGACACAGACGTGGAAGTGGCAGTACTCAACGGATGGCACAACGTTCACCGACATCTCCGGAACGACGTCATCGACGTACTCGCCGACACAGGCCGGCTACTTCCGCGTGGTCGAGACTCACTCGAACCTTCTCGGCGCGGTATCGGCAACGTCGACGTCAATCCAGGTGCTCGCGCCCGTGGTCGTCGACTGCACGCCGACGTCAGGTACCTTCACTCATTGCAAACGCATCAACTTCTACGGAGCAACACAGACTTTTTCACTCCCCAGTGATCTACCAGTCGGTCATTCATTTCAAATTGAATTATGGGGTGCAGGTGGTGGCGGAATTGATCATCAGTTGTATGCAGACGACCAAGGTGGTGCTGCTGGTGGGTACTCAAAAATTCGTGTCCCGATCACTTCAGTTGGTGCAACGTATTCAGTTGTAGTTGGACAAGGTGGCGAAGCCAGAGATACAACTGTTCAGTACGGTGGTGGCGGAGCCGGCGGAGCCGGTACTGCCGGCGGGTCGAGTGGCGGTGGTTACTCAGGAGTGTTTGAGGGCTCAGGTTTAAGCACTCCTGTTGCAGTAGTTGGCGGTGGCGGTGGCGCGTCTCCTTATGCATGCTGTACAACCGCCATTGTTGCTGGCGGCGGTGGCGGCACAGGAAGCGGTGGTGCAGGAACAGATACCGCATCAGCGGGTCAAGCAGGTACCACTGTTGCCGGTGGTGCTGCTGCAACGAATCAGAATGCGTCGTGCATTCCCACTTCTGGCTCATACCTCATGGGTGGTAATGGTTGTGGTCTTTCAACAGCACGAGACGGCGGTGGCGGCGGCGGTGGCGGCTACTACGGCGGTGGCGGCGGACGCTGGGGTGGCCCGAGTGCGGCGGAAATAAATGGATCTGGTGGCGGCGGATCTGGATACCTCGATACAAATCGCGCATCACTTGTTTCTCAACAACGTGGTGCAAATGGTGTGAGGCAAAATGTTGCTAATCCACTGACATCAAGTGACCAATGGGTGGCATCTATTGGCGTCGGTGGAAGGTCGTATACAACCTCTGCAACTGTTGCAAAAGGTGGTCACGGAATGGTGGTCTTTCAATGGGCCGTTCCACCCACTGCGCGCGCAGATTCAAAATCGGGTGGAACTGCAGTACCAATTACCATGTCGCCCTTCTCGAACGACACGGCTGCTCTTGGTGGGACTATCTCGGCCTCATCCGTGCGGTTGTGCGGTGCGAACGAAACAGCTCCCAATTGCACGCAAACCTCGTTAGCCGTCACCAATGAGGGTTCGTACTCGGTGAACACCACAACGGGTGTCGTCACATTTACCAGCGTTGGCGGTTTCAGTGGCACATCAACCGTTACGTATTCCATCGCAGACAATCGTGGCGCTAAAGCATCGAGCACGGTGTCGTTCACCACTCTTGCTCCACCAACGGTTCGATCAGATGAAGTTGCGGGGCCAAAGGGCGAAGTGCTGTACGCATATCCCTTGTCAAATGACTCTGCATCGGGAAGCGCAACAATCGACGCAACTTCGTTAAAACTCTGCGGCCTCAGTCCAGCTGAAACTGCGCCAAACTGCACTGCTACGTCCATTGTCATCGCAAACGAAGGAACGTATTCACTCTCAAACGGAACAGTGATCTTCACTTCGCATAGTTCATACACCGGAACACGTAGCTTGACCTACGTAGTGGCCGATTCAAACGGTCAGTTCGCATCAAACACCATTTCGTTTTCCGCACTTCCGCCACCAGCAGTAAAAGCTGTTACAGATTCAGCCACTGTCGCACATAACCAAACTGCAACACTTCGGCCACTTTTGAATGACTCCGCGGGCGTGATTCCAGCCGATTACACCACTCAAGGATTTGTGGCGCTCACGACTTCAAGTTTGAAATTGTGTGCCTCAAGCGAGACTCTGACAACTGGCTGCACCAAGACATCTGTTCAAGTGGTGGGTGAAGGAACCTGGGTGCTCAACTCCGCAACTAGCGAGGTGACGTTTGTGCCGTTGGTGACATTCTCTGGAACCGCGACGTCTCTTATGTATGCGGTGTGTAACAGCGTGACTGGTACGTGGGCCCCAGCAATTCCTCAAGCAACATGTGGATCATCGTCACTAACAGTTGTCGTCAATGCCCCCACCACGCCAGCCGCCATCACCGACAATCTGTTTGGAGCAATGGGGCAATCTCTCTCGGTTGCACCGTTAGCAAATGACTCAGGGTCTGGGTTGGCGGCATCACGGTTCAAACTGTGCGATGTCAGTGAGACCGCACCGCAATGTTTCTCCACGAGCGTCGCAGTTTCTGGTGAGGGAACGTGGACCCTCAACACCTCAACAGGTGAAGTCACATTTGTTCCACTGCCAACATTTGCTGGAAATGCAACGGCCATTGTGTATGCGGGAACAGACATTGTTGGCCAAACGTTCTCCGGCAATGTGGTCGCAACAATTCAGGCGCCGCCCGCAGCGGTCTTGACTGCGGATTCTGCGAGTGGCCAAGTTGATGGGGACATTTACGTCTCTCCATTGTCAAACGACACGGGAACTGGGCTGGACTCAAGCACGCTGTTTATTTGTGGCACCAATGAAACCGCGCCGAACTGCACGCAAACATCACTCACAGTTTCTGGAAAAGGTGAGTGGAATATTGATCGGGGAACGGGGCGGCTTGTTTTTACTCCCGATGCCGGATTCACCGGAACTGTCAATGCTTTGACATATTCAGTTGCCGACATTTTGAATCGACGCAGTTCATCAACCGTGACCCTCACCGTTTTGGCAATCTCAGCGCCTATAGCGCCCGACTTGGGTCAGGTGTCAGACACTGGAGAACAGTCTGATGACAACATCACGTCTGATAACACGCCAACTATCAACGTGATGGGCGTTCCCGATGGACAATTGGTAACGGTGACTGCAGTGCAGGGAAGCACCACGGTGTCATGCACATTTACTGTGGCTTCAGGAGTCGACTCGTGTGACATGTCGACAATGGTCGATGGTAACTGGGTAGTGACCGCTACTCGAACAGATGTCAACAACAATGTGTCGCTCGTGTCAGCGCCATTGGCAGTTGTTATTGACACGACCGCGCCAATTGCACCAGTCGCACCAGACCTGTCAAGTTCTTCGGATACGGGGCTGTCCTCTACAGACAACATCACCTCCGATGTCGCACCATTTATTGAACTCACAAACATCACTTCTGGATTAACCGTGACACTCACTGCTACCGACGGAACAACGTCGGTGAGTTGTTCATTTATTGCAGGCGCAGTGTCTGGTTGCATGATGCCCACTATGTCTAATGGTCTGTGGTCAATTTCTGCCGTTGTTACGGATAGCGCCGGAAATCAGTCGCCCTCCGGAGCAGTTCTTGGAATCACTATTGATACTTCAATACCGACAACAACTACAACAACTACAACAACGACGACGACGACGACCACAACCCTGCCACCGTCCACGACAACAACGACGACGACCACAACCCTGCCACCGTCCACGACAACAACGACAACGACGCCAGCTGCGATTACTCAGACACCAACCACCACAACGACCACCACCACCACCACGTTGCCGAACTCCAAGATTCCCTATGACTCATCGGGCATGGAAAGAATTCAAGAAGGCATCGCAGCCGTGGCTGGTATGCCTGCAGGTGGATGGGCGAAAGTGGAATCAACAGGAACCGAATACGTCATTACTACGAGTGATGGATTACGAATTGCTATTGGCGCTCAGAAAGGTGCAACACGATCTGGAGTCTTTAACTCCAGAGGCATGTTGATTTTTGAAGCGGGCGATGAGATCACCATTGCAGGCGAGGGCCTGATGCCGAATAGTCCTGCATCAACGTGGATGTTTTCCACCCCCACCGAGCTTGGTCAGATGATGGTCAAGGCGGACGGATCCTTTAACGAGAAATATGCAGTGAGTGCGAGCATTCAACCCGGAGATCACACAGCTCAACTAAACGGAATTGCCCCAGACGGAACACTTCGAGTGGTTGAAGTGAAAGTTGAAGTCGTTGAGACTGTTCCGGTCGAGAACAATGAATCAACGGAATCAGGAAGTGCAACAGACGTTCCGGTTGCTCCTCCCATGGACACGAATGCGATTCTTGGCCTGATAGTCACCGCTTTTGCGCTTCTTGCCCTCAGTCGCCGCACCGCCAGCACACTTCTTGCGATTGATTCCTCGTCCGCAAATGAAGAAGAAGCAACTGATCGCGAAGAAGCTGGTGGAGATTTGGCGTCGGTCGAAGCGGGATTCGGTAAAAACGCGCACGCAGTCGTAGAGGACCGCGTTCGGCCCCCACATGTTTTCAGAATTGACAACGCAGTAAAGAAGATCGCACTGTGGTGTGACAGACAAAGTCCGATGCTCGCGCGAATTGCCGACGATGGGTCCTATGCACGATCGCTCTTTGGAATTGGGTGGGTGCTTTTACCAATTGCCGGTGCCATTGCCGGAATAGCAAGCGCGTTCAATACCGACTTCACGGTGATGATTCCTTCGCTTGCACTGGTCACGATTGCTCTCGTTATTGGCGGGCTCGATGCGGCGTCCGGATTTGCGTTTACAGTTTCTTACGGAATCACAATGCTTCTTGGCGGGGGATTCTCATCTGTTAATTCAGTGCGTGGATTCTTGGGTCTTGCGATCATGACATTTGCACCGCCGCTTGTTGCGTCTGCAGTGCGCCCTTTCCGCCGTACGTCCGTTGGTGTCGATGACGTGTGGAATCGCATCAACGACTTTGTGCTCATCACTCTCTTTGGTGCATGGGCTACCGGGTCGATGTACTCCGCACTTCCGTCCCTCACGACTTACAAGCCCGATCACTCTGATCGAATTGATTACATCCAGATCGTCATGCTGCTTGTTCTTGGCTGCCGTTGGATTCTTGAGAACGGTGCTCGAACATTGACGCCTCAACGACTTGGAAAAGTTGAGGTGGGAGAATTTGAAGAACCGAGTCGTGCACAACAACTTGTGTCGTATGTCTTGAGAACTGCCCTCTTTGTCTTTGTTGCAGTCGTTTTCATTGGGAACACGTGGGCACTATGGGTGGGGGCCGCAATGTTCCTTGTTCCCAAAATCGTTAAGCAATTCTCCGATGCGTTCCCGAATGTTCCGTTTTTGCATCGTTACATTCCGCGCAAGCTTTTCCGCACTGTTCTGATGTTGTTCGTCGGAATGTGGTGGTCCACATTGATTCAGAATCGTTTTGGTGATACTTCAGACAGTCTTCTGTACGGTTTTGTGTTGCTCGGAATTCCTGGTCTTGCGCTAGGAACCATTGACATGTTTGCTCGCGACGGAAAGAAATGGCAGTCCACGCCACTATCAAAGAGTCTTGGTGTGGTTGTCCTCATCATTGGTGTCTTAACAGTTCGTGGGTATATCCCCTAAAGATTTCAATCAGCAATCGTCCAAGGCGGCATACGCTTCCTTGACTGCGTGTACTGCCTTACGTTTGTAATTGCGTACCGTGCGTGTTGAGATACCTAGTTTTTGTGCAACCTCTGTGCTGTCACTTCCATCTGCGAATGCGTGCAACAGGGCTACGTGCTGATCGGCCACCCCCATCTGTTCCGCATCGGTCAGCATTGATACATAGGTAGGAGAATCTCCACCATTTTTTAGGTCTGCCAACCGGTAGAGAACTTCGTCGCCTACTTGGCTTTCATCAACGTGACGAAGTCGATGGTGACGAACAAAAGCGTGATACTCGGTATCG
>Ga0315909_10008258_pt1 | contig 11444 bp, 14 predicted proteins | sample LakEriMetagenome_11_FD_203527 | JGI IMG/M metagenome (GOLD analysis project Ga0315909, IMG submission 203527) | Freshwater fungal communities from buoy surface, Lake Erie, Ohio, United States - Buoy 2 MA125 | ecosystem: Environmental > Aquatic > Freshwater > Lake | place: USA: Lake Erie, Ohio...
CTGTTCCATCTGCATTATCTTTGACCACAATCCCAATATGTGAGATACGGTCAACTCCATCGTTTGGAAAATCAAAGAACACAACGTCGCCAGGTAGAGGAATTGCTTCTTCCGCCTTCTCCCATTGTCCCTTCTTCATAAAGGCTGTTGCTCCTGCCACTGTAGATACACAGTTAGGAATCTTCAAGCCCACTTGGTTAGCACACCAGTTAACAAAAGAACCGCACCAAGGCAGGAAGTTTGCTTTTGTAAATGCGCCGTACTTTGTTTCGTTTTCCTTCGGACCTTCAATTACACCTAGTTCGCCTTCGGCTACCTTGATGAAGTTTAGTCTTTGTCCCATTTACTCACTCGCTTTCTTGTCAACCTTTGCAAAGGCTGCGTTGATTTCGTCTGCGGTCAGGCTTCCATCGTTAAGGAAGAAGCGTGCAAGGGCTTCAAGTACACGTGCTGCACCAAGGGCGCCAGCCAGTACTGCTGCTTGCCATACTTCGATACCTACGAGGGAACCAGCACCGATAACTCCTAGTGCTTCTGCTGCAATGACTGCAAAAATTCGCATCATTACATTTTTAAATGTAGCCATTATTCGTCGTCCTTTATATTTCTGATGTTGATTGTGATTGCCCAGGCTGCAAGGGTTCCAATAATTGCGTAACCTACAACTGTCTTTGCAGAACCATCAAGGACGACCCAGGCAATGAACATACCTAGCAAAGTCCATAATTGATTTGCAATATCTGAAAAGAATTTCTTCATTATGGTTTTCTCCTGTATGCTGCAGCGCCAGCAGCAGCGGTTACTGCAGCCTGTCCAGCGATTTGACCTACAATAACTGCAGCAACAACAGTCTTTTCAGACTCTGCTCTTTCCTCATCACTCATATCTGCACCGATAGAACTAAGTGCAAGTAGTGCTTGTGCTGGGTCAGAGAAGATTGCTTCAATCAGGGCTGCTGGGCTCTCAAGAACTACAAGAGCAGCAGCAACTTCTGCGGTAATAACAACTTCGTTTCCGTTCTCATCTTCACGAACTTCAACTGGTGTCTCGGCTGGCAAGTCGGCATAGGTAAGACCTGCTGCTTGGATTGCTTCTGCTGTAACTGGTTGGCCTTGGGCCTCTTCAATAATTGCTTGTGCAACCTCAGCCTTTTCTTCTTCTGTTGCATTCTCTTCAGCCACCATAGGTGGTTCAGGTTCCTCAACAGGAGGTTCAGGTGCTAGTTCGGGAGCAGGTTCTTCCTCCATAGGAGGTGCTTCCTCTTCTACAGGAGGTGCTTCTTCCTCAGCGGGAGGTTCTTCAACTGGCAGAGGAGGCTCTTCAGCGGGTGCTGGTGGCTCTTCTACTGGCACAGGTGGTTCCTCAACAGGCACGGGAGGTTCTTCTGGTTCAGGCTCAGGTTCTGGGACTGGTTCAGGTTCTGGTTCTGGCTCAGGCGCAGGGTCTGGGATAGGCTCTGGCTGCGGAGCAGGAGCAGGAGGGGCGGGTGGTGCTACCACTGGCTCTGGTTGTACTATTGGTGTTGGCTCAGGTAAAGGAGTAACGACTGGTGTTGGAATTGATTCTGCTGTTTGGGTATCTACCGTTGATGTTTCTACTGGTAGCACAAGCGTTGCAGTATCAGAAGTTGAAGTCTGAGTATCAGAAGTCACAGAAGATGTCTCTTGTGTGGCAGTCTGAGTATCGGAAGTTACGGTTGGAGAATCAACGACTGTTGCACTATCGGAAGTTGTCGCAGTTGCACTCTCCGAAGGAGCAGTCCCCGTCTCCGAAACGGTCACGGTTTCAGATTGAACAGTCTGGGTATCAGGACTGGGACTTACACTAGGTGTAGGCGCAATACCATTGTAGTACCTGCCAGCGCCCGTGTAGTTATCGCTAATATAAGTAGTCCACTCACCGATAAATCCACCCTCACAAAACAATCTTGCAATATCACCTTTACCATTGAAGAAAGAATTGTCAGCATCCCAACCTGTAAGTGCTGTGTATGTTTCTCCAGCAGGGTTGGCACAGATGATTGTTACATCTCTAGCCATTAACTCTGGTGGTACTGCATTAGCAGATGGACTCGACAAAAATGAAGTGCCAAAAATTAAAAATAATATTGCGTACTTACTTGCTTTCCTTCTCGCAGAGGAGGAGATAGATTTGGTCAACTCGTGTTTCCAATCGGTTCACTTGGTCTTTCACGGAACTGCCCCCATTTGGTTTTAACTCTGATAGATAGTGCTTAACAAGCCACTTCACAAAGCCAGCAAACCCCACTGTTATTGTCATTACGGCAACGCCAAAGGCTGCCCATTCTGCTGCAGCCATTAGACAGTCCTCACGGTAATTTCGATTACACCACCGAAGCCATCGAAGCGACGGTCAGGTGGTGTCATACGGGTGAATGAGATTTGCTCAATAACAACCTGACGTGATTCGCCAGTTGTCAAGTCTTGCCAGGTAAGTACGTCACCTGATTCTTCTACATTCTCTAACTCAAGTAGTCGCTCAAAGGCTCTACCTTCGTAGCCTACCTGTACGTTAAAGCGGTCAGTCTCAATGTCAAAACAGTAGACAGGAAAGCGCATTACTCGCTGACGAGGTGTAGCAATTGTTGCCTTAATCTGATAGCCCTTGAATAGAGGACCTTGAGATGTGGTTGTTGCGTCACGTCCTAAGACGAATTTGTATGCTAAGAACTCACGTGCACCGTCTGGTTGCAAGGTAGCAACTTCAACTGGGGTGATACTTGAGTCGTAAGTAATGTGGTCATACTCAGTGCCATTGGTATCTACGGTCTCCATAATTACAGAGCCGTATCTAAAGTCACCACGTCCAATAAGACGCTTAAAGTTCTTAGGCTCTAATGTTGCGTATCGGATATTACCTGTAGTTAGGTAGCCCAGAGGGCGCAGGGTTGATTCTGATTCAATGTTAATGCTGCCAATCTTGCGTACAGTTCCCACTGGGGATACCGCAGCAGAGGCTACATTGCTTGCAGTCTTAGCATAAGTAAATGTTGTTGTTGTCGGTGCTGTTGCAACTGTGTATTGGCCATTGAACGTTGAGTCAACTCCCTCAACCCATACCTTGTCACCTGCTACTAGGTTGTGAGCAGCGGACGTAGTAAGAGTAGCGACGTTGCCAGTCAAAGCCTTGTTGCTTATAGAACCCATTGTCAGTGCTGTAGTGCAGAATACTAGGCGGTCTGTCTCGCCAGAGAATGCACAGGAAGTTGTGGCATAGCCAGTTACTTCTTCAATGTTAAGGTCATTGGCGTAAGCAAATCTCATCTGCTCAATCTCTGCACCAAGGTCAATGCGGATAACCCCAGGGGTTCCATCTACTCCAGTTGCACACCAAACAAAGCGGTCACGCACTGCAAAGTCATAGCAAGGCTGACTTGTCTCTACTAGCAATGGGCCGTAGTTGATTGCACCGTCTACGTCAGAGGCTGTAGCAATACGGATACCCTTGTCGGTTCCAATAAGCATATAACCGAGGTAGTATTTAATCTTGTGAATGCGCTCGCCCGCTGGCATCTCTGCTGTAGTGATAGCGGTAGTCAGGGTAGGTAGTAGTCCAGTTGACGTATTAAGTGTGAACTTAAAAATAGATGACTGGATACCACTGTAACCAGCAACATAGATTGCCGAGCCAGAGGCTGCAACGCTTGTAAAGACAATATCTGTATCGCTGTGTGTATAGAGTGCAGTCGGCAACGCAGTTGCAGATGATGAGAATTCGTAGATGCTATTGTTGGCAGCAAGGATAATACGGTCCTTGACATACTCCATCACACCACGATTGATGACTATTGCGCTGCTCTTAAACATTTCTTCTGTTGTGGTTGGTGAGTCACCAGCAAAGCCAGTAAGAACCTTCTTGTATACAACAGTCTTTGGTACACCAGCATCAAGGATTCTTGTAGCCCAGAATGCTTTTGTTCCATCGTCACAGAGTGCGTAGACTGGGTAGTCTGTGCCAGCAGCGTAATCAACAAAGTGAGTTACTGCGCCAGATGAATCAATCTTATCCACATCGTGGTCATCCCACAGCAATACACCATTGGTTGTTCCCCATTGGATTGAACGCAACTGTTGGGTTGGTCGGGTTGAGGTTATTGCACCGCTAGTAAAGTGGGCTTCTGCTGTCGTCTTAAGAAGTGAAACCTGTCCCTTGGTCCAGACGTTAACGCCTCTGCTGTCAGCAAATCTAAATGCTACAGTCTCACCTGCGGTAGGGTCATAGAACTTGATGCCATCTCCATTGTGAAAAGATGACTGGCTACGAATCCACCAACCAGTAAGCGACTGCTCACCTGGCTCCTGCCCATTGTCGAACTGGTCCTTACGAAAGGGTGCAGTCTGACGAATATATGGGCGTGAGTCATTGATTGCATAGAAGAATGGGAGTCCACCGACTGCTACATCATATGCCTCAGATGTGTTCTGCCAGATTGATGAAGACGCAACTACGCCGACATCTGTGGCAATTGAGCGAGCATTACCAAGTTCATCACCACGACCTTCTGTAATATCTCTGCCAGCCAAGGCGTACCTCCACTATGTTGTTTTAATCGTATTGTTTCTTTTTCCAAAATAAAGTTTTATATGTTTTTACTATGTTGCTTCTAAAGTTATCGTGACTTATTGCGTTTTTTACTGGGTCAAATTCTTGTAAAGAACTGGTCCACTTTTCTCTTGGGATTGGAATTATTTGGCAAACTGGAGTTCCTGCTTTAATGATTCCCGTAAATCCTTGTTTCAACCAAAACGGAAAATGAGTTGCTATCTCATAACTATCTGTATCAACAACTCCCGAAATAGTAGTAAATGGTAAATCAAGACGATTCATTGGATGAGTAAACAACAAAGAATAATTCTTAGGAGTTTTAATTACTAAACTCTGGTCCCATTTGAATACGACTGGGTAATGAAAAAGAGGATACTCCATCCCCTCCCATTGTTCTTCTGAGTGAAGGCTTACCACTGACCTGCCAAGGTCTCTGTGATTAATAAAAGGAAGGCCGTTTTCTCCAATGCTAACCTCTATATCGGAGGTCAATACAGCCATATAACCCAAAGTCATTCCATCTAAGAATGGAGCACACTGCTTGTAAGTGGCAGTAGAAACACCTTCTGCGGTTAAATGGTTTGGGCATCCTCTCATCTTTTGAGGACTCTGCTTGTACCAATTTGGTATTGTTAGACGAGCAGGTTTAATAGAATTATTTACTGTGTCCAGTTGAGTTAATGGAACTAATTTTATTTCTGGCATATCTATACCTTACCATAAAGACTTAAGTTCTTGTGACTTGAATTACCCTGCCCAATGCGGACAGGGCTTTCAAGTCTACTTTGTCTTACGGCTCAGAATAAGTTCCGTCTTCATTTTTTACCCAACCAAATGAGCACTCAGGCGGAACAACGTCCCCTGTCACATCGCTTGAAAAAGGTGTACTATTTGTTTGACGAACAATTCCTTCTGTAATTTGAGTCACAAAATAAGTAAGGGGTGCTTCGACCCAAGAACCATCTTCGTACTTTTTTGCTTTTACATCATCCCAAGATGTTTCATCATCTAGTAGAATCGCTCCTTCTACAATAGAAGGGCTTTCTACGTAAGCAAAAGCAACACCGTCTTTTAATTGAACCCATTTACTCATTATGCAAACTCCACTACTTCCCAACGGCACGCTCCCGTTGCGACTAAGGTTGTTGAATTAGAAAGATACACACCCATTTGCTTGGTTGTTGCATCCATTGTTCCGCCACTCAAAGTTCTTGTGCCAGAATAAGAAGCAAACGAACCAGTGCCGATACCATTCTGCTGTCCGAATCTTGCAGTATCTCCGCCTGATGGGGTAAGAGTTCCAGTTGATGAACTGTTTGAAGCAACAGTACCGCTTGCTCCTTCGGAAAAACTACGAACAAAAGTTTTTGTTGTATCAACTGCAGTAATAGTTATGCTTCCAGCGCTCACTGCTTGACCACGCTGGACTGATTTAATTCCTCCACCTGCTGCTGCAGGAAATACGGCGATACCCATTACGCTATCTCCACTCCGCTAATATGAAAGTTAACTGCTACGTTAGATGCTCCACCAGTAATGGTGTTGGTTGCTACAAGCACTTGTTTGCAGTCAATGTATACAGTTGTATTTGCTGCAATAGCAGCAGTTGTATGAAGTGATGTTCCTGCTAAACCAAGAGTAAACGTATAAGCAGATGAACCAGTATTGGTTACTGCTATGTTAGTTACCACTGTTGTTGTAGCAGAAGGAACCGTATAGAGAGTTGTTCCTACTGTTGTTGTTGCTGCTCCTCTAAAGAGAGCCTTAGATGTTGTAGCCATTAGTTACTACCCTTTCGATTGTTTATCATTATCCGATTACTACGATTACTACGCCTGAACCACCAGCGCCACCGCTAGTAGTACTAGCGTTTGCAGCGCCACCACCACCACCTGTATTTGCGGTACCTGCCGTACCATTTCCAGTACCACCGCCACCTGAACCGCCTGTTCCAGAACTACCACTTATAAAACCACCACCACCACCTGCATAGGTTACAGATGTTCCAGTAATAGAGTTTGCTGTTCCTGCTCCGCCATTATTATTAGTTGCAGCAGCACCTGCGCCACCGCCTCCACCACCGCCAGTGTTGCTGTGTCCATTATTTCCTTGCCCAATTTGACCTAAACCTGCTCCGCCGTCTCCGCCACCTCCGCCAGACCCACCGTTTTGACCAAAGTTTGCATATTGATTTGTAAAACGACCACCTCCACCACCGCCAAGTGCAACTATTCCGCTTGCTCCACCAATTGCGCTTGCTAAACCACATTGGGCACTGGACCTGTCGGCTAAGTACATACCAGCGCCGCCAGCGCCAACTGTTACAGTTAAAGTACCTGTAGGTAAAAATGCAGAAGTTGAATATACTAAACCACCTGCACCGCCGCCGCCTGCATAAGATGAATTTGAACCTCCACCCCCACCACCACCAACTACAAGAACTTCGCAAGTTCCAGCGGTGCCAACGGTAATAGAACCACCAGCAGTATTAGTAAATTTGTAAATAGTTTTACCAGCGCGTGATGTTGTATCTACGGTAGGTGAACCAGTAGTTGCTGTAACCGTGGCTTTACCAATACCACCGCCACCAATAGGTGTAAATAAAGGCATTGTATCTCCTAAGCGTATTTGATTGGACCAGCACCGAGTACGGTGAAGGTTGCTGATGCTGTCTTAATGATTGTAAATGAGTAGGCATCAATTGCTGATGCGTTACCTGCTGCTGGGGCTGTACCACCAGACCACTTGACTGTCTGTGCAGAACCATCAATGGTCAATGCTGAATGCTTATATGCTGTAGAGCCAGTGGTAACAAGGAATGCAACAGTGATTGCATCTCCAGTAGCAAGGATACTGTTAAGCGTTGCTCCTGAATTGCCACGGACATTTAATGTCCAGTCGGCAGATGCATTAGAGGTATAGTAAAGAACACCTTGTGTTGCTGCATCAAAGTTAATTGTTCCAGTTGCTGCTGTAGCAGATACGGTCATACGCTCTTCTGGAGAGATAATGACTGGAGTTGTAAGCGTTGGAGATGCAGATGCGGCCTTAGTATTAATCTGTGTTTGCACAGCAGATGTAACACCATCTAAATATCCCAACTCTGTAGCATCTACTGTGGCTAGTGCTGTACCAGCGTTTGCTAAATCTCTTGCTTTACTCATTAGTATGCTCCCATAATGCTCATTATAGTATTGTCGTTTTCAGTTGCTATTGTTGCATATGAAGATAAATCAACAGCACTCCAGGTTAAGCCTGTAGCAGTAGATGAATCTGCCTTAAGGAAATATCCATTAGTTCCTACTGTTAACTTGCCAGCAGTATCTACTCCAGTAGCAACAAGTATGTCGCCTTTAGCATCAAATAATGTAGGGCTAATAACGTTGGCTAACTCAAAAGCAGTGAAGGTAATAATTTCAAGAATATCTCCAGCAGTCAAAGCAGCAAGAGAAGCGATACTTGTTCCATTAGTTGCTACATAATCTGTAGTGCGAACTAAAAGAACACCGTTGAGGTATACCTGCTCTTTGCCTACAATGTAAGAAAGCGTCAAGCCATTATCATCTGTTCCAGACTTTGATGTTTCTCCACCTGTTGCTGTGTAGCGATAACGATAAATGTCAGAAGTAGATGAGATAGATGCCCAGGCAGAACCATCCCACGCAAGCATTGCGTTAGATACAGAGTTCCAGTAAAGAGCACCCTCAATAAGTGCATTACCATCATTGTCTACAGATGGAGCAGATGACTTGCTACCAAGGTAGCGGTCATCGAATGAATCGTAAGATGCCGCTGCTGCAGTTGCGCTAGCGGCTGCTGCTGTAGCAGAACCAGCCACAGTATCTACGTAAGCCTTTGTAGCAGCGTGTAGGTCTACTGTAGGAGCACCTGAGAGAGTAAGAGCACCAGTCATAGTAGAACCAGCCTTGAGTACAAATGACTCGTAGACAGTTCCACCTGATTGGATTGCGCTAGCAATCTCACCAAGAGTGTCAAGTGTAGATGGTGCTGAGTTAACTAGGTCTGCCACCTTTGTATCTACATACAACTTAGTCGCAGCATCTGCATTATCTGTTGGTGTAGCAAGAGTTGTAATCTTCTGGCTGTTCATTGAGACTGCAGCAACTGGGTCAGCAAACTCATCAAGAGTGTATGCCTTGACTGTTGATGCTAGGTCAGAGATAGTTGATGATGCCTGTGTGCCTGTGTGATTAGCACGAGCCAATGGGTCTGTCGCCAACTTGCTAAGAGCAATTGCTGCACTAGCATTGATGTCTGAGTTTACAATAGTTCCATCTACCAAGTCGGCAGAGGTAATAGTTCCACCAAGACTTAACTTGCTATAAGCAATACCAGCAGAGGCATTAACATCTGCGTTAACAATTGCGCCAGTTCCAATTACTGTTGTAAGACTGACATTGCCAGTTCCATCAAATGTAACTCCACTTGCTTCTACATCTCCAGTTAATTGGAATGTGCGACCAGTGGCTAAGGCTGTGGCTGTAGCAGCATTACCTGTTGTAGAGCCAGCAGTACCACTTACGTTACCAGTTACATTACCTGTTAAGTTGCCTGTGAATGTACCTGCAATAGCGCCAGTACCAGTAATGGTTGGGCTAGAAATAGTTGGGCTAGTAGCAAATACATTTGCGCCAGAGCCAGTTTCGTCTGTAAGAGCAGCAGCGAGATTGGCACTTGATGGAGTTCCAAGGAATGTGGCAATACCAGTTCCAAGTGCAGTAATGCCAGTACCACCATTGGCTACTGGAAGAGTCCCAGTCACGCCAGTTGTTAAAGGTAGTCCAGTAGCATTAGTTAGCACTGCAGCACTTGGAGTTCCAAGCGCAGGTGTTACAAGAGTAGGAGATGTAGCAAATACCAGAGAGCCACTACCTGTTTCATCAGAGATAACAGTTTTAAGTTCTGCAGATGTGGTTGCAGCGTGCTCAGTAAGTTTTCCAATAATGTGTGTATTGGCCTCACGGTGGTCACGTCCAATAGCCATATGCCGAATGACTGCTCCAGCAGAGTGTGCAAGTCCAGTCTGAGGGCTTGTGTCAATAGCACGAACAATTGTTAGAGTGGTGCCAGAGACACCAGTAACATCTACAATTTCTTCAAGTGCTGTGTCTGGGTCAATGACTACTGTGAAGGTAGACGTTGGCGTGATTGAACCACCAAGAACACCACCAAGAAGTTGGGTAGCACTCTGGACAGTCATTGATGTTGCAGCAGCAGTGAGGGCTGCGGTCAGTGTTGTTTGCTGGGAGCGGGAGGAATAGTTACGTGTTGGCATTTTTTACCTATCGGCTGTAGTGGACGCGGATTGGATAGTTCTGTTGTTGTCTCGCAGTTTCCTCATTGAGACGTTGTGTGTATAGCGCGTAAAGTTGCTTGGTAGCAGTCTGGGAAGCACCGTATGGACGCTTAGCATCCGTTTCATCCGCCTGAGGACTTGTCTGTGCTGCGCGAGCAGGGTCCAGATAAGTCAACATTCTGTATGAAGCACCAAGGACTACCACATCACGAGTTGATTCTGGCAAGCCAGACTGTGTTGCGTAGACCTGAGAATTTGTTGTGAACGCTACTGGGTCGGTTGCATATACAACACGTACTGTACGTCCTGGGGTGATTGGGTCACCGATAGTTACAGTCTGCACTACATCTGTTCCAGTAGTGTAGCCATAGGTTTCTGGGTTTGCTGATGATTCCCAAGACCAGCGACGTACTGGAATCCATTCTTTAGATGGCCCAATACTTTCCCAAGAAATTGAAAGAATATTTGAGATGTTGAGATTAGCAAAGGCGTAGGCTGAGATTGCTGCATTGAAGGTAAACTCTGTTGACTTGACTGCAAAGATAGATGAACCGATTGCTCGGATTGTGTCATTGATTGCACGCTTGATTACAAATCGTGGGAATGTAGGGGCAATGGTTACCTTTGTACCAGCGGTATGTGATGCAAGGGTTGTGCCGAGATAGCCACGCCCAAATGGAGATACTGTTGCTTGGCTTGCTACTCGGTCATAGCCATCTACCCAGATTAACTCTTCATCAATCTCAAGGACACCCTTACCGATTGACTCCGTTGAGCCAAGGGATAGATTGATTGGTGCAGCAATTGTTGATGCTGTCGCTGCAACATCTGCCATAAGGTGAGTTGCTCGGTCCTGTTGGAAGGTGTAGCCAGCAAGGTTGATGAGAACCTCGTCAATCATATTTGATAATGTAGTTGTCATACGCTGATGCTCCTTAGGGCTACTACTGCTTCTTTGCCTGTTGTTCCAGCAATTTCATTACATACTGCGTTAAGACCTTTGTAAGCGCTAGGCTGGCGTGAAGAACTAGCCTTATAGTTCAACGCTCCAAGAAGAGCCTTGCCTGTTGTACCAGCCCAGACGTTTGCTGCGCCATCTGCATCTTGATACTTGGTAATATCTGTAATGCCAGCGAGCCTGTTCAACTCTGCAGTTAGCGTGCTACCTTCTTTGCCAGTTGGCATTGTTATCTCCTTTTGGTCATTGCGTTGTAATAATGTTCGTCAAAAGAGAACCGCTTCATATGTGGAGCAGTTGCACTTGTGTCGCACCAGAGTGGGATTCCCACCTTCTCGCATAATGCGAAAAAGTAGATGTCCTCTCCAATAAACTTTGTTCCTCGTCCCATCTCCATAAACAACTGCGCCTCTGGCAGTTCCTTTAGGATTCTGTCCACTACGCTGCGGTGCATAAGGATGAACCCCATACCTGCTGCGCCTACCTGAATTAACTTGTCCTTAGGTAGTGGATGTACTCTGACCAAGCCAAAGCCACCGTCTTTATTATCTGCAAAGTTAAAGAGCGTAGGCATTGGAACCATCAAGGGTTCCTCTGGATTGT
>Ga0315909_10008260_pt1 | contig 11444 bp, 7 predicted proteins | sample LakEriMetagenome_11_FD_203527 | JGI IMG/M metagenome (GOLD analysis project Ga0315909, IMG submission 203527) | Freshwater fungal communities from buoy surface, Lake Erie, Ohio, United States - Buoy 2 MA125 | ecosystem: Environmental > Aquatic > Freshwater > Lake | place: USA: Lake Erie, Ohio...
GCGGCACCGAGTTCAGCCGATCCGACAGGCTCGGCATCCGCACCAACGCGCCGCACCGCGAGTGGATCCACCGGCAGTGCTACGAGCTGGGCCGCCATCTCGTCGGCTACGAGGTGCAGAAGGCGCTCGCGGTCGTGGACTGGTTCGCGTCGTGGCCTGACGACGTCCCGGTGCTCGTCGCCGGGGAGGGCGAGGGCGGCCTGCTCGCGGCCTGCGCCGCGGCGATCGACGACCGCATCGACGGTGTCTTCTCGGCCGGCTGGTTCGGGCCGCTCGAAGGCGTCTGGCAGGAGCCGCTCGACCGCAACGTGTTCGGGCTGCTGCGTGATTTCGGCGGCGCGGAGATCGCGGGCTTGATCGCGCCGCGGCCGCTCGTGCTGCAGCATGCCGCCTATCCGGAGCACGAGGTGTCGCGGGCCGCCCCGGAAGGGGTGCGGGCCGTCGCCGCCCCCGGCCGGCTCACCGCGCCCGATCGGGCCGCGTTCGACGCCGAGGTCGCCCGCACCCGGGCGATCGCGCCGGACTCGCGGATCCTCGCGATCGGCGGCGAGGTGGGTCTCGACGCCGTGGTCCGCCATCTCCTGCCCGCGTCGGCCGCCGGCCGCGTGCTCGCCGCGCGGGCCGTGGGCGGCCCCGCGCCGCGGCTCGCCGTCGATCCGGGCCGGCAGGAGCGGCTCGTGCGGGAGCTGTCCCGGTTCTCGCAGCGGCTGCTCGTGGCCTGCGACGCGGAGCGGGCCGACGGCTTCTGGGCCACGCTGCCGCTCGCGCCGCGCGCGGCGTTCGAGTCGCACACCGCGCGGCACCGCGAGCGGCTCTGGAACGACGTCATCGGCCGCCTTCCAGATCCGAGCGCGCCGATGAACCCGCGAAGCAGGCTCGTGCGCGAGACGGAGAAGGTTGCCATCTACGAGGTCACGCTCGACGTCTGGGACGGCGTCTTCGCGTGGGGCTGGCTCTGCCTGCCCAAGGACCTGGGGCCCGGCGAGCGTCGGCCCGTCGTCGTCTGCCAGCACGGCCTGGAGGGGCTGCCCCAGGACACGGTCGCCACGGATCCCACGGGCGACGCGTGGAGACACTACAAGGCCTTCGCCCTGCGGCTCGCCGAGCGGGGATTCGTCACCTTCGCGCCGCACAACCCGTATCGGGGCGGCGACGCCTTCCGCACCCTGCAGCGGAAGCTCAATCCGCTGGGGCTCTCGCTCTTCAGCGTCATCATCGGACAGCACCAGCGGATCCTCGAGTGGCTCGGGGCGCAGGCCTTCGTCGACGCGGACCGGATCGCCTTCTACGGCTTGAGCTACGGCGGGAAGTCGGCGATGCGGATCCCGGCGGTGCTCACGGGCTACGCCTTGAGCATCTGCAGCGGCGACTTCAACGAGTGGGTCCGCTACTGCGTGAGCACCGACCTGCCGATCCCCGGCTACATGCACGCCGGCGAGTACGAGATCTGGGAGTGGAACCTCGGCCGCACCTTCAACTACGGCGAGATGGCGGCGCTGGTGGCCCCGCGGCCCTTCATGGTCGAGCGCGGCCACGACGACGGCTGCGGCACCGACGAGATGGTGAACGCCGAATACGCGAAGGTCCGCCGGCTCTACGACAAGCTCGGCCTCGGCGACCGCACGACGATCGAGCATTTCGACGGCCCGCACACGATCCACGCGGTGGGCACATTCCGGTTCCTCGAGGAGCAGCTCGGAGCAACTGGAACGGATCGAGGCCCAGGGGACCGCTGATCCGCCAAAACCGCGGCTCCTCGAGCGCAGCGGCGGCCGTCATTGCTCCCAGGGGGCCCCGATGGGATGATTATGGCGGGTTCGACGCGAACCGTGCCGATACAAGTGGTAGGATCGGCACGCCGTCGACGGCTGCCACACGGCCTCGGGAACCCTCCCGCCATGCCCGCCCTCCCCCTCCCGCGATGCCGGCTGTCAGGCAGTTGGATCGCGATCGCCTGGCTGACGGCGACCGTGGCCGCCGCCGACGCGGACAGGCTGCCCACGTTCGAGCGGGACGTGATGCCCATCCTCACGGCCCGGGGCTGCAACCAGGGCGCCTGCCACGGCAAGTCGGGCGGCCAGAACGGCTTCGCGCTGTCGCTCCTCGGCTTCGATCCCGACGGCGACTACGACGCCGTCGCCGCACAGGGCCGCGGCCGCAGGATCTCCGCGGCCGCGCCGCGGGAGAGCCTCCTCCTCGCCAAGGGCACGGCCGCCGTTCCCCACGGCGGCGGCCGCAAGCTCGATCCCGACGGCGATGACGTGAAGCTCCTCGTGCGCTGGATCGAGGCCGGCACGCCCCGGGCCGCCCCCGAAGACCCGCGGCTCTCCCACGTCTCGATCGCCCCGGAGCCGCGGCCGCTCGCGGCCGGTGAATCGCTGCGGCTCACGGTCATCGCCCACGACACCGACGGCTCCTCCCGCGACGTCACCGCCGTGTCGGCCTACTCCTCCAACGAGCCGGTCGTCGTCCGCGTGGCCGGCGACGGCACGCTCACCGCCGGGGCGCTGCCCGGGGAGGCGAGCATCATGGTCCGCTACATGGGCCGGATCGCCACCTGGAACACGATCGTGCCCCGCGCGGGCGCGATCGATGCCACGGCCTGGGACGCCGTGCCGACGCGGAACTTCATCGACGAACTCGCCTGGAGGAAGCTCCGCGACGTCAACGTGCTGCCGAGCGGCCCGGCGGACGACGCGACGTTCCTGCGGCGGGCGTCGCTCGACGCGATCGGCCGGCTGCCGTCCGCCGAGGAAGCCCGTCGGTTCCTCGCCGACACCCGCCCCGACAAGCGCGACAGGCTCGTCGACGAGCTGCTCGCCCGGCCGGAGTACGCCGACCGGTGGGCGAATCTCTGGGCCGATCTGCTGCGGCCGAACCCGTATCGCGTGGGCATCAAGGCGACGCTCGCCCTCGACACGTTCCTGCGCGAGGCGTTTGCCGGCAACATGCCCTACGACCGCTTCGCCGCCGAGTTTCTCACGGCGACCGGCAGCGTGTGGCGCAACGGCGCGGCGGTGATCTATCGCGACCGGCGGTCGCCCGACGAGATCATCACGATGGCCAGCCAGCTGTTTCTGGGAGTGCGGCTGGAATGCGCCAAGTGCCACCAGCACCCCTTCGAGGTCTACGGCCAGGCCGACTTCTACGGGCTGGCGGCGTATTTCGCCCGGGTTGGCTTCCAGGGCACCGGCCTGTCGCCCCCGATCTCCGGAGGCGAGGAATCGGTGGTCGTCAACGCCACGGGCGAGGTGCGGCATCCGCTCACCGGCGCCGTGCTCCCGCCCCGGCCGCTCGGCGGCCCGCCCGTGACCCTCGGCGACGGGGATCCGCGGGAGCGGCTCGTGGAGTGGCTCCGCAGCTCCGACCACCCGACCTTCGCCGCCGCCGCAGTGAACCGGATCTGGGCCGAGTTCTTCGGCGTGGGGCTCGTCGATCCCGTCGACGACCTGCGGGCCACGAACCCGCCGAGCAATCCCGCGCTGCTCGCGGCGCTCGCCGCGGACTTGCGCAGCAACGGCTTCGACCAGAAGCGGCTCATCGCCACGATCATGAAGAGCCACCTCTACGGCCTCTCGTCGCTGCCCAACGAGACCAACGCCGGCGACCTGCGGAACTTTTCGCGGCACTACCGCCGCCGGCTCCGGGCCGAGATGGTCGCCGACGCGATCGACGACGTCACCGGCGTGCCGACCCGCTACGAAGGCATGCCGCCGGGATCCGGCGCGGCGCAGCTGTGGACCCACCGGACCAACTCCACGTTCCTCGACGTCTTCGGGCGGCCGGATGCCAACCAGGATCCGCCCTGCGAGCGGATCGGCGACGCCACCGTCGTGCAGGCGCTGCACCTGATGAACAGCGGCCACGTGCACGGCAAGGTGACCAGCGACGCCGGGCTGCCGGCGCGGCTGGTCGCCGCGGGCCGGAAGCCCGAGGAGATCGTGGAGGAACTCTACCTCGCGGCCTACGCACGGCTCCCGGGCGACGACGAGCGGCGGACGACGCTGGCGGAGTTTGCCCGTGAGGGGGTGCAGCCGCGGGCGGCGGCGGAGGACCTGCTCTGGGCGCTGGTCAACACACCGGAGTTCGTCTACTCGAATTGAGCGTGACACCGTGGGCGGCGGCCCTGCCGGCGGAGGCGGGCCGACACCCGGAGCGATCTGCGGAGGCGCGACGATGAATCGGCACGACGTGAAGAGGGCGGCGGCGCGGCGGTCGGCGGTACTCGGCCGCCGGGAGATGCTCAGGCTGGGCGTCGGCGGACTGGCCGGCGGCGGCTTCCTCGACCTCGTCGGTCTCGTGCGGCAGTCGCAGGCGGCCACGCCGGCCGCGCCGGGCCCGCAGCGACCGCCCTCGAACTGCATCCTCATCTGGATGGACGGCGGCCCGACCCACCTCGAGACCTTCGACCTCAAGCCCGACGCCCCGGCCGAGGTCCGCGGCGAGTTCGCGCCGATCCGCACGAACGTGCCGGGCATCGAGATCTGCGAGCATCTGCCGCAGCTGGCGAGGATCGCCGACAAGTACGCGCTCGTCCGCAGCGTGCACCACAACCAGGGCAACCATGGCGCGGGCAACCACTACATGATGACGGGCGCTCCGCCCCGGATTCCCGTCGGCTGCGGCGCCTACGTGAGCTTCCATCCGAGCATGGGCTCGGTCGCGGCCCACGAGCGGCAGGCGCCCCACGGGCTGCCCGGCTACTTCTCGCTGCCGAGCATGACCCGGTCCGGCGGCCCCAACTTCCTGGGCGCAGCCTATGCGCCGTTCGTCGTCTCCGACGATCCCAGCGGCAAGGACTTCCGCGTCCGCGACCTCTCCGTCCCGCGCGGGATCGACGAGGGGAGGTTTCTGGCACGCCGCGACCTCCGCAAGCTCGTCGACAGGCTGCCGAGGATCGAGGATCCGGCGGCCGGCGACCCCGTGCGCGTGCTCGACGACTACTACGACCAGGGCTACGACCTCGTCACCACGCCCGAGGCCCAGCGGGCCTTCCAGATCGAGCAGGAGACCGATCAGGTCCGCGACGCCTACGGTCGCAACGGGTTCGGCCAGCGGCTCCTGCTCGCACGGCGGCTGGTGGAGGCCGGCGTGCCGTTCGTGACGATCAACGACGGCGGCTGGGATCACCACAGCGACCTCTTCGGCGCCCTGCGCACCCGGCTTCCCGCCTGGGATCAGGCGGTGGCGGCGCTCATCTCCGACCTGTCGCAGCGGGGGCTGCTCGACACCACGATGGTGATCGCCCTGGGCGAGTTCGGCAGGACGCCGAAGCTCTCCACGCTCCCCGGACAGACGAAGGCGGGCCGCGATCACTGGGGCAGCGCCATGTCGATCCTCTTCGCCGGCGGCGGCACGCCGGGCGGCCAGGTGATCGGTGGGACCGACCGGCTCGGCCATGCACCGGCCGAGCGGCCCTTGTCGCCGGAGAACTTCGTCTCCACCGTCTACACCAAGCTCGGCATCGATCCGGGGAAGCACTACATCACCCCGGCGAACCGGCCGGCCTTCCTGGTCAGCGACCCGACGCCCATCAGGGAGCTCATGGGCTGATGCGCCGGGGCATGGGCTGCGCGAGCCGCTTCGTGGTCCGGGCCGCGGTCGTCGTGGCCGCGTGCGGGTGCGGCGCGGCCGGCCGCGCGGCCGACGCGCCGGCGGAGAAGCTCGCCGTGAAGCGGCTCCTGCCGGCGGGCGCGACGGCCGGCGGCACGCTCGTGGTGAAGGCCGAGGGCACGTTTCCGCAGTGGCCCGTCCGCGTCTGGACCGACCGCGGCGGCACCACCTGGACGCCGCGGGAGGAGAAGGGATCGTTCGACGTCTCCGTCGCGCCCGATGGCGTCGGCGTGCACCGGGTGCGGATCCACGACGATCGCGGCGCCGCCGCGGTCCTCCGCTTCGTCGTGGGCACGGTGCCCGAGGTGGCGGAGGCGGAGCCGAACGACCGGCTGCAGGAGCCGCAGGCCGTCTCGACGCTGCCGGTGACCGTCAACGGCGTGCTCGAGAAGGCGGAGGACGTCGACGGGTACGGCGTGCAGCTCGTGGCGGGCCAGACGCTCGTGGCGGCCGTCGACGCCCACGGCGGTCCGGCCGCGCCGCTCGACGCCGTGCTCGAGATCGTCGACGACCGCGGCGGCTATCTCGCCCGCAACCTCGACGCCCGCGGCCTCGACCCGCGGATCGTCTACACGGCCAAGCGGTCCGGCCGCCACGTCGTCCGCGTCTACGGCTTCCCGGCCGATCCGAACTCGACGATCGGCTACTCGGGCGGGGCGGACCACGTCTACAGGCTCACGCTCACGACCGGCGGATTCGTCGCCGCGACGCTGCCGGCCGCGGTGTCCCGCGGTGGCACCACGGCGGTCGCGGCCGGCGGCTGGAACCTGCCCGCGGGGCTCGCGGCCCTGCCGCTGGCCGCCGCGGCGCCGGGAGAGACGGTCTGGGCGGCGTTTCCCGGCGTCGCCGGGACCGTGCCGCTGCCCGTCGTGGCCGCGGACCGCCTGCCGCTGGCGACGCCGGAGGCGGCGGCCGCGGTCGAGCCGCCGCTCGTGGCGAGCGGCCTCTTCACCGCCGCCGATCAGCGGCTTGTCGTGCGGATCGCGGCGCGGAATCAGCAGCCGCTGCTGGTGGGCGTGGAGGCGAACGGGATCGGTTCCGAAGCCGAGGCGGTGCTCGAGATCCGTGGCGCCGACGGCAGCATCCTCGTGTCGAAGTCGGACCGCGAGCCTCCAGATGCGTGGACGCCGCCTGCGGACGGCGAGTATGGGATCACGGTCCGCGACCGTCGCGGCACGTTCGGCCCGGGCCACTTCTTCCGGCTGCCGGTCGTCGCGTCGGAGCCCGGCCTGGCGGCGACCTGCGAGACCGACGCCGTCGCGGGCACGGTCGGCAACACGCTCGACCTCGCGATCGCCGTGGAGCGGCTGCGGGGCTGGAGCGAGCCGGTCGAATTCGCGCTCGCTGAACCGCCCGCGGGCGTCACCGCCGACCCCGTCACGTCGGCGGCCGACGGCGACTCGGCGAAGAAGGTGACGCTCAAGGTCAAGGTCGACGTCGCCTTCAACGGGCCGCTGGCCGTCGTGGCCCGCCGGCCGGACACCGCCGCCGCAGGGGCGGGGGCGCCCGCGGCGGCCGTGCGTTTCGGCAAGGAAAAGCTGCCGGTGGTCTGGGTGTCGGTCGCGCCGTAGGCTGGGAGCGGAAAGCGAGGCATGACGATGCGGAAGCGAGGACGGGAAGACACGCGGATCCGGCGGTGGCAGCTGGCCGTGTCCGTGCCGCTGATCGCGGTGGCGGTCGGGCTCATGTCGCCCGTGGCGGCGGCCGAGACGCTCTTCGTGGCCGAGGCGTTCACGCCGGTCGGCGGCTTCACGCCGGGGATCGAGGGCCCGGCCTGCGACCGCGACGGCGCCGTCTACGCCGTGAACTTCGGCCGCGAGGGCACGATCGGCCGTGTGGCGCCCGACGGCGCGGCGGCGGTCTTCCTCGCCCTGCCCGGCACGAGCGTGGGCAACGGCATCCGCTTCGGCGCCGACGGCACGATGTTCATCGCCGACTACGTCAACCACAACGTGTTCCGGGTCGCGCCTGGCGGCCGTGAGCCGGTCGTCTTCGCCCACGACCCGCGGATGAACCAGCCCAACGACCTCACGATCGCGGCCGACGGCACGCTCTACGCCAGCGACCCCGACTGGAAGGCGGGCACCGGCCAGCTCTGGCGGATCGACGTCGATGGCAGCGCGACGCGGCTGGCCGAGGGGCTCGGCACCACCAACGGCATCGAGCTCAGTCCCGACGGCAAGACGCTCTACGTCAACGAGAGCGTGCAGCGGAACTTCTTCGCATTCCCGGTGCGAGCCGATCGCACGCTCGGCGAGAAGCGGCTCATCCGGCGGTTTCCCGACCACGGCTTCGACGGCATGCGGTGCGACGCCGCCGGCAACCTCCACATCACCCGCCACGGCAAGGGGACGGTCGTGGTGATGACGCCGGCCGGTGACATCCTCCGCGAGATCGACGTGCTCGGGGCGAAGCCGAGCAACATCTGCTTCGGCGGGCCCGACGGCCGTACGGTCTACGTGACCGAGGTGGAGCACACCCGGCTGGTGCGGTACCGCAGCGACGTGCCGGGATTGTCGTTCACGAGATTCGCCCCCGCCGCGGGCAGGTAGCCGGCGCTTCGGCGGCGGGCCTGCCGCCGCCGTTCGCCGTTCGGTGCCGCGGGCCACGTGTGCCCGCTGCCATCAGTCCACGGGGCGGATGCGGGCGGCCACCCACAGGCTCGCGAGCGTGATCGCCGCGGCGAGGATGCCGACCGTCCCGAAGTGACGCAGTGGCTCACCCGCCCCGCCGGTGACGACCAAGCCGGCGCACGTCGTTCCCAGGCCGCTCGCGACGTGCTGCACCGACGAGTTGACCGACATGTAGCCGCCGCGCCTGCGGGGCTCGATGCTCGCCGTGACGAGCGCCATGGCGGTCACCATCCGACCGGAGTTGGCGGCCATCAGCACGGCCGTCACCGGAACGGCGACGAGGATGCCGACCGCGGGCAGGTGCGTGAGCGCGAGCATCATCGTCGCCGACAGGGGCACGGCCCCCCGGAGCACCGACTGGGCGCCGAAGCGGTCGACGAGCCGGCCGGTCAGCGGCGTGGTCAGGAGCGTCAGCAGTCCCCCCGCGATGAAGACGGCGGGCAGCTGGGCCTGGGTGACGCCCGCGTTGGCCACCAGCGAGGTGCTGATGAAGGGGATCACGGAGAAGGCGCCGACCATCAGCATGGCGATGAACGCGAAGCCGCGGAGATGGGCGGGGGCCGTGAGCGTGTCGAGCAGGCGGGCGAAGGGATGCCGCCGGGTTTCGTCCACGTGCGCGGCCAGGGGTGGCAGCGACCATGCGGCCAGACCGACCAGCGGCAGCCCGAGCGCCGCCAGGACGAAGAACGGCGCCTGCCAGCCGAGCCGGGTGCCCAGCGCGATCCCCAGCGGCACGCCCACCACCGACGCGACGGCGAAGGCCAGCATGAGCGTGCCGGTGGCGCGGCCGCGGCGTTCGGGAGGGAACACGTCCGCCACGATCGCCAGGGCCAGGCCGCCGTGCACTCCGCCGAAGCCTCCGGTCACGCACCGCGCGGCGAGGAGCAGCGGGAAGGTGGTCGCGAGTCCGCACGCCACCGTGCCTACGAGCAGGCCGAGCGAGAGGAAGAGGTAGGCCGGCTTACGAGGCACGCGGTCGAGCCAGGGGGCCGCGAGCAGTCCGGCGAATCCGGCCGCGAGCGTGTAGGCCGACACGACCCAGCTGAACCGCCGGGCGTCGATGTCGAGATCGTCGAGCAGCTGCGGTCCCAGCGGCATCACGATCATGAAATCGACGATCGCGATGAACTGCAGCGCGGCAAGCGCGAAGAGGATGGCGGCCTCGCGGCCGGCCATACCGGCTCCCGACGCGTGGGGCTGGGGCGGGTCGACGGTGGACGTGGCTGCCACGATGCTGCGCGATCTTCCCGGGCCCGTTCGATCCTTGCCGCGACGCCGCCCGCTGCACTATACCTGAGTCGATACCTGCACCGACGCTCCGCTCCGGCGAGGATGCCGTAAGAGACAGGCCCGCCGTCGCGGGCGACCGGCCGCTTCCGAAATCACCAGCCCATTCTGCCCGGATGCTGCATCACCTGCTCAAGCACGCGCTCGATATCGACCCGGAGAGGCCGATCGTCGAGAGCGACGGCTCGTGGACCACGGCCGCGGAGCTCGAGCGGCTGGCGTCACGGGTCGTCGTCCGTGGAGGAGCCGCGGACGGAAAGCGGCGGGCGTTCGAATCGCTGCTCGGCGCCGAGCGGCTTCTTCCCGCCGATTCCCCGCATGACGACGCCCCGGCGGTGATGATCTACACGTCCGGGACGACGTCCCGCCCGAAGGGCGTCGTCCTGTCGCACGGTGCCCTGTCCACCGGTGTCCGCAAGTACCTGTCGCGCGTCACCCTCACCCCGGATGACGTCGCGCTGATTGCGACATCGATCTCCCGGCCGCTGGCGCTCCGTTGCCAGGTGCTGCCCACCCTCTGGGCTGGAGGGAGTGTCAGCCTCGTGGGGCGGTTTTCCGTCGACAGTTACGTCGATGCCCTGCGGCGGCCTCCGGCCAAGACGTTTCTCACGCTCACGCCCGCCGGCCTCGGGCAGCTGCTGGCGAGTCCCGAGTTTCGAGCCTGCGACTTCCGCCACCTTCGGCTCTGACTGGTGGGCGGTGACCGCGTTCCCACGAGGATCCTCGAGGCCTTCGAGCGGCTGACGGGCGTGTCGGCCACCGAACAGTGCGGCTCGACGGAGACGGGGCCCTTCGCCATGAATCCGCCCTTCGGCCGCAAGAAACCCGGCTCGTTCGGCCCGCCGTTGCATGGCGTCCACGTCGCGGTGGTGGACGAACATGGCGCCGATGTGCCGACCGGGACGGTCGGCGACATCCGGGTCAGCGGCCCCGGGATCATGGACGGCTACTGGAGCGATTCGGCCATGACCCGGAAGACACTCCAGAGGGGCTGGGTTCACACCGGCGACCTCGGCCGCTTCGACGAGGACGGTTACCTGTGGTTCGCGGGCCGGCGGAAAGACATCATCGTGCGCGACGGCCACAAGGTCGCGCCCCTCACGGTGGAGGAGGCGCTCTCCGCGCACCCGGCGGTCCGCGAGGCCTGTGTGATCGGCGTGCCCGACGCGGTCTTCGGCGAGCTGCCGCACGCCTACGTCGTCCTGCAGGCGGGCGCCGCGGCCGACCCGCAGGAGCTGCGGGCCTTCGTCGGCGGTCGCCTCGCGGAATTCATGGTACCGTCAGAGGTGCACGTCATCTCCGGGATGCCGTACAAGGGCCCGGGCAAGATCGACCGCGAGCTGCTGAGGATGCGGGCCATCACCGCCGCCCTGATCGAGCAGGTGCCCTTCTTCAAGAACGCCAGCGGCGACTTTCTGCGGGACGTCATCCCGCGGCTCGATGAGAGGGAATATGCCCCCGGCGACGTCGTCGTGCACGAGGGGGACGTCGGGGACGAGATGTATTTCCTCACGAAGGGCCAGGTCCAAGTCCTGCGCGGCGACCCACCGCAGAGGCTGGCTGTCCTGCGGGAGGGCTCGTTCTTCGGCGAACTGGCCATCCTCACGGATGCACCCCGGGCTGCCACGATCCGGGCCTTGGGCGACGTCGAGGTCTACGCCCTCCGCCGGGACGCAGTCCTCCAGATTGCCTGGATCCATGCGGATTTCAGCCGGTATCTGGAGGACGCCGCCCGACAGTATGCGACCTCCCCGGAGACGGCGGGCGACTGATCCCACCGCGGGAGCCGTGCATGCCGCGGCCGGCGGCGCGGCGGCGAGATTCCGCGACGGCGTTCCGTTCGCTACAACCTCCATTCGCTTCGTCGTGTGATGAACGCGGCGGGAGTGGCCGCGAGCAGCCGGGAGCCCA
>Ga0315909_10008263_pt1 | contig 11437 bp, 11 predicted proteins | sample LakEriMetagenome_11_FD_203527 | JGI IMG/M metagenome (GOLD analysis project Ga0315909, IMG submission 203527) | Freshwater fungal communities from buoy surface, Lake Erie, Ohio, United States - Buoy 2 MA125 | ecosystem: Environmental > Aquatic > Freshwater > Lake | place: USA: Lake Erie, Ohio...
TAAAGGACACAGAGTTCATCCAATCAACATACTTAGACAATCCTTTCCTACCTGAAATTCAGAAGCAACAGATTGAAAGTTTAAAAGAAGCAGACCCTAATTTGTGGAAGGTCTATGGCTTGGGAGAAAGAGGAACAACACAAGACACAATCTATCATAGATTTGACCTATACGATGAGATAGAAGGCGACCATTGCTATGGCTTAGACTTCGGCTTTAATCATCCTAACGCATTGGTAAAGGTCACAAGGGTAGAGAATAACCTATACGCAGAACAGAAACTATATCAGGGGCATTTAACCACGTCTGAACTGATTAAAAAGGTTAAAGAAATAGTTCACAATTCTTTGGTTTATTGTGACACCGCCAGACCTGAGATTATAACAGATTTAGTTTTAAACGGAATAAATGCGTACCCGGCTGATAAGAGCGTAAAAGAGGGAATAGACTTCATCCGCTCTCATAAGATATTCATTCATAGGGAGTCCGTAGATTTGCAAAAGGAATTTAGGACGTATAAGTGGAAAAGAAAACCAACCGGGGAGATAATAGACGAACCTGTTAAAGTATTAGACGACGGGCTTGACGCTTTCAGATATGGAGCAATGTCATTTAAGAGCAACTACACGGCACCTGTATTAATGGGCTTTAGATAATATGAAAATAACTTTAGAACTCAACGGAGTAAAAGTAGAAAAGGAAATACCCACAAGGTGGAAAGAAGTTTCCTTTAAACAATTTCTTAAACTATTAGAAGCAGGGGACGATATGGCTAAAATCCTGTCGATCTTTACTGAAATCGAAGAAGAGACTTTAAGAAAAGCCAAGTTTCACAATTTAGAAATCATCATTTCTTTACTCTCGTTCTTAAAAACAGATATGAACCTTGTGGTTCCTGAGACTTGTTTAGGATATAAAATCCCCAAGAATTTAGAGTTTGAATCCGTTGGTCAGTTTCAAGATTTAAAGTTAGAAGCAATGACGATGAAAGAAAAGGACATCGAACGTTACGCTTTGTTCTGTGCTATATACGCCACTAATCCTTACGACTTTAAAGAAGCAGAAAAGAAAAAAGAAGAGTTTCTCAATGCGCCATCTGAGGAGGTGATGGCAATAGGAAATTTTACCTTAATGAAATTGGTCGAATTGACCAGTGGTTTAACTCCCAAGTCGCTCCATCGAAATATACGAACGAAGAAGTTTTGGCGGGGTTTGATCGTTTGGCTGAGAAATTTGGATTTTACTCTACGCTATTATACTTGGAAAAAGAGACACCCTATCGGAGGGACGAACTACTAAAGTGGTCGGTGTCGGAGTTTAACTATAACTTAATATATTTGTCTCATTATAATCAGACCGTCAAGAGATACCAAGAGATTAAAAAATGAAACGTTCAGAGGTTAAAGAATTTATTCAAGCAGGTGCAGAGTATTTTAATATTCCATTTGACACAGGGCGCATTTCAGAATTTAACTCTTCACGGTCTAATACATACCCGTTTATTTTCTTTGAAACTCCTTCCGTTTCAACGGATTTAATTAACTCTGTTCAATCTGACACTTGGACGATTAGACTGCATTTAGCTTCTAAGGACGCTCCTGATTCAAAAATGGATCAGTACGAGGAGTTAATAGATGATGCGGATTACTTAGCGCAAAGACTCGTTAGAAGATACAACGACGTAATAAATGACTATAACCTTGTTTTGATTTCAAACATCACACGGACACCGTTTATAAAAAAACACGCTGATTGTTTAACAGGGATTATTTTAGAATTCGACTTAACCGTTCAAAATACGTCCTGTGATTAGCCTGGATCATTTATTGAATGAATACGGTAAAAAGGCGGTTGATTTAATCAAGTCTAAAGTCCCTGTTGTAACTGGTAAAACGAGGGATTCAGTAAGGTATGAGGTCGTAAAGGGTCAGGATAAGATCAGTCTATTGGTTTACGGAAGACCTTTTTTTAAAGCAGTAGAAACAGGACGTGGGCCTTACAAACAGGGAGGCTATCAAGAATTCGACAAGAGATTAGACGAATGGCTCAGGGAAAAGGGCTTCCCAAGTAAGACAAGCAAATCAGGGGTTACTTATTATTTAGTCGGTGACCAATGGATGAGCGGTAAATCATTGGCTTATTTAATTAACAAAAGAGGAGACGAAAAGTATAGAAGCGGAGGAGTTGACGTATATTCCAATGAATTGAATCTACTGATAGAGCAACTAAAACAAGACATTCCACAAGAATTTAAAAAAGGAATTAAAGTATGAGTTTAAGCATTACATCAAGACCTACAAACTTTAACTGCGTTCATCTTCCGATATTGTATGAATTAAGTACAACGAATTTCCCTACGAATTCAGTAGATACCTCAAGGACCTGTACGTTTACAAATGATAACGGTTACTGTCGTTTAGCTTTATCAGGAGACATCAAAGCTACAGGAAGTGCTAATGAATTAGAATACGTTAAAGTAGTTTATTCAGGAGGAACAGAGATATTCCAAATCATAACTTGGTATTCAGACACTGATATTACAATCGATTTAGAATATGATGCAGGGCTGACGTTTACTTCGGTTCAATATTACTACGCTAACTATCACGGAGTTTTTAAAGTATACGCAGGACTTAGACCTGGTCATACTTATGATTCACAAAAACCTTATCGACTTTTAACCACAGTAAAAGCAGTTCCTGATTCACAAAATAAAATTCGATTAAATGTTAGTGAGATTATAAAATCTGACATTGATATTTTAATTGATTTAAAAGATGGAATAGAAAATGATTTAAATAACTCCAGTCAGTTCACAGAATTTTACATTGAATATGCTGAATCGTACGACTATTCACCTGACGGGTATACTTTACAAACTTACACCTCATCTTATACATCTGATTCGTCTGATTATGCGATAGCTACTAATTCAAAAGTTCCTTTCAGAAATGAATATTCAGATATGAGACTTTATGCTGGACTTGCCGCTGAGCCTTTAAAGTTTATGACTCTATTTACAAATCCTGTTTTATTCGAAGGATTCCCATTTAAAATTTATTTTCTTCAACCATATAACGAAACATATACTTTAAACTTTGACCAATACAATGAAAGTGGTTTAGTACAAAGTGACCAATTTATTGCAAATGAAGATGAGGGTCTTTATATGAATGAAGATTTAGAACAATATTTAAGCCTATCAGCTACGTATGCTCAAATTTATTTAAGTGACAATGTTAGTGAAATATTAACTGTATCAATAGACAGAGCTTGTTACAATAATTCAATCTATCTAATGTGGAGGAATTATTTAGGAGGAATGGATCATTGGTTATTCACCGCTGAAAAGGATTATTCAATAGAAATTGAAAGCGTTAAACAAAGTGAAGACGATATTTTTATTGGATGGGATGTTTCTTATGCAGGCTCACGGATTAAATACGACACTCAAAGAGTTGCAAGAGAATCGATATTAGTACGTTCTCAGAATTTAACATTAGATCAAGTACAAGCAATTCAATATATTAAAACAAGTCCTTTGGTTTTATGGAATGATGTTTCATATTTAGAATTAGGTAAAAATGTTTTAGTTGATTCTTCGTCTTTCTTAGTTTACTCAGAGTCGGATAAGCTTTATTCGATTTCTTTTAACATTCAAATGACAGACACTATTCCTTCGCAGTCTCTATGATTTCATTTATAAACGATTCAGGAAGTCATTTAAAAGTAACTGAAGAGGTTTTAATTACTCGTCAGGTTGCTAATTTTAAAAACTTTAATATCAAAGGAGATTATTCCATTTCGTTTACAGTTGAGAACAACTCAGAAACTCGTGAAGCTTTAGGATATTACGGACTTAATCAGGTTAATTCTCCTGTTCTTTCTTCGAGTGAATTTAACCTATTAAAGAACGGTACTATCTTGATGAGGGGATATATTGTCATCGAAGAAGATAACGGCGACACGCTTAGTTTGTATTTTATATCTGGTAATTCTAATTGGTTCGCTGAGTTTGATTTCAACTGCCGAGATATAAGAACAGACCGATGGAATGTTCAATGGTACTCAGGAGCGGTCTCTGTTTATAACTGCGTCTATGAAAGCGTAGGAAAAACAGAAGGAATAGTATTTCCTTATATTGATTGGGCGTTTAAAGGACAGAAAGCGGATAGGTACATTTTAGACTATTATCCGAAATATAACGATGAGTCGTTTACTTGCTTTGATTATTTTCCTTGTGTGTATTTGCATACTTTGATTGATGAGTTAGCCAATCATTCAGGTGTAAAAATCACAGGTACTTTATTGGAAGATAAGTTTTTTAAGACGTTAATTTTAACTCCTGACTCACCTGATATTTACGATCCTGAGACAAATACTTTACTTCAGCCTAATAGTGCTTTAACAACAGAGAGCGAAGTTAAAATCCAAGCGGTGGCTCCGAATATGACTGCTCTTGAATTGATAAAATGGTGTTGCATTAGCTTTGGCGTATCTCCGATTTACGATACATTCTCAAAGACTTTAACTTTAAACATATTAGATAAACTGCCTTTACAAGGAAAGGATTGGAGTTCATTCGTTAAGGGGTATCAATTAAGATACGACCAAGTTCAGAATAATATCGTTACTGTTACTCAGGACCCGATATTTGATGATTACAACGCAGTAAATGATTTATCTTTTGGTTCTTTAAATATCCAAAGTCAAAAGTTAGACGCACAGACCAAAGAACTTTACACTTCACCGTTTGCGACTTGTTACGATTGGACCTCTGACACAGGAAGGCAGTCTCTGGTTTACATTCCAATGTACAACTTAGAAGACGATCAGACTTTTGCTTTTACGGATGTTGATAACGAAATCAACGCAGGATATGACGATGTTTTAGAATTAACAGGTTCAGGTTATCCTTTTATCACTGGTTCTTTAGTGACTCCAATCAGAGTATTAGACGATGACTTATTGTATGAAGGTTATCACAGATTAGTTAATTATCCTGTCTCTAATGGAGCCACAAGTTTATTCATAACAGGTCAAGTATCGGCAGGAGCAGGAACGTATCCAGGTAATTTCTTCACTCAAAAGGTGACTAAAAATAAACCAGGAACAAGGGTACTTTCTTTTGTGACTTCGATAGACTACAAACAAATGTCTTCGTTTATCGACTTTGATGATGTAGGAAAAAGAAGAGTTGAGATAAAATTCGCAGTTGATGACGACGTGGATTATGAATTGTCAAATGTTCCGTGGGCTTATTATTACAAAACTTATAATCAGTATTATGCTCAAATCCGTTCATTCCGTCAGGGGTTAGCTTATGGCGAAGTTCAGGATTATGTCGATTACACGTTAAGGGATATTTATTTTAACAAGATTTCAAAGATGGTCACAAGTCCAACTATTAGGTGTAATATGTTAATACCTGAAAAGGACTTTATTGATTTTAACTTTGAATTCATTTATATAAACACAGGCAAAATAAACGGTTGGTTCTTTGTGGATTCCATAGTGAACTATAAGGACTCGACTACATTATGTGAGGTTAATTTAATTCAAATCAATGGCTGACGAACAAATCATAATAGCGGTAGATATTCAAACAAGAGAGGCTCAGACTCAACTTGATCTATTGGCTAAAACCATAGAAGAAGCAAAGAATAAGCAAGAAGATTTAAACCAAAAGTTTAAAGAGAATCTTATTAATAGCGAGGAATACAATAAAGCCACTAAGGAAAACACTAAAGAATTAAAAGCGGCTGAGACTGCTACCAAGAGTTTAACAACTGCGATAAAAGCAGAAAGTGGTTCTATATCTGCTTTAAGTGCTGAGAATAGAGAATTAATTAAACAAAGGAATGCAATATCTACTTCTACTGATGAAGGACGAGTAAAGATTCAGCAGTTAAATGAGCAGATTGATAAAAATAATAAATTAATTAAAGATAATGTTTCAGGTCTTGAGAAAAATAGACTGAACGTTGGTAACTATCGTGAGTCTCTTGATGGAATCAGAGTAAGCCTTCAGGGAATAGTCCCAGGTCTCGGTGGGATGACTAACGGAATAATGGGTATTACCGCAGGGGCAAAGGCTTTTACTGCCACTCCTTTCGGTGCTACGCTTCAAATCATATCAGGACTTTTAGCGATTCTTATAGAAGGATTTAAAGGATCAGAAGAAGGTCAGAGGAATCTAAATAAAATCACTCAAGTTACTACTGCCTTATTTGGGGCATTAGGTGAAATCGTCCGTGAGATAGGAGGATTTTTAATCGACGCTTTTAAGAATCCTAAACAAGCGATGATGGATTTGGTTGACTTCTTAAGAGACAACCTTGTAAACAGATTCAAAGCGTTTGGAGTTATCATTGAAGGAATTAAAAATTTAGACTTTAGACAAGTCACAAATGGCGCACTTCAGTTAGGATCAGGCATTGAAAATGTAATTGGAAAGGTTGAAAATGTAGGTAAGAGAGTCGTAGAAGTAGCCAATCAAGCTTTAGAGCAAGGAAATAAAGTCGCTCAATTACAGGCAGAGATTGAGGATATGGAGGATGAGGCCGCATTAAAAAGAGCGCAAAATGATATTAAAATAGCGAAATTAAGAGAGGATGCAATTAAGCAAGAAGGTGATGCAAAAAGAAAAAGCATCGAACAAGCTATTGCATTAGAAAAACAAAGTGCTGATTTCTCTATTAACATAGCGGAAAAGAAAGTATAATTAGCAAAAGAAGAGTTAGCTATTGCCACAAATAAAAAAGAAGCTACTGATAACTTAGAAGAAGCAGAAGTCAATTTAGCAAGGGCGCAAGCTGACAGGTATCAAGCTACTTTAAAATTTGAAAAACAATTAGAATCACTAAATGAGGAAGCAAGGAAAAAAGCAGAGTTAGATGCTAAGTTTACTCAGGAGGCAATAGAAGCAAGACAGGATGCTGAGTTAGCCGCTTTATCTGATCAGCTATATGAAGAGGATAGAATAAAAAGTGAAGCCGCATTTCAGAGTGCAACTAATCAGCTTGAGATAGATGCTCAATTAAAGAAAGACCTTGAGGCCCAACAAAAGGCTTTTGATTTACAGGCGGAACAGGACAGACAAAGAGAAACGGAAAAACAAAAGGCTACTGAATTAGCAAGAGCAAACTTTAAAAAACAAGTTTTATTTGAAGGGCTTGGTTTGATTCAATCAATAGCAAAAGAAGGAAGTGCATTAAGTAAAGCGGCCGCATTAGCTGAAGTTGCTTATAATACAGGCGAAGCGATTGCAGGATTAACTGCAAACTCAGAAAACAACCCTGCTAACGCAGTAACTTTTGGCGGAGCAGGAACTTTACAATTTGTACAAGGATTAATAAGAATTTTGGCTAACGTAGCAAAGGCAAAGCAGATAATTAATTCAGGCAATATTTCATCAGTAGGTACAAGTTCATCAGCTAATCTTCCACGTTCAATTTCAGGAAGAGGCATAACCGAAACAAGAGGAACTACGAACCAAATCGATCAGCAGTTCTTAATATCAAGTGCATTTAAAAATATGCCTCCAGTTATCGCATCTTGGAAGGAAGCAACTGAGGTTGGAAATAAAGTAAGATTCAAAGAAGCATTAACAACCGCCTAATGATAACTAAATATCCAAAGGAACTGATTCAGAATATGGTTAAAGAAAAGATTGCTAAACCGCAGTCTTTGAGGAACTACGACATCGTTACAGATAGACAAAGGGGTTTGTCTTTAGGTCAATTAGCCATCAAGTACGACTTGACACGGATGCAGATTATTAGAATCTTAAATGACAATAAGTAGTAACCTGCATTTGTTAAAATAATAAAACAAGTTTTGTAAAGTCTAATTTTGTCTATATGAAAGAAGGACACATCTACATCGATGGAGTAATTTCCGAAGATGCTCATTTGAATGTCAGAAAGCAGATTCAGGCACTTGGCAACGTGGATAAAATCGTAGTCCACATTCAGAGTCCAGGAGGTTCTGTTTATTCGGGTTATAATATTTATCACTCGTTGAAGGCATCTGGCAAACAAGTTGAAGTTATCATTGAAGGTGAGTGTCAGTCAATAGCTACTTTTATCTCTCTCGCAGGAGACAAGGTAATCGCTCGCAACCCGTCAGTTTATATGATTCATTCGCCGTGGACCTCATTAGAAGGTGACTCACGCACAATGGAAGCCGGAGCCAACGAGTTGAGAAAGATTGAGGACGTGATGGTTAAAGCCTATCAGTCTAAGACCAATCTACCTGAAACAGAAATCCGTGAGATGATGATGAAAGAAACTTCAATGACTGCTCACGAAGCACGGAAGTATGGCTTTGTTGATGAGGTTGTCGACCCTCTTAAAATGGTAGCAATAGGAAAAACAAAAATCAAAATGCAAGATAAACTTGAAGCCTTCGGGCAAAGAATGACTGGTATGCTCAAGGAGCTATTTGGTCCAATGAATATGGAAGTTCCGCTGAAAGACGGAAAGATTGTAGTCGTAGAAATGGAAGAAGGTGAAGATCTCGTAGGAAAGATGGCCACTGTTGATGGTCAACCTGCTCCTGCGGGTGAACACGAACTTGCTAACGGTGCAATCATTGTCGTAGATGACAAAGGAATGATCACTGAGGTTAAAGAAACCGTTTCCGTTGAACAAGCAATGGAAGATGAAAACAAAAAACTAAAGGAAGAGATCGAAATGTTAAAGGCTCAGTCTGAGGCAGTTAAAGCTGAAAAAGAATCAGTATTAGCAGAGGCTCAGGCTAAGTCTAAAAAGACTATGGAGATGATGGCAGACCTCCAGAAGGAGTTCAACGAACTCAAGAAGATGACCGTAGGAAATCCACATCCTCCGGTTTCTGCTCCTGTGGCACAGGTTAAGCCAGTTTCAGAAGAGGCTAAGGTAGATGCCTTGACTGAATCTTTTATCAATCAATATCTGCCACAATTCAAACGTAAATAAAAATGGCATCTGCTTTAGAAACCAATTTTAACTATACCTATCCTGGTATTCTTACCACGGAGGTATTCTTCAAACCCGTAGAAGATTCCCCTGCACTCGCTGACATCGCAATCATCGATCAGGGTATCTCTTACAAAAAACAGTACAATATCCTTCCTCAGCTTTCAAAAATCCTGAAGCCTTATGCAGGTTGCGCACGGACTTATGATGGAACTCAGGAAATCACCAACAAGACCCTTGAGACTAAAGAATTTGAGGCTAATCTTGAGTGGTGTAAGGACGACTTTACTGATTATTTGACAAACTCTTACAACTACCTCGCTCAGGAGATGTTGAAGAGTGGTGTTGAGTCTTTCGATCCTTCAGGCACTCCGGTAGCTACTATGATCAATCGTTTGATCGAAGAGGCTCTGCGTCAGGACGTGTTCCGTCGTATCTCTTTTGGTGATACAGGTTCTGCTTCTGCTGACTTCGATACTATCGATGGTGTATGGACTCAGTTGATTGCTGACTCAGGTACTGCTTCTACTTATTGCGTACGTCGTGCATCAGGCACTTCTTTGGGTACTTCTGCTCTTGCCGCAGATGAGGCTTTGGATACTCTTGAGAAGGTTTACGCTCAGTCTGCAAACATCCTCAAGGCTCTGCCTACTAATAAGAAGGCTATGTTTGTAACTGGTTCTATCTGGGATAACTACTTCAATAGCTTGGCAGCAAATGGTGCAGTAACTGAACAGGCTTTCACTAACTTGGTAAAAGGTGTTAACTCTTTGACTTTCAAGGGCATTCCTGTGGTTCCTGTTCGCATTTGGGACACTATGCTTGAAGATGCAGACAACCCGCTGAACGCAACTACCCGTCACTTGGTTCTTTACACTACCAAAGACAACCACCGCATCGGTGTTGAAAATGGTGGTGATCTGAATCGTGTTGAGGGCTTCTATGATCGTACTGACCGCAAGTATTATTTCGAATCTGATATGAAATTCGGATACACGTATTTGCATTGCGATCTTCAAACTATTGCTTACTAAAAAAAGATAAAGGAGTATGAGTTGCAAAATCACATCTGGAATTGTTAATGATTGCTCCGATCTTTTGAGAGTCGGAGGTGTAGCTAAAACCTTTTGGATCGGCTACATCTCTGACCTTTCTACGCAAATAGATCTGGATCAGTCCGGCGACATTGGTGCACTTATATTCGGTGCATACGGTGGTCTCTATCGTTTCGACGGTAATAAATTCAGCCATTCATTTGGTTCTGAATTAGTCGTAGCGGCAGGAGGCAATAAGTCTTACAAGCATTCTTTTGCTTTTAAGATTCTTACCAATTCAACTGCTGACGATGTTAATCTTCAGGACTTGAATTTGGGTAATGACATTTTCGTAGTTGTTCAGGATAACAACCAAAAGTTTTTCATCCTCGGAGCAGGTAACGGATTGTCAGCAGTAACTGACGTTCAGAATTCCGGTCAGACCGGAGACTCTGACGCTTCAGATACTGTTACTCTGGAAGGTCAAGAACTGACTAAGCCTTTGCGCTTGTTGGATACTGACTACCAGACCACACTCAATCTGGTGGAGAGTTACGAGATTTGAGTTTTCTTCATAGGTTAGGAGAGGGGCTTCGTGCCCCTTTCTTTTTTTTAATCCTTTTTTTATTTTTGTCAATGACCAAAGAAGAATTAAAAAATAGACTTATTGAGAGTGGACTCATCAATAGGTTTAAACAGGCTCCGTTGTGGAATATGGCTTTTAATCTTTACAACTCTACCAAAGGAGAAAGTCTTAAGCCTACCTGTGGGACTTGTTTTAAAAAGGTTAAAGAATGGATTCTGAGATAGCCTTTTACCAGATTTATTTCAAAGAAGAGCAAAAGACTGAACTCTACGATTTCGCCACTCCGCACTTTAATTCAAACCTAACAGATTACTTTGAAAACTCAGTCATTGCCGACCTGGTGCCTAAGACCGACGCTAAACGCATTTGCGTAGCTTCTTGGCGATTAAAACAGAAAAGAGGTCACGGAATAAGGCTAAATAAAGAATTAACCAGAGATGCTTTAATTGATGACTACGACGTTGCGATCCTTACTCCTCGGAGTCCTACGCACAAGCCTCTTTATATGGCTTCTTTGTGGCACGGTAAGGCGTGGTTGGATTCCATCAAGGAACTTAAAAAATTCATCAAGATACCGCAGGAGGTTAAGCACTCTATTTACGAGAATCATTTCGTGGCTTCAAGTGACGTTTATAAGGATTACGTCAAAGTTTGTCTTTTGCCTTGTATGGAGTTTATGTCTACCCGTCCTGTTTTCTTTGGTCCTTCGGGGTATGCGAAAAAGAAAAGCCTTGAAGAAGTCGAAGAGTACAGAAAGAAAACCGGAAAGATTGACTGGCCGATTGCTCCCTTTGTCCTTGAAAGGCTCTTTTCAATATGGATTAACTCGATGAATTTAAAAATAGTAAACAAATGAT
>Ga0315909_10008266_pt1 | contig 11433 bp, 9 predicted proteins | sample LakEriMetagenome_11_FD_203527 | JGI IMG/M metagenome (GOLD analysis project Ga0315909, IMG submission 203527) | Freshwater fungal communities from buoy surface, Lake Erie, Ohio, United States - Buoy 2 MA125 | ecosystem: Environmental > Aquatic > Freshwater > Lake | place: USA: Lake Erie, Ohio...
GACGAAGCAAAGGCCGACAGGCTTGGTTTCTGGGCCAAGCAGGCACGCGAGCTCTACTGGCACAAACCCTTCACCCAGACACTGGATTGGACCAACCCACCATTTGCCAAGTGGTTTGCCGATGGCGAGCTAAACATCTCATACAACTGTCTAGACCGTCACGTTGAAGCTGGCAACGGAGATCGCACCGCCATCTTGTTCGAGGGTGAACCCGGCGACAGTAAGCAGCTCACCTACGCTGAACTAACCCGCGAAGTGAAGAAGGCAGCAAACGCCCTAACCTCACTCGGCATCAGAGCCGGCGATCGCGTTGCCATCTATATGCCGATGATTCCCGAGGCTGTTATCGCGATGCAGGCGGTTGCCCGTGTGGGCGCAGTTCACAGCGTGATCTTCGGCGGCTTCAGCGCTGAGTCACTCAGCTCGCGAATCGAAGACGCAGAAGCAAAACTTGTTATCACTGCCGATGGCGGATATCGCAAGGGCAAAGCCAGTGCACTCAAGCCGGCAGTTGACGAGGCACTCATCGCGGGCAAATGTGCATCCGTGAAAAATGTTTTGGTAGTTCGCCGCACCAACCAAGATGTCGACTGGGTTGAAGGCCGCGATGTTGAGTGGAGCGAAGCCGTTGGCAACGCGAGCGATGAGCATGAGGCGCAGGCATTCGACGCGGAGCATCCGCTTTTCATTCTTTATACATCGGGCACCACTGGCAAACCAAAAGGCATCTTGCACACTTCGGGCGGCTATCTAACGCAGGCCGCATACACGCACAAAAACGTTTTCGATTTGCACGCAGAAAAAGACATTTACTGGTGCACCGCCGACGTCGGCTGGATCACCGGTCACTCGTATGTTGTCTACGGCCCACTTGCAAACGGCGCGAGCCAGGTGATCTATGAAGGCACACCAGACATTCCAGACTGGGGTCGCTGGTGGAGCATCATCGAGAAATACAAGGTCAGCATTTTCTACACCGCGCCAACCGCGATTCGCACGTTCATGAAACTCGGCAGCGAGATTCCAGACAAATACAACCTCAAGAGCATTCGAGTTCTCGGCTCGGTGGGTGAACCAATCAACCCTGAAGCATGGATGTGGTACCGCGCTCACATCGGTGGCGGGCAAGCCCCGATTGTCGACACCTGGTGGCAGACCGAGACCGGTGCGATCATGGTCTCGCCCCTGCCGGGCGTGACCACCCTGAAGCCTGGCTCTGCCCAAGTGCCGCTGCCGGGTGTCTCGGCCGCAGTGCTCGATGACGAAGGTCACGAGCTAGGTCGCGGCGAGCCCGGGTTGCTTGTGCTTACCGAACCTTGGCCGTCAATGCTTCGTGGCATCTGGGGTGACCCAGACCGCTTCAAAGAAACCTACTGGTCGAAGTTCCAGGGCAAATACTTCGCCGGCGACGGCGCCAAGTGGGATGAAGAGGGCGACCTCTGGTTGCTCGGTCGCGTTGACGACGTGATGAACGTTTCTGGTCACCGCTTGTCGACGGCTGAAATCGAGAGCGCTTTGGTGTCGCATCCGTTTGTTGCCGAAGCCGCAGTGGTTGGTGCCAAAGATGAAACCACCGGTCAAGCAATTGTTGCGTTTGTGATTCTTCGACAAAACCAAATCGAAGCCGCTGGCAATGACGCTGACGTTAGCAAAATTCTGCGCGAGCACGTGGCCAAAGAAATCGGACCAATTGCCAAACCGCGCACGATAATCGTGGTTGCAGAATTGCCGAAGACTCGCAGCGGAAAAATCATGCGCCGACTGTTGCGCGATGTTGCAGAAGATCGACCAATTGGTGACGTTACCACTTTGGCTGATACCAGCGTGATGGATATCATCAGCGGCAAAATTGCCGGCGGAGCAAACGACTAGAGGAAAATCTTGACAGTCGACAGTCGAATTAGAGCAATAGATCCGAGTGATACTCGATCGATGACTGAACGCCTGAATGCCGGCGACTGGTACAAAGCTGGGCCTGAGCAATGGCAGGCGATTGCTGCAGCTAGCAGACTCTGCACCGAATACAACAACAAACTGCCTTTTGATTCCGATGCTGCGGTTGCGTTGCTGCCAGAAATTTTCGGCACCGTCGGTGCAGGTCTATGGTTGCGCGAACCTATCAAGGTCGATTTCGGCAAAAACATTCACTGGGGCGATAACTGTTTTGCAAACTACGGATTGATCGCGCTCGATGTCGCCGAAATTCGCATCGGCTCGGGAACGATGTTCGGCTCTAACGTGCAGCTGATGACTCCGATTCACCCACTCGACCCAGAATTGCGAGCACAGGGATGGGAGGCTGCCCTTCCGATTACTATCGGCAAAAACGTTTGGATTGGTTCTGGCGCGATTATTCTCGCCGGGGTCGAAATCGGCGATGATGCTGTAGTCGGCGCGGGTGCGGTGGTGACCAAGAACGTGGCAGCCTCAACCGTAGTTGCGGGAAACCCCGCAAGGTTCATTCGAAACGTTAGGTAAGAACTACTCGAATTCGGCGATTAGCTCAACCTCGACAGGAGAGTCGAGCGGAAGCGACGGCACACCAACTGCGCTGCGAGCGTGAACTCCCTTATCACCGAAAACCTCGACCAAGAATTCACTCGCGCCATTCATTACTCCGGGCTGACCGGTGAACTGCGGCACAGACGAAACGAACCCGACAACCTTCACGATGCGGGTTACGCGATCTAGATCGCCAATTGCCAACTTGATTGCCGCGAGCGCGTTTAGAGCGCACTGTCGAGCGAGGATCTTTGCCAACGCGGGGTCAACCAAGCCGTCAGACTCCTCCACCTTGCCGGTTGCCAAGAGAGCGCCATCCTTGAATGGAAGCTGACCAGAGGTGAAGACCAGGTTGCCTGAAACCACCGAAGGCACGTATGCCGCTACCGGCTTGGCCACGTCTGGCAGGGGTGAACCTAGCTCGATTAGACGCTGTTCGATTTGCGACATCTAGCCCTCCAGCGGGCGCTTGAAGAAGGCCACGAGGCCGCCCATTGCGTTGGTTTCGATGGTTACGAGCTCCCAGCCGTCTTTGCCCCAGTCATTCAAAATGGCTGTCTGGTTGTGCGGCGGAAGGGGTGTTGTTAGGTATTCCCACTTAGTCATGCTCAGAATTATCCCAGACTTTGTCGGGTAACCTTGACCTTATGTCTGGCGGCAAGAAGAACGAGACCTTCTTTAGCGCAATCCTAAAGTTCAGTGGATTGAGCGCTATTGCGGGCGTGCTAGCAATGGTGGTTTTGGCCCCGATTATCCTGGTGGGCGGGTTCGCGGCCTCCGCCGGAATCAGCATCTTTGAGAACCTCCCCGACTACATCAAGCCGGTAAACGCATCCCAAGCTTCGACCATTTATGGCATCAAAAACGGCGAGCCGGTTGAGGTGGCCAAGTTCTATAACGAGAACCGCATCTCGATCGACTACAACGACATGTCGCCGAATATTCGCAATGCCGTGGTGGCCACCGAAGACCCGCGCTTCTTCGAGCACGGCGGCGTTGACATCATTTCGCTTATTCGCGCAACCCTAACCAACGCGGCCATGGGCGGTGGTGGCCCCGGTGGCTCAACAATCACGATGCAGTATGTGAAGAACTCTTTGGTCGAGGCTGCCAACCTAAGTGGCGACAAAGAAGCCATTGAAGAAGCAACTGTCGCAACCGTCGATCGCAAGCTTCGCGAAATTCGTTTGGCGATTGCCCTTGAAGGCGTTGCCACCAAGCAAGAGATTTTGGCGGGATACCTAAACCTCGCGTTCTTCGGAAACCAGATCAACGGTGTTCAGTCGGCTTCTGAGTATTACTTTGGCGTTGAGGCAAAAGACCTAAACGTTCCGCAGGCTGCACTGTTGGCAGCGATGCTTAAGTCACCAAACGACTACCGCCCAGACGCACCCGAAAATCTTGATCGTGCAAAGAGCCGCCGCGACTACGTAATCGACAACATGCAGGCTGAGGGTTACATCACCTCTCAAGAAGCGTCGACCGCCAAGGCAACTCCAATCATCACCAACTTGAGCGACACCCCTGCCGGTTGCGAGGCGAACCAGGTCACGGCTTTCTTCTGCGACTACGCGGTATGGGAAATTCGCAACAGCGTTGAGTTCGGCCCGACACTAGAAGATCGCGAAATGCTTCTTCGCCGCGGCGGACTCGAGATTTACACGTCGATGGACATGGACGTTCAGCAGGCAGCATACGCAGCCACCAACAAGTGGGCTCCGCCAACCAACGAATACAAACTCGGTTCGGCAACCGTTTCTGTGCAGGTTGGCACCGGTCGAATTTTGGCCATGACCCAGAACCGCATCTACGACCAGACCCTCAGCGACGACCCGAGCAGAACCTCGGTGAACTACTCGAGTGACAAGAGCTACGGCGGATCTAGTGGCTTTCAGACCGGTTCGACCTACAAAATCTTTACCCTGGCCGCCTGGCTAACCAGAGGCTTCAAACTGAACGACCACGTTGACGGGCGCGTCAAAGAGTGGAACGCCTCTGACTTCTCGGCTCGCTGCGGCACCCTGCTTGGCACGTGGGCACCGAACAATATCGTTAAAGAGCCCGAAGACTTGTCAGTCATAAGGGCCACCTCGCTGTCGGTCAACACCGCGTTCGCGAGCATGGCCAGCCAGCTTGACCTCTGCGACATCCGTGACACTGCAGTTGCATTTGGTGTCAAGCGATCTGACGGAACCGAATTGCAATACGTTCCTTCATCGATTCTTGGCGTCAACGAACTTTCGCCGCTCACCATGGCAGCAGCCGGTGCAGCAATTGCCAACAAGGGCGTTTACTGTTCACCTGTTGCTATCGACAGAGTGGTTGTGCGTTCGAGCAAGAAAGAATTGACCCCACCCCGATCAATTTGCAGCGCGGCGGTAACGCCAGAAGTTGCAGCGGGAATGACCTATGCGCTGCAGCGCGTTATGAGCGGTGGAACCGGTAGCGCTTCATCAACCGGAGACAACACACCACTCGCCGGAAAAACCGGAACCACAGACGAAGGTGTTCAAACTTGGATGACCGGATACTCGAGCGCGGTTTCAACAGCAACCTGGGTCGGCAACGTATCGGGTTCGGTTGCTCTGCCTCGAGTTCGACTAAACAATAAGGCAGCTAACACAGTGCGTCACGACATCTGGCGCACAACTATGCAGCAGGTGAACAAGTTGTATCCGGGCGGGCCGTTTGATGCACCACCTGCGAGCATGATCGAGGCCACCATGATCACGGTGCCAAACATCGCAAGTCAGGTGCCGAGCTCTGGCGCTCAGGTGATTCAAACCTCAGACCTAAATGCGGCGATTATGGTTACTCCGGTTTCTTCTTCTGTTCCACCTGGCACAGTTGCATACACTCGCCCTGCTGTCGGCACGGTTGTGCCTCGTGGAACCCAAATCAAGATTTACGTCAGCAAGGGTGGCAACACGGTTGTTCCAGATGTTGCGGGTCTAAGCGTGGCAGCTGCCAAGGCCAAGCTTCTGGCAGCCGGTTTCGCCGCGGTTAGCGAGCCACAGCCTTCGCAAGCGCAGTACTTCGTCAAGTCGCCGACTATTCCAAAGGGATACGTTGTTGGCACAGACCCGGCCGTTGGCACTTCGGCACCTGGCTCGGGCGCAATTCTGCTGCTGATCAGCAGCGGCCCTTCATAGGCCATGGCTTCTCAAGCATGACTTGGCAGTCCTGGCTAACGCTGCTGGCAGTCGCTGCAGCGCTCGTGGCCCTCTGGGCGCTAACCGGTGCTCGCTGGCGATTTGCAGTGGTTCGCGGTGAGGCGGCGGTTCTGCCCAAGGGCTCGGCCGCCATAAGAGTGCTGCACATAAGCGACATTCACATGGCACCTTGGCAGAAGCGCAAGCAGCGATTTATCGCGGGGCTAATTGCCGAGAAGCCTGATTTGATTGTGAACACCGGCGACAACCTCGGTCACAAAAACGTGATTGACGAGACTCTCGCCGCGCTAACACCAATCATGAATACCACTGGCGTTTTTGTGAACGGTTCAAACGACTATTTCGCGCCACGATTCAAGAGCCCGATTGCCTACGTGTTTCGCCCGTCGACTCCGCACCAAGAGCAGCCGCTAGAAACAGCGAAGCTGACGGGCGCGTTTGAGTCGCAGGCATGGCGCAATCTGAACAACACTTCAACAACGCTCGAGGTAAACGGCGTGAGGCTCGCTCTGCTCGGCGTTGACGATGCGCACCTTGATCTTGACGATCTAGATTCGCTCGACCAAAGCGCGCAGTTGCGTGCAAAGGCCGACGTAACAATCGGTGTGACTCACGCTCCATATCGTCGAGTAATTGAGGCGATGGCCGAAAACGAAGTCGACATTCTCTTTGCGGGTCACACGCACGGCGGTCAGGTTCGGTTTCCGTTCATCGGAGCAATCACTACAAACAGCGATCTGCCTAACAAGAACGCGAAGGGCATGAGTGCTTGGTCATTTGCGGGTCGAGTGATGTTGCTAAATGTGTGCGCCGGTCTCGGCAATTCGATTTACGCGCCGATTCGTTGGTTCAATCGCCCAGAGGTTCGCGTGATCACCCTGGTAGCAAAGAGCTAGTTTTTAGCTGCCCAAACTTTTGCACCGAGTGCGATGTATTGCGAGTTCTTGTTGTCGCAGCGCGCGGTGAAGTCGATTACGTAACACTTGATGTCGCCAACCGTGATTGACTCACCATTTTGCAGGGTCTGTGCCACCGATGGATCTGAGTAGTAACCGCCGCTGCACATAAAGCCGGCTGCCACGCCATTCTCGAGGGTTGAGTTGGTCGGGTCTTCATATAGTTTCAGCTGGTAACCATAGCTGCCCTGGCAATCTTCGGGAGTTGGCAGCGGCTCATACTCGGCGGCGGCTTCGTTCTGCTCGCAGAGCGCCCACTTTTCGTCGGCGTTAATGGTGCACCAAACCGGCCCGTCGCCCGCCCTAAACAAGAATTCGCTGAAGCCGACGTCATAGAAACTCGGGTCGATCGAGCGAACATCTGTGCCAGGAACCGGCGGAATCAGGCTCGGGCTAGGTGTCGTGATGGCATTTGATTCTTCTGGCACAGGGTCAGAAGCAGAGGTGCCGCAGGCACTGAGAACGAAAGCTAGAACTAAGGCACCGATCAGGGCTGTGGCTTTGCGCATAAGAACAGACTAGAACTCTTTTGCTACTAGCTCGGCAATTTCGTAGGTGTTTAGCGCTGCGCCCTTGCGCAGGTTGTCGCCAACGACAAACAACTCAATGCTCTTGTCGAAGTCGAGTGACTGGCGAATGCGACCAACAAAGGTCGGGTCTTGACCGGCAACATGACTCGGTGTCGGGTAGACACCATTGGCAGGGTCATCAAGCACACGGATACTCGGCTGCTGCTCGAGCAAGTTGCGCACCTCGTCTGCGGTTAGTGATTCGGCGAAGGTTGCGTGCACGGTTAGCGAGTGTGAAACCTGAACCGGAACGCGAACGCAACTTGCGGCAACCTTTAGATCTTTGATGCCCAGAATTTTGCGCGACTCGTTGCGAACCTTTAGCTCTTCGCTTGAGTGGCCACCATCCTTGAGTGAGCCTGCAAATGGAATAACGTTTAGAACAATTGGGTGAGCCCAAAGCGAATTGCTCAAGTCGTTGCCGGCAGCAGCGAGTGCTGCGCGAACATCATCGCTTTGACTTCCCAGCGTCGCGTTGCCACCAACGACAGCCAGTTCGGCTGCCAGTTCATCGATGCCAGCAGCACCGGCACCAGAGACAGCCTGGTAGCTCGAGACAACGAGTTCTTTGAGGGTCCACTTGTTGTGCAGCGCGCCGAGCGCGGCCATCATCGTCAAGGTTGTGCAGTTCGGGTTTGAGATTATGCCGAGCGGGCGATTCTTGGCTTGCTCTGGGTTTACCTCAGGAACAACAAGCGGAACCTGGTCGTTCATTCTGAAAGCACCAGAGTTGTCGATTGCAATCGCTCCGTGCTGAGCGGCAATCGGTGCCCAAACTTCTGAAACCTCGTCTGGCACATCGAACATCGCAATGTCGATGCCATCAAATGCCTCGGGTGCTAGCGCAACAACGGTTAGGTCTTCGCCGTGAACCCTTATCTTCTTGCCGGCCGAACGAGCACTCGCTATTAGGCGAATCTCGCCCCAGATGTTCTCGCGGTTGTTGATTATGTCGATCATCACGGTGCCAACGGCTCCGGTTGCGCCGACCAGGGCGAGGTTTGGCTTGCGGCTCACAGTGGTCTCCTAGCGTCCGGTTCCGGCATAAACAGTGGCCTCTTGGTCGCTGTCGAGGCCAAAGGCGGTGTGCACAGCTCGCGCAGCCTCGTCTAGCTGCTTCGAGCTGGTGACAACCGAAATGCGAATCTCAGATGTCGAGATCATCTCGATGTTGATTCCGGCCTTGGCCAGAGCGGCGAAAAGTGTCGACGAAACGCCAGAGTGCGTGCGCATGCCCGCACCAACGACAGACAACTTGCCGATGTCGGCATCCTGCTCTAAGTCGCGATAGCCGAGTGTGGCCTTTGCGGCCTCGAGTGCACCTGCAACGCGACCGAGGTCACCAAGCGGCAGCGTGAATGAGATGTCGGCAACGCGGTCGGTTACGTCAACACCGGTTGGGTTGTTCTGAACGATCATGTCGATGTTTGAGTCGGCTTCTGCAACCACGCGAAACACTTCGGCGGCCTTGCCAGGAACGTCGGGAATTCCAATTACGGTGATCTTGGCCTGACCCTTGTCGGTGGCGATGCCTGAAACGATTGGCTCTTCCATTTTGCTTCCCTCTGGTTTTGTTGAGTAGACGATGGTTCCCGGATCTTTGCTAAACGTTGAACGCACACGCAGATCAACGTTGTGACGACGAGCATATTCAACCGCACGGATGTGCAAAATCTTCGCTCCGGCGGCAGCCAACTCGAGCATTGACTCGATATCGATTTGATCTAGCTTGTGAGCCTGCGGAATCACGCGCGGGTCTGCGGTGTAAACGCCGTCGACATCCGAGTAAATTTCGCAAACGTCTGCGTCAAGCGCTGCTGCCAGCGCAACGGCTGTTGTGTCTGAGCCGCCGCGACCAAGCGTTGTGATGTCTTTCGAATCTTTGTTGAAGCCCTGAAAGCCAGCGACGATTGCGATGTCGCCCGCATCGAGTGCCTCTCGGATGCGCACCGGTGTGACTTCGCTAATTCGTGCGTCACCGTGTTTTGCGCTGGTCATGATTCCGGCCTGCGAGCCGGTGAAAGAACGTGAATTTGCGCCCTGGGCATTGATTGCGATGGCGAGAAGTGCCATCGAAATGCGCTCACCCGAGGTGAGCAGCATGTCCATTTCGCGGGCTGCCTCATAGGGGTTTGCTGAAACCGATTGGGCGAGGTCGATGAGTTCATCGGTGGTGTCACCCATGGCAGACACGACTACGACAACCTGGTTGCCGGCTCGCTGGGTTTCGATTACGCGCTTCGCGACGTGCTTGATTTTCGCGGCGTCGCCAACCGACGAGCCACCGAACTTCTGCACGATTAGGGCCAACGAGCACTCCCAAAAATTAGGGGAAATAAGGGGTTTTTGGGGCGGTCATTGCCTCAAACCCCAAGTTTAGTTTGGTTCGCGGCTATGGGGCTACCTAAACCTTTAGGCCTGCCTTCTGCCCGCGAAGTGAAGTTATCGCTTCGCGCGTGTGCGCAGTGCCTAAGCCTGACGGCGACCTGCGAAGGCACGCCCAAGGGTTACCTCGTCGGCATACTCGAGGTCGCCACCAACCGGCAGGCCAGAAGCCAAGCGGGTTACGTTGATGCCAAGCGGAGCGAGCATGCGGGCGATGTAGGTTGCCGTTGCCTCGCCCTCCATGTTTGGGTCTGTGGCGATAATGACTTCGACAACCTGTGCGTTTGAAAGACGGGTCAATAGCTCTTTGATTCGCAGCTGATCTGGGCCAATGCCTTCGATTGGGCTGATTGCCCCACCAAGCACGTGATATAGGCCGCGGTATTCGCGAGTGCGCTCAATTGCCTGAACGTCTTTGCTTTCTTCAACAACGCAAATCATGGTCTGGTTGCGGCGAGCATCGCGGCAGATGTTGCAACGATCTTCTTCGCTGACGTTTCCGCAGACTTCGCAGAATCGAACACGTTCTTTAACTTCACGCAAAACGTTTGAGAGTTTGATGGCCTGATCGTCATCGGTCTGCAAAAGATAAAAAGCGATGCGCTGCGCAGACTTTGGACCAACACCCGGCAGGCGACTTAGTTCGTCGATCAGTTCTTGAACTACACCCTCATACATCAGCGGCCGTTCTTTTTGTCATCGACAGGTTCGGCACCGAGCATCTCGCGAAGCAGCGATTCACCATAGCGCGACTCTTCGTCAACGAGCTTTGAGTTGCGTGACTTTGCTTTCGGCTTTTCGATAGCCGGTGCTGGTGCACTCTCGCCTGCAGCTGATTCTTCTTCGAGCAAAGCTACGGCGTCGTCTTCGGCATCAGCGGTGGCGGCTGGTTCTGCTATTGCGGCAGTTGTTTCGACAGGAGTTGACGGCTGAGCGGCAGGCGCTTCTGCAACAACGGCAATAGGAGCAGTTGCAGGTGCGCCAAACTGAGGCTTGAACTTGACAGTCACACCCAAGACAGAGTTAATGGCTCGACGCAAAACATCGGTTGAGTTGCCAGAGGTTTTGAATGTCTCAAGATCGCGTTCATTCGGAAACTTGAGTGTCAGAATGGTCGAGCTTGCGTCGAAATCGATTACCTGAAGGGCGAAGGCAACCATCCAGGCGGCTTTCGACTCTTTGTTTACGACAGAGAGTATGTCGGCCCAAGAATCCTTGAAGCTCTGCGTGGTGAGCTCGGTCAGACCCTCGACCACAATCGCCTCGGTTGGCGCAGAGGTAGCTGGTGCTGGCTTCGAAGTGCCGGGCTGTGCGGCAGCAACCGGGCTAGATGCCTGTTCTGGCGTGCCTGAAACACCGATGCGACGCTCAAGTCGGTCGAGACGAGCAAGGCTGCCGGCCTCTGAGTCTGAGGCTGCCGGAACCAGAACCCTGGCACACATGAGCTCGAGTTGTAGCTTCGGGCTGGTTGCGCCAGACATCGAGTTGAGGGTCTCGCTGACCACCTCTGAGGCGTGTGTGAGTGAAGACATTCCGAACGCGAAAGCCTGTGTGGTGAGCTTTTCGATTTCGTCGTTTGGAACACCGCGAAGCACAGAGCCGGCATTGTTGCCAACTGCGAGCACGACAATCAAATCGCGAAGTCGCTCGAGCAGGTCTTCGACAAAACGTCTCGGGTCTTGTCCGGTTTGAATAACCGAGTCAACACTCGCAAAAACGGCGGCTGAATTCTTTGCGGCAAACGCATCGATTACAGAATCGAGCAATGTGCCGTGAGTGAAGCCGAGCAATGCAACTGCGCGGTCATAGCTAACCTTGCGGTCGTCGCTGCCGGCCATGAGTTGATCG
>Ga0315909_10008267_pt1 | contig 11429 bp, 11 predicted proteins | sample LakEriMetagenome_11_FD_203527 | JGI IMG/M metagenome (GOLD analysis project Ga0315909, IMG submission 203527) | Freshwater fungal communities from buoy surface, Lake Erie, Ohio, United States - Buoy 2 MA125 | ecosystem: Environmental > Aquatic > Freshwater > Lake | place: USA: Lake Erie, Ohio...
TAGGGTCGTTACTTCCACTTAATGTCATTGTAGTATTTCCCCCAAATATGTTCGAAGATATATATACTGCGTTATTTACTGCGGTTGCTCTTGCACTACCTGTTGTATTATTATTTATTGTAGTTGAACCACCTACTGTTACGTTATTAACATAATCAATAGATGAACTATTCATATTAAGAGTAATTCCACCTGCAAAATTACTATTTGAAATAGTTGGTTGCTGTGTCATATTACTTCTATTTGCAACAATAGCCAAAGTTGATCCTATGTAACAGTTGTTTACGAATAGACCACTTACTAAACCTTGTGCATGATTTGCTGCAGATGTTCCAATGTTTAATTGTTGTGTTAACACATTACCTTTGATTTCCCATGCAGATGAACTAATAGGTCCTCTGATAGTCATTGGTGATGTATTTCTAGCAGTTATGAAGTTATTATCTATACTCACATAATCACCCATTGATGCACTCACTTGTGGAAGTGCTTGGAATAGATTTATATTGCTACTACCAATTATTCTCTTAAATCCACTTGTCGGTGCATCTGAATTAACGAAAATATTATTGCTACCAGAAAGGTATGTGGTTGCTGTATTATTATTATTTTTAAAGATTATATTTACTTTATTTGCCGCAGATGATGTAATGTGTGCAGATGCAGATGTGAATCCTTTTGCAACTAACATCATACTACCAGAAGTATCTGTAATAGTAAAGAAATTACCTGATGCATCTGTGAAAGTTTGGTCACCTGTAAATGTATTTGACCCGGTTGTTGCAAATGATGCAGTATCTATTGTGCTTCCACTCACATCTGGAATTGTTACACTAAATGTTGTGTTATCTCCTTTTGTAAATGTTAAGGTTTGTGATGCGAAAGATGCAGTAATTAGGAAACTACCACTTTCTGTTTCTGTCACATATGAATTGGTTGCTGCGTTTAAAGCATTGATTGAAACTAATGCAGATGCACTAAATGTTTCTAAGTTAGAAGTTTGGATTAGCAAACTTGCAGTAGTAGATTCAATATTGTTTAATCTTACTTCTGCAGATTGCGTAAATTGATTTAAGTTTGTTATTGATGTTACTAAACTTGCTGTTGATTGTGATGCTGTAAATACATTCAATGCATCTATACTAACTTGCTGAGATGCTGAATTTGCATTCAAATTAGATATTGAAACCAATGCTGATGCGCTAAATATTTCTAAGTTAGAAGTTTGGATTAACAAACTTGCAGTTGTTGTATTTAAATTACTTATAGATGTATTAACACTTGCAGAATTTGTTTCTAAACTACTTACTCTTTGGTCATTTGATGAAGTATATGCGTTGAATGATGCAGTTGTTACATAACTTCCAGTTACTCCGTTTAAAGCATTGATTGAAACCAAAGCAGATGCACTAAAAGTATTTAAGTTACTTACTGATGTATTTAAACTTGCAGTAGTAGATTCAATATTGTTTAATCTTACTTCTGCAGATTGAGTAAATGCCTGTAAAGATGCAGTTGCCTGATTTAAAGCAGATGGGTCAAATGAAGATGTTTGAACAGGCACTCCATTTATTGTTAAACTACCCTGCACCTTAACACTACCTGAAAGAGTTTGTGTATCTGTCAATTCATCTCCTAATTGGTTACTACCTGAAGAATAAATTATACTTGCAGTTTCAAATATAGTTTGTAAATAGGTAAATGATGCAGATAATGCACTTATATTTGTAAATGTTTGGTCAGCACTCCACGGATTACTTACATTATATCTTGCGAATGATCCTGTTTCACTTTCAGTAATCCAACTACCACTCTGTCCACCAATTGTTGCTAATTGAGATTGTAAAGATTGTGTTGCTGCGTTTATATTAGATATAGATATGTTTACACTTGCAGAAGTAGATTCTAAGTTGTTTAATCTAACATTTGCTGAAGATGTAAAACTATTTAATTCGTTTATTGAATTTACAATACTTGCCGTTGATTGCGATGCAGTAAATACGTTTAATGCATCAATACTAATTTGCTGAGATGCAGATGATACATTCAAATTATTTATAGATACATTTACACTTGCACTATTTGTTTCCAAAGAACTTACTCGTTGGTCATTTGATGCAGTATAATCGTTAAACGAAGATGTAGTTACAAAAGTTCCTGCACTACCTGAAACATCTGGAATATTAACTGCAAAGGTTGTATTATTTCCCTTTGTGAATGTTAAGTTTCTACTTCCATTATCAAACGAAGCAGTTATTAAAAAACTACCACTTTCAGCTTCAGTTACATAAGATGAAGTTGCAGAATTTAATGCATTTATTGAAACCAAAACACTAGCCGTAGTTATTTCTATATTGCTTAAACGAATATCAGTAGAAGCAGTATATTGATTGAATGAAGAAGTTGTAACTAAACTACCTGTATTTATGTTTGTTACTAATGATGATGTTGGAAATGCAATAGTTCTACCACTAGCATTACCTACATAAAGATAACCTTCTTGTAATGAAGCACTGAATGTGCCTGATAAATAAAGATTACCTACTGTATTTACTGATACACCAATAGAATTACCTAAACCATCTTCCAATCCAATTAATGTTGCTGACGCAGTATTATTTGTTCCTAAATGAATAAGAGATTGGTAAGATTGTGAAATATAAAGATTACTTAAACTTCCCATTATTTTTTTATTTTAATTTTTATACGGTTGCCCATGTTTTAAATTCTGCTCCTGTTCCACTCCATTTTGCTGGTGTTGTTGACCACACTTTAGGATTTATCCACAATTCACATTCATTACAATCGTTATATCCTGAAGGGTATGGCCAGTTTACCATTGGAAGATTATTAAATGTCCAAGTTTGATTTTCCAAAGGTCTATCTACTTGAAAACATTTAAGATTTCCATAATCAGCAGGTTGTAAAGCGTTTATATAAGTTGCGAATACATTTCCTACTGTTTGTCCGGTTGCTATATTGATTGTAGCGGTATATTCTTCACCGGTTATACAATCAGATATAAGATAACCATCCGCAGCTTCTTCAATTAAAAAAAAAAGACAACGGTTTTTATCGTTGTGAGTAGTTAGAGTGAATCTGGCTACCCACCCTGCCAGTCCGTTATTGAACTGGTCACTAAACGATGTGCAATTTATTTCTGTGTTTATTTCATACCCAACAACTCCTTTTTGTGTATATGCTGTCAAATCATTCATTATACTTAATGTATTTGCATGAATATCAACCGTGTCATTTACACCATAAAATGGAATTGTTTGTGCATTGGTTGTTGAATTGCTTTCGTTATTTTTATTTTTAATTTTATCTGCTACTGTCAATTCTATTTCCCAATCAGTAGTTGTATCACCAAAATTAGCTGTGATGATTTGCACATTACCAATTGGATATGCAGGAAATTCTCTTGCATCAAAATTACTCATATCACCCTGTGTTACTACTTCAATAGATGGGTGATTCTTCATTATTGTTTTAAAATAATTTAGAGTATTATAATACAGAGTATAATTTATTCCTGAATTATGAACGATTGCTGCCATAGTTTATTATAATTGAATACCTCCGAAATATTGATTAGTTTGATCCGGGTAAATCTGTGTTTGATTACCAACACTTTCCAAATATTGTGGAATATTTTGTGAATATGCAATTAAATAATTTTGCAATCTCAATGCGTAATAATCAGCATTGTTTAATGCCTTATTTAAAAGATAATCTATTTCACCTTTTGCTGGTGCTATACCTTGCTCACTTTGTTGTTTAACTGCACCATTAGATTTGAATTGCACAGATGAAAATGGTATATATTCTACACACGCATACCAAATCAAAGTATTTTTAATGTGGTCATCTAAAAGGTCTTGATAATATGATGATAAGCTACCAACTGTCCCTGCTGTGATTTGTGCTTGGAGATAATCAAATAAAACTGTTCCTAATAAGTTTTTTAAATACTTATCTTGTGCAGTTCTTACAAACGGCAATAAAGCATCTGCATCCAGTGCACCTTGTAATGGAGAGTTTTTGATTATATCATTTCTGTTTATGAATAAAGCGTATGACATCTGTTTTATGATTTATATATTTCGTATTCCTTATTATTAAATTCCAACATTGAAAATGACTCGATATTTTCTGTATCCGGCATCACTTCTGTTATTGTCTGGTCTCCTGCATCTTCTTGTGTTGCAGGATTTTCCAATGATTTGTTTGTTTCATCTTCAACTTGCTCTACTGATTTACCAGTTTCCTCTGCAGTTTGAGAAAGGATTACCAATGGAGTTAATTGCTCAAAGTATAATTCCATCTCATCATATCCACCTTCTGTTAATGCGTAATCTAATGCATTTAAGATAAGGTTTTGAAATGGAGAGATTGTCATTGTTTGTAAGATACTGAAGGCTGTCTTCATTTCCTCACTTTGAGATGAGAAACCATTGTTTTGTGTTCTGATACCAAAAAGAAGTGGTGATGTTACTCTGTGTGCTACAAGTATTCTATCTTGCACATATTCAGCAACATATTCATACTTGTCATGCAAATTAGATATGTCTATAATATCCAATGTAGGTTTAGTTGCAGGGTCATCATTGAAACTAACCATAAAACGACCTGCATTATCTGTTCCTGTAAACTTAGCTTGAATAAGGTCTTCTATTGTTTGTCTTTCCTCTGGATGTGGAATACCATTGTTAAAGTTAATCATTACAGCAGGTAAGAAACCATTTGTAATATTATTATAGTGTAAGTTTGATACTTCGCCTTCTGACATACTAAATTGTAATGCAGATACCCAATCAGGTAGTGAATAATAGTATAGACCTGGACAATAATGTTTGATATAAAGTATTTCCATCTTTTCATTAGATGTGCCGAATGCAGGTATTTTCTTTTTATCTTTTACCTTTCTTCCGTCACTCCAATCCACACAATAATAATAATTTTCAATCTTTGGTGATTTACCTAATTTCTCTGCACGAAGTGTTTGCACAGGAACATGATACATACGGACTATTTTAGTATGCTCATCATTCCAATATACTGTGTATGCACCATTTCCATATAATTTAAGGTCAAATGCTACTCTCTTAGTTTCTTCCTGTGGAATTAACTTTTGTAGTATTGTATTTTTTGTTTGGTCTTTTGAATATAAACCCTTACCATAAATCAAGTCAGCAAGTCCTTCTACACACGCTGCATTTGTTGTAGATACATTGTATGCTGTTGTTACTGCTGCAAAAAAGTCATCGTGTCCATAAACACCAAATGGTATCCATGCATAACGAGTTTTTGAATCCTCATTTATGATTGGCATTGTATTATTATTCACATTAACAATAGCAAAATTCTGTTTTCCTTTCATATTAATCATATATTATATATTTGTTCTCAGACGTATGAGAAATATATTGTGTGTTTTTATTTTCATATACTGTCTTATCTACTGATTGAGATGCATATACCTGTATAGAACCATGCCATATAGGTTCATCGTTATATAAGTTTGTTATTAGTGCTCTATATTCACCTGCAACAATGGCACCACTAATACTTGCAGTAAATGCTAATATGTTTTCATAAGGTGTGAATTCTATACCACTTAAACTTGCTGTATATGTATTTAAACCCATCATATCTGTTAAAGACATAGTAAACTCATTACTTGCCGTATCCTCAGTTCTGATAGTATAATCGTTAGATTGAGATATAAAATAGCTTAGCATTATCTTGCATTTATATTATTAAAAACAGGTGAATACCATAAAATAGTTAAAACAAAAAACCCCATTCATTACTGAGTGGGGTTAATTATTAAAATTTGCAAGACAAATTATGAGTTTGTTCCATACACTATCGTTGGTAATCCGTTTCCAGCTAATGCTGCAAATGGATTTGATGTAGTTGATCCTGAAATGAATGCTGCTGGTAATTGCTCTTGACCAGTAAATGTGGCACTATATCCGTATAAATCTCCAAGTGCTCCACCTGTTGATATTGTTCCGGCAGTCATGTCTGCACCTTCTTTCTCACCAACTAACAACGCATCACCGTTTTGAGTCCAAATTACAATCTTAGGGCGCCCAAATGCCATTAATTTAAGCTGAGTTGTCATTTCGTTTGTCAACTTCTTTAAGTTTAAAACTAATTCTTGTGAAAAGAATGTAGTTCCGTTCTCTCTAGAAGTGTTAACAGTTTCTGTGTATGCTGAAGTTCCCTTCAACTCATAATAATATACTGTGCTTCCTGAAGGAAATGCTGTGATTTCTCCGTTTCCGTTTTTAGTGAAAGACCCGGTTGTAAAATTCATAAAGTAAACTCCTTGAAGTCCACCAATACTATCTTTACATACTTCGTTTCTTCCAGCGCTTAAGTTACAGCTCATATTATTATGTTTTAATTTTGTTAGTTAAAAAGAAAGGTGGGTGTTTCCCACCCTTCTTGTTATTAAGGTTGAGATTAGTAAGCTCCGTAGTATACGATATCTTGACCAACACCGAACTGAACACCTGCCGAGTAGCGCATTATAACGCGATAATTTTGCGAACCGTCCAAGTTAGCCATATCCAATACTCTCACTTCATTATGGTCACTTAAAAGTCCTGTGCCAAAGAATAAGTTAGATTTTTGAGCTGCTACGATTTTTGAACTTGACATTCCAGGGCAAAGAACTAAATCAATACCATTGAAATTCAAAGGCTTTTCACCAATAGTGAAAGCGTTTTGATAACCGTTAGCACCTACATTAGATACAACACCAGTTGTTGAGTTAATTGAAAGACCTGCAGTTGCAACTTGATAAGCTTTAGCTACATTCGTAGGAATATAGATAACTAAATCTTGCTTACCATAAACTGCGTTAGGAATAGTGTTTACAACAGATTGTAATTTAGAGATTACATTCTCTGCAGTCACACTACCAGAGATGATTGCTGAAGAACCACCTGTTAATCTTGCAGGTAATACGTCAGTTGCACCACCATCATCTACTGAAGCAGATAATAATTTCTCGAAACCGTCAAATTGACCGTTTGTAGAACCATTACCTTGCCAAATAGATTCTTCAACTGCCTGTGCAACGTTTCCTGCTACATATGACACCAAATAGTCATTGAATGAGCGTGGTATCTCATCAAAAGCTGAGAAACCAAGTTGAAGTGCATTCCATGAATCAATAAATTCTTGCTTACACAATTGTAAGTTAACTTGGAACTCATCAGGCTGAAGAACTCTTTCAGCGATAGATGCAGAAGATGCTGGTGTGAAATCACAAGAAGCATCTTGAATAAGGTTTGATAAAGAAAGTTTTTGAATAACGCTCTTAAACTTAACGTTTGGCATTATTGTAATTAACTTCTTATCCAAAGTGTTTGCAGAAAGCAAGGCAGCAGCAATATAGCCACTTGCCGCTTCGCCGGCATACGATGCAGGAGCAGTCAATTGTGGCATTGGTGTTTCACCTGCGAATTTTTGTAAGTTTTTCATTTTGAAATCCTTTTTTTAATTAGTTATGAATAATTTTATTTATAAAGTTTTGATAAGAAAGAAGTTTGATAATTTTCTACTTTCTGACCATAGTTTTTTCTATTTTGTTCTACTGCGAACTTTAATGGATTATCTTCTACTGGAGCACCATCTAATTTTGGAAGTTCTTCTTCTTTCATATCAACTTCTTCAGTTGCTTTCTTATCAACTACTTCCTCTTTTGGTTTTGGCATCATATCAGCCATCTCCATCATTTTCTTTTCCATTTCTTCGATTCTGTAAGCCATTTCTTCCATCTTCTTTTGCATATCGCCTAAGTTGATTTCTATTTCACCATCTTCACTTTCAACTGAATTTTCACCTAAAGGTTTTCCATCAGTTTGAGGCATATCTGGAGTAGCTTCTTCAGTTACTTCAGCCATCATAGTTCCATCTTTTACTTGTCCTTTTAAGTCAGGCATTACATTTTTCTCATCTTCGTTACCAACTGAAGGTATAGGTTCTGCTTTTACTTTTTCAATATCAGCTAACTCAACGTTTTCTCTTTCAACGATTTTACCATCTTCAGTTTTTACTTTGATTAAGTTCTCATTACCGCTCTCATCTTTCAACATTAATTCATGCATTCCGTTTGGAGCTGGTGATTTGGTTCCATCTTCAGAAACAACGAATAGGTCTTCGCCTACATCGAATGTTTTAGATTCTACGATGGTTCCGTCTGCTAATTTAGCATAAGTTAATTCCACTTCTTCTACTGAAAGGAACTCAACTATTTTGCTTAAAACTTTCTTTGCGTTCATATAGATTTGATTTATATTATTAAAAACAATGTTTTATTTATTTATAGTAATTTTTTTTATTTATATGGTCCATTTTGTGTATAATCAAGCAATTGGGCTGCAGTCAAGTTTCTATTATAAAATACTGCAATTGTTCTTAGTTTGCCCATACCTGTTATGATAAAATCTAAATAATCTAAAAAAGTGGCAATTCCATTTGCAGATGGGTCATTAGGTATATAATCAGTTTGGAATCCATCTAACGAAGTTGAATAAACAGTATCTCCATAGCCAGCACCACCTAAAGGTGTGCATTTTATAGAAACATAAAAAAATCCATTTTGCATTGTTGGTGATACAGATAACGTGCTCATACTATATCCAATAGTCCTAAAGATTGCGTATTTATCTGAATTAATAGCGCACCAATATCGATTGGTAGTTATACCATCTCTACCTAAAAATCTTTCACCATTTACTGATGTATTCAAATCAATCTCATAAATAATATTTTTCAAAACTGGCACATTAGCTATTCCACCATTAAATTGAATATCAACGCCAGCTGGTGCTGCTATGTAAGAGCCAGTTGAATCCGTTGCATACCACGAAGAACTTACATTTAAATTTGTATAAGAAACTTTAGTATCAGTTTTACCTATATTATACCATGTTGTGCTACCTGAAGTGTATGATTCTATATTATCAACATCATAGTATAAGTCAGCTGTCATTGTAGTGCCCGTAAAAGCGAATGGAAAAAATTTCATTATACTAAATTTTTAACTGCAGTTCCATATAATGTTGAAGTATCAAAACTAATGAATGATAGAATATCCTTCGAGCCACTAGTAAGTGATGCACTATATGGTAGGCCTGATGGGAAATCAAATGTTGTATTATAAGTTAAAGTTCCTGTTCCAACACTTGGTTGTGAAACTAATAAGTTAATCGTTTGTCCTGCTTTTATATTAGATGCTGCTAAATGAGTAGCACTTCCTGAAACTAAAGTAAGTGTAAAGAAATTTCCTGTATTCAAATCCATACTTGCAGTAGATGATGCAATACTCATTGAAACCACATTACCTACCACAGAGCCTGTTGTTACTATCGATCCTGTAAATGTTGAACTACCTGTGATAGTTTGATTACCAATAAATGTATTGCTACCTGTTGTTGCATAGCTTCCAGTTTTTGCATTTAGTGAATTGATTGATATTAATGCAGATGCACTAAATGTTTCTAAGTTAGCAGTTTCAATTAACAAGCTTGCAGTAGTAGAATTAATATTATTTATGCTTATCTGTTGTGATGCCGATGAAGCATTTAAGTTTGTTATACTAATTGCTGTCGATGCAGTAAAAGGGTTTATAGAAGCAGTTGCAACATTCAATGCATTAATACTAATTTGTTGTGATGCAGAAGAAGCATTTAAGTTTGTTATACTGATATCAACTGATGCAGACTTGGTCTCTAAATTACTTAATCTTATATTTGCTGATGATGTGAAACTATTAATAGATGCAGTAGCAACATTAATAGATGCAGTAGCAGAATTAATATTGTTTATACTCACCTGTTGTGATGCAGATGAAGCATTCAATTGTGTTACTGAAGAATTTAAACTAGCAGTTGTGCTGTTTACATTATCTCTCAATATATTAAAAGATGCTGTATCTTGTATACCTCCATTTGTATAAGTTGTTCCGTTACCCTTTGTAAATGTAATTGTATTTGAACTAAAAGATGATGTAGCTACAAGAGAACCTGTCGCTATTGGTCCTGCTGATGCAGTGTAATCATTTATAGATTGAGTAAATGCGTTAAAAGAAGATGTATTTAATTTAGTTCCATCTTGCTCTACTTTAATAGTTGCTATTGGACCATTTACATTTGCCGTTATACTTGCTGATACCAAACCTTCAAAATATAATCTAGTAGAATATCCTTGTAAAACACCATCATCACGTATTTCATTCACAGAACTTGTCCATGCGAAAAAAGATGCAGTTTGTGTATTCAATGCACCAATGCTGTAATTAGCACTTTGAGTAAATCCATTAACACCTGAATTGATTGTCAACTGAGATGCTGTAAATGAATTCAGTGCATTAAATGAAGGTTGTTGAGATGCAGTAAATGTATTAAGTGCAGCTATAGAATTATCTTGCGCCGCTGATGCACTACTATAAAAAGTTTGATTTACAGTAGAGTCAATGAAGTTTGTATTGAACGTTCTTAACTTTTCAGGCGTAATATAGCCTGTATTATTATTAGGAAACGAATTAGTATTTTCGGTAAGCAATGCTTGTTTTGATACTTCAGCCATGTTATGTTTAATTTTAACTTATTTCATATCCATCATCAAATGAATCGTTAAAGCCACCTAATTGAGCTTGTGGTGATTCTATTTGTCCAATACCTTGATTTTGTAAAAAGCCTTTACAACATGCAACATCATAAGTATCTCTGTCTAAACAAAGACAACCTCTTCTACTATTTTTTGGACTTGAAAGACCTTTTGTTGGTCCTATGTAGTATCCCGCATTGTTTTCTCTATTTACAGAGTAACGCAGATTACCACTTCTACTATTAGACCATATACCCATTTGATTAATTTTATACATTAAAAACAACTTAAACTTGAGATATAGTTATACCCCTTGCTGTTGTTTCTTCAATGCTTCTCTATGTAAAAGATTTTTAAGAGTAGTTTCGTCTGATTTAAAGGAAAGATAAAGCAAACATTTTTCTAAAGGTTGTTCAGTTACCCAATCTATACGCCCAAATTGTCCGTCTGCAAGTTCAATAAGCGTTTGGTAATTTCCCCACTTTTTGCCAAAATTAATTTGATGTTGGGTGGGAGTTCCTCCACCTTCAAAGATTTCAGGGTAGCGCTCAACAAGTCCATTAACGTATGAACAAAAAAAAACAGGGCACCGAAGTGTATATCCATTGATACATCCTGCCATAGTTTTGAATCTATATCACCCTTATAAGTTTGAATAGAATACATATCACCTTTCTTGTCTGTAATTGGTCTGTATAGTATGGACATTATCTTAGGCCAATTTTCGTTTATAGTTAATTCACCAAACTTACTAATATCAACATAAGCACCATATGCAATTTTAGATAGGTTAGGTT
>Ga0315909_10008270_pt1 | contig 11427 bp, 19 predicted proteins | sample LakEriMetagenome_11_FD_203527 | JGI IMG/M metagenome (GOLD analysis project Ga0315909, IMG submission 203527) | Freshwater fungal communities from buoy surface, Lake Erie, Ohio, United States - Buoy 2 MA125 | ecosystem: Environmental > Aquatic > Freshwater > Lake | place: USA: Lake Erie, Ohio...
ACAGACGAACAAACAAACGTAACAACGCCTGTAGCGATTACTTCAAGAACTGTTGGAGACTACATTTATACAATTACAGCAACCTTTGGTTTAGTAGAAGGACATTTTTATAATTTAGTTTTAAGAATAGGCACAACAATAATATTTAAAGACCGAGTATTTTGCACGGCACAAAGTTTAGTTACGTTTTCGGTTAACAATAACCAGTATGTAAGTAATGCAACAACAAATGATTTTATAGTATATGAATAATTTACACGTTTTAAATTTGTCGGCTTATACGTCACCTGTTATTTCGGAAACTAACCGAGAAAATTGGGTTGACTTTTTAACTGAAGACGGAGACCAATATTTTCAATTCTTAATTGAGCGGTATTCTAATTCAACAACGAATAACGCTATTATAAACAACGTAGCGCGATTAATTTACGGAAAAGGATTAAGTGCATTAGACGCTAATAAAAAGCCGAACGAGTACGCTCAAATGATGTCTTTATTTCACAAAGAAGACGTGCGTAAAATGGTTCTTGATAGAAAAATGTTTGGACAATTTGCTATTCAAGTACACTACAACGACAAGCACGACAAAATATTAAAAGCATATCATATTCCTGTCAATCTTTTAAGAGCTGAAAAATGCGACAAAGACGGAAACATAACAGGTTATTATTATTCGGACAATTGGGACGATACTAAAAAGTTTGCACCAATTAGGTTTAACGCTTTTGGATATAGCAAAGACAAAATAGAAATACTTTATTCAAAACCTTATTCGGTTGGGATGAAATATTACGCCTATCCGGACTATCAAGGTGCTGTACCTTATACACTTTTAGAAGAAGAAATTGCAGACTATTTAATTAACGAAGTACAAAACGGATTTAGTGGAACTAAAGTTGTAAACTTTAATAACGGAATACCAACTGACGAACAGCAAAGTATTATTTCAAACAAAGTTTTAAGCAAGTTAACAGGAAGTCGTGGACAAAAAGTTATAGTAGCTTTTAACAACAACGCTGAAAGTAAAACAACAGTTGAAGATATTCCGTTAAACGATGCTCCAGAACACTACACGTATTTAAGCGAAGAATGTTTACGCAAAATAATGTTAGGACACAACATAACTTCACCTTTGTTATTTGGTGTTGCTTCAACAAACGGCTTTTCAAGTAACGCAGAAGAATTAAAAAATTCAAGCATTCTTTTTGATAATATGGTTATACGACCATTCCAAGAAGAACTATTAGACGCGTTCGATAGTATTTTAGCATACAACGGAGTTGCTTTAAAGTTATTCTTTAAGACTTTACAACCACTTGAGTTTACAGACTTGGAAAACACGCAAAACGAAGAACAAGTTGCTGAAGAAACAGGAACAGAATTAAGCGCACATACAAACCCATTAATTGATTTAGGCGAAGAACCACAAGACAATTGGATTTTAATAGACGAAAAAGAAGTTGACTACGACACAGACGATGAAGAAAACGAGTTGTTGAGTAAAGAGCCAAAACAAAGTTTATTAAACAAAATTGTAAACTTGGTTTCTACAGGTGACGCAAGACCAAACATAACAAGTAAACAAGACAAAACTATTGACGGAGTAAAGTTTGTTGTTCGTTATAAATACGAAGGCGAAGTAACAGATAACAGACGTGAATTTTGTACACAAATGGTTTTAGCAAACAAGATTTATCGTAAAGAAGATATTTTAAATATGAGTACACAAGTTGTTAACGCAGGTTGGGGGCCTAAAGGAACAGACTACTATTCAATTTGGTTATACAAAGGCGGTGGAAATTGTCATCACCGTTGGAACAAACAAGTTTATGCAGTCTTTGAAGGAACAGGATTAAACATAACCGCAAACACGAAGAAATTAGCACAAGCAAAAGCTGCTAAATTTGGTTATGTAATTACAAATCCAAGTTTAGTTGCACAACGACCAATTGATATGCCTAACAAAGGGTTTTTACCTACAAATAAAAAAGAGAATTAATGGCAGACGCACTTTTAGTCACACGACAAGATTTAGTTAAATTCACTTCGTTAAACGGAAACGTAGATACGGACAATTTTATACAATACATCAAGATTGCACAAGATACAGACTTGCAAAATTTCACAGGAACGAAGCTATTAGACAAGATAAAAGCGGACATAATAGCAAATACATTAAGTGGTAATTATTTAACGCTTACAACGACTTATTTAAAGCCAATGCTTATTCATTTAGCAATGAAGTATTATTTGCCGTTTGCAGCTTACACGATTTCAAACAAAGGTGTTTACAAACACAATTCTGAAAATTCAACAAGCGTAGAAAAAAACGAAATAGACTTTTTAATTGAAAAAGAAACGCAAATAGCACAACACTACACACAACGTTTTATTGACTACATAAGCAACAACACAAGTTTGTTTCCAGAATATAACACAAATTCAACAAGTGATATGTTTCCAGACACAAACAATAATTACACCGGATGGTACATTTAAGAACATACAAACCAAAGGAAGTTAATATCGTAAAGTTAAAGACTTATTTAAATACTATAAAAAATGGGAAGTAGTTGGGGTTCTTTACCGTCAAGAACAAGTCCAAAAGGCGGACAACGTGGTTGCCTATGTAAAGACGGAAAAAGCTATTCTATAAAGTGTTGTAACGGAAGTTTAAGCGCTCAAGGAATAGGTAATATAACAGGAACTACTGCGCCAATAATTATACCAAGTGCATACAGAGTAACAGAAATAAGCGACCAAAGAATAACAGAAAACAACGACAAAAGAGTAACACAATAAAAAATATAAAATGGCAGATTTAAAAATTAGTCAATTAACCGCAAAAGGTTCAGCAATAGCAAATACTGATTTAGTAGAAATTAGTCAAAGTGACGGAGCAGGTGGTTATATAACAAAGTCGGTAACAGGTGCAAATATTATAGGTTCAAAACAAGACACTTTAATAAGTGGCACTAACATAAAAACCGTTAATTCAACTACAATATTAGGTAGTGGAAATATAGCAGTTCAACCTACTTTAGTAAGTGGCACAAACATAAAGACCATAAATAGTAATTCGATTTTGGGTAGTGGCGATTTAGTAATAACAGGCGGTGTTTCTTCAGTTTCAGCAACAACACCTGTAGTCGCTACAGGAACTACAACACCTGTTATTAGTTTAGCTTCAAATTATGGAGATACTCAAAATCCGTATGCTTCAAAGACTGCAAATAATATTTTAGCAGCACCAAACGGAACGGCAGGAGTACCAACATTTAGAGCTATTGTAGGCGCAGATATTCCTACACTTAACCAAAACACAACAGGAACAGCAAGTAACGTTACAGGCATTGTAGCAGTAGCAAATGGTGGTACAGGCACAGCAACTCCAAGTTTAGTTGCAGGAACGAACATAACTATTACAGGGACTTTCCCTAATCAAACAATAACCGCTTCAGGTTCAGCAGGAGCAGTTACACAAATTGTTGCAGGAACAAATGTTACAATATCTCCCGCAGGTGGTACAGGAGTAGTTACAATAAACGCAAGTGGTGGCGGTGGTGGTGGTACAGAGATAGGAGCTTTAATTGGTGGTGGAATAGTTGTTGCAGTATTTAATGATGCTGGAGTTAACAAAGCACTTGTTGCAAGTTTAACAAATTTAGGTATAGGTTTACCTTGGACAGTACCTGCACAACAAACTACTGCAGTAGGTGCTACAGGTCAAAGTTTATTTGATGGTCTTACAAATACTAATGCAATTATAGCACAAACAGGAGCTTCTGCTACTACAGCTTATGCTGCAGGAATAGCAAGACTTTTTGCAGGTGGTGGTTTTTCAGATTGGTATCTACCTTCACTATGGGAGTTAAATATGTGTTATAATTCAGCTGCTATTGTAAATAAAGTTTTAGGAGCAACAAATGGTTTTAGTAGTACGTTTAATCAATATTGGACTTCTACAGAGTTTAATGCAAGTAATGGGTACGCAATTACTTTCCTTAATGGTAATCAAAACGGTTTAGCTAAAAACAGCGGTGGTATGAATGTAAGAGCAGTAAGAATACATACAATTTAAATAAATTAAGATGAAACAATTAATAGGATATTATAACGAACAAGGGTTATACATTGAAGAACTTGTAGATGTTATTGAAAGAACAACAGAAGAACTAATACAAGAGAAAGAAGCACAGCTTTTGGCTATGTATGAAGAGTTGAAAGCTCTTAAAGGGGAATAGATGAAAAGTAATTATTTAGCAACAGCTTATTTTATAGCGGGTTTTTTAACTTCGTTTTCTTTGATTTGTCAAGGCACAGAACCCTACACTAATTTGGCAGGAGTTACTTTGTTTTTTTACTTAACTTTCAGTTTAACAGAAGCACTTGAAGATTTAGGATTATGAAACTACAATTATATTTATTACTTTACACAATTAAAAATTCCGCATTGAAACTTATAACAATTTGCTTTTCGTTTTTTTTACCTATTAGCGGAATACTTGGACTTTTATTTGCGTTGATATTGTCGGACACAGCAACAGGAATTTGGAAAGCTAAACACCAAAAAAAAGAAATAACATCACGCAAACTTTCGGCAATAGTTTCTAAATTACTTTTATACGAGTTAACAGTTATACTTTTTTACCTTATAGACTATTTTATTCTTAACCAAATAATTTTACAATTCTTTTCAGTCCCATTAATGCTTACAAAAGTTTTAGCGTTGGTACTTGCTTCAATCGAAGTTATGAGTATAAACGAAAACTACAAAGTTGTTAAAGGAATAGACATTTGGCAGTCGGCAAAGTTATTATTTGCACGAGCAAAAGAAGTTAAAGACAACATTAATAAGTTAAAATGAATTTAAGCGCACACGTTACACTTGCAGAGTTTGAAAATTCATCAACTGCAACAACACACGGAATAAACAACAAAATGAACGAGTCGCAAATTGCGTCCGCAAAACTTTTGTGTGAAAACGTGTTTGAACCGTTAAGAATTTACCTAAACACACCGATACAAATTAGTTCTGCCTATCGTTCAGTACAATTGAATAAAATGATTAAGGGGAGTTTATCAAGCCAACATTGTAAAGGTGAAGCAATGGACTTACAAATAGGCGCAAAGGGTTTTAATTTTATCAAAGACAAATTAGACTTTGACCAATTAATTTGGGAGTTTGGAAACGAAGAAAATCCTTCTTGGGTTCACGTTAGTTATAGTTCTAAAAATCGTAAACAAGTATTAAAAGCAACCAAAAAAAATGGGAAAACTATTTATTCTAATTATTAGCATTTTTCTTTATTCGTGTTCGGCTCAATATCATCTAAACAAAGCAATAAAGAAGGGTTTTAAATGCGATGAAACAGGCGATACAATTCGTATTACAACTTTAGATAGTATTCCGGTTATTGTAAACGACACAATAGTTTGGGAAAAGTTTATAAGCACTAAAGACACGGTTATAAAATACAAAAATGTTTACGTTCCAAAAACACGAATACAATTAAAACGTGAATACAAAATAAAAATAAAAACTATTTACAAAGATAAGGTAGTTGAAAAAGCTGAAGCACGAGCTGAAGGTAAAAAGAACAGACCAAAAGGAAACCTTAACTTACTATTCGTTGGTGTTGGAATAGGTTTACTACTTTCGTACTTATGGAAGTACGCAAAAAAATCATTAATCTAAATTTTTATGGCAAATAACAGCGCAAGGTTTCGACTAAAACAAGACGAAATCGAAATGCTTATGCAGTATCGTGGCATCAAAAACGCAACAGACGAAGCTGGAGTAGATGACAAAGACGTAAAACACGGATGGCTAAAAACAAAACAAGCAAGTTTATTCTTTAAGAACCCTAATTTTAAAGCTGAAGAACTAAACGCAATTCAACAAATAAAAGACGAATGTATAAGCGAAGTTAAAAAATACGCTCCAAAATATGAAGTTTTTCCATTAATAAAATATGATATTGACACGGACGGACATTTACTTGTAATTGATATTGCCGACTTACATATTGGAAAACTTGCAACAGCATTTGAAACAGGCGAAGACTATAATTCACAGATAGCCGTTAAACGTGCAAAAGACGGACTACAAGGCATTTTAAACAAAGCTAAAGGGTTTTATATTGACAAAGTATTATTTGTTGCAGGAAACGACATATTACATACCGACAACACCAAACGAACAACAACAGGTGGAACACCACAAGACACGGATGGGATGTGGTACGACAATTTTATAATGGCGAAGAACCTGTATATTGATTTGTTAGAAAAATTATTAAGTTTTGCAGACGTCGAAGTGGTTTACAATCCAAGTAATCACGATTTAACGCACGGCTTTTTCTTAATGCAGTTAATAGAAGCGCACTTTAGTAAGTCCACAATTAATTTTAACGTAGATTTAAAGCATCGTAAGGCATTTAAATACGGAAACAACCTTATTGGAACTACACACGGAGACGGAGCGAAAATTGAACACTTACCTTTATTGTTAGCAACGGAGTTTCCTATTTTATGGAGCGAAACTAAACACCGATATATTTATTCGCACCATATACACCACAAAACAAGTAAAGATTTTATAGGAGTAACATTTGAAACTTTACGCAGTCCGTCAGGTTCGGACAGTTGGCATCAAAAAATGGGATATACAGGCGTTCCACGAGCGGTTGAAGGCTACATACATCACAAAGAATTTGGGCAAGTCGCCCGAATTACGCATATATTTAGCGTTTTATTTCTTTTTTCTTTGTATTTTTAATTTATTATAGTATATTTGTCATTCATAGTTGAAAAAAAGAAAACAGTTGTAAGCTCCCCAGCACGCAGCTGTTTTTTTTTGTCACAAATTGTTACAATAAACGGTATAATTCCGATTAATTGTTCAGTTTTTTAATTAATAAATTGGACTTTTTATGGTTATAACCTTAATAATAGCAAAGATTTTAAGGGTTTTACCTGTATAATAATACATTATTAAGTAAAATTCACCTTAATTAAGTGTTTTACTTATTTAGAATGAATATAAATTACACTTTTTTCTATTTAGAAAACGTAATAAACACAAGGATTTTAAAAATAAATTAAAAATAATTGTTAAAAAGTATTGTAGTTATTAAAATAGTATATATATTTGCATATAATTATTAACGAAAACAAATATTATGAAAACAGAATTTATCAAAGTAATTGAATTTTTAGAAGTACAACAACAAGAAAACAAACTAAACACAAACCAACTGCATTTAATCATTCAAGCCTTATGTACATTTTTAGACGATGAACAATTGCAGGAAGTAAAAAATTTATTTAACCAATTTTAAAAATAAGACTATGAAAAACTTAATTGATTACTTTACACCAACAACCGAAGAACACAAATCGTTTTTAAGGCACTTTTTAAGCACTCTAACGGCTTTTATTGTGTTGGGTGGTATGTTCTATTGTTTAATGTATTTAAAAGCGTTGTAAGATGAAAAATAGAAATTTAGAATTTTGGAATAAAGGTTGGGAATTAACCTATGAATTTACAGGTTGGACTTATTCAATAGCAGGAACTTGGGAGTTCAACGATTGGGACGAAGTTTCGGAATATGCGTTTATAGAATTAGAAGTTGAAATTTCGCAGAAATGGGAAACAGAAACAGACGATAATTTACAACCGCACGTTTTAGGTGTTCGTCTTTTGGAAGATTTGCGCCTTGAGATGCAGGAAGCAATAAACAGCGATTTAGCACACTACAACTTTTGGGAATGGAAAACAAGCAATGACGATAGTAACTACACTTTTTACCACGAGTTATGACAAGCGGAACTATATACGAGCAAATGGATTGGTGGCAACGACAATGGCGGGGTTCATTTGATTTAGGGTTATATCTTGAAGTTTGCAGAATAAAAAAAAACGAACAAATAAAATTTAAAGAAATGAAACGATTTAAAGCAACATTTAAAACTTGGGCGTATGTTGGCGCACCTGTTAAGTTAGAAACACGAATAGTTGAAGCTTACGACTTCCAGCACGTTAAAAATTTAATACAAAAGAATGACGATATTATTTTAGAAATTAAACAAATAGAAAAATGAAAACAGCAGTACAGGAAGTATTCAGCGATTTAGAAAAATTGCACCCAAATTTATTTAATGTTTACACAACTGAAGGTAAATTTTTTATTAACCACTTTCACAAATATTTAGAACTTGAAAAGCAACAAATGAAAGATGCAAGTTGCCCATATGTTGGTGGTTGGGAAGAAGATGAGTTTGAATATTGGTATAATGAAAAATTTAAAAAAACATACAAATGATAGAACTAATAAAAGAAATAATAGAACAAGACGGACTTGCAAAGAAAAACAGAAAACGCGAAATAGTACACAGAAGAATTTATTTGTTTAGGAAGCTGCGCGAAGACGGACACACACTTAAAGGAATAGGAAGTTTATTTAATATGAACCACGCAACAATATTACACGGTTTAAAAACTTACCAAGATTTAAGCGACACAAACGACAAGTTATTTTTACACGACATAGAATACTATAAATTGCTTTTGAGTTTAGAACGTCCAGAACTTGATTTGCGTAAAGAAATAAAAGAAGCAAGGAACTTAAAAGACTTGCGTAAAATTCAGTTAAGAATAAAAAATAAATTTTATTAACTTTAAAGAAAAAAAAATGATACAAATAAAAGACGAATTTAAAAAATTAATACCAGCACTAACTGTTGAAGAATTTAAACAACTTGAACAAAATTGTTTAGACGAAGGAATACGAGAAAAAATAATAACTTGGAACGGGTTTATAATTGACGGACACAACCGTTATGAAATTGCTACACGTTGGAATTTAGAATACGAAACTGAAACTAAACGTTTTAAAGACGAAAACGAAGTAAAACTTTGGATGATAGACAATCAAAACGGAAGGCGAAATTTAACGGATGGATGGAAGTATAAATTACAGCAAATTAAAAAAGAAATTCTTTTAGAAGAAGGCGAATTAAAAAGAAAAGAAACGGAAGGTAGACCGTCTAAAGAAAAACTGTTATCAATAGTTGATAACAGTTTACCAAAACATAACACACAAAAAATAATAGCAAAAACACTTAATTGGAGTACAGGAAAAGTTGCAATGGCAGATATTGTATTTAAAAAAGCAACACCTGAACTTGAAGAAAAAGTTTTAAATAATGAAATAACAATAAACCAAGCGTATAAAGACATAAAAAAAGAAGAAAAGCAAATACAAATAGCAGAAAAAAAAGAAGAACAAAAACAAATAATTGAAAGCATAACAAATATAGAATTAAAAAATATTGAAGCTACTATTGAAAAAGGATGGTATAAAGTAGGCAAACAATTTTTATATTTTGGCAGTAATACAGATAAAGAATTTATTGAAAAATTACCTAAAGCTAAATTTGCTTTTGCAGACCCGCCTTATAACGCAGGAGTAGACAAATGGGATTTTGATTATAAATGGGAATTAGATTATATAGAAAATTATGCTGATGTTGTAGCGGTAACACCTGGCGGGTGGAACACTTGCAATTTTTACAAAGAAACTAATATGAATTATATTTGGGAAATGTTTTGTTGGATAACAAACGGAATGACACACGGAAAATGTGGCTATGCAAATGTAATTAAAACATCTATTTTTGGAAAAGTTAAACCTAAAATATCTCAAGACTTTTGGAAAATAAATATAGATATTTCAAAAACTGAAGACACAAAACATAAAGGCAGAAAACCTTATGATTTTATGATACATTTAATAGATATGTTTACTAATGAAAAAGATATTATAATTGATGTTTTTGCAGGAAGCGGAACAACTTTATTAATGTGTGAAAAAATGAACAGGATTAGTTATAATGCAGAAATTGATAAACAATACTGTATTGATATTATTAAAAGAATAGGGACATATGAACGAATTTAAAAAAAGAATAGAGTATTCAGATATTTTAACAAATTTTTTTAATGATTTTTTAAAAGAGAATAAAATATCTTATTTTGAAAGTGGATACGAATTTTATAAAAGTAATGAAGATGCAGTAAATAAAGTAAAATTTAAAAATGATGTTACTTCAAAATTTATAAGATATTACCCTGATTATACAATAGTAGGTAAAAACAAATCTATTTTAATTGACGCAAAAAATAGTTCGGGCATTGAAAAAGAATGTTATGAGAATTATAAAAATTTAGAATATAGCTGTAATATTAATTTGCTTTTATTATTAAAAAATAAAAAACTTTGTAAATTACAAGATTTAAAATTTTATAAACCTGACGCTTTTGATGCAAAATCTAATTTAACAATACCGATTGAAAATGATTTTTTTAGGTCTCCAAGATTATTAAATAGTAATGATTATAAAAAATATATGGATGTTTATAAAGGTAAAACAAGTGGCTGTTCTTTTGCGTTTATTGATTTTATAAACACAAAATTTTATGAATTAAATGTATTAAACAAATTATAATTTAAAAAACTGTTATTTAGAATTAATTATTATATTTGCAACTGTACTCGTCTAACATTATAAGTACAAAAGGAATTTTTACCCTTGTTTATGAAGTTGAAGTTAGACGCAACGGATTTTACAAGGGTATTTTTATATAAAAAAATTAATATGGCTGAAGAAAAAAAAGGGTTTATATTGTATAGTGACATAATACATACAATAGAAAAATTAACGGATGAACAGGCAGGTGTTTTGTTTAAACATATTTTGAAGTATGTAAATGATTTAAACCCAACTTGTGAAGACTTAATAACGGAAATTGCATTTGAACCAATTAAACAAAGTTTAAAACGTGACTTGTTAAAATGGGACGATAAGAAACAAAAACGTAGTGAAGCAGGAATAGCAGGAGCAACAAAAAGATGGCAAAATATAGCAAACGATAGCAAACGCATAAAACCGATAGCAAACATAGCTGTAAGTGTTAATGATAATGTAAGTGTAAATGTAAAAGATATATATAGGAGCTTCGCTCATTTGTCTATTTCTGAAGACGAAGTAAAAAAGTTATTAGATAAACATACAATTACACAAATAAACAACGTTTTAAACGACATTGAAAACTACAAGCAAAATACTAAATATAAAAGTTTATATTTAACGGCTGTAAAATGGCTACAGAAAAACGAACCAACTTCCGAAGGTATTTCACCTGAAGAAATAAAAGCAAGAAAATATGGATATATTAACTAACGGTTCAGCACTTGACTATTTATTGAACTACAGAGACGGTAAAATAAAACACGGATTAGAACTTGGAAATGGACTTGATGACTATTTAAAATTTAAACGTAAACAAGTAAACATAATTTTAGGACACGACAACGTAGGTAAAACTTATTTTATAAATTGGTATTTTTTAGCACTTGCACT
>Ga0315909_10008274_pt1 | contig 11426 bp, 17 predicted proteins | sample LakEriMetagenome_11_FD_203527 | JGI IMG/M metagenome (GOLD analysis project Ga0315909, IMG submission 203527) | Freshwater fungal communities from buoy surface, Lake Erie, Ohio, United States - Buoy 2 MA125 | ecosystem: Environmental > Aquatic > Freshwater > Lake | place: USA: Lake Erie, Ohio...
GCTGAATAACATTGTCTGGATCAACAATGAATGTTGCACGTAGAGCTGCACCCGCTGGAGCATAGAATACACCAAGCTGATTAATTAGACTTAGTTCACCACGCTGTGTATCAGCAAATTGAATATGCTTGATCTTCTTAAGATCTTCATGGGCGGCTTGCCATGCAAGTTTGCAGAACTCATTGTCTGTTGATCCAGTTAATAGAACTGCATCACGGTCAGCAAAATCTTGGAACAACTTATCGTAAGCAACGATTTCTGTTGGACAAACAAATGTAAAGTCCTTTGGATAGTACACAATTACTTTCCACTTGCCAGCAAATGATGTTCCGTCAATAGTAAAGAAATCATCTTTACCTGGGTTTACGCCTGTTACGGCAAACGATTCAATTTTATCACCAACTGTTTTCATTTTACTCTCCTTGTGTGTGTTTGAAAACTTAGAACATTTTGTTCTATGTGTATATTATATATCCTATTAAAATCTAAAATCAATAGATTTTTACAATAAATATTTCTATTACAATTATTGGAAAAATCAATAACGTTTTTGATATACTGCTATGGCTGTGTGACCTAAGTCGAATTCGATAATCGAGTCTGGCTTTAGCTTTTTATAAAGGTTTTTTGTAAGCAATAATTTATGATAATCTATCATAGGTTCATGATGGATTTCGATTAGATCAATTTCAAAATATTTGGTGATGTTTTTAAGTGCTCGGTCACTCCATCTAGTGACATGGTGTGGGGGTAAATTTAGAGAAAAATTTTCTACTGAACCTAAAAAACTATCCTCACTAGGCACTGATATAACTAGGGTTCCACCAGGACTGATGCAATTTACCGCACTTTGAACGAATGACTTTGGATCTGAAACATGTTCAATAGTTTGAAATGCACAGACAATATCATGTTGTATATTTCTTTGAAGATAAGACTCTACAGTATCTTTAATTACAAATGACTTTTGAGAATAGGGATCAATACCTACGTACTGACCTTTGACATAATTTTTAAAATATCCATCGCCACAGCCTATTTCTAAAACTGAAGATTGATCCTTTAGGTATATGTTTTGAATGTAGCTAAATTCTGATTTATCATCGCCACCTTCCTTGTAATACCAATGATATTTTTGAAGTTTTTTATAAAAATTTGATGTACCAGTTAATAGCGGTTCAAAAAATCTTAGGTTACATTCGTTACATTCATATAGATTAATATCAACACCAATATTCATCAAGTCATCAGTAACATCGACCCCGTCCTCACCGTTCTCAGAAAACAACGGATCGTTTTTATAAGCATCAATAATAGTGTTCTTTGTAAAAACATGATGTACATTAACGTCAGTGTTTTTGCATAATGGACAGTTCATTTATATTACCAAAGATCGTTTTTAGCAGGCTTGAACTCATTGAGTGGCTTTGGCAACGTTTGTTTAAATCCATGTTTCTTCAAAACATAAATCATAAATGTAGTGCCATAAGAGTCTTGATGCTTGCCATTTTTGGTCATGTCTAAACGTTTTGGTCGCAAATCTTCTTCACCAACTTCTGGCTCTTTATACACTTTGTCATACCAATTGTTATAAGCACGATCTAATTTAAGCCAAAATTTGTTAAGACCTTTTTGTCCAGTGAATTCACATTCAAATGTATTCCAAAAGATAGTGGTCATGTCTTCAATAAATTTGTCATCAACTATAACGCTGGGGTCTTCGTTACAAGCACGAAAGAAATTGTTGAGCATAATAAGCTCTTTAGACTCAACATATCGATTTTCAAACTTTTTACGCTCAATCCAATAACTACAAAACTTGTTCACAATTTCAAAATCTTCATCAATAATTGCGGCTACTTGTGTAATAGCACCATCATCGGTTGTGTTTTGATATGCAGTACTTGTTAGAAACAAATCAGCTGCCTCTAAAAGACGTTGTTTTAATTCTGCACGACGCCAATCAAGATTATTAGAATCGTCCATTCGAACACCAAATACCTTTTGGCTATACAAGTCAAGTGGATCTAAATTTTTCTTGCCGCCGCCTTTGCTTTCTTCAGTGTTCAAAATAATAAAGTTCTCACGAATTTCTGCTTTGTTATTTGTAGGACTAATAACAACAGGGATTTCCACGGTGCTTGCAGACTCCTCAAAAATCATGCAATAGATAATATATAATACAATCGTAGTATGTTGACCGTCCCAAGCAATCAAACAATCTGGAAGTTCAGGATCTTGATATACATTAATTGCTAGTACACGAGTTGCGCTATAATTACGCAAAATATTCAAAACGTGATCCCAGTCTAAAGGACGATTCATAGTGTCATCAATTCGAACACTACTCAGTTTGGCAGGATAGGCTTTTGCCAACTTCATATTATCTCGAGTGAGATTAGGGTTTGCCTTTTTAAAATCTTTAATCACATTAAGTAGTTCAGTCATTGCGCCCGGGACTGCTTTGCAATATTCGTCAATACGAGCTTTGGCATTGACAAACACACTGGCATTAGTGTTGTATCGAGCGTTCCAAACTTCTGCTGGAGTTAGTTTTTTAACGATAGAACCGGGAAGAGAATTTTGAGCACTCATATTAATCCTTTAAAGTACGAGCATTGTCATTAAAAGTTTCGTCATTCGCTAGTGGTTGCAGTCGATGTATCAACGCACCTTCCATAGCAGTCAACTCAGTTTCCTTGTGTAGGATGATGTATTGTACAGTCCAATTTTCAGGAGTTAAATTGTAAGTTGAGTAATTTTCACGCAACCATTTCCAACCCTTAGTATCGTTAGTACCGTGTTTGAAGTCAGCTAATGCCTTCTCCCAATGCTTGCTTTGTCGAGCCCTCACCCAACCTTTGCCAACATATACAACTTTATCGCCCTCAGAGACAACATATACCCCGTTGTGTTTGGACGGGATACTTTTATATGTTTTGAATTGCTTGATAATAATTTCTGCTTGAATTCCAAAATGTGCAAGCTCATTATTGATTATTTGCTCTACCATTTCACAGCCTTTCTATTAACGCAACACACTTATTATAAACTCAATTATAATAATTGTCAAATGTTATCTAAGACTGTTTTGATGAATATTTTTTCTCTGTTGATTGTTTGGCTAGATTTCTTTTTAATTCATCAATGTACTCTGGTTCTACAAATGTAAATTCTTTTTCTTGGAATACCTGCCATTTGATAGGTTTCCAATATTTGGAGAATAAATTATTAACTACAACGATCATCATTGATACCACGATGATTCCGATTGAAAAAAGAATTGATCCGATTAAAAAGTTTACTGCAGGTTGAATGTCCAATTTATGTTTTCCTTTTTTGTTTATTGCCTATTTGCTGATTTTGAAAATCGCATAATTTATGATAACCCATATTATAACAGGCACAATGCTTACCTAAAATCCATCGAGCTAGACTAAGTCGCAATTTAGTTATCATTTCTTTTTCTTAGCCTTCATGGCTGCTACTGGGCTGCGATATGTCTGTGAAAAATCATATTCATCGCTCACTGAATTATCATCGAACTGAATGTCGTCAAGCTCTTTACGAAGTTTAATTTCGTCAATCGCTGCTCGAAGAGCTGTTTCTACAAATTCATTAAATGTCATATCACGTTCATGAGCCATTTTCATATACTGAAGAAGCTCTTGGTCTGAAAAGTCAACAGGGACTTTGACTCTGTCGTCATATTCTTCACCTGCTATAACAGCAGATATTTTTTCTAAAATATCTTCAACTACTTCCAAATCAATAAATTTACTATCATCTAAAGATTCAGTTGGATCTATTTCTCTGTCACGACTTTCATCTATAAATGCTTCTTTATAATCTGAATGTTGCCAACGATATTCTCTGTGATTTTGATAATCCCAAAGTTCGATAGCATAGACAAATTGATTTTGACTATCAAAAATCGCGCTAATTGAATAGTGGTCTTCCTTGTAAGAATCTAAATACCTAGCGTTGGGTCCGTAACAGTTCCAGCCGTAATCACTACCTTCAGTGATTTTAAATTCGATAGCTTCTAGAAATTGTTTTAGAGTAATCATGATTTGCTTGTTTAAGTTTTAACATCAGTTAGTATACACAAATTCAAACATAATGTCAAAGATATATCAATCAAATTTGATCAATTAGCTTCACAATCCACCCATTTCAAATTATTATATCGATCATAGAGCCAAGTGCCCTTTGGTAAAAAGCATTTACCTAATTCTGGATTGTTTTCAACACGTATTTGAACCACGGCCCAAATTAACCAAATTAGATATGATACTACTATGACACTTATGCTCCAACATAATATCTTATACTGTATACGCTTTTTACGTCTAGCCTTTGTTTTAGTTTGTTCGGACTGTCTGCGCATTTCCATAGCAATGGCCCCGGCCTGCTCTTTGCCTACTTTTTGCATCATTTCTTCTACGTCAGTCCACAGGGAGCCTAGTTCCGGAGGACTGTTATAGACCATGATCTCACGCAGTTCTTGGCTCATGTGTTCTAGCTGTTTTTTCAGTAACACACGCTGTAAGGCACGTTTGCCTAGACTATCTTCGCCATGGTAAACTTCGTATTTGCTACGGCGTTCTTCTTCTTCAAATACTGCTAGACATTTGTAGTAGTTGTCAAAATATGTGCCTAGCTGTTGGCCGATTTCTGTATAGATATTAGTTGTGTCGCCGGATTTTTTGTTCAGTTCAATTACACGATTTCTCTCAGTAACATACTGATTTTTTTCAGCGACAGTGGGTGATCGATCTCGAAATTTGTTATTGAACTGGTCGTCAAGGTCTTTGAGAACATCTTTAACGTCCCCTGCCGCTCCTTTGATATCCTTGTAAAGTTTGCATCCTTCTTTTACAAGTTTGACTGCCCCGTTGGCTAGGGCAAACAGCGTTAATGGATCCATCTTCGCTCCCGATCCCACTGTTGTATTTACAAGTTAGTCATAAAAATGGCTACCGAAGTAGCCATTGCTATTTTTGGTTACAAGGCATAACTGCCCCGGAGGTTAGGCTGCTAGAGCGTAGACCTCGTCATTAGCTGCGTTTGCAGTTATAGATTTGCTTGATTTACGGTCATCGCCTACCGTGCTGTCCACTCTGTTACTCTTTGCCCTGTCGAAACCATGTACAGGCCCATCATAAGAAAACACACGCAAAAATAACAGCTACATAACATTCTATAGTAATCTGCATTCTTACTCTATCTTCGTATGTCATATTTTCTTATGGTGGACCTGGCCGGATTCGAACCGGCGTCCAGAACACTTTTCTCTTTGCTTCATACAGCAATACTTTTATAGTAAAATAAAAATCATTATTGTTACTATAATAACAAATCCGACTAAAAACCTTGTTAAATCATCATTCATATAAATCCTATCATTTATTTACACACTTTAACATCAAAAAAAGATTTAGTCAATAAATATTGATAACACACCTTAGGACCATTATGTTACGGTGTGTGCCCGGCTGCTGGGCTAGGAATGATAGTAGGAGTCGTGCCCGAGGGCATTCCTTAAAGTGAGCACCATTCTAGTCTATTATGAAAATTGCAATCTTTATTCATCAGCCAGTTTGCGCTGTTGATTCTGCAAACGGTATCATTAAATCTTTATCCCCACAGCATTCTTTTAAGTTATTTTCCCGAGATGAAGTTGAACCTACATTTTTTGATGATGTAGACTGCGTGTGTTTTCCAGGCGGGTTTGGAGATGCAGACAGGTTTGATAGACTACTAAAATGGAATTATAACAGTGTAAAAAACTTTGTTAATAACGGTGGAAAATATTTAGGCATATGCATGGGTGCTTATTGGGCTGGTAGACATTATTTTGATATATTAGATAAAGTAGAAGTTGAACAGTATATTAAAAGGCCTAATAGTTGCACACATCGTCCGCATCCTAAAGCTATGCCTGTACAATGGTTAGATAATAATGAAAGGATGTACTTTTATGACGGCTGTTGTTTTATTGGTGATAATATGGACATTGTGGCTCGCTATAGCAACAACGATCCTATGGCGATTATACAAGGCAACATAGGACTAATTGGTTGTCACTTAGAAAGTGAACAGTGGTGGTATAATAAAAAATACCTCCAGCCACATTGGCACAAGGGAAAACAATATCAGTTATTACTAGATTTTGTAAATACAATACAAGGAGGGGCAAGACTATGAAACAGAAAAAGCTCATAGCGGAACTGTACAAGGCTTGCTTCGACCACGACGCCAAGAAGATGGCAGAACTCAAGAAAGAAGAGTTCCAAAAAATCTTGAAACGCAAGGCCGAAGGTAAGCATTTTACACACCGTTGGACCATAGTTCAAATTTAATCGAACTGTAATCTTACACAGACAAAACTGCGGTAAATATTGCTATGCAAAGAACTTACCGCAGTATCTTTATTTCAGACGTACATCTTGGCACTAAAGATTGTAAAGCTGAACAACTCAATAACTTCCTCAAACACAATACCTGCGACACACTGTATCTCATAGGTGATATTATAGATGCCTGGAAGATACAACAAAACAAGTGGCGCTGGAAACAAAGTCATACTAATGTAGTTCGCAGGGTCTTAGGACATGCTAAACGTGGTACTCGTGTAGTTTACGTTGCAGGTAACCACGATGAGTTCCTGCGTCCTATGATACCTTATGGTTTTAGTTTTGGTCTAATAGAAATACATAATCAAATAGAACACATAGGTGCTGATGGCAAACACTATCTAGTAGTACATGGTGACCTATTTGATGGTATTACTAGACTAGCCCCGTGGATAAGTTTTTTAGGAGACAAAGCATATGATATCGTCCTTACAATCAATAGTAAATTTAATTGGATTCGTCGCCGCATGGGTTTTGGTTACTTTAGTCTTAGCAAGTTTCTTAAGTACAAAGTTAAAAAAGCAGTAGACTTTATATTTCAGTTTGAAAAAAATTTAGTAGGATATTGTAAGAAACGTGGTTTTGATGGAGTGATCTGTGGACATATACATCATGCAGAAATAAAACTTATAGACGACATTGTTTATATGAACGACGGTGATTGGGTAGAATCAATGACAGCACTAGTTGAACACTGGGACGGTCATTGGGAAATCGTAACATGGACCAAGGAGCGAGATGATGTGGTTGATGATATTGATAGCGGTACACATAAACAATCCGCAAGACGTACCGGGAAGAATAAATCTACAGTTTCAAACACAACAACAATGTGAACAGGTATTACAGAGTATGACTTACTGGTTAAAGTTTGAAAATTTCAAGGTAGAAGGAAAATGTCAAAGACAATTTTAAGCGAAAAACTGACTATCGTAATTCCTTGTAAAAATGAAGAACGATATATAGGTCATTTACTTAATTCGCTACGACTACAAAAGATAGGTAATACTAGAATAATTATTGCCGACTGTTCAACCGACAGTACTAGAGATATTATAGCAAATAATCGTTCATTCTTAAATGTAGAAATTATTGATGGTGGGCCTGTAGCTGTGGCAAGGAATAGAGCAGCCAGATTAGTCACTACACCTTATATTCTGTTTATAGATGCTGATGTGTTGTTTTTTGACAGTTTTACTATACGCGATGCTGTATTTGAACTTGAATTAGATAATTTAGATTTAGTGGGAGCTAATATAAGATGTTACGAAAATAATTGGAGAGCAGAATTAGCTTTTTATATTTTTAATCAAATTAATCATATTCTAAAATATTTTTCACCATTTGCTGTAGGCGCCTTTATGCTTACTCGTAAAGATAGATTTGACGAGTATGGAGGTTTTCCTGAACAATTCGTAACATCAGAAGACTTTTTCTTATCATCCAAGTACAGTGTTAAAAAATTTAGAATCATAAATCATTTCTATGGTCAGGACAGTCGCAGATTCAAGAAGATGGGTTATTTCGGCATGGCTTGGTACATGATTAAAAACTTTATAAATTTAAAAAATCCAAATTATTGGAAGAAAAATAGTCACAATAAGTATTGGAATTGAAAATGCTCGCCTCGCTGGTGGCGTAGAATAGGACAAATAACCAGTAAACCATTTTATAAATACTATTTTAAGGAGTATGCCATGCGTACAGTTGCATTGGCGTTCCTATTCTGCCTAACCAGCTCTATAGCCTACGCCCAAGCATTCGAATCAAGTAAACCCGTGCTCTGTGACAATGTGCAATCTATAATTAGAGGGCTAACAGAAAATTACAATGAAAAACCGGTATGGACAGCTAGAAATCCTGTAGATGATACTCGGTTTGCTTTATTTGTCAACAATAAAGAGGGAACTTGGACACTGTTACAGATGACCCAAGAAATTGCTTGTATCATTGGTGTTGGTCAGGAATCATCATTTATCAGTGATATTATCTAGTAGGTACAGGATATTTCGACCTGATTACTACTACTGTTGAAAAAGAAGCTTCAACACAGGCATTGAAAGGTAGCACAGAGGAAGAACAATTTTATTAAAATGATAGTTTATATTCATGGAGCAAGTGCGACGGCAGAAAGTTTTACGCACATCAGGCATTATGTTAGGGACGAGTTTGAAGAACCCGACATAATGCTTGAATATAAAAGTGATGATGGGTTCATGCATAACCTATCTTCGATGAAAGGTCAATTAGATGGTGCTGAACGTTTGTTTTTTATCAGTCACAGTCTAGGCGGAATATATGCTTTATACCTAGCTAATCATTATACAGGTACTACGCATGGTGGAGTCAGTTTAAGCACCCCATATGGCGGTAGTAGGGAAGCAGATTATGCTCGCTACTTTTTACCTTTTAATCGCTTGATGAAAGACATAGGAACAGCGAGTTATCCAATGCGTGTAGCAAGAGAGTTGCCAGCACCGCCTAATTGGACTCAAATAGTTTCAACTGTTGGTCAAAGCCCTTGGATACGTGATGACAACGATGGAGTGGTAACATTGGAAAGTATGCGATATCGTAAAGACTTTGAACAAATAGAAGTACCGCTTAATCATTATGAAGTTGTTATCAGTGATACTGTAGTTAAAATAATTTTAGATAGAATAAAAAATGCATTGTAAAGGATATTAATGATAGAAATTACTTTTTTACAAGGGTTATTGATAACCCTATTACTCACCCACATCACTATAGTCAGTGTGACCTTATACTTACACAGAAGTCAAGCACACAGAGGAGTAGAGTTTCATCCTTTACTAAATCATTTCTTTAGATTTTGGGTATGGTTAACAACAGGGATGACTACCAAAGCCTGGGTAGCAGTACATCGCAAACATCATCAGAATACAGACGTGGAGGGAGATCCACACAGCCCGCACGTATTTGGTATTTGGAAATTATTATTTGGTGGTTGGAGCTTGTATCACGAAGCAACCAAAGATCCTAATATGGTTTTAAAATATGGAATGGGAACCCCTAAAGATAAGATGGAACTCTTTTATACAAGATATCATAAGATGGGATTCATACTCATGTTGATCATAGATCTTGTTCTTTTTGGGTTACCTGGTTTATTAATATGGGCGATTCAAATGATATGGATTCCATTTTGGGCCGCTGGATTTATTAACGGTATTGGACACTGGTGGGGATACCGTAATGGACACACTGAAGATCACAGTCGCAATGTTAGTCCTATTGGTATACTAATTGGTGGTGAAGAATTGCATAACAACCATCACTTAGATCCAGCAAGTCCTAAGTTTAGTCGACGTTGGTTTGAGTTTGATATTGGTTGGTTTTACATCAAGGTTTTATGTAAATTAAGGCTTGCAAAAGTTAGAATCTGATTGAAATGCCATTATTTGATATGGCGTAAAATACATTTCCAATAAGATTTTTATCTGTAGATCAAACCAAAAATTTATCATATTGATATAAAACATTCGGTTCCTTAAATAGTTTGGGGTTTCCCCCAAACTATTATTCGTCTCTTACAGGTAGTTCAACATCAGCATCAAATGGTTTTGCTGCTGGTGGTCTATTTACCACTGGTGCTGCATCTGCAGCCATTCCAAATCCTGCAGCTGCCGAAGGCGTACCAAAAGATGATGATGGTGTTGCTGGTGGTCTGCTAATATTCATTGATGCGCCACCAAATGATCCAGAAGCACTAAATCCCTTGTTGGCACTAAAACTGGCGTTAAAGCCACTGCCACCAGGACTACTTGGGCTTGATGGTGGAGCACCTTTATTTGCTGCGTCTAGAGCTTTGGCTTTTAGATCTTTGTCATTGCCTGCTAACATAATGCCACTTAGTGTACCAGTTAAAAATGTAGCTATAGGAATTATTAGTTCAAAAAACTTTTGATCGATAGGACTGATAGCATTTAACGGTTGTGTTACAAATATAATAGAATATAACACAACAAATACAATACCTGTAAGTGTCAGTGCTAGACAAATTCCTATAAAGAATTTTAATCTAGCCATTAACTGTTCTTCAGTATAGATAAACATTTCGTCTGGATTATCTCCAACTCTCTTAACTTTTTTTAGTAATTCCATTACTTACATCCCCCTTGAGTTGATTGTGTTGGTGCAGGCTTCGCTGTAGGAACTTCGTCCTTTGGTGGTCCTAATCTAGGATCTCTTTGTCCTTTGAATATGTGCTCTGGACAAGTACGTGTTACATCGCAAGTAGGTAATTTACACATTTCTTTATCCCAATTAATTGGATTCTGGCAGGGATATCTGAAACTGTCACCCCCAAATATCGCTAGACCTAAAGGGAGTGCTAATAAGACTACTACCCATTTAAATAATTTCAAATCACTGTTCATTGCCGCCCCTTCGCTCTAAAAAATTATTAATGCACACTTATTTAACAAGAAAGCCCCAAAATGGGGCTTATCTGGTGTTTCCTATTAACTGCTACTATTACTTATTTGCTAACGGATTGTCCATAGCTTCTTTGATCTTGCGATCCATTTCTTTACGCAGATCACGAACATCTTTTTCAGTTTCGCGTTGGCTTTGTTTTGCTGTGCGCTCAACATCTTCAACAACTTTTTCTAACTTACGTACATCATTCTTAATATCGTTTTTAATATCTCGAGTATAGTCATTAGTTTTAGCTGCGGATTCTTCAACTACTGTAAGACGTTTATCGAATGCAGATAAATCTGGTGCTACATATTTGGCAATTTTTTCCTTCATGTCCATATAGTCTTTATAGACCTCAAATGCTCCGTATAGACCACCTAGTACAGACGAAACAATACCTGCGGCTATCATCAGTTTCGCTGGTGTAAATGCGTACCCACCTATGCTGATTACTGTGTTAGCACTAAGGTATTTTTCCTTGGCTTCTTCTAATTCATCTACTGCCTTGTTTAGGTCTTTTTCGCTCACTTCTTCTCTCCTTAGTTAGACAATGGGTTGTCTAAC